>Ga0307439_1002830_pt1 | contig 10047 bp, 8 predicted proteins | sample SalMarWE160490MG_FD_202142 | JGI IMG/M metagenome (GOLD analysis project Ga0307439, IMG submission 202142) | Salt marsh sediment microbial communities from the Plum Island Ecosystem LTER, Massachusetts, United States - WE1604-90 | ecosystem: Environmental > Aquatic > Marine > Intertidal zone >... | reverse complement strand
AAGAACGCGAACCTGAAGCCCAACGCTTGTTCCAGAAAGTGGTGATTGAACGCAAGGGGACAAATGAAGACCAACGAAGACTGAGAGAGAATTGGCGTCGGATTGGTTTCAAGATGTTAGATATTCCCGATAATGAGCTTTTCGACGTCACCCGGGTGGCTATTCAGGTTCCAGCTTATTCTCGCATCTTTGCCAGTGTTAAGTGCAGCATCTGTGGGGAGAATGTTATGGAACGCAGGGCTAGAGTACAAAACGGCCAACCCGTGTGCATACCTTGTTCCGGGCAAGAATACAACCAACTCGCTGGAGATGGCATATCGTTAGCTAGAAAGGATAATTAAGATGCCACAGTTAAAAACGCGAATATCCTTTCAGAAAGCACTCCTCATCCTGTTACCCTTAGCCCTGGTATGCTGTTTATTGGTTGTCTTTTACGGCGGATGTGGGCAGCCATCGGAGTCTACTTCCTATGCTATAGCGGATTCTACAGGAGATTGGGGTTATCCTTCGCCATATACCCACTATTCCAGAGGTCCGGGATATGTAAGGATGAGCCTTATCTTTGAAACCCTTGTCTGGAAGGACGATTCTGGTTTTATGCCGGCATTAGCTACGGATTGGGAATATGTTGAAGAGGAAAATGCCTATATTTTCGAGCTGCGTGATGACGTTACATGGCATGATGGTACAAATTTCACAGCCGAGGATGTGGTTTTTACCTTTGAGTACACTAAACAGCACCCATATCAGTGGGTTGACTCTAGCCTTGTCGAATCGGCTGAGGCAACCGATGAGTACACGGTAAAGCTGTACCTAAGCCAACTTTATGCACCCTTCTTCCAGGATGTCGCTGGAACCCAGCCCATAATTCCCAAACATATCTGGCAAAATGTCACTGAACCTGAGAAGTTCACTGACGCACAGGCAGTAATTGGAACCGGGCCCTATACGCTAGCTGACTATAGCCAGGAGCATGGCACCTATCTCTACAAGGCCTATTCCGATTATTACCTTGGTAGGCCCGCTGTGGATGAACTCAAGTTTGTAAAGATAAGTGCAGCAATGATTCCATCAGCATTAGAGCAAGGTGTGGTAAATGCTGGTGATGCACCGCCTGAAATCATCTCTGAACTAGAAGGAGCGGGGCTTACCATAATTACAGCCCCCTATGCCTGGAACGCCAAACTAATGATAAATCACCAAAAGGAACCTTTATCTTCGAAGCAATTCCGACAGGCCTTGGCTTACGCCATAAACCGGACAGCTTTGGTGGAGATTACCCAGATGGGTCATGCCCTGGCTGGCAGCCCAGGCATGATGCCCCCGACTAGTGACTGGTACAACCCCGACACGCCACAGTATGAGTATGACCCGGCCAGGGCGAAACAACTTCTGGAGGGACTGAACTATACCTTGGAAAATGGCTATTTCATTAAGGACAGCGAAGAGCTAAAGCTGGAGCTTATAGCTGAAGCTGATTTCAAGGAGGTTGGACAGTTTGTCAAAAACCAATTGGAGGCAATGGGCATAAAGATAGAATTCAGCACTCTGGAAGCGAAGACGGTTGACGCCAGGGTAGAGGCCTGGGATTTCGACCTTTCTATCTATGGGCATGGAGGGCTTTATGAACCTTCCGTCTTGCACACTGTGATTGTTGAGGAAGGCTTTAACAGCGCCCGCTACCATTCAAATGAAACGCTAAACCAGCTACTCGAGGCTCAGTTAAGTGAGATGGATGCTGGAGAGAGAAAGGAACTGGTATGGCAAATTCAGGAGATTTATGCTGAGGATTTACCGGCACTCACCCTCTACTATCCTAATTGGTACTGGGCGCACGATGGCAGCGTACCCTTGTATTACACTATGGATGGCATATCCAGCGGCATACCCGTTCCTTTGAACAGAATGTCCTTTGTGAAATAGCCGAGGAGGAGAAATGGAATTACTAGAGAACGAGTCCAAAGGCGAGCCTGCATATGACATGCGGCTGAGGCCAGTAGGGGTAGTAAAAAGCCCATTGAAGGAGCCAAGGCTGGTGGCCAACCCAGGCGATTTAGAATGGCGGCCAAGAGTAACAGGGGCAAGAGAAAGCCGAAGGGTAGTAATATCCGAGCTTGTCATCGACAGTAAGCTTGCTGGTATTCTTGATGGTATAGAAGACTTCTCTCATCTTCTGGTACTCTATTGGGCCCATCGTGTTCCCCCTGAAGGTCGCTCCCTGCTTAAGGCTCATCCCATGGGAAGAAAGGACCTACCGTTGGTGGGTATTTTCTCTACCTGCAGCCCAGCGCGTCCCAATACTATTTGTGCCACAGTGGTGCGATTAATGAAACGCCAAGAGAACACTCTGATAGTAGAAGGACTTGACGCCCTCGATGACAGCCCTATAGTAGACATCAAACCTTATAACCCATACTACTATGTCACTGGTGATGTGAAGATAGCCGACTGGATGGAACGAATTCATAGAGAGTTCGCCGAGGACTCGATTGCATGTAGTGACAACAAAGAAACCTAGCAATCTCAGGGAGACCATAACGAAATGTTCACCAAGCAGAGCATTATCACGTATGTTATAGCTTTCTTATTTATTCTGGCGCTGAATTTTTTCCTGCCCAGGATGATGCCCGGAGATCCTCTCATGGCAATCTACGGCAACGAGGCACTGATTGCCATGACACCGGAACTCAAAGCCCATCTCATAGAGCGCTTTGCTTTAGACCAACCCCTGTGGCAACAGTTTGGTGCTTACTTACTAGCACTGCTTCAAGGAGACCTGAGCTATTCTTACTATTACAATTCGCCGGTGTCATCAGTAGTCCTGGGAAGGCTACCCTGGACATTGCTGCTGGTAGGCACGGCACTCATCATCTCTACTCTTTTAGGCATTGTTCTCGGCATCGAATCAGGCTGGAGGCGAGGCAGCCGCCGAGATAAATCTCTGCTCACCGGTCTTATGACAGTCAGCGGCTTTCCCGATTTCTTTCTGGGGATTTTGCTTCTCATCGGGTTTGGCGTGACCTGGGGGATTTTCCCCTTATCCGGGGCAATTACTCCTTACTCAGGCCTATCCGGAGCTGCCCTGGTGCTGGACGTTCTTCATCATCTCTTCTTACCACTAACTGCCCTGACTTTGTGCCATATTGGAGCAAGTTATCTTCTGACCAGAAATACTATGGTCACTGTGCTGAAAAATCCCTACATACTCATGGCGAAAGCCAAAGGATTACCTGATCGGGCAGTAAGATACAAACATGCCGGGAGAAACGCCTTGCTTCCAGTAATTACTCAAACAGGGATACAACTGGGCCGGATGGTTACAGGCGTTATTTTTGTCGAGATCGTCTTCGCTTATCCTGGACTAGGATACCTGACCTACGAAGCACTGCTGGCCCGAGATTACCCCATTCTTCAAGGTGTGCTTCTGATTGTGGCCGTTTCCGTCCTTATAGCTAATTTCCTGGTGGATTTAAGTTATTCTAAACTCGACCCGAGGATTCGTTATGCACATTAATCCTAAACAAGAAATAAGGCACAGTAAATTTGCTATGTTTGGAATAGGCATGCTTTTGCTTCTGCTAATCATAGCCATATTTGGTCCTTTGCTGACACCATACCAGCCGAATACCCAAACTCCCTTCGCTTTTGAGCCTCCTTCTTTCAACCATTGGCTGGGCACAAACCACGTGGGGCAGGACATCTTAAGCCAGCTCATCTATGGTGCCCGGACTTCCCTGCTGGTCGGGTTTTCAGCAGCCTTTCTGGCTATCATCTTGAGTGCTATTATCGGCACTTCGGCGGCGCTGGCGGGTGGCTTATATGACAAGATAGTTATGAGGATTGTAGATGCCTTCATTGTCATCCCCGCCATTATCGTCATCATTTTGGTAGCAGCATATCTCAAGCCTAATCTCCTGGTACTGATTTTGCTCCTTGCGTTATTAGGTTGGCAGGGTGGAGCCAGAACAATACGAGCTCAAGCTCTTTCCCTAAAAGAACTGGGGCACATTTCAGCGGCTCGGTCTTTTGGGGCAAGCAATCTGTATCTAATATTCCGACATATTTTGCCTGACCTTGTTCCCATTCTACTGATGGGATTCATTTACGGCATAAGAAGAGCTATTTTCATGGAAGCTGGGCTGGCTTTTCTTGGCATAGCTGACCCAACGACAATCAGTTGGGGGATGATGATGAACGAGGCCCTCGACTTTTGTTACCTTAATGTATGGCGATGGTGGTTGATTCCTCCTGGAGTAGCTTTGTCTCTAACCATCCTTTCGGTTACTGGCATCGGTCACACTCTGGAAGGAGCCCTGGACCCTAGATTAAGGAGTGAAGCAAATGCTTAAGCTAGAAGCCCTAGAAGTGAGTTACGGCGAAAAGAAAATCCTCAATGGAATTGACCTGGAGCTCAAAGATGGGGAATCTTTGGCTGTAATTGGTGAGTCTAGTGCTGGGAAGACCACCCTTGCTTTGAGCCTGATGCGGTTAGTGGATGGTAGCGTCAAAGGGAAAATTTTGTTTAATGGGCTGGACTTACTTTCCCTTCCTGAGGAGGCAATCACCGAGCTAAGAGGCAATCGGATAGCTTTGGCACCTCAAAATGCCAATAACACGCTAAACCCAGTTCATACCATTCTGCATCAGGTAGTCGAGCCTATAACAGAGCACAAATTGAAAAATCGGCGAGAAGCCAGGAAACAGGCATCAATATTGCTAAATAGCTTTGGGATTCCAGTAAATCGGTTTTCTGCCTACCCCCACCAATTGAGCGGAGGAGAACAACAAAGGGTGTTACTTGCCATAGCTTCAGCCAATCAGCCTGAGCTTCTAATTCTTGATGAGCCAATATCTTCCTTAGATGCTCCAGCCCGGGCTGAGGTAATTGAGTTGCTTAAGCGCATCAATCAAGACTGTAGCTTCATTGTAACAACCCACGACATTTCTACCGCAGCCAAGATTGTTGACAAAGTTGCTATTTTATACGCAGGCAGAATTGTAGAACTTGGTTCGACAGGTGAGGTTCTTTCTCGACCACGGCATCCCTACACCCGGGGGTTAATTCGATCTTATCCCGATATGACCACGGGAAAAGATTTACAGGGAATAAAAGGTGTTATGGACCGCTCAGTAAGCGGATGTGCCTTTCATCCTCGTTGCACTCAAGCCATAGAAATCTGTCAAAGAGAAGTACCTCCCCTGAGGCTAATTCAGGGAAGATATATTGCCTGTCATCGAGGAGGCATCATTCCTTTGCTGTCAACCAAAAATTTGAGCAAACATTTCGACTCCCTCTTAGCTGTGGATTCGGTCAACATAACTATTGAGGGGGGTGAAACATTGGCTTTAGTGGGTGAGAGTGGCTCGGGCAAGACTACTCTGGCAAAGCTGATTATGGGACTTATCCAGCCTACCGAAGGCGAAATCTATCTCGAGGATAGCCTGGTTAGTAATAGAGGAAAGGATTTTTACCGACAGGTGCAGATGATTTTCCAAAACCCCGGAGAATCGTTGAGCCATCGCCTCTCTGTGCTGGAATTAGTGAGGGAGCCATTGGACATTCAGGAAATCGCAACTAGGGACGAACGAGACCGCCGCGCCAGGCAAGTCTTGAGAGAAGTTGAATTGCCTGATACTGAGGCCTTCTTAAATGAATACCCTCACCACCTCAGTGGTGGGGAAATGCAAAGAGTGACTATTGCTCGGGCTTTAGTTTTAGGACCAAGGTTGCTTATTGCTGATGAGCCTGTGGCTTTTTTGGATTCCAGCCTGCAAGCTAAGATTTTGAAGTTATTGCTTAATCTACAAGAGCAACGAGGGTTAAGCTTGCTTTTCATCACTCATGACATTGCGGTGGCAAGAAAAATTAGTGATAGGATAGCGGTAATGAAAGATGGTAGGATCGTAGAGCAAGGACCTGCCACCAAAATTATCACTTCGCCGGGACATGCCTACACCCGAAAGTTATCGCAAGCGGCTCTGGATTTGTCGTTTGAGGATTGAGAGACCTGACATTATTTGTCGCTTATCTCTAACTCCAAACTAATATCTAAGGCCCGGGCGGAGTGGGTAAGGGCGCCAATGGAAATAAAATCAACGCCGGTTTCAGCTACAGCCCGAACATTGTCCAGCGTAATTCCACCCGATGCTTCAATTAAAGCATGGTCATGAATAGATTCTACCGCCTTACGCATATCCTCGAGATTCATATTGTCAAGCATGACGATATCTGCCCCAGCTTCAACGGCTTCTAAAGCTTCTGACATAGTCCCGACTTCCACCTCGACTTGAATCTGCCTTGCTTCGAGATTGCTTCGTCGCTTCGCTCCTCGCAATGATAATGGAGCATTTTGCCTTGCTTTGGCTATAATTTCCTTGATATTTAATCCCTGGCTGCGGAGCGCCGCCAGATGATTATCCTTAATGAGTATGCCATCGCCTAAATTCATACGGTGATTTTCACCACCACCTACCCTGACGGCATACTTTTCCAGCGACCTCAAGCCCGGGGTGGTTTTTCTGGTATCCATAATGCGCACCGGCAAGCCTTCAACTCTCGCCACGTAACGATTGGTCTCCGAGGCAATGCCGCTCAAGCGCTGGAGGAAATTTAGGGCTATCCTCTCAGCTTTGAGAATGCTTGCAATACTGCCTGATACTTTGGCCACTTTACCGCCTGGCTTAACCCTAGCCCCATCTTCTAGAAGAATCTCTATCTTTAACCCTGGATCAACCCGATGGAAAACCTGCTCGGCCGCTCCTGTGCCAGCCAGAATGCCTTCTTTCTTAGCCACAATAAAGCCAGTCCCTTGTTGGTCGCTGGGTACTAAGGTCTCAGTAGTAACATCGCCCTTACCAAGGTCCTCAGCTAAGGCGCGGTCGATAATTTCTTCAATCTGAGACTTACTTGGTGACATCTTTCCTAAAAATAATATGCCGTTGCCATTCTGGCGAAGTCCGTGGGAAATCTGTGCGAAAGTGAGCGCCACGACTTTCTTTGCGGAGTAAAGCAGCCTCAGTCACGAGCCTGGCACATAATACCAAATTATTTAGCTCATAGGAGGGGCGGTCATTGGGTTGAGACAGGAGGCTTTCCCAGGTGGCCAAAATATCTGCCGCTTCTTCAAGGCCTTCCACAGAACGAATGATTCCTACTTTGTCCCACATAAGGGACTGCAGGTTGGGCAGGTTAAGCTGTGGCACCTTGGGTAGCACCTCTCTATCGGGGAGGCAATAAGAGTTTGCTTCATCGCTCCGCTCTTTGTAACGACGAGGAGGAGTCATTTCAGTCCTCTGCATTACCCTTTTACTGAAAACAACTGACTCAAGCAGGGAATTTGATGCCAGCCTGTTAGCACCATGCACTCCAGTGCAGGCGGTCTCGCCAGCAGCAAATAGCCCGGAGATATTTGTCTCCCCCCAATTACTGACCTTCACCCCTCCCATAAGGTAGTGAGCAGCTGGGGCAACAGGAATAAGTCCTTTTGTGATATCCAGACCGTGATCTCGACAAAAGCGATATATATGGGGAAAGCGGGTGGTAATTAACCGAGACGGCAAATGGGTAACGTCCAGAAAAACTCTATCGCTGTGGGTTTTTTGCATCTCATAGACAATGCTGCGAGCTACTATATCTCTAGTCGCCAGCTCGGCCTCAGCAGCATAATCTGGCATGAAACGATGTCCTTCCACATTTTTAAGTATGCCTCCCTCCCCTCTGACTGCTTCAGAAATGAGGAAAGGAGCTACTCCCGGCAGGCGAAGAACAGTGGGATGAAACTGGAAAAATTCTATATCGCATATTTCGGCACCGGCCTCAAAAGCTAAAGCTATACCATCACCAGTGACTACATCGGAGTTAGTGGTATATTTAAACAACTTACCAGCACCACCAGTAGCCAAAATGAGAAATTGACAGTGATACTCTTCCACAGAGCCAGTGCGGCAATCGAGAGCTTTCACGCCAATTACCTTGCCATTCTGGACTAAAATTTCGCTAGCCAGGCAATTTTCCAAGACTTTGATAGGAGTAGAGCGCACCTGGCAACTTAAGGTAACCTCGATATGCTCCCCGGTAGCATCCCCGCCGGCATGCATAATGCGCGGCACACTATGAGCTGCTTCTCTGGTCAAGGTAATTTCACCGTCCAAAGTGTCAAAGGGCACTCCAAATTTGATTAAGTCAGCAACGCAATCAGCAGCCTCATCAGCCAAAATGCGCACTGCTTCGGCATCACACAGGCCATCTCCGGCAGCCATAGTGTCTTTGAAGTGGAGCTCGGGAGAATCATCTTTGCCCATGGCAACAGCAATGCCGCCTTGAGCATATCTGGTATTGCAGTCATCTATGTTTCCCTTAGTCAGGACAAGGACACTGCCTCGTTCTATAGCAAGCAAGGCAATATAAAGCCCAGCTATGCCACTGCCAACTATAATATAGTCGTAGTGATTCATTTACTCCACCTCTTCTTCATCAGGAGGGAAACATAAGTGCAGAGTCTCACAAAGACTGAAAATGTTTCAAAAAAGCATCACGTTCCTAACGTCAGAATACTCCCCCACCACTTTCCTCAACATCTTGTTTGCCAAGTATACTGTTTCTAGCAACCTTCATTGTTGCTCCCGACTCTATCCTCAGAATTGCAGTGTCTTCACCAAGGCTTTCAATTTGCCCATAAATCCCGCCAGCTATAATCACCCTGTCTCCCACTCTCAGTTCCTCCATCATTTCCTCGTGTTGTTTTTGCTGCTTTTGCCTCGGCCTGATCATCAAGAAATACATCACAGCAAAAATTGCTACCAAAAATATAACCATTCCCCATGTTCCTAGACCTTCCATATACCCTCCTTTAATAAATTATTTTTTAACCTCGCCTCCCAGCGACCACGGACTTGTTTTCTCAATCTTGACTCTCGCTAATTGACCCAGCCAATCGCCAGCATCTTCAAAGAATACCAGCTTATTACTCCGGGTGCGCCCAAACCATTTTCCCCCCTTACTGCCTTCTACAAGCACCTCCACTTCCCTGCCTTGAAGCTGCGAATTAATTTCGCCAGCTATAGCCGCTTGAAGCTCTTCAATCTTATGGAGCCTTTCCTTCTTCACTTCCGCAGGAATATTGTCTTGATATTCCCGCCAGGCAATGGTGCCAGGGCGAGGAGAATAAGCTGCCACATGAACAACATCAAACCCCATTTCCTTGACCAGAGATAGGCTGTACTCAAATTGCTCTTCTGTTTCGCCGGGAAAGCCAACGATTATATCTGTGCTCAGAGATATTTGAGGGACCTTGCGGCGAATGGTGTGAACAAGCTCTCTATATTGCTCCACGGTATACCCTCGCCTCATAGCCCTCAGTATATCATCATCACCAGCTTGAACAGGCAGTTCCAGATGTTCACAAACTTTATTTATAGAAGCTATAGCCTCAATGAGCCTCAGGCTTATATCCTTGGGATGATTTGTCAGAAAGCGAATCCTGGCAAGGTCATCTATGCTGCTTAATTCGCTCAGCAAATCAGCAAGGCCGGGATGGCCGGGCAAATCGTGTCCGTAAGAGTCAACATTCTGCCCCAGCAAGGTTACCTCTTTTATGCCTCGTCGTACTAGCTCCTCCACTTCATAGAGTATTTCCTCTCGACGGCGACTCACCTCCCTCCCCCTCCTGTAGGGGACAATGCAATATGAACAAAAATTATCACAGCCCTGGATAACGGGGATAAGAGCGTATGGCGAGGAAGCTATCCAAGAGTTATTGCCAGCGTAGCGAAGCAATCTCTGTTCAACAGGTATGCCTTGCTTTTGCCCCCAGGCACTTAGCTCAGGGTAATCACCAGATTTAAATAGTAAGTCAACGTAAGGAAATCGTCTCTTCAACTCCTGGGTGTCGGAATTGACCAAACATCCGGTAACAAGTATCTGGAGATTGGGATGTTTATTCTTTAGGCCTTTCAATAAACCCAGGGTACCTAAAACCCTGTTCTCAGCGCTTTGTCTTACCACGCATGTATTGAGAACCACTAAATCGGCATGGAAAAAAGAATTCG
>Ga0307439_1002814_pt1 | contig 10075 bp, 7 predicted proteins | sample SalMarWE160490MG_FD_202142 | JGI IMG/M metagenome (GOLD analysis project Ga0307439, IMG submission 202142) | Salt marsh sediment microbial communities from the Plum Island Ecosystem LTER, Massachusetts, United States - WE1604-90 | ecosystem: Environmental > Aquatic > Marine > Intertidal zone >... | reverse complement strand
ATCGGACTTTGCCATTTGTGCCTGTTTTTCTATCTCGCTCAAGTATGCTAATGTGCGCTCAAGCTTGTCGCTTAAGTGTTTTAATTTCAGCATAGTTTTAACTCGCGTTAATAGTTCGAGCTTGTTCACCGGTTTACTTAGAAAATCATCGGTGCCCGAATCAATAGCCCGTTCAATGTCGCCAAACTCATTAAGTGCGGTTACCATTATGACGGGAATATCAGAGGTTTTTGGGTCGTTTTTTATTCTTTTACAAACCTCAAAGCCGCTCATTTTCGGCATCATCACATCCAGTAAAATCAAATCAGGGGGCTCTTTGGCTATAATCTCCAAGGCCTCGAGCCCATCACGTGCCGGGACTGCCTGACAATCCACATCCTCAAGATACGCCTGCAAGAGCTCGAGATTCTGCTGATTGTCATCAACAACGAGGATCGTGGGCATCTTGTCCTGTTCTTTGTCATTTTTTGTCCGGTTCATAAAAAATCGCTCCTATTCGCTTAGAAACTATCTCAAAAACGTCACCCTGAGCGAAGCGAAGGGTCTGGTCGGCTTAAAATAAGAGATTCTTCGCTGTGCTCAGAATGACAAATTGTGTTTTAAGATAGTTTCTTATTCATTATTTTCCGAGAGCTTTCAAGATAGCCGTGCAAAAGGCCGGCAAATCGTCCGGCTTGCGTGACGTAATCAAATTTCCGTCCACAACGCAATCGGCATCTATATACTCTGCGCCGGCGTTTTTAATATCATCTTTAATCGCCATAAAGCAGGTTGCCTTTTTGCCCCTGTAAACCGGGGTGCTGCACAACAGCCATCCGCCGTGACAAATCGCTGCTATAACCTTGCCGGCATTTACCATATCATTTGCAAACTTTATGACGTCGGCGTTTCTTCGCATAAAATCCGGAGCAAACCCACCCGGCACGACCATACAATCATAATCGCCGGCGTCAGCCTCTGCCGCTGCAATCTCCGAGATGCAGGGATAACCTTCTTTTGAATGATATTCCTTTTTTGCCTCGGCAGCAACGAAATTAACCTCCAGGCCGGCTTCTTTGAGGCGATAGTAAGGGAACCAGACCTCAAGAACCTGATACATTTCGTCAACCATAATAGCTACCTTTTTAACTGCCATTTTTGTTACTCCTTATGTATGTGTAAGCTCACGAAAATTGCGAATTCGGTGAAAAGTCAGGTAATTTGCGTCATGTGCTCTATGGGCGCCACCCAGACCATCATCATAAGCGGTTCGGGAAACGGCAATGATATCTTTACCTTCAAAGAGCCAGTCGAGATACTGAAAGGCGTGCTTTTTGCTGTCAGGATGACGCAGAATAACAGATTCGACCCTCCAGTTCATCAAATCTGGAGAAGATACAAGTGTCAGGATGTTCCGGTAGGCCGTAGGGTTTCTTTGTTTATTGACGAGCGACCAATAACGTTTAGTCAACCTGTCGTAACGAATAGTAAATTTGTTTGAGCCGCCGAAGAAATTGATGAAGTCTTTCTCAGGGTCAAAAGAGACCAACTTACCATCCTCAGAAATGCGGACAATGGCGGATATTTCTGCGTCGTTACATTCTACCCGCAAAATATTGACGAGCTTGTTTTGGGGTGTGATGACAATATTGCCCTCCAGCCAGGCCCTGCCGAGCCATTTCTGGTCAAACCTGAGACGGTTGCTCATTGTCCAACTGTCCGCTTTCAGCAGGTCTGCACCGACGGGAGCTGACATAATGAAAGACCGGAAGTTCGTTCCCCATCCCTTCGGCGGATTTCTGTCCTCCATTGCCCGCCAGATTCGTCCCTTGTGGACCACAACTGGTACCGGGGCGCAATGATACTCGCCCTCTGCAATTAGCAGTCCTGTGTTCCGGTCTTTTGGTGTGGTCCATGTCAGGCCCCCGTCCGTGGAGCGGCGAATCACTGCATTGCCGTTTTGGCTGCTTGTGCCCACAATGTAAAGTGCCCCTTTGTGTACGAAAAGTGTTGACCAGAACTGGCCGTTAAAAGCAGCTAATTTCTCCCATGTTCTGCCGGCATCTTTGGAACGAAAAACAGCAGTACGATTATACTTGGTTCCCGGCCCAAAGAAGTCGTGCGAAGCTATGTAATGACCGTTGGGCAAAACAGCCAAGCTTGGGGAACCGATGTACTTTCCGGTTGCGGCCGGGCTGTGGTCAATAATAACACCAGGAACGGATGAATGATCCAGCTTCTGTGGCTTTTCTTTCCCCGCAGTTGGCGTGAACTGCTTAATCCAGGCCAGATTAAAAACGTAATACTGTTTACTGCTGATAAGATGGATAAGCCCATTTGGTGTTTGTGTGGCGGCCAGATACCCTCTGGGTTCAGCGTGGGTTTCGTCCATTGTAAATGGGCCGGTATTGCCTCCGCCGTCAAGTTTCTTAGCCGGCCCCCCTGCCGTAACGAGGCGTTTGCAAGGCCAGGTTTTGCCCTCATCAAAAGAAAGTGCGGCGAACATTCCGAAAACACGACGCTGGTTGCCGGCGGCATCGAGGATAATCATACCCTTCTTGCGGTCGGCGAAGCTCACGAACAAAATGGGGCCTTCCTGCAATCGTCGCAGAACCAATCGCTGTCCACCACTGATTGGCTGGAATTCGCTGGCCGAATATGTCCAGGTCCTGCCCATATCTTTTGAGATACTCATCGGCATACGGCCCTTTATGTTGTTGCCGCGTCCGAAGGCCATTAAACTGCCGTCTTTAAGCTGGACTACACCGGCGTGAATACCGGCTATCCACGCTCCAGTTGAGCCTGAGGCAAAGCTTGGGTTTGGCTTTCCGGCGCCCGGGTCAGTCCACGTGCTTCCATCATCGGGACTAACATGCACGGCCGTTCCACCGCTGCCGCCGGTGACGCCGTCGCAAGGTAAGACGATAAAGCCCTCTCGCGTTTGAAAAACCGACTCTACCGGCATGTGGCGAAGCCCGTGTTCGGGATTGATGAGCTGTGCCTTCGACCATGTGGCGCCGCTGTCAGTCGAGATTCTCATAACCGTAGCGAGACTGCCCCATGTAGCTGCTGCCGAGAGGCCGTTGAAGTGATAAATAGTATCTCGCCCATTAAACCATAAAGCAGGGGCATGGTCGTTGCGGTCGGGGGCGTCCCAGAAGGGCGAGGCTGGTTCCCATTGGTCAGCGCCGTACCGCAATCGGCTGGCCAGAATGGCCAACTCGCGGCCAGGCTCATCCCAGCACGAATACCAAATAGCCAACAGGTCGCCATTAGGACAGTCAACTAACGCCGGGTCATGGTTGTGCTCGGAATACATAGGGCCGTTAGAATTCGGAGGTATCTTGACATATTCGATTGGGCCTTTGAAGTACGGTTTGTTCATGTCCGGGCCTTTGTCCAGGTCGGCACGAATCCGCCAGTTGACACGCTGGCGGTTCAAAGGCGGTACGGGGACAGGAAGCGGCTTTGTGTTCGGCATCCTGCCCAAGACCACACGGAAACCTATCAGCCAGCTTTTATCGTCCGGTAGTGTGGCAAGTCGGTTGGCTGAGCGCAGAAACAAAATCTCCGTGCTGTGACTGCCGCCGCGTGTAACCTTGAAATCGCCGGATTCATAGCCAACAGGGTCTGTCTGAGCATCCTGGCTGTAGGGCCCATACCAATCACTGCACCATTCTTCGACATTTCCGTGCATATCGAAAAGACCCCAGGGATTTGGCATAGTCCGACCGACTGTGAGCGGCACTGGCTCAGCGTCCTTACGGCTGCGCGCCGGGTCGGGGAACCAGCTTATCCGAGCATTCTTGTGAAACTCCTTTGGCAGTTTATCGCCGGTATGGTAGGCGGTGGTAGTGCCGGCACGACAGGTATATTCCCATTCGGCCTCAGTCGGCAGACGATAGGTTTTGTCTTCCTTTTTCGAGAGCCATTCGCAGAATTTGACCGCATCGTGCCAGCTCACAAAAACAACAGCTTCATCGTCCTGTTTGGAGAATCCGAGCTTTCCACGAAGCTCGCGGTGCTCGTAGTCGAACTGCTCATACTGAGCATTGGTAACTTCGGTTGCCGCCATCCAAAAAGGTCTGGCGATGGTAACTCTGTGCATGGGCCTTTCGTCCCAATCGCCACCGTCTTTTTGCCCCATCAGAAAAGAGCCGGGTTCTATGCGGACAAATTTCATACTGACGGAATTTACAAATGTCTCCGCCACTTTCGCAGAGGATGACTTTGCTGTCCACAGGACTCCTATCGGAGCTGCTTTTGAATCATGGAGCCGCCCGGCCAAAAAGACCAGAAATATCGCCAGCCATATTCTTTTCATGGTTACACCACCTTTCAGATAATTTGATTGCTGTGATTTTCGATAAATTGGCGGACTTCCGGTTTGATATATACCTGCTCAATGTCCACCACCTTCGGCACCACCTGGGCACAAATCGCTGCCACTACCGCAGAGGGAGCCTCTGTATCCACAAAGAACATCTGTTGGCCCTTTATAGTGCAAAGTCCTCCGCCGTTTCCGCCAAGCGGTTCATCGCGGATTGCAACGCTGTTCGATTCCAACAGCGCTAAAAGCTCTTCTAAAATCCTCTGCTCGTTCATTTTTCGTATATCGTATTTCGTGGTTCAAGAAAAAACACACTAAAAGTCGATATAGATACATATAAGTCAAGGGCTTCCAGCAAATAATAGGCGGCCGCTAAGGACTAAATTTTATAGCAGGAGCAGGCTATTGGCAAGTATTATAGAAAAACGCTCTTCTTTGCACAAACGTCTGGAAAATCAGCAGCAGGCCAATGACGCCTTAAAATCCCAGCTTGCTCAACATCAGCACCTTGCTAACATGGGGACGGTCAGTTGTATGATAGCCCACGAAATCAACAATCTGCTTACACCATTGAGGAACTATGCGGCTGTTGCTCTGGAGAATCCTGATGATAAGGGCTTAACTGAAAAGGTACTCCAAAAAACTGTCCGAAACTGTGAGCGTGCCTCGAAAATTATGGAAAGTATGCTCTCCGTGGCAAACGGCCAAACCCAGGAAAAGAAAAATGCTCGGCTGCTTGCTTTGGTCGAAGAGATTTTTAACTGTCTTTGCCGGGATTTTGCAAAGGACGGGATAACTGTGGAAACCCGCATTCCTGAAGACTTAACGGTCTGGGCGGTGCCGGTCCAAATTCAACAGGTTTTAATGAATTTGATTCTTAATGCCCGCGATGCGATGCTGCCACGCGGCGGTATTTTGGGCATCAAAGCCACAGAGAAAAGTGATGCGGTCGAGATAGAAGTCAGTGACACCGGCGAGGGAATTGAACCAGCCGATTTGAAAAATATTTTCAACTCGTTCTTCACAACAAAAACTAACAATAACACATCGTCAGAGTATTCAGGGGCTGGACTTGGTCTGGCCTTTTGCAAAAAGATAATAGCCGAACACGAGGGTTTGATTTTGGTCGAATCCAAACCCACGAAGGGAAGCAAATTCAAGATAACCCTGCCCAAACCCCAGTCAGGTAACAAATGAACTCGTCGTGCGTCGTGCGTGATGCGTGTTGCGTAAGAAAAGAAATTTTAGTATATTACGCAATACGCACGACGCAATACGCAATACGAAATACGAAAATGGCGGCTCAGGTTTACCAAATTGTTTTAATGTTACTGCTGCTTGCCGGTTCAGCTTTTTTTTCGGGAGCCGAGACCGCCTTTTTTAATCTATCACACCGACAAGTAAAACTTTTTCAGGGGTCAAAACACAAGGTACAAAAGCTTGTTGCAAGCCTCCTGAACAAACCAGGACATTTGCTTGACAGCTTATTGTTCGGAAACATGACAGTCAATGTTCTGTTTTATGCCGTTGCCAGTGTCTTAACAATGCGAGTCAAGGAGCAAAGTGGCTTGGCTGCCGCAGCTATTACTGCTCTGGTCAGCTTTGCTGCGCTGGTGCTGGTAGGTGAAATACTGCCAAAATCGGTGGCCTACGCAAATTCAAAGTCTCTGAGTGTCGTCGCCGCCCTGCCGGCTTTTTTATGCCTTAAAATTTTCGCTCCTCTTGAGTTTATGTCCAAATATTTCATATTAGAGCCAATTCTGCGGCTGTTTTTGGGGCCGGCCAGAAGTCCCAAACCGATAACCGTGGGCGAATTCAAATCTTTGATTGAGACAACCCGAAAGCAGGGATTGATTAGCACAGATGAAAACAAACTCTTAACAGAAGTTATCGAGTTAGGCTTTCTCAAAGTCCGTCACGTTATGCGGCCGCGGGTCGATATGATTGCCTGTGCCGTTACAGATTCGCCGCAAACAGCCCGCAAAAAGATGCAAGAGAATCACCTGACTAAGCTGCCGGTTTACGTCCAGACAATTGACAATATAGTTGGGATGGTGCACCTTCGGCAGCTTCTGCTTAAAACCGGCGTTTCATTAGACAAAATCGTTCAACAAGTGCATTTTGTTCCGGAGCAAAAGACGGTCGAATCTCTGCTTGAATTTTTCCGCAGAAGTCGGAGCGATATGGCAATAGTCGTGGACGAGTACGGCGGGATTGCTGGTTCTGTTCGGCTGGAGGATATCGCTGAAGAGTTGTTCGGCCAGATAGAACTTGCAAGCGGAACCGAACCTATCGAACAGACAGGGCCTTTTGAATATCGCCTGGCAGGCAATCTGGCCATTCACGAGTGGGCTGAGATGTTCGGCATTGATTTGGCCGAGACACACCCTGCCACAGTGGGCGGATTGGTAACCGCCCTTCTCGGGAAGATACCCAAAAGCGGCGATGTGGCATATTTGAAGAGCTTGAAGTTCACTGTCGAAAAAGTGCAAAAACACCGAATAGAAACCTTAATATTAGCCCTTGAGCCGTACCGAAGCGATGGTCAATAGCACAGTGTTAATATCGGCAGTTGTGTTTTTCGTTATCCTGGCGGGCTTATTCGCCGGTGCCGAAACCGGTCTGTACCGCCTCAGCCGGCTTCGCTTACGATTAGGCGTTGAAAAGAAACGATTGCCTTTTGTCATACTCGGCAGATGTCTGCACGACAGCAGCGGACTGCTTCTATCAATGCTAATAGCCACCAATCTTGCCTACTATCTTACTACGAGTATTGTCACTAACATATTTTTAAGTAAAGTGGAGACTGAACACAGTGCTGAATTATTCGCAACCCTTTTAACTGCACCGACACTATTTGTCTTCTCAGAACTAATCCCCAAAAATATATTCTTTTATCGTGCAGATTCGCTTATGCCTTATCTGTCGCCGGTTTTATACGTATTTCATAAAGTTTTAAGCTGGTGTGGTGTAGTGCCGCTGCTCAAGTTTGTATCGGGACTCTTTGCCCGATCGGCAGGTTTGGCTTCTTCTCCAAAAACTGTAATAACATCTGCACAAAGACATAAGGTCCAGGCAATTCTGCAGGATACACATGAAGAAGGTATTCTCAGCTCGGTGCAGACCGATATCATAAACCGTCTGGTCAGTATCTCGAATATCCGTATAAGGTCCGTGATGATACCTCTTAACAATGTCCAAATGCTTGATATGAATTCTGATAATTCGGCCCTCTTGAGTAAATTGAAGAAGTGTGCTTTTACTCGTCTGCCGGTTGTGGAAGATAGGGCTGAAAATATCATTGGCTTTATAAACATCTATGAGACCTTAAGCTCATCAGAACAGTTCACCAGCTTACAAAAGTTCGTAAAACCAATTCGAAAGCTTGATGCAGATATCACCGTCACAGATGCGATAAATATTATACAGAAAGAAAATCAGAAAATAGTTCTGGTTATGAAAATCGGCCGTGCCGGTCAAGAAAGGCCCATTGGTATTGTAACAATGAAAGATTTAGTTGAAGAGCTTCTCGGCGAACTGGCTGAATGGTAAAGTAATTGACTATTGACTATTTACTATTTACTATTTTTCAATTGTCACTTTTCAATGGCTTTTAGTTTTTATCTTTTAGATTGATGATGTCTGCAAAAATCGCCAATATATTAGTTGTATTAATAATGATTGTTCTTTCGCTTGCAATTTTAGCCAATAGTATGGCTAAGCCCATCGGCCGGGATGAACAGATGTACTGCACCGGTGGTGTCCTGCTGGCCCAAGGAAAGATGATTTACAGAGACTTCTCATACGCGGCTCAACTGCCCTACCATCCATTACTATGTGCAGCTTTGTTTAGAATGTTCAACACAACCCACTATTTGCTCGTCGGCAGAATTCTCTCTGCTTTTTGTGATATTCTCGTGGTGGTCTGTATTGTGGGCATATATCGGTATGTTTTCAGGTACTTTGCAATTACCGGGATGCTTTTGGGCATTGCAGCGGCTATTCTGTATGTATTTAATCCTCTCGTCGATTATGCGAACGGCTATGCCTGGAACCATGACGTTGTGATTTTATTTGTTGTCTTGGCATTCTGGCTGTTTATATCCACCGATTTTAAGCAAAAATCACCCGCCGAAGGCGGCCATGTTCAAAACCCAGCTTCGCTGGGCTGGCGAATTGCCGCTATCGGTGCCCTGCTCACGTTTGCAAGTTGTATGCGTATAACGACAGCTTTGGTAGAATTGCTGTTTCTTGTAATACTGCTGAGCCAGCCAGCCGAGTCAATAAAACAAAGACTCAAGACCGCCCTGCCGTTTCTGGCGGCCGCGGCCTTTGTATTGATTTGGCCCATTTGGGTAATAGCTCAAGCTCCGCGGGCATTTTTCCTGAACCTGGTCAAAATACCTATGCTCTATGGCCAATGGCTGCACGAAATAGGTATGGTTTACAACAAATTCGATTTGACGGTGGCCTGCCTTGCACAGCCGGGGTATTTTGCACTTTTGGTATTAGCGATTTATCTTTGCCTGTTGATGGTCTGTCTTCGCCGCAGCCGTAGGGTGGGCTTTAGTCCACCGAGACGAAGTTGGTGGGGCAAGCCCCACCCTACAATATTGGCCGCCCTGCTGCCGGTAACATTTTTTATAATCGCTTTTATTCCACCGACAATGTGGAGGCAATACCTTGCGATGCCGGTACCTTTCCTAATAATCAGCTTTGCCTTGCCGCTGCTTTATTTGCGGAAACTTGCCGACAAAACCGGTGACGGTAAGCACTTCAAAATAACGGCTGCTTTAGTAGGCGTATGCGTACTTGCGGCAGTTGCTTGCTATCCAGTTGTGCTGCACAGGACTATGATAGTTCTTGTGCCGGAAAGATGGGTGCCGATTGAAATACATAAGATTTCAGAAGATATTGCCGAAAAACTCAAAAGCCAAAACCATGTCCTGAGCGCAGCCGAAGGATCAAAATTCGTACTTACCTTAGCCCCCCTGCTCGCTCTTGAGGGCGGAAGTGATATTTATAATGAGCTTTCCTGTGGTGCGATTATCTATAGAATTGCCGATTCTATGTTACCTTCCGAGCGCAGTATTACACATACTACAGGCCCAAAAACGCTCGGAGAATTGTTGGAAAAATCTCCACCTTCAGCAGTGATACTTGGCGTAGAACGCGGCAGATTAGCGTCCCTCGAAGCCCCCCTTAAAGCAGTTGTCAAGCCTGACTGGCAAAGAAAAACCTACGAAAACGGCCTTGTAGCATATTTCAGGCCTTAATATCATTAGGAATACTCCTGAGTACTTGCCCCCCTGCTGCGACTGCTGCCTGCTACATGTCAGCATTATCAAAAATTGCTTTTGCTATGTCGTTAATTACTCCGCGGGTGTGGCCTTTGGTGTTGTTTGCGAGAATTGAAAATATATAATCGCCCTCTTCGGTGATGCACAGGCCGGAAAACGTCTTAACTTTATTTATATATCCGGTTTTGCCTGAGATTTTACCTTTGTACTTTTCTTCTTTGAAATACCTGGCAATTGTCCCATCCACCCCTCCTACCGCCAGCGTATCCTTATACAGCTCCCAATTGTCGCTATTGTATATATTCAATAACACTTTTGTTATGGCGTATGCGCTAAGCTCATTTTGTCTGCTCAGCCCGCTGCCATCGTCGATATAAAACTGGCTTTTATCGATGCCAAGTCCCAGGAGATATTCAGAAATCAATTCCCGTCCTCTGTCCCAACTGCCGTTTTTTCTGTCCGAATT
>Ga0307439_1002808_pt1 | contig 10090 bp, 6 predicted proteins | sample SalMarWE160490MG_FD_202142 | JGI IMG/M metagenome (GOLD analysis project Ga0307439, IMG submission 202142) | Salt marsh sediment microbial communities from the Plum Island Ecosystem LTER, Massachusetts, United States - WE1604-90 | ecosystem: Environmental > Aquatic > Marine > Intertidal zone >... | reverse complement strand
CTCTTTTACAGAAGCCAGGCGTTTCTGAATCTCTCCGGAAATTTTAAGCAGGTCAACCTCACACCGACCACAAACAGGACAGGAAATGATGTTTGGCCCACGAAAACGGATTCCCAGGCTTGACAGGATGTGGTAGCCGACTCTTACTTCTTCTTCAGGAGGGGCAGTAAGAGAGATTCTGATAGTGTCGGCCAACCCCTGGCTTAAAAGAAAACCCATGCCCACTGAGGACTTAACAGTTCCGGGAATTAAAGTTCCTGCTTCTGTTATCCCTGCATGAAAAGGATAATCTACTTTTTCAGCCAGAAGCTTGTAAGCTCTGATTGTCCTAAAAATATCAGATGCCTTCATCGAAATCTTGATCAGTGTAAAATCCAGGTCTTCAAGTATCCGCACATGACCAAGTGCACTTTCGACCATAGCTTCTGGAGTGGCCCTACCATACTTCCAGAGAAGGTCTTTTTCCAAAGAGCCTGAATTTACACCGATTCTTATAGGAGTGGCTTTTTCTCTTGCAGCACGGACAACTTCTCTCACATTTTCTTTAGAACCAATATTACCCGGGTTTATACGCAGCCCGTCAACTCCCTTCTCAATAGAAGCTACAGCCAACCTATAATCAAAATGAATGTCGGCTATTAGAGGAACTTTACTATTCTTCCTAATTTCTCCAAGGGCATTTACAGCTTCTTCATCAGGGACAGCAAGGCGTACTATCTCACATCCTGCTTCCTCCATTTTGTGAATTTGCCGTAAGGTTGCCTTTATATCCCTGGTATCGGTTTTTGTCATGGACTGTACTGCGATTGGAGCTTGCCCTCCTATTGGCACACTACCGATTTTTATTTGTCGTGTCTTACGGCGGATAAAATCAAAGTCTGATTGAGGCTGAAAACTTAATTGCTTAATATTGTTCTCTTTATCCATGGTCAAAACATCAAACCTTAAGGTCAGATATTAAATGCTGTTTTTCATCCATGATGTCAATTTCAAAACCTAATATTTATTTATTTTAACTTTTAAACTACAAACCTTCAACCAATAACGTAGGTTATTCATAAAAATTGCTGATAATAGATTTAATTTATATTATCGATATGATAGAGGATAAACTACTTCTGAGGGTTTCATGGGGAACGATGAAATTTATGCTTAATTGTTATAATCTATCAGCAATTTTTATGAATAACCCAGGAGAATTTGAGGGGATGGAGGAAGCGACATTAAAAGATTTAGCCTTTCTGAGTCGATCTTCGAGGGAACCCGCGAAGTCGGGCCTGATGGATGTGTGAGCACTGTATAATCAAAAGGGCGGTGTTAATGATAGCTCGGGGACAATCAAGGCATTGCTTAAGATAAACATGCGGAGTTCCAGCAGAGCCGAGAAGATCGGGAGGAAATGCCGTTAAAAATCTTAGTGGAGCGCAAACATGCCCTCAAATTCAGGTTAATTTGAAGAATACCCTTGACAATGAAAAATTATATCTGTTATAAATTTGTTTTAATAATATTTGTAATTATAATATATTTTTTTTGGTTATGAGGAGGAATTATAAAATATATAATCTTTAACGCATTTACTATCAAATACCTCCCAACCAAATTTTAAATCTAACTGACATTATGAACATTAGCAAAAATATAATCTACAATCATTTGGAGGAAAACCTGTGAATATCGAAACACAAAAAGTTAAGTCTTTCATAGCAAAACACAACTCTGAAAAAAAAGCTCTAATATCAATTTTACAGGATATCCAGAAAGAATATAACTATCTTCCCCAGGAAGCATTAAGGATCATTTCTGAAACTCTAGGAATCCCTTTGATTGACGTTGTCGGAGCAGCAACCTTTTATCGAGCATTCAGTCTCAAGCCAAGAGGAAAACACATCATAACTGTATGCGTAGGAACTGCCTGTCATGTTAGAGGAGGACCGAAAATTCTAGGAGAATTTAAAAGAGATCTGGATATTGACGAAGGGGAAACAACAAAAGACAATCAATTTACATTAGAAACAGTTGCCTGTTTGGGATGCTGTGCTATAGGCCCTGTCGTCGTCGTTGATGGTAACTATTATGCTCAAACAAATATGAGAAAAGTTAAATCAATTTTAAACACCTACAGAAAAAAAGAGAAGGAAAATGAAGGATATCAACAAAATTAATTCAATCGAAGATTTAAAACAAATAATAAACAATCAAATCCAAAAAAGAATATCTGATAAAAAGCCTGTTCTTATTGTTTCATCAGGAACATGCGGGCAAGCACGAGGTTCTTTAGCTCTAATTGAGGCCTTAGAACAAGTAATAAAAGATGAATATTTACATGACGAAGTCAATATCAAAGTAACCGGATGTCACGGTTTTTGTGAAGCCGAACCAAACATTATTATCCAGCCTCAAGGCATCTTTTACCAGCATGTGAAGCCAGAAGATGCTAAAGAAATCATCTTTGAAACAATTCTTAATAATAAGATTATAGACCGCCTTCTTGTTTCTGACCCAGTCACCGGAGAAAAGGCAGTCAAGGAAAAAGATATTCGCTTTTACAAGAAACAAAAACGCGTTGTATCAGGAGATAACGCACTTATAGATCCTACCGATATTGATGACTATTTTTCTACAGGGGGTTATAGTTCCTTAGCAAAGATATTAGAAAGAATCAGTCCTGAAGAAGTTGTCGAGACAGTAAAAGCATCCGGCCTTAGAGGAAGAGGAGGAGCAGGCTTTCCAACTGGCCTAAAATGGCAGTTCGCAAGGAAAGCCAAAGGAGACATAAAATACATCATCTGTAACGCTGATGAAGGTGACCCTGGGGCATACATGGACCGCAGCTTAATGGAGGGAAATCCTCACCGTATTCTCGAAGGGATGATAATCGGAGCTTATGCTATCGGTGCCAGAGAAGGATATATTTATATTCGTGCTGAATATCCTCTTGCATTAAGACACATCTCTTTAGCTATCAAACGGGCAGAACAACTGGGACTCCTCGGAGATAATATTTTGGGGACTGATTTTAGCTTGAACATACACATTTCCGAAGGAGCAGGAGCTTTTGTCTGTGGGGAGGAAACTGCTCTTATGGCTTCCATAGAAGGAAGAGTCGGTGAACCTCGTCAAAAACCTCCATTCCCAGCAGTGAAAGGCTTATGGGGAAAACCTACTAACATCAATAATGTCGAAACCTGGGGCAATATTCCTATTATTATTGATAAAGGCGCCGAGTATCGGTACAAATGAAAGCAAAGGAACTAAAATATTCTCCTTAGTCGGGAAAATTAATAACACAGGGCTGGTCGAAGTTCCTATAGGAATCACACTACGAGAAGTAATCTTTGACATCGGGGGAGGGATTCCAGGAGGAAAAAAATTTAAGGCAGTACAGACTGGAGGCCCCTCTGGCGGATGTATTCCAGTAGAGATGCTTGACTTACCCATTGATTACGACACATTGACCAAAGCTGGCTCTATCATGGGATCAGGCGGAATGATCGTTATGGACGAGAATACATGCATGGTGGATATAGCTAAATATTTCCTGAATTTCCTCCGGGATGAGTCATGTGGCAAATGCCTTTCATGCCGTGAAGGAATACAGCGCATGTGGGAAATCGTTAAAGACATTTCAGAAGGAAATGGAAAAGAAGAAGACCTTGAATTGCTCGAAGAACTGGCAAATATAGTAAAGGATGCATCCATGTGCGGGCTAGGACAAACTGCTTCTAATCCAGTCTTGTCCACACTAAAATATTTTAAAGATGAATACGAAGATCATATCAAACGTAAAAAATGCCCGGCTGTAGTGTGTACAGAAATTGTGTCTTCACCATGTCAATATACTTGTCCAATCGACCAAGAGGCTTCTGTATATATAGCTTTAATAGCTCACAGAAAATTTGAAGAAGCCCTAAAAATTATAAGAAAAGATAATCCTCTGCCTTCAGTTTGCGGCAGGGTTTGCCACCATCCTTGTGAAAAAGCCTGCAGGGCTGGAGAGTTTGGAGAACCCATTGCCATTCGATCCTTAAAACGATTTGTCACTGATTGGGCAATAGAAAATGATTATCGAGTACAAAACAACAACAAATCTAAAAAGGACAAAGTTGCAATCATAGGCGCGGGCCCTTCAGGATTAACAGCAGGTTACTATCTCAGCCTAAAGGGATATCAAGCAACCATCTTTGAATCTCTACCAGTACCAGGAGGGATGTTAGCAATTGCGATTCCAGATTATAGGTTGCCCAAAAAAATATTTAATTTTGATTTTGATAATATAATAAAATCAGGTGTAACAATAAATACAAACAAAACATTAGGTAAAGATTTCTTTATTGATGACCTGTTTAAAGAAGGATACAAAGCAGTCTTTATTGCTATTGGTGCACACAAATCAATGAAATTGAACATTCCTAATGAAGATTCAAAGGATGTTATCCAAGCAATAGAACTGCTTAAAGAAGTTAATTTAGGAAATGAAGTAGAATTAGGCGAGCGAGTTGGAATTATTGGTGGAGGAAATGCGGCTGTAGATGCAGCTCGAGTAGCTATCCGGAATAAGAATTGTAAAAGCGTTACAATATTATACAGAAGAACGAGAAAGGAAATGCCTGCATTCGAGGAAGAGATAGAGAGTGCCATTGAGGAAGGAATTGGCATTAAATTTTTAACCTCCCCAACAAGAGTGCTAACTCAAAATGGAAAAGTTATAGGGGTAGAATGCATCCAGATGAAATTGGGCGATTTGGATGCAAGCGGTAGAAGAAGACCCATCCCGATCGAGGGCTCTGAATTTTCAATCGAATTAGACACGCTTATCCCTGCCATTGGCGAAAGTCCCGACACATCTTTCGTAAGCAATAAAGATAAGTTAAGCATTTCCAAATGGAATACTATTTTAGTTAATAAAGAAACACTTTTAACTGACCAAATAGGTGTTTTTGCCGGCGGAGATGTAGCAACCGGTCCCCGTACCGTAGTAGAAGCCATAAGCGCGGGAAAGACAGCTGCAGAATCAATTGAAAAATATCTTGAAGGGAAAAGCTTAACAAAAGAATACAAACTAACCAGACCATCTTTATATGTTGAGCCTGTCGAGCTGAGTGAAGAGGAAATCGAGGAAGCAAAAAGGCCCGAATTATCAAAGCTATCTGTAAAGCAAAGACAAAAGAACTTTAATGAAGTCGAACTGACTCTAACCGAGGAGATGGCTGTTAAGGAAGCGAGGCGCTGCTTGAGATGTGAATTAGAAACTGAAGAAGGCAAAAAAGCAATAGGAAGGTAAAAATGATAAATATGAAATTAAACAATTTGGAAGTCAAAGCTGAGGAAGGGTGGACCATTCTGGAAACAGCCAAATTTTACGGGCTCGAAATTCCCACCCTTTGCTACAACCCTGGCTTGAGTGTCTACGGGGGCTGCCGTCTTTGTCTTGTTGAAATAGGTGAAGGATCAAATACAAAACTCGTCTCCTCCTGCACATACCCCGCAGAAGAAGGACTTACAGTCAGAACAGACACAATAAGAGTAATTAAAGCTAGAAGAATGATGATTGAGCTTATGCTTTCCGTTGCTCCAAACTCAAAAACAATTCAAGATTTAGCTTCTAAGTTTGGAGTGACTCAAGTCAGGTTCAAGATTAGGAATGAAGAATGTATCCTCTGCGGCCTTTGCGTCCGGATGTGTGCAGAGCAAATGGGCGCACGTGCAATAGGCTTTCAAAACCGGGGACACGACAGAAAAATATCAACTCCGTTTGACATAAAATCCGATGTATGCCGACTCTGTGGAGCCTGTATGTACATCTGTCCTGCATGCCAATTAAAGTGCCAGGGTCCAAATGCAGATACAGCAGTCTGTAATGCCTGCCTGGACATCATGGACCCCAACTTGCTTGGATTATTACGATGAGCTTTAATGCTGGATGTATGATGCAGGTCGGTGCGGGACTTGTGTGAGAGAAAAACCTGAAAAAAAAGGCAGTAAAGAGCAGGCCCAAGACACCAAGTGAAAATAGTAAAATGTTAAGCTTGCTTTATAATATTTATAAACAAATGAGTAAATAAGGAGGTAATAATAATGTCTTATTCAAAACTCAACAGGAGTGCCGCCACTCTCACTAAGAACAGGACCGAAGGATCTATCAGCCCTTCTAGCGGGATGTGTGTCACATGCGTGGACGGCTGTATCGGAATGTGCGAAATTGGGAAATCCGCCTATCGAGCCCAAGAAGTCCTCTATCCACAACCCTTTGGGATAATCAGCACAGCTTCAGAAAAAGAATATCCTGTAGACCTCTCTCATTTCAATATAATGGGGACTGCTGCCGGAGCATATGGAGTTGAAGCTGACAGTGACAAGGCTATATTTCCTAAAGTAAGCATTGAAACCCGCATCGGGCATGATAAAGGAATAAAATTGAAACTTCCTCTTGTCATTGGTGCTATGGGATCCACAAATGTTGCTAAACAAAACTGGGAAGGATTAGCCATCGGGGCTGCTATCTCTGGATGCATTCTTACTGTAGGAGAGAATGTCTGCGGAATGGACGAAGGATCTGAATTTAAGAATGGAAAAGTTATCCACTCCCCAGACATGGTAAACCGAATAAAATTATTCAAGGACTGGCAGCGGGATGGCTACGGAGCAGTCGTTGTCCAGGCAAACATTGAAGATACTAGACTTGGAGTGCAGGAATATACCATCGACAAATTGGGTGTTGACGCTGTCGAGCTGAAATGGGGCCAGGGAGCCAAGGATATCGGAGGCGAAGTCAAAATTAAGTCCCTTGAAAAAGCCCAAGAATTAAAACGAAGAGGATATATCGTTCTTCCTGATCCTGAAAATCTCAATGTAATCCGAGCTTTTGAAAAAGGGAATTTCAAAGAGTTTGAAAGACACTCAAGAATGGGGATGGTCGAGGAAGAAAGCTTCATGCAGAGAGTCGAGGAACTGAGGCGTGCCGGAGCAAAATATATAACTCTTAAGACTGGAGCCTACAGACCTGTCGATTTAGCCCGTGCAGTGAAATTTGCATCAAAAGCCAAACTCGACCTGCTGACAGTCGATGGGGCTGGCGGTGGAACGGGAATGAGCCCATGGCGCATGATGAACGAATGGGGTATTCCATGTATTGAAATCTGGTCTCTGCTCTATCAATATCTCCGAAGACTGGATGAAAAAGGAGAGTACATTCCTGATGTTGCTCCTGCCGGAGGCATTACTCTCGAAGATCAAATTTTCAAGGTTCTCGCATTAGGAGCACCTTATTTCAAACTTGTAGAAATGGCCAGAAGTCCTCTGGCTTCTGCAATGGTCGGAAAAACCATAGGCAAGAGAATCGAAGAAGGACAGGTTCCTGTCTATATAGAACGGTTCGGAAGCACTGCTGAAGACATCTTTGTCACTGCGCCAGAATTAAAAAATATCTTTAAGGAAAGGTTCAATGAAATTCCTACAGGCGCTATGGGCGTTTACAGCTATTTCCAAAGACTCAGCCAGGGCTTGCGTCAGATGATGGCAGGAAGCAGAAAGTTCAACCTGAACTACATCACACGAAGCGATATTGCTGCTTTAACTAAAGACGCTGCACGAATAAGCGGTATTCCCCTTGTCACAGAAATTGATAAAGAAGAAGTCGATAAAATTCTGAACAGTTAAATCAAAATCGAACCGCTAAAAAAACATTAACAAAAACGGGGCAGATATTTATTATCGAATCTGCCCCGTTTTTCTTTATTTTTTCTGAGCCAAAATATTCAACCACATATGATTTCTACAGTTCCATATTCCTTTATTAGGTTCTTCTAGCATTTACTGCTTATTTTTTGATAGAATTAGTACTAAAATGAAGCAATCCAACAAAATATCTCCAAAGCTGCAAAAAGAAAAATATTACAGGAATCTAACTCTACGAAATACAATTCTTCACATTCTGCTGTTTGTACTTCCCTTTTTACTCCTTTTTTTCATCATCAACATGCAGACATCATCTCTTATAAAAAAACAGATATACAATCGGCTCTCCTGTTCAGTTGAGGAAAATATAAAAACAATTAAAACATTTCAATATGACAGAGAAATCGACTTAAAATCCTATTCCAAACTTAACATCCTTAAAATCGAGGAGGTATCAGAGTATCTTTCTTTTCTGAAACTACTTATCATAGAAAAAAAGTGGTTCGACTCTATAATAATTGCTGACCTAAGCGGGGATATTGTACTTTCGATTAACCTAGAACTCGAAGCAAATATTGCCAATAGAGAATATTTTCAAGTTTCAAAAAATGGCAAATTTTACAATTCCGGTATATTTTACTCAGACATCCTGAATTACCCAGTAATGATCTTATCCTATCCTCTTATGAATAAAAATAATGAGATCATAGGTGTTCTGGCTGCAGCGTTAAATCTGGATAATTTTTATGACCTCTTGTTTGACCTGAGAACAGCAAAAACAAGCGAGCTTTTTATAGTTAATAATGAAGGCATTCTTCTTTCTCCAACAAAATTGGGCGGTAGGCCTCTAATAGATAAAGGATTTTACGAAAAAGAAGAAAATCCCCATACAGGAGAAAAGGGGATTAAAACTCACACCGATTATAGAGGACAAAAAGTGTTGTGTTTTTATAAAAAACTGCCTGAGAGTAATTTTTTGCTTGTTTCTGAAATGGACTTGAAAGAAGCTTTTCTTCCATTAAAAAGAGTGAATACGATCATATTATATGTTGTTATTCCTTTCTTCGTTATTCTTATCATAATTTCAAATTTATATTCAAGAAGAGTAACAAGCCTGCTCAAAAGATTGACTCAAGACCTGGAAAATGCTCTAAGTGAATCCCATGCTAAAAAAAAGGAAGTAGACTCCATAAACATCGAATTGAGGAAAAAGGCAGAAGAAAGTGAACATCTGCTCCAAGAGTTGAAATCATCCGAAGAATATATACGGAACTTAATAGACAGCATATCCTTACCTGTTATTGGTCTTAATAGTTCGGGAAAAATTACACAATTCAACAAAGAAGCTAAAGAATTCTTTTCTATAAAAAAATTGAAAACGGGAGATGACATATTTTCAGTTCTGCCGTGGCTTGATGACAGAGCTATTAGAAGCATCTTGGATGAAGTAATTTCAAACCGTACACCTCAAAAAATTGCGCAAAAAAACCCTGAAAAAGGTAAAAATATAGGATATTATGATCTGTCTTTTTTCCCTATCGAAAATGGGGGAAAAGAAGTTAGAGGAATTACCCTTTTAATCGAAAATGTCACTGAAAGAAAAAAACTTCGAGAACAATTGGCTGAGTATGAAAAGCTCTCGGCCCTCAGCCAGTTAGCCATGGGCGCAGCGCACGAAATAAATAACCCATTATTAGGTATTTCGTCCTATCTTGAAATTATCTCAGAAGAAACCAAAAATATAAAACATAAAAAAGAGATCGAACTCGTTCTTGAAAATGTCTACAGAATATCAGAGACGATTCGCGGACTTCTCAGTTTTGCACGGCCGACTCCGCCTCAATTTACAAAAGTCAATATAAATCAATTGATTGATGAAACGCTTTCATTCCTGCGCCATCAGCCAATTTTCAGAAAATTAAAGGTCACTAAAGAGTTAGCCCCATCTTTACTTCCAATCACAGCAGATTTTAACCAGATCAGACAAGTCTTAATAAATTTGTTTATTAATGCTGCTCAATCAATGCCTAACGAAGGGAAACTTCATGTCAAAACTTCAAAGGTTAAATTTAAAGAATTTATCCAGATTGATATATCTGACACGGGAGAGGGAATCCCTCCTGAAAACATAAAAAAAATATTTGATCCATTCTTCACAACAAAGAAAAATCAGGGTACCGGTCTGGGATTAAGCATCAGCCAAAGTTTTATAAAAAATCACAATGGTTATATAAATTTAAAAAGCGAATTGAATAAAGGAACTACTTTTTCAATTTTTCTCCCAATAAGACAGGAAAGAAGAGTCCTAATAAAGAATGAGGAGACGATCTCATGAGGGCTCATTCCATTCTTATTGTTGATGACGAAATTCTCACTTTAAGAAACCTAAAAAAAGTTCTGGAAAAAGAAAACT
>Ga0307439_1002805_pt1 | contig 10094 bp, 6 predicted proteins | sample SalMarWE160490MG_FD_202142 | JGI IMG/M metagenome (GOLD analysis project Ga0307439, IMG submission 202142) | Salt marsh sediment microbial communities from the Plum Island Ecosystem LTER, Massachusetts, United States - WE1604-90 | ecosystem: Environmental > Aquatic > Marine > Intertidal zone >... | reverse complement strand
TGGATCTCTTCAAGACCCCAAGATTGTACTGGTATCGACTTGTACTTGCCGTTTTTCAGCCGTTTTACATACGGTATTTCCGGCTCAAGGCAGTGGGTCTCGAAAACCTTCCAAAAAAGGGCTCCTATCTCATGGTCGCAAACCACAGTCATCTCCTGGATCCATTTTTTATCGGAGCACTCATCAGAAAACCTGTCTTCCAGATGGCTTCGAATGAGTTCTTTCGAAAACCGCTCGTGCGCAGGTTCATGTGGGCAATGGGGGCTTTCCCCCGGAAAAAGGGATTTGTGGACTTCAAGTCGATCAAATATGCGATCCATATCGTAAAAAAAATTGGGTTCCCCCTTATCATATACCCCGAAGGGGGGAGAAACTGGGATGGGGAAACCCTTCCAGTGCTTAAATCAACAGCAAAGCTCGTGAAACTCTTGAATGTGCCCCTTGTCACGATCGTCTCAAAAGGGAATTATCTTGCCTTCCCGCGGTGGGCAAACAAAAAAAGAAAGAGCCGGATTACGATCCACTACTCAAAACCGGTCATGTTCGAAAGAAAATCCAGCGATGCCGAGATTATCAATCATATTCAGAAGGGAATCTACAACAACGACAACTTCACGCAAATCTCAAAAATACGAGGGGAAAAGCCCGCCGAGGGACTCACGAGGCTGATCTGGCGCTGCCCGGCGTGCAGGACGCTCGAGTCACTTATCGAAAAAAATGACACTTCAATTCTCTGTACGAACTGCGGGAAACAGTGGGAGGTAAATCTGCACTGCTTCATGCGGGAACGTCGAGAAAACAAATGGAGAGCAATCAAGGAATATGCTGATCGAATGTTCGATGAAAAAGAAATCGTCTCCGTCGACAACGAAGAACTGGAGAAGTCGATACGAGAGGAACTCGCTCCTAATGAAAAGGTGTATCTTCGTTCGAAATCGGTCACGCTCTCCCATGAACCGCTGTATCCAAAACTCGAAAAAGTGGACGACGGAGTGCTCTATCTCACAAACAGCAGACTCATTTTTTTCACGAATGGTCATGAAAATGTACGCTCGTACGGGTTTGAACAGATCAGGGGCAGGTCCACAGAACGGAATACATTTTTCCAGATCGTGCTCGACGATGACATCGCCCGCTTCGAAATGCGCAATGAAAGCTGCTACAAATGGGAAATCATTTACGACCATGTCAGAGAAATGGGGGGATACGGCAGAGAGGATGAATGAACAAAAATAATAACCCTCCCATTCCAGAAAATCGGGGTCAGTGCTGGTCTTCGATCCGAAGCCTGGAAAAGGGTATCTGTAAGAATGCGGCAACAATATCAGGGTCGAAATGCATTCCCTCGCATCTTTTCAGCTCCTGAAGCCCCTCTTCGATACCCATTGCCTCCCTGTAAGGGCGTTTTGCCACCATGGCATCAAATGCATCTGTCACGGCAAAAATCCTGGCAAACAGAGGTATACTCTTCCCTTTCAGTCCGTATGGATATCCGGACCCATCATATTTCTCATGGTGGTAGAGAACGACATCACTCGCTTTCGTGAGAAAATCTATATTCTTGATCATAGAATACCCGAGAACGGAATGTTTTTTCACGATCTCCATCTCTTCACTGCTCAATGGCCCCTTTTTCAGAAGGATATGTTCTGGAATTCCAATTTTTCCGATGTCGTGTAGATAGGCGCCCCAGCGCAGATCTCTTATTTCCTCTATCCCGACACCCAGACATTCACTGAGGAGTGTGCTGTTCTCAGATACTCTGCTGCAGTGCTCTTCGGTTTCGGGATCACGAAGATCAAGGGCTGCACCAAGCGCGCACACAGTTTCATCGTGAATATGCTCTATCCGGCTGACCGTATTAAAAAGCTCATCCGTGCGCTCTTTCAACAGCTTTTCCAGATATTTCTGATAGGTGCGGGTGAATGTCCGTGATTTCCACTCCTCGCTTACAGTATTGAGCCTCTCCTGGAAGAGCATTATACTGAATGGTTTTGTAATATAATCAAATGCTCCCTTCCGGATTGCGTGTACTGCAGTGTGAATATCATGCACTCCGGTAATAACCACGGTAAGAGTATCCGGACTTCTGTCAACGATTTTTTCCAGTACCGCAAACCCCGACCCGTCGGGCAGGCCGAGATCAAGGAATACGATGTCGTAGTGCTTCCTCTTCACTGCAGCGCACGCGTCTCTGACTGTCCGCACTCTGTCCCCTGTGAATCCGTTCGCATTGAGGATCGAGATGATGATCTGAATGACGGTATATTCATCATCAACAACCAGTATTTTCGGCTCTACCGGAAGATCAAGGTCCTTCAAATCGATTACCGAGCCTGTTTCAGTTGAAAAATGTAATTGATGCTGAAGCGCGTGTTTCATTTTCTCACCTTGGATGTACGAGACTATACACGGTTTTTCTCTATCCATTAATGCAACCAGAATGCCAAACCCGGTCAGAAGCGTGCTGACCGTGAATAATTACTCTGTAGTGCACATTGAGATAATTTACTGTTCTACAAAAAGTTAAAAAAACGATTTTCGTCTTCTGTGCGAGTTCGAACGTACGTGTTTTCCGCATCTGTCATAAATCAAGGACCATGTCCTATTAAGATTACAACATCGAAACCGAAAAGATACGAGTGGGTATATCAGTGAGTGCGGTACTGCTCACCGTCTGAATCGGTTCAGATCCAGCCGGTACTTCTTGACTTTTTCATAGATGTTTTGCCGGGGAATCGAGGAGAGCTCCGCCGCTTTCGTAACATTCCCTCCGGTCTTTTCGAGAACACCCTCGAGATATCGCTTTTCGAACTCCTGTTTTGCCGCATGAAAAGGATATATGTGTATATCCTGAATGAACTCATTTTGAGAATCCATTACACTGCACGGAAGATCAGTGACCTTTATTTCAGTTTTCTCCGCCATTGCAACGGCATGTTCTATGACGTTTTCGAGTTCCCGCACATTGCCGTCCCATGCCGAGTGGAGGAATATATCCATTACGCGGGGAGATATGCTTTTCACATTTTTTCCAAATTCCTCTCCATATTTCTTGAGAAAATGAAAACTCAGTAGAGGAATGTCCTCCGGTCTTTCACGAAGAGGAGGAATCGCGATCCTTATCACGTTTATGCGATAGTACAGGTCTTTCCGAAAACGCTTGTGAAACACCTCCTGCTCCAGGTCTTTGTTGGTTGAAGTGATGATCCTCACATCCGTCGCTCTCTCATCCGTACCACCAATTCGTTGAAACTTTTTTTCCTGAATCACCCGAAGAAGCTTGACTTGAAGAGCCACCTCCATCTCACTGATCTCATCGAGAAATATTGTTCCCCTGTTCGCAACTTCAAAAAGTCCCCTCTTTTCCTTGACCGCACCGGTGAACGCTCCTCTTTCATGCCCGAAGAGTTCGCTCTCCAAGAGGTTGGCCGGAATCGCACCACAGTTGACCGCGACGAACCTCCTTTCCCTTCTCTGACTGTGCTGATGAATAGCACGTGCAATGAGTTCTTTCCCTGTTCCGCTCTCCCCTTCCAGCAGCACGGTACTGTTCAGAGGCGCAACCTTCTTTATCAGCTGGAATATCTCCGACATCTTTTTACTTTTTCCCACGATGGTTCCGGAACTATATGTTTCGCCAAGCTGCTCCTTAAGAAGTGCGCACTCGGACTTCAAATCCCTGTACCTGTGGGCCCTCTGCACAGCAAGCTGCAGTATATCCAGGGATTTGAAAGGTTTGAGAAGATAGTCATCCGCACCGAGCTTCATCGCTTCGACCGCCGTCTCTACTGTACCATGTCCCGTAATAATCAGAACGGAGATCGACTCGTCCTCACGCTTCAAAGCTCTGAGCACATCAAGACCATCTCTATCCGGAAGCTTCAGATCGAGCAATACAAGATCATATTTGGCCTGTCTCTGCTTCTCCACAGCCCTGTCACCGCTCACAGTCGTATCGACCACATATCCGTGATCGGTCAGGAATCGTGAAATAACCGTGAGTATGGTTTCATCGTCGTCAACAACGAGAACACGGAATTCTCCAATTTCGGTTCGAACAACAACTGCTTCCTCTGTTTCCACTCCCCTACCCCTGTGCAAAAAAACTGTAAAGAGAAATCACTGGCGAAGTATCCATATGTCCGCATGGCGATCGAGGATAAGAACCCAGGCACCACACAAAGTATAGTGTACATATACTCCTCATTTCCAGTGAATTACATTAGATCATTATACCAGGCGGGAAATGGTTTAGATGTAAACACCTTCCGTACGAAGCCGTTCTTTTCGCATAAATTCACGGTAAACGCGTGCAGCATGATAGTAGCCGTCAACGGAATGGTACCCGCTCTCGAGATCTGCTCTGTAGAGCTCGAGAAGGGCAGAAAAATAGTTGGAGGTAAACAATGATCTCAACCGGTGTTCGGGAAGCCGGTCGATTGAGTTGAGAATCATATGGTTTTCGACAAGGAAAAGTACTTCATCGATTTCATCGTCTGTGAAATAAAAACGTTTGAGTACCTTTTGCGCAATCCGTTTGCTCGCAATTGAATGTTTTGGAAAAGGGTTTCCCCGCCTGTTCCCGACCTGTGTGACGGCCTTTCCGGTGTCATGAAGCAAAATGGCCATCATCAGGGGCCTGGTGGGCTGTTTCACGAAACGCATGCACTGAAGGGTATGCCAGAATCCGTTCCCTTCAGGGTGATGATCTTTGTCCTGATTTACCTCCTTCAGGGCTGCAATTTCAGGAAGGAGCCGATCGATTATCCCCCACTCGTCGAGATATCGAAATGATTCGTAGGCGCGCCCTGAAACAAGAATTGATTTGAAATCATCTGTGATGCACTCATTGATTCGCCTGAAGTCATAGAGTGCGGGGTTCTTTTTTAAAAAATTTAAAAGCTTCTTGTCTATACTGAAGCCTGTCTGAGAAAAAAGCTTTGCTGTCCTGATGGCAAGTGTGGGAAATTTTTTTGCCGCATTTTCAGGTTTTTCAACGGTCTTGATCTGTTCCTGCTTCAGAAGACCATATGCATCAAGCGGGTCATAGTATCTTTCCCGCTCAAAGTCATACACAAAACTGTTGATCGCAAACAGCGTATTCTGAGAAGCGTGAATTCGGGCCTCCTTTCTGTTTTCGATCAGCCCCGGAATATGTGTCCGTTTGTCTTCAGGATACTCACTTACAAAGAAGTTTATCGGTCTGTCTGCTCTGATATGCACATGTTCATCACAGTGTTTTCGAAACACAATATTTGGGAATAATTTCGCAATCTGAAAGAGATCCGCATCGGTTAAAATGTTGATAGCCCCTGGTGCCCTTCCCATAAGCATGTCACGCGTTGTATCGTACACGTAATAGGCCCAGAATCCATTTTCAACGAGTCTTTTCCCGCACGGTTCAGAACGAAATCCCATCTCTTTTCATCCAGAATGTAAAAGATCTCTCGTGTCTCTAATGCTTGAAGTGTCTGTACCCGGTAAACACCATCGCGATTCCTGCGTCGTTGCACGCTCCAATTGCATCCTTGTCTCTGACTGACCCCCCCGGCTGTATGATTGCGGCAACCCCGTGTTTAGCAGCCAGTTCTACTGCGTCGGGTTTCGGAAAGAAAGCGTCTGAGGCAAGTACAGCCCCGTGCGCTCTCTGAGCTGCCTTTGTTATGGCCATAAAGGTCGCATCGACCCTGCTCATCTGGCCTGCGCCGACTCCCACGACCTTTGTTCCCTGAGCACACACGATTGCATTTGACTTGACGTGTTTGGCGAGTTTCCACGCAAAGAGCAGTGAGCGGGCCTGCAGTTCGGTTACTTGTTTTTTCGTTACGGTTTTCAGTTCATAAGCCTCGACATCCTTTTTATCCCTTTCCTGAATGAGAATGCCTCCCACCACCCTCTTCATGTCATAGTCATATACTTCGCCCCTCTTCATCTTTCCGGTCTCGAGAATTCTGATGTTTTTCTTCTCTTTCAGAATGCGCACCGCCTCCTCGTCAAACTGTGGTGCAATAATACACTCCACAAAACCTGCAGCTGTCACGGCTTCTGCCGTCTCGGCATCGACAATCCTGTTACACCCGACAATACTCCCGAAGGCGGAGATCGGATCCCCATCCCAGGCATCAACAAATGCCTGTCGAAGACTGTCTGCAAACGCAGCACCACAGGGATTCGTGTGTTTTATAACCGCGCATGCCGGCTGTTCGAAATCCTTGACGATCTCCGCCGCAGCTTCGATGTCCAGTATATTGTTGAATGACAGCTCCTTACCGTGCAGCTGATGTGCAGTGGCAACGCCTGTCACATGGATCTCGGGATTGGTATAAAACGCCGCCGATTGATGCGGATTTTCTCCGTATCTGAGCTCCTGTTTTTTCCTGAAGTACAGGCTTACCGTATCAGGATACTTTGTCTCTCCCCTGGCAACGATGGCCTGATGAAAGAAGCTCGATATAAGACTGTCGTAGTAGGCAGTCTTTTCGAACACTACCATGGCAAGTTTTTTTCGCATGTCAAGGGATATTTTCCCCTTTTTCCGCAGCTCATCAAGCACTTCGGGATAATACGCAGGATCAGGAACCACGCACACATAAGAGTAATTTTTTGCTGCCGAGCGGAGCATCGACGGGCCGCCAATATCGATGTTTTCTATCGCCTCCTCAACACTCACTCCCTTCTGTTTGATTACCTTTTCAAATGGGTAGAGGTTGATGACGACAAGATCGAACCCGGTGATACTGTTTTCAGCGAGCTGGCTCATATGATTCTCATTATCCCTTTTTGCAAGGATTCCTCCGTGAATCTTCGGATGCAGACTTTTCACACGTCCGTCGAGAATCTCCGGGAATCCCGTGTAATCTGCGATCCTCTCGACAGAGACTCCAACATTTTCCAGTGTTTTGGCTGTGCCTCCAGTTGAGTATATGACAACCCCCTGCGCCTTGAGTTCTTTTGCAAACTCCACTAGTCCCGTCTTGTCCGATACGCTAATAATTGCATTCTTCACCTCAAGATCCATTCCCCGCTCCTTGCAAATTGTGTTTCTGAGGCAATCATTCACCAAACAGCTTGTTGAACCTATCCCGTGCGCTCTGTGGATCTGTGCCTTTTTTCCCCCTGCTCTTTTCCGTACCTTCCCTGAACTTGAAATATTCGCAGAAATTCGCTGCCCATTTGTCTGACACATATTCTGCCTGAGACTCCCTGCAGTCATTGTGCCTGCCTGGACTGTAAAACGTGCAGTTCATGCAGGAGTGTAGCCATGCACCGCATGAGGGGCAGGTACTGGAACGAGAAATCCTTTCCACTGTTTCTATCTCTTTTCCACACCGCGCGCATACTTTCATATTTATCCCCAAAAATCTAAGATAGTGAAGAAAATGACAAAGATACAGGAAAAAATGCTCCTATGTGTTACCGGCCATATATAAGCGGGCCACAGAGTCGATATCACCCGCACCCATAAACACGATTACCTCTATTTCCTCCTTAAGCTGGCTGAGAAGCGCGGGAATACGCGTGTGGTCTTTTTCGAGCTTTATTAGTTTTGCCTGATATTTTTTAACAAGCGCTGCGTGAAGATCATCGCTCTTTACCGCGGACACGTAGGACTGCGCGTCTCTCTGCCGATAGATATCCGTAATGACAACACAGTGTGCCTCCCCGAGCGCATTTACAAAATCATCAAACAGTTCAGCGGTACGTGAGTACTGGTGCGGCTGGAACACCACACACACCCGTTTGCCCGGATGGAGCTCTTTGAGCGCTCGGAGTGTACAGCATATCTCTGTAGGGTGGTGCCCATAATCCGAGTATACCTCATTTCCCATGATGTTTCCGAGAAATTCCATCCGTCTTTTTGTTCCTGAAAATCTGGATAGAGCGGATTCTACTTTTTCCCTCCCCACTCCCAGTTTGAGTGCACATACACTTGCGATCGCTGCATTCAGGCAGTTAAACCTTCCCGGTACGGGAAGTTTTGCGTGTACAATCGTTTTCCCCTCATTTTCAATGCTGAACGAGTATCTTCCGTCGTTTTCCACCTTATCCTGTATCCGGTACAGGTTTTCATTCTCATACCCAACCGTGCTTGTCGATACAGAGGAGGCTTTTTTTCTCACCTCCTGAACATGCGCGCTGTCACCATTGACCACGGCGAAACCGCGGTGGTCCGTGGTCTCCATAAAGTCGGCAAACGCCTGTTTTATGTCGTCAATCCCGGAGTAATAGTCGAGGTGATCCCGCTCGATGTTCAATAGGATGCTGTACTTCTTTCGCAGGTTGAGAAAAGAACGGTTGTATTCACAGGCCTCCGCAACAAAATACCTCCCTTTTCCGAATACCGCATTGGATGAGAAGCGATTCATGATACCCCCGCACACCACTGTCGGGGCGAGCCCTGCATCAAAGAGAATCTGTCCAAGCATTGCAGTGGTTGTAGTTTTTCCGTGAGTGCCTGCAACCGCAATACCTTCCTTTTCCTCCATGAGCTTTCCGAGATACTCTGCATACAACATCACAGGTATTCCCCTTCTTCGTGCTTCCAGTATCTCGGTGTTCGTTTCCGGTACCGCGGCGCTTCTCACCACAAGATCCACACCAAACACATTTTGAGGGCGGTGACCGAAAAAAAACCGCATACCCTCCTTCTGGAGAGACGCGGTGAGCTCGTTTCTCATATCCGCGGAACCGGTCACGAGCAAACCGGATGCGATGGAAATCTTTGCCACCGCGCTCACACCGATTCCGCTTACACCGATAAAATGAATCCTCTGCATTCTCGATCCGTTGTTTCTATCCTGTGAATAAAATACACTCGGCACGCGGGCTGGTAAACAAAAAGGTTCAAAGGAACGTGTCCTTTGAACCTTTTATTGTATTTTATCATCTTTATCTTGGTCTTTTTTTGGTCAATCCCGAATGTAGCTTGAAAGCTTCTGGCTTCTAGTGGGGTGCCTGAGCCTGCTGATCGCCTTTTTCTCTATCTGGCGGATTCTCTCTTTGGTCAAATTGTACTTGTCACCGATTTCCTTGAGCGAGTGAGGCCGCTCACCGTTGAGCCCGAAACGGTATTTGATCACGCTGGACTCTTTTTCGGTCAGAGTTGACAAAACGTATTCGATTGACTCTTGAAGTGTACGGTCTATGAGCACCTCTTCCGGATCCGCACCCTTTGTGTCTTCCATGAGATCAGATATGGTATTTGCATCCTTGTCGGAAGAAAGAGGCGTCTCCAGAGAGACGAATTCTTTTGATGCATTGATCAGATCGTTGATCCTGCTCTTGTCCATATCGAGGAAATCAGCAATTTCCTCTATATCTGCTTCGCCATCCTTGTTGCTGCCGATTTCCCTTTTCACCTTCTCGATTTGCAGCAATTCATTTGCACGGTTGAGAGGAAGACGGATCATTCTTGACTTTTCGCATATCGCCTTGAGGATCGACTGCTTTATCCACCAGACTGCGTAAGAGATGAAATGGTAACCCTTCTCAACGTCGAACTTGTCGACCGCCGTTATGAGTCCGAGGTTTCCCTCACTGATAAGATCGCTGAGCGTGAGCCCCTGGTTTTGATACTTCTTCGCGACATTGACGACAAACCGCAGGTTCGCCTTTATGAGTTTTTCCTTCGCGTTTTTATCATCTTTCGCAGCCCTGCGCGCAAGATTCACCTCTTCCTCCCGGGTGAGAAGAGGTATTTTATTTATCTCCCTGAGATACACAGAAAGAGAGCTCACATCGAGCCCGCTTCCGATATCTGCATACTTTTTGTCTATAGACACAAAACTCCCCCTTATTTACATGTTTATGTTATTACTGCAATTACTATACCATTAATTTTAATGCTGTACTTCTAATTGTTTAGTAATCTATGAGTTATAACTTTAGTAATTTGATACTATTCAGTATTTCCATAACTGTTTCATTTTGACACTATATTAAAATATTCGCATAAATTTGTATACTTATAACACAGTTTTCCTCTCCCGCTCTCCGATACTGTCTTTATAAACCGTATTCCGAGAGCTTTCTGTGGAGTGTTTTTCTTCCAATATTTAATAATTCTGAGGCTTTTGTCTTGTTTCCTCCCG
>Ga0307439_1002794_pt1 | contig 10107 bp, 4 predicted proteins | sample SalMarWE160490MG_FD_202142 | JGI IMG/M metagenome (GOLD analysis project Ga0307439, IMG submission 202142) | Salt marsh sediment microbial communities from the Plum Island Ecosystem LTER, Massachusetts, United States - WE1604-90 | ecosystem: Environmental > Aquatic > Marine > Intertidal zone >... | reverse complement strand
ATTTTCTTTGCAATTCCTTTCTTGACAAATTCATATTTGGGTCTAAAATAAGTCGTCTTAGATTGACTTTCGTTGGAATATTAACACGATTGCGAGGAATTGCAATTAAATATTTCGCCATTACGTAATATTATGCAAAATTATAACGAAAAAGCGATAATAGAGCGGATTCAACTCCTGCGTGAGCAATATACAGGCAATAGGGGCAAAAGTAAATTTGCCCGCGCTTTGAACATAAGTCCTTCTACTTACAGCTATTACGAAAACAACAGAGTTCCTCCAATTGAGATTCTGCTAAAGATATGTGGGGTTACAGGAGCAGATTTGGTATGGTTGCTGACGGGTCGCAGAACTAAAAATAATTTCACATTTGGGCCAAATGGCAAGATTCTGCGAAAGTTAGACGAGTTGTTTACAAACAATCCTGAGATGACCGAAGCGGTTTTGGCTTTTATTGAGCTATTATGTGAGCAGAAAGGTATTGAAGGTGGATTTCGCTCTGGAGTTATGCCTACCAGGCCGGCTCGGCCTGGATGGATACCCGTGCTTGGTCGAACAGCGGCGGGGATGGTTCATTTTTGGGAACAGACATTTCTGCCCGAGCCGGAACAAGCTATTACCGAACTCAATGAGCTGGTGAAAAAGCACATTGGCAAAGAGATTGTTGGTTCTGTGGATGGCATGGTGTCGGTTGATTTGCAGGCACGACCTCTCGTGGACAGCATCAAAAAGCAACAGGCTAATCTTATTCAGGTTTGTGGGCAAGAGCAGGAGCAGATAGTTGAATTTGTCCAGTGCGAAGAGATTCATAGGCTGTTTCCTGACAGTTTTGCGCTCCATGTGGATGGCGACAGTATGTCACCAAGGATAAATGATTGTGACGTTGTGATATTAAGTCCCTCGGTGCCGGCGGCGCAGGGGCAAATTAGCATTGCTCGTATTGCAAATCAAATAGGCGTTACCTGCAAGCTCATTAGAACAACCCAAACAGATGTCCATCTGATACCAATAAATGAAAGGTACGAGACTAAGGTCGTGGCTAAAAAAGACCTGCTTTGGGCATTGGCGGTCTTGTGCCATGTAAGTGTCTGATTGTATCTTATAATATAATCCCGGCGATTGGGAGACTTTTTTTCAGAACCTTGTTTGCTCGGTTCTTGTTTCTGTTTGGCGAAAGGTTAAATAGCTTGTTCAACGAACTTAAGAGACCGGACAATTCTTTTAGTATTCTTTAAAATTCCTCATCCAATGCGGCCAATCGCTCGGCTGAACACCACCTGCCATTGTCCAGAAGCCGTTTACGTTGTATTGCCGATGCCACTTGAGTTTCCACAACTCCTTAAGGTCCACTTTTCTAACAGACCAGTCCAAAAACAAATGATTATTGGACCCATTGTGCCGGTTGATGGCGTAATGCTTCATTTCATGGTTAGCGGCCACCCACTGACCATCAAATTCGGGAGGGGCAATCCGGATGGACTGAGGGCTGTTGTTCTGATAGAAGGGCCCACCTCCCCGCCACATGGTGTCGGCAAAGACAGATATTTGGTTTCCGCCTTTAGCATCGGTGCTCTTCCAATTCCATTCAACCGGACGCTGTTGAATAGCATCCTGCCCCGGCCGTGCATTAAAAAGCCAGCAATTTGCCCCATAGCTGCCTTCTTCCTGACGTTGGCCTGGTCCGCCCGTCCCCATTATGTAGGTCTTAAACGGACCACCATAGTTTACCATGTTTGCCCCAGTCGACAGCCGTTTCTTGGCCATCGGGCATATGAGAATACCCGACCTTGTCCGGTACAAATGTCGCAACTCAATTATCCAATTTCCACGCGGCCACCCAACTAATTCTGATTCCATACAGAAATAGCCGTCGTTATCATTGCAATACATCGACCAGACCTGGCCCCATGAGTGCAGGTTCATCTTACACGCCGCTGACCTTGCCTGTTTCTTTGCCCGGTTGAGGGCCGGCATCAATATCGCCATTAATAGTGCGATAATGGCAATTACAACCAACAACTCTATTAACGTGAACCCTCTTGATTTGCCCATATAACCACCTTCCGGTTCTATCGACCGACATTTTATATATTGATGCGCAGAATGAACGTTCTGTTCCCTGAGTTTCGTATTTCCGTACACTCTCAGCGCTATTTTTCAACAATATTATACATCAAATTCGCTTTCCCCGCAATGTAAAAACCGGAAAAAATATTAACAAAATTATTCCAGAATCGGCTTATCGCCGCTATTAAGGGCGCTGTGGAGGTGAAAAATATGGCTGCAAAAAGGGCAGTTTCAGCATATTTTTTTTACTTGACCCAAAGACGGCCAATTTGGTATAAATATAGTGGATGAGGTATGTGCTCGTATAGCCGGGCATCTGTGGTTTTTGGTTTTCCCGCGGGCGCAATTCTTGTATCTTTTAGCTAAATTGTGCTTGGCTTCAAGGCTAAGGCGCGGGGCATAGAATTGTAATAGCGGCTTTATGCCTCGCAATGAAGATTTCTCCATCTCAATTATTGGCTTTTTGAGGGAAGGAGGTAGTGGCATATCATAAATAAGTGTCGGAGGCAGGCGCTGAATTTAGTTAATTAAAAGTTTTTATCAGTCATTTTTATGATAACTTTTTTGAAGGAGGACTATTATGTCTAAGAAATTGATTTACTTGGTCTCTTTTGTTTTGGTGTTGGCCGTGACGGGAACTGCTTCAGCCGACCTGTGGGACATCACTGTCCCGGATGCGGGCTTTGATGACCACGTTCTGAATAATGTGGGTGATTGGATATATATTGGCGACAGTGGTTATACCGGGGCGTGGAAAAGTGATTATGGCCCCGGCGGCGCCTATATTGATTACCATTACTGGGATGGCGATTTGCCGGCCCTGAGCGGCAACTTCAAGGCGTACCCGTCCGACGCCGAGACCTTTGACTATATCTACCAGATTCTGGACGAGACATTTATTGAAGGCGGAACGTACACATTAAGCGTCTGGGTGGGAAATGCGTGGCCAGGGGAGGGCTACGCCGACGGTTGGCGGCTTTACTTTACCGGAGAAGATTACAAAATCAACCTGATTGAGGCAAATGGCCTCGCACTCTTGGGTGACTGGGAGCAGGTCAGCCTGGTATATACCGCCACCGCCGCCGACGCCGGCAAAAAGATCGGGATAAAAATGTCAGGGGAACAGGGGGAATCCTACATCACCTTTGAGGACGTAACACTCTCGTATGATGGCCCCCCCAGGCCCCCGTTGGCAACGAAGCCAACTCCGGCCGATGGCGCCGAGATTGATGATGATTGGGTGTTCCTTTCCTGGACTGCGGCGGCGGCCGCCGTTGAGCACGATGTTTATTTCGGGGCCGACTTCGACGATGTGAACGACGCCACATCTGAGCCTCCGGTTGACCCGTACAAGGGTCGGCAGACCGACGCCTTTTATCAGGTTTACGATCTTGTTCCAGGTACGACTTACTACTGGCGAATCGACGAGGTCAATGACGCCAACGTGGACAGTCCGTGGAAGGGCAATGTCTGGAGCTTCTGGATTCCCCCCAGAGAGGCCTATGAACCTGACCCGGCTGACGGGGCCGAGTTTGTGAGCACGGATGTGACCCTCAACTGGACGGCAGGTTTCGGTGCTAAATTGCACTATGTCCACTTCGGCGACAACTTTGACGATGTGAATAGTGCCGTCGGAGGTGCGCTCCAGACAGATACAAGCTATACTCCCGGCACGCTCGAAGTGGAGAAAACTTACTACTGGCGGGTCGATGAGTCTGACGGTCTCAACAGGTATACAGGCGATGTCTGGAGTTTCAAGACATTGCCCGTTATCTCGATTACTGATCCGGATCTCATCGGATGGTGGACGTTTGACGAAGGTTACGGTGATAGGACCCTCGATTGGTCGGGCCATGACAATACTGGCGAACTTGCCGGTGACCCGCAGTGGGTCGACGGGATCATGAGCGGTGCACTGGATTTGAGCGGCAACGATTATGTTTCAATTGACGGTGTCGTCGATGACATAACGAGCACCAATATCACGCTCAGTACATGGATCAAAAGCACGCAGACCGGCCAGGGTGACTTGTTTGCAGCTAATGATAGTGCCAGCGATCACCCTCTCGAGTTCTACATTGACGGTGGTTATCCGGGTAGGTATGATGGTGACGACACAAACTACACGACTGCCCCTCTCGTCGCTGACGGCCAGTGGCATATGATGACGTACGTCAGGAACGGCAACACAGGATATATATACGTCGACGGCGTTCAGGCAGCCACGTATTCAGCCAGCTTCGATTTGTCCACGGTAACACGGTGGTCAATAGGACAGGAATGGGACGACTCCACCCCAAGCAACTTCTATGTCGGCATGGTGGACGACGCCCGCTTCTACAGGAAGGCACTGACGGCCGAAGAGATTCTGCTGGCTATGCGAGGCGACCCGTTACTTGCCTGGGGTCCGAGTCCGATCCCTGGCTCAACACTGTACATCAGAGATGCGACGCCCCTTAGCTGGTCGCCGGGAGATAATGCATCTCAGCATGATGTCTATTTCGGCACCGATAAAGACGCCGTTGCAGATGCCAATGCATCCGATACGATCGGCATATATCGAGGCCGACAGGGTGTTACCTTCTACACTCCACCCGAAGGCGTTGAATGGGGCGGCGGACCTTACTACTGGCGTATCGATGAGTATAATACAGATGTGACAATCAGCAAAGGCTACGTATGGAGCTTTACGGTAGCCGACTCCATTGGGATAGACGACATTGAGGACTACAACGACTATCCGCCCGACGAGATATTCAGTACGTGGATAGACGGATGGGAAGTCCCGGAGAATGGCTCTATGGCAGGTCATGCCGATCCTCCTTTTGCCGAGACAGACAACGTTCACGGCGGCAGGCAGTCGATGCCGGTTTACTACGAAAACAATTTCAAGTACTCTGAGGTAACCATGACATTGGTCTCAGTGCGGGATTGGACCGAAGAAGGTGTTGGAGTATTGTCGCTATGGTTCTATGGTGACACATCTAATGCTGCTGAGCGGATGTATGTGGCTCTCAACGGCATTGCGGTGGTCTATCACGATAATCCCGATGCGGCGTTGATAGAGGAATGGACGGAATGGCCTATCGACCTGCAGGAGTTCGCAGCCCAGGGCGTGAACCTTGCCAATGTCAATACGATTTCTATCGGTTTCGGCGATAAGAACAATCTGCAGGCCGGTGGTTCAGGTATGGTCTTCTTTGATGATATTCGTCTGTATCGGCCGGCATCACCAGAACCAAAACCGGTACCAGAGCCGGAAGCACCAGAAACGCCGTGACCGGCAATTGGAATGATGCGGTTAATGCTAAACTTAAAAGTTTGAGATTGCACTGCTCTGCTAAGTACTCGCTATGCAACACGAACCGCGTCCCGCACGAATCAGGCGTGAGCCTAATTCGTGCGGGACCTACGGTGATAAGTCGTTAAGTTTTTATAAATAAACTGTCTTGGGCAGATATAAGTGTAGTAGTGAATGCGAAAATTTTTTATCGGTTATTGTTATGTTAGCTTTTTTCAAGGAGAACTATTATGTCTAAACAAATAATTTATTTAATTTCTTTTGTTTTTGTGCTTGGTGTTGCTCTGACGAGCACAGCGAATGCTCAGGACCCCAATCTTGTTGGTTGGTGGAAGCTTGACGATGAGGGTATCGGTACGGTGCTTGATTATTCCGGCAATGGCCGGGATGGCACAATCATTGGTAGTCCGCAGTTTGTGACCGGGGTTTACGGGCAAGCTATGGAGTTTCACGGCGACCCTGATTACGTGAACATAGACGGTTACAAGGGTCTTCTCGGCGGACACGCTTTTAGCATAGCCGCCTGGATTAAGACCACTGGCAACGGTGAGATTGTGGGCTGGGGCAATAACGTCGGCACCGAAAGAATAGAATTCCGGGTCAGCGAGTACAGACTACGCGCCGAGCATGGCTCGGGTAACAGGCAGGGTGATACATTTGTGAGTGACAATGAATGGCACCACGTTGCGCTGACAGTAGAAGAGAACGCCACGATCTCGTATCCAGAGGTTATACTCTACGTGGATGGTGAAGATGACACCAGGTCCGGTACAGATGTTGATGCCTTTAATATTGTCGAGAACTTTGATGTCAAAATAGCGCGCCAATACAATAGTGCCAACAGATGGTTCATCGGGCTGATTGACGATGTCCGCATCTACGACCGGGTACTGTCAGCGGACGAGATTAAGAATCTGGCGATACTTCCCACAGCCAGCGCACCATCGCCTGCTGATGGCCTCATACATCCGGAGACATGGGTGAGCCTTAGCTGGTCGCCGGGGGCTGATGCCATCTCACATGATGTGTACTTTGGTGATAATTTTGACGATGTGAATGCCGGCGCCGAAGCCGCCTTCCAAGGCAACCAGGCCGGAACGAATTTTACCGTTGGCTTTTCCGGATTTCCTTATCCGGATGGGCTCGTTCCGGGCACGACTTACTACTGGAGGGTCGATGAGGTTGAGGCTGACGGTACTACGATACAAAAAGACGAAGTATGGAGCTTTACCGTTCCAACTATAAATGCTGCTGACCTCGACCCGCTTGATGGTGCCAGATTTGTGGACCCCAACGTAGTCCTTACCTGGACGCCGGGTTTAGGGGCGAAATTACACCATGTATATTTCGGAGACGATTTTGACGATGTGAACAATGCCGACAGAGGACTCCCTTATGTAGAAACAACCTATACTCCCGGTACCCTTGAGTTTGATAAGGTTTACTACTGGCGGATTGATGAATACAGTAGCAGAGCTACACATAAAGGCAATGTCTGGAGCTTTAGAACAATGCCCTTTATAACTGTTTATGACCCTGACCTTGTCGCCTGGTGGAAGCTTGATGAAGATGGTTCTGGTATGGTCATTGATTCTTCCGGCTATGGCCATCATGGCACCCTCAACGGCGACCCGCAATGGGTAGCTGGGTATGACGGCGATGCGCTGGAATTAGACGGCTCCGGTGACTATGTCAGGATGGACGGCTACAAGGGCATTATGGGCACAAACGCTTTCAGCATAACTGCGTGGATTAAGACCGCAAGCAACGGCCAGATTATTGGTTGGGGCAACACCGGCACCGGCCATAAAGTCGAGTTTCGGGTCAATAGTAGCAGACTGCGCTGTGATACTAACGGCGGCAATGTCCAGGCCGACACCAATCTAATCGACGATGAATGGCACCACGTTGCAGTCACGGTAAAAGAGAACGCTACTATCTCAAGTGGAGATGTTACAATTTATCTGGATGGCCAGGATGATACCAGAGACAGTACGGACACGGATGCGTTCAATATCACTACCAACTTTGATGTCAAAATAAGTCAGATGTACGACCTGAGCAGCTCGAGGTGGTTCATCGGGCTGATTGACGATGTCCGCATCTATAGTAAAGTCCTTACGCCCGAAGAGATTGAAAAAACTATGGCTGGTGACCCCAGGCTTTCCTGGGACCCAAAGCCTGCTAATGGTTCAATACCGAACATAGATGTAGTTGTGCCCCTTAGCTGGTCACCGGGGGATTTTGTCGCTTCGCATGATGTGTACTTCGGCACTGATAAAATCGATGTGGCCAATGCCAATGCGTCCGATACGACCGGCATATATCGGGGCCGCCAGATTCTTGGCAGTGTGAGCTATAGCCCCCCTGAACGTCTCGAATACAACCAGAGTTACTACTGGAGAATCGATGAGTATAATACTGACGAGACTATCAGCAGAGGCAGAATTTGGAGCTTCACGGTAGCCGACTTCATTGTCCTGGGCGATTTTGAGGATTACAACGACTATCCGCCCGACAGGATATTTGAAACGTGGATAGACGGATGGGACGATCCGTCAAATGGCTCCACCGTAGGTTATCCTAATCCGGTTTGGGCTCTCGGAGAGCATTTTGTCGAGACTAATATCGTTCACGGCGGCGCTCAGGCTATGCCGTTTTTCTTCGACAACAATTTTATGTATTCGCAGGCAACCATGACCTTGAGTTCCCAGCGTGACTGGACCAGACAAGGTGTTAAGTCATTGTCGTTGTGGTTCAGAGGGCATCCGGAATCTTTCAGCAGCCTTAAAGAAGGTCCCGCGGGCACTTACACGATGACCGTCCGTAGTGAGGACATCTGGGGCCAGAGCGACCATTTCCATTATGTCTTTAAGCAGCTTTCCGGGCCCGGTTCAATTGTTGCAAAGGTCGAAAACGCTACTAATACGTCCAACAGTGCCAAGATAGGAGTGATGATTCGCGATACGCTTGCTCCGGATTCAAAACACGCATTCACATTCATAAGACCGGATGGCGGTGTCAGATTCAACCGTCGAACCGAGATACTCGGGACCACCACAAATTCTGTTGAAAACGGATTGGCATTCCCGCACTGGGTGAAACTGGAGCGCGATACGGCGGGTACATTTACGGCTTCCCATTCCGCCGACGGGATCAACTGGGTGCCTGTAAATGATACAAACCTTGGCACGAGTGCTAACGTCCAGATGAATACCGCCGTCTATGTAGGTCTGGCTTTGTCCAGCAATAACATTGAGGAAACCTGCGAAGCCGTCTTTTCGAATGTTAGCACAACTGGTTCGATTACAGGCCAGTGGCAGTCGCAGGACATCGATATACCACGCAATGACGTTGAGCCGATGTATGTGGCTCTGGCCAATATTGGCGGCACCCCTGCGGTGGTGTACCATCCTGACCCAAAAGCTACACAGATAGATACCTGGACCGAGTGGAATATCGACCTGCAGGAATTTGCTGACCGGGGCATCAATCTGGCCAATGTCGATAAGCTCTCTATTGGCTTCGGCGATAAGGATAATCTGCGGGCGGGCGGTGCTGGTACGATGTACTTTGATGATATTCGACTGTATCGACCCCGTCCGGAACAGGAACCCTAAGCCGTATTTAGGTGGCCCCCATTGCTTCTGCCGTAAGGCATCCTGCGGATTGCGAAGCAAGATATGGGGGCAGGGTTGATATAGCAGATTTGCATCACGTGTACCTGCGGTTACTCGTACCTTTGGTAACGCGAGTACAGGTGCTTTGCAGTAAATATTCCACATTTCAATTTTGTCCCAGTTATAGGGTATGTCCAGCAGCTCACCGCATTTCGGGCAGTTAAACATCGCCTGTCCACAGTCGAACTGGGCCCCGCAATCCGGCTTAATAGACTTCTGATAAGCTGCACCAGTCATACTCATATACAAAAATTGGCTTTGATTGGGTTTGTATTTTTGGGGCCTGAAGGCGGTTTCATTTTCATAATCCTTTTGTGAAAAAGCGTTTGCGTTCATTTTGGCCTTTGAAGAAATTGGGTTTGAATTGGGTTTGTTTATTCGGACTGCGAAATCATCGTATTTTATGTAATCCTTTGTTATAAGTGAGCTTACATTCATTTGCAATCCGCCTAAGGCGGACAAGATTGGGTTTGATTGGGTTTGAATTGGGTTTGTTTTGACCAAGTGTCCAATCGCTTATATTTTCATAATCCGTTGTTAAAATAGAACTTACGTTCATTTGAGCATCCAGCAAATTGGGTTTGTTTTGCATAAAAAGGGCTGATTTGTAGAGGGTTCTCGACAGATGTAGAGGTGCCGAGAGAGGACCCTGCTTCGCAGAAGGCTACGCCGCGACAAGCTGGGTTGGGGAGGATACCTATGGAACAAGTTTGGGCTTCGGTAGCCATGAGGAAACCACTTTTCTGATTGATTATTGACGATTTTCTATATTTGTTTAAGATCCATTCGACTTCGCTCAAGACAGGTTTAGAATTTGGCTTCTTTTTGCCTGAGGCGAAAAAAGTAGCGCCTCTATAATTAGAGCTACCTGCGCTTTTGATGCGAAAAAAGTCCTTGATTCTCGATTCGGGATTCCCATAACTCGATGTCAGCAAGGCAGTTAAAAATTTTTCAAAAATTCTGATTTTTGCTCGAGGGTACCCGCGCTTTTGGTCGAAAACTGACGGAAAATTTTCCCTATCTTAACGCCACGGATTGCACAGATTTACCAAGTGGGAT
>Ga0307439_1002790_pt1 | contig 10114 bp, 10 predicted proteins | sample SalMarWE160490MG_FD_202142 | JGI IMG/M metagenome (GOLD analysis project Ga0307439, IMG submission 202142) | Salt marsh sediment microbial communities from the Plum Island Ecosystem LTER, Massachusetts, United States - WE1604-90 | ecosystem: Environmental > Aquatic > Marine > Intertidal zone >... | reverse complement strand
GTCTCCGAGATTTGCTTTCTCCTTCAGCACTTGACTGATGAGGATTCTCCCCTTAGAATCTATTTCATAGTAAGAACCTTTGACGTTGACCCTGAGCATGAAACTTCTGACCCGGGGTTTTAGCTGGTGAAGGCCTTCATCAGTAAGCCCGGTCAGTTTCTGCCATCTGGGGAGAGGATAAATTTGAACGGATCGATCGGTCAAAGAGGTAATGAATACTTCCTTTCCGAATTTTTCCAGGATGGCTTCCTGAAATTTTGCAGGAATCTTGATTCTTCCGCTTTTGTCAAAGCGCGCTGTGTAACTTCCTATTAAATAATTTCCCAATTTGTCCCGTTTTGTCCCGTTTTTCTAAAATATATGATAGAAAAAGGGTAATGTCAAGGGAAAAAAGGAAAAAATTAGATGAGAGGATCAGGGGTTTTTTTCTTCAAGCAGGGATTTGGCCTTTTCATAGTCCTTCTCTTTGACCATTACAGTGATTTTTCCCAGTCCGTCCGCTGAGAATGCATGTACGGATTGAACCACCAGTCCCTTTAAAACAATAGAGATCCCAAAGCTTTCAAGAAAGCTTTTTATCACCTCAGCCTCTACAGGCCCCTGAACGGTCGCAACCTCTACCAGCTTAATATCCCTGGATTTTTTATTTTGTTTGTCTTTCATAAAAATTTCTTCTTTTGTTTGAAATAATCGGATAATATCTTTTTGTGGTCAAAGGCAAGAGGGAAATCGATCTCTTCTTTTGTGAAGATCCCGATTTCTTCGGCATCGTCACGCGCCTCTGGTGTTCCTCGGGCTTCAGCTACAAAAACAGTTGATACCGTATGTTTTCTGGGGTCTCTTTTGGGGTCCGAATACGTGTGCATCTGGAATTTAAGGGTTACATTCAGAGATGTTTCTTCTTTTGCTTCTCGGACGGCTGCCTCTTCAAGAGATTCTCCGTAATCAACGAATCCTCCGGGAATAGCCCAGCCATAAGGGGGATTTTTTCGCTTGATGAGAATAATGGCCTTCTTGCTGTTTTTTTGCTTCATCTCAATGATGATGTCCACTGTAGGTATGGGATTCCTGTATTCTCTCATTTTTTTCTGCCTTTCCTTTGATCCATCGGTCGTGAATCATCCGGGATTAGTATTCTATTTATTTTGTGGTAAAAATTCAACTGTATACTTTTCATACAGGTGAACTGAAAAGAGGACATTTTTTAATGATGCATTTTCAGGGCTTCTCTGTTATAATTTGGCATGTAATTTGCTCTTTATATATGCGAGGAGTAAAAAAATGAAGAAACTTATTATCATTATCCCGCTGATCATACTTATCTCAGGATGTGTAGCCATAGGGGAAAAATACAGGATGCCTGGTCCCAGAGTGAGAACAGTTGCGTATTATGATTATTCTCCTTCTTACTACGACTGGGATTATGGATACTACTATGGTTATCCTTATTGGGGCTGGACGGGATTCGGCTGGTGGAATCCTTTCTGGTATTACGGTTTCTATAATTATTACTATGGTTGGTACTATCCTTACTATGGAGCCTATTATTACTATTATCCCAGCCGCTACTACAGAGGGAGAAGTGTTGTGACCAAGGCTCAGCTCAGGGATCCCAATAAAAGCGGTTCAAGTGTCTCAGGCCGGAAGATCCGTTATATCGACAGAAGTTCTGTATCCGGTCTTTCCAGAGTGAGAAGCGAGGGGAAATCCGCAAGAGTAAGCGGTATCAGATCTTCCCGGGTGAGAAACACCAGGTCAGGTTCTGTGTCCCGGATCAGAAGTTCGGGTTCCCGCGGCCGGAGTTCTGTCTCTCGAACACGGAGTTCAGGTTCCCGGAGTTCAGGAAGAAGAAGGAAGTAGAGCTCAGAAAAGAAAGCTTCAATCCAGGGCTTACCTGTTTGACGTTGCTAAAGACGGTTTTAAAGGGGATGTAACAGAGTCCGGGAGGATGTAAAGAGGCCCGGCCAGAGCTAACTGAAAACCCCAAACCACTGCATTAAATTCGTTTCGATACTCCTCTCTCAGCGGAGCCACGGGTTTGAATTTATGCGCGAGAGGGTTGACATAGTTTCCGTGGTATTTGATTCTGTAATCCAGGTGGGGGCCTGTAGAAGTTCCTGAGGACCCCACATATCCTATTGTCTGTCCGCCGGTTACTTTGGCGCCTTTTCTTATTCCGCTGCCGTAGCTCCGGAGATGAAGGTACATGGTTTCATAGTAATTTTGGTGACGAATCCTTACCATCCTGCCTGCGCCGCCGTTTTGGCCCACAAAAGTCACGGTGCCGTCGGCCGTTGCCTGAACAGGAGTTCCCAAAGGAGCTCCATAGTCAACACCATAGTGAGGCCTGTACACTTTCCATACCGGGTGGAACCGGCTGTGGCTGAACCGGGATGTGATCCTTGCGCCGTTTATGGGTGATTTGAGGAATTCTTTGCGCAGGGACTTGCCTTCGGGATCAAAGTAGTCCCATTTTTTAGTATCCGGATACGTGAAGCGAAAAGCCTGGAATGTATTCCCCTGATTTATGAATTGAGCGGCAAGGATGTTTCCGTATCCTATGAAGTTTCCGTCCAGATATTTCTTTTCAAAAATCAGCTCAAAAGAGTCGTTCTTTCGGATATCTGCATAAAAGTCTATGTCCCAGGCAAATATATCGGCAATGGCAATGGCAAGTGAATCCTTTTCTCCGGTCTCATTTACAGCCTGGATCAGATTATCGTTTATAACACCCCATGCTAATTTTATTTTTGTTTTTATGGGGAGAGATAGGATCTCTGCGGCATAAGAGTCAGATTTTTTTTGTATTTTAAGATATGTTTCTGTATCTATGTCGTATTCCATATAGTGAAAAGAGCCGTTTTCTTCACAGTAAAGTCGGATCTCGTTTTCGGCTTTAATTTTGGCCATATCATAAACCGGTTCCACTTCTTCCCTTAAGCGGTGGATCTCCAGGGGAGAAAAGCCGTACTCCTTGAGTATATCTGATAAGGATTGGTCTTTTTGTATGCTGATTTTATGTTCTACCAGTTGAGGGGCTGTTACAACAGCAGGTGCAGGTGTCTCTTCAAAAGGAAGGGGCTGCTTTTGCTGCGTTCCGGTCTGCTTTTTTGGAATGAAAACCAGTAAAAAATAGATGACAAAAAGAAAAAACACATAGAACAGGAAAATCGGCGTGTTTTTTCTGGGTTTGGTTTTTTTGATTTTTATATGAATGTGGCTCTTCATTTATTTTGGATCGTTCCTATAAATCTCTCATGCCATATCAAGAGAAAAAGATAATTCATTTTTTCTATGAAGTCAAATAGGGGGGATGCCGTTTATTTATGGAGAAGCTTGGGCACGGGACCCTGCTTTTCAGGGGGGATGATCTCTTTTAATAAAATGTAAATCCTTGAAGGAGATGTCCTGTTCCTGTCAGCGGCCTTTTTAAGGGATTGACCCGGGTCCTTGATTTTTATTCCTTTTTTTTCTAAAAATTCGATGGCTTTTTCAGGCTCCAGTCCCAATTCCCACACAAACCGGTCAAAAGGCAGTTTTTCGGCCCGCGCAAGAAAAGGCTCGTCTTTATTCTCCGGCCAGGTATCTTTGATCAAAGAGCCGAGATCCATGATAGAGCTGAAAGGCGGGATGCTGGCTATGGTCCCTCCAAGCAAAAGCATGACCAACAACAGGGACAAGAAAAATTCTATTCTCGCTTTAGAGTATTTCTTAATCTTTCCTCTTATATATCCCAGGATGGAGCGCCAGTTATTGTAGATGTGCATGGAGATGAATATCAGGAAGATATAACCAAAAACAGTATGGATGGTCTCCCAAGTGCCTTTGGTGAATCCTGCGAATGTCCAGCGGGTCCAGTCAGCGATCCTCCCGGAAGGAACCGTGTACAGTACAAGGCCTGATAAAGCATCTATGATAAGGGACCAGAAAATGACAAGTGTTGTGAACGCTCTGAAATTAAACGGCTTTTTTTTCATGTTCTTTTTCATTTTCAGTTATTTTTTTATTTCAGGAAATCCGGATGGAGGCCGGCGGTGCTTTGTGGCCTGTTCAAAGGAATAAGCGATTTTTATGATCTCAGGCTCTCCGAACAGTTTCCCGACAATCTGGAGTCCTGCAGGAAGTTTTTTATGAGTGAAGCCCATGGGCACTGTTATGGAAGGAAGTCCGGTTTGAGGGGCGATCACCCGGCTGTTATCCCCGACCGGGCTTCTCATATCACCCAGTTTTCTGGGTGGATTGCCCCATGTGGGATAGACAATCACATCCACACCTTGGTCTTCCATGGCCTTGAGCACGGCTTCCCGGTATTTGATATTCTGGGGTTCATGATAGACATCCTTGCATGCTGGTTCTTCACTGAGCGGTAATTCCAATGCCTCTTCGATCCTTTCTCCGGCAGACCTTGTGAATTTTCCGGAATTAGATATTTCTATCAGGCTCCTTAGTGGTGCTTTATCTCCAAGTAAGGCAAGATATTGATTGATGTCGTGGCGGAACGTATCACACCACAGGTTTTTCGTTAGATCTCCAAAGTCAGGGATGGTAAAGGGGTCAATGATCTCGGCTCCCTGTTCTTTCATGCCCTGGAGAGCTTTTTCAAAGACCTCTTTGACTTCAGGGGCTGAAGAGGCCCTGTCAGCCAGGACTCTAAAAACACCTATACGGGCCCCTTTAAGGCCGTCTTTATCCAGAAAATCAGTGTATGTGTCCGGGATTTTTCCCCGGCATCTTTCCGTTACAGGATCTTCCGGGTCGTATCCTGCTATCACATCCAAAATCCTGACCGCATCTTCCATAGTCCGGGTCATAGGGCCGCCGATATCATTTCTTTTGTAAAGAGGGATGATCCCATCCCTGCTGGTCAGCCCCATTGTGGAGCGGATTCCCACGAGGCAGCAGTGTGCGGAAGGGCCTCTTATGGAGTTTCCTGTATCTGTTCCAAGCCCCACCGTACCGAAATTAGCAGCCACGGCGGCGGCGGTCCCTCCGCTGGAGCCTGCCGGAGTGCGGTTCAGGTCATAGGGATTCCTCGTTATACCCGAAATCGAGCTCACTGTCTCGTAAGGGCTGAAAGCCCATTCGGCCATATTTGATTTGGCAAGGATCACGGCTCCGGCTCTGCGCAGCGCTTTGACCTGATAGGCATCATCAGGAGGAATAAACCCTTTTAAAGCCTCTGAACCGGCCGTTGTCTGAAGGTCGTATGTTTCATAGTTGTCTTTCACGATCACCGGAATGCCATGAAGAGGGCGGAGCTTTTTTGTTTTTTGCAGTTCCTCGTCAAGTTCTGCAGCTCTTTTGAGGGCATTGGAATTGACCACCACAATGGAGTTTAACTTTTTTGCCTTGTCGTATTTTTCGATTCGATCGAGATATGTCTTTACAAGCTCCTGACACGTGAGATCTCCGGAAAGATAGGCTGTGTGGATATCTTCGATATCCGCTTCAATGATTTGGAAAGACTCGGCCTGTTTACCGGTCTTTTTTTGGCAGGCCTGAAAGAGTTGTAACGAAAGGGATAGGGCTATAAGGCCTATGATCAGGAAAAACAGCCGCAGAATGTTTGGAGGATTTCTTTTTATGTTATTATCCGCCATCTTTTGAAACAAACATAAAAGTCATTTTATACTTCTATGTCAAGAAGAAATTTTACGCCGGAAAGAAAATCTTTCTGCCATATGACCCTTCCGATCACTCTCACATCATTTGAGTTATTACCGAGTCTGTCAAATGTGATTTCTATGAGAGAGCCAATGGGGACTTCTTCATTAAGAAAAAGGCAGCACCCGTTTTCGCTCAAATTTTGGGAGAAGCCTTCACCGCTTATAAATGAATTCGTCCTATAACTCACCCTTTGTACGGTATCTATGCGCATTTTTTCCCTGAGATTGCTGTCTCTTTTGCTTATTTTTTTGTCCTTATTCATAGGCGGCTCAAAAATCAGAGGCTTAATTGTAACATGTGCATCTTAAATGAAAATGAATTCTAACAGAATCAGCATCTAATGTGAAGATGAATTATCCAGGTTACATAAAAAAAACTTTAAACTTTCAGCCTTTTGCCTTAAACTGGAAGGGTGCAGAATGCTTATGGGCAAGGAGTGTGATTATGTTTAAAAAGCTTAGTTTGAAAATACTCGTTTTTCTTTTGGTGATCTGTGTGTCGGGTTCTTTTTTCTCCTGTTCGACACAAAAGGAACCGGCTGATTTGGTTCTGACAAACGGGAAGATCGTGACTCTGGATGACTCCCAGCCGGAAGTCCAGGCCCTGGCAATAAGGGATGGGAAAGTGGCGGTTCTGTGTGACAATGAGGAAATCAAATCCTACATCGGAGACAGCACTGAGGTCATAGACCTTGAGGGAAAACTGGCGGTTCCCGGTTTTATGGACAGCCATCTTCATTTTACAGGTATAGGGCAGGCGGCTCTGTCTCTCAATCTGATGCATGTGCAGAACTGGCAGGAAATCGTCTCCATGGTCGAAAAGGCAGTCAAAGATAAAAAGCCCGGAGAGTGGATTATGGGAAGGGGATGGCATCAGGAAAAATGGGATGAGGCGCCCCAACCCAATGTGGACGGGCTTCCTTATCATGATGATCTCAGCAGAGTCAGCCCTGATAATCCGGTGATGCTGACCCATGCCAGCGGGCACTCCTGTTTGGTCAATGCCAAAGCCATGGAGCTGGGCGGCGTCACAAAAGAGACCACTGCCCCTGAAGGAGGAGAGATAGTCAGGGATCCGGAAGGGAATCCTATAGGCGCTTTCAGAGAGACCGCTCAAGGTCTTTTAAGAAGGGCCTATTCCACAGCGCTTGAAAGCAGGACTCCTGAGCAGGTGGAAGAAGAGCGGAGAAAAGTCGTGGAGCTGGCGGATAAGGAATGCCTGTCAAAGGGCATCACAAGCCTTTATGATGCCAGCTCATCCTTCCACACCATTGACCTGTTTAAGGAATTTGCTGACCAGGGGAAACTCGGTATCCGTCTTAATGTCATGATCAGTGAAGGAAATGAGAGACTCACCAAAGAAAAACTTTCCACATACAGACTTCTGGGCGTGGGAGATCATCATCTGACTGTTCGGGCGATAAAGAGGTTTATGGATGGAGCTTTGGGATCCCATGGGGCCTGGTTTCTTGAACCTTATAAGGACCTTCCCTCAAGCACTGGATTGAACACGACTCCGGTGGATGTCATTCAAGAGACTGCCCGGATCGCCATTGAAAATGACTTTCAGCTCTGCATCCACGCCATAGGGGACAGGGCCAATCGAGAGGTATTGGATATTTATGAGGAGGCTTTTAAAGCCCATCCGGACAAAAAGGACCAGAGATGGAGAGTGGAACATGCCCAGCATCTTAATCCGGAGGATATCCCCCGTTTCACCGAAATGGGAGTGATCGCTTCTATGCAGGCTGTCCACTGCACGTCAGACGGCCCCTGGGTCTATAAACGACTGGGAGAGGAAAGGGCTGAACAGGGAGCTTATGTGTGGAGAAAGCTCATGGACACAGGCGCCCTGATCTGCAACGGGACGGATGCACCGGTCGAAGATGTGGATCCTATTCCCTGTTTTTATGCGGCTGTGACCAGAAAGATGTCGAACGGAGAGCTTTTTTATCCGGAACAGAAGATGACCAGGGAAGAAGCCCTTCGCTCTTATACCATAAACGGAGCTTATGCGTGTTTTCAGGAAGATATTCTGGGCTCTTTATCTCCGGGCAAGCTGGCGGATATCACAGTTTTTTCCAAAGATATCATGACCGTTCCGGAAGATGAGATCCTCGAAGCTGAGGTCCTTTACACTATTGTGGGCGGAAAGGTGGTTTATACAAAAAAAGAGGACAGGTGACCTCTCTGAGCCACATAATTACCCCATCACTTCATTTGAAAACAGAGTAAAGCAGTTGGCATAAATTTTGCTGTCTGTGTAAGTGAAAGGCTTTATCAAGAATCAGTCAGCCTGGATTATTCACGAGTCAAGGCCTTTTTTTATGAAATGGTAAGGCTGTTTAGGATGGGGACTAAAAAATAAAAAAAAGGATGATGGGCGGATTTCTGTTTTTATTGTGTGTGCTTTTTTTGAATCCTTCATTCCAGCATGAAGAATATGCGGAACGTGTGGTCAGCATTGAGGTTCCGGTAAGAGTCTATAAAAAGGGGCATTTTGTCAGGGACCTCTCCATTCATGACTTTCTGCTCTATGAAGACGGAGTGCAGCAGAGGATCGATGCGGTCTATTTGATAAAGAAAAAAACCATTGAGAGAGAGGAGAGGCATAAAGAAGCCGTAAAGACAAGAGAGCCTGAGATTGAATCACGGAGTTTTGTGTTCGTGTTTGAGATACGCACTTACCTTCCTAAACTAAACGAAGTCATGGATTACTTTTTCAACAAAGTGATGCTTCCCGGAGATTCGCTTAAGGTTTACACTCCGGTTCGGGCTTATACCATAAAGGAAGATGCGTTCAAAGTTCTCCCCAAACAAAAGGTTGCGGATCAGTTAAAAGCCAAACTGAGGAAGGATATTGTCACGGGGGCCTCTGATTACAGGAGTCTTTATGAGCAGATAAGAACAATTGTCTATACAGAGGATATGACACCAAAATCTCTCATGTGTATGGATATTTTAAGGAAGATGAAAGAACTGCAGCAGGTTGATGTATCCCAGCTCACTCAACTAGCAGATGAGCTCAAACAAACCAAGGGACAAAAACATGTGTTTTTGTTTTTTCAAAAACAGAACCTTCCTATCCCTGTATTTATTAATCCCTTAGATAGATTGGAATTACAAGCCAGTATGCCCCAGCATGTGGAAGAAATTAAAACAGCTTTTTCAGATGCTTCCATATCCGGTCATTTTGTCTTCATCACAAAAAAGCCAACCGATGTACTGGATTTAACCCGGATGTTTAATTACGCAGACCAGGAGATAAAAATGGAGGATTCCTCGGGTGAGATATTCGGTGCGTTTAATGACCTGGCCAGGGCCACCGGAGGCCTGACCGAAAGCTCTGCGAATGTGGCTGTGGCGTTTAAAAAGACAGTGGAGGCTTCAGAAAACTATTATCTGGTCTATTACACTCCCAGAGCCTATAAAGCGGATAATCGGTTCCATAAAATCGAGGTCCGGATTAGAGGAGGCGGCTATCGGATCACCCATCGGGCCGGTTATGTGGCTAATTGAGAAAGTAATGATATATTTTATTAGAAAGGCAGTTACCTGGACAGCTTCCGGATAAATGTGAGAGGAGTCCTTATCGCCACACATAAAGAATTTTTATTCTTTAGAGCATATAATGAGGATGGAACTGTGGATGTCGTCAAGTATCAGGTAGAGAAAGAGTAAAAACAAGGTTTTTATTCGCTGGTTTGACATGCTTAGCTCTTTTAATTAGAATTTGGGAGTAAGGGGATAGAGATGAAAAAGAAAGCCATATTCATTCTTTTATGTTTTTTTCTGGTTTTTTCATCACACGTTTTAGGTCAGGAGGAACTTTCCGATAATTCAAACGAAGCAGAGTTAGAAGCCATACTGGAAAAATGTGCGGACTACTGTGATAAAATAAGAAGCCTGGCCCTTTATTTTGTGTGCAAAGAAAGGATTGTTGAACAGCAATTTGTTGGAGGCAGATTTTATAATACAACCATTCGAGAAGAAATTTTAGATGATGGAACTTAATTAAAAATGTCAATGCGCTGGTTTCCAGGAAGAGAAGTAAACCGCTATGTTTATGACTACCAGCTCATACGCAAACCATATACCAACAAAGTGATGGAAAAAAGGATTCTTCTCAGTGAAAATTATGAGAAAAAACATGAAAAAAATGCGGAACTTAAAACAAGATTCCAGCACTCACAGCTTCTCTTAGCGCCTATAGCCTTTTTTGGAAGGTCCAATCAAGCCGACTATGATTATAAGATTATCGGAATAGAAAAACACTATGTGGATGAAGAGATCGTCATTGAAGCAACACCCAAGCCTTATGCACAGGGAAATAGAATGCACGGGAAAGCCTGGATAAATGAGGAAGACCACAGCATCACCAAAATCGAGTGGACATCTGATTCAGTCAAAAATATGGATGCCCTTGAAATTGAAGCGGAGTTTCTTGC
>Ga0307439_1002788_pt1 | contig 10116 bp, 6 predicted proteins | sample SalMarWE160490MG_FD_202142 | JGI IMG/M metagenome (GOLD analysis project Ga0307439, IMG submission 202142) | Salt marsh sediment microbial communities from the Plum Island Ecosystem LTER, Massachusetts, United States - WE1604-90 | ecosystem: Environmental > Aquatic > Marine > Intertidal zone >... | reverse complement strand
TCTTGAGCTAAAATGGCGTTGTAGTATTAGAATAGGTTACAAAACGCTGCATTCAGCTTGGGAAGCTGACATTCTACCACTAAATTACGCCTGCAAAAAACTTTGCTAACATTTTATTTTTCAAGGATTAGTGCTATATTGTCAAATCCATTTCCTGTTTATAACCTGCTCGGCGATGTAAACCTTTCTGTTTCAATCACTTGGGAGAAGTTTTTTACCAAGCACGAACCTGCCAAATCCCTCTTTTCCCATGATTGTTGTGGAAACGAGAGGCCATATTGGAAAAATCATATAGTATTATCTTTGTCCGAGGAGCAAATGTGACGATTTTCTGCCCATATTTTTCAAGCTCTCGCGGTCAGGTAAGTGTGAGAAAGTCTTTTGAAAAAACGTAAGAATAGGTAGCAAAATGGTGTTTATTGGGCTAAAAACAGGGATTCATTGGCAAAACGATGATTTTTTCCAGCTTTTAAGAACAGAGAAAAGCTTGATAAAAAGCATAAAACTCTGCTTCCTCAAATATATATATAAAAAAATTAACAAAAAAACCTTGACGTCTCTTGCTTTATGTGATAGGATGTAAATAAATTAGGCAGGGAAAAGGATGATGGAAAGTCGCAAAGCTCTGCACACCCTGTCAAGAAAAAGGATGGAGGATCTGGAGTGGAGTGAAGGTCCTTCCTATATATGTCTTTACTTAACGTAGAGAAATGCGAAATGTATATACTATCGGCTCGGGGGCACCTTACTTCTGTGAAGTCGTGATAAGCCCACACCTATAAAGTTACTGGGAAAGCTGGTTATCAGACTTCCGCGGAATTTTGTGTGTTTCCGGCTGCACGGGTGACACTCCTGATGCAATGGTGCCGACCCCGACGAGAGGAGAGATGGGAATTACATGTGATTCCGGCAAAGAACCGGCTCAGATGTACGAGCAACTGAGTTGAGAAAATAAACACAAACACTTGGCTGTTGCCGGGATTACAATGGAGGAGGCGAAATGAAAAACTCGTGGTTAAGGAGTAACAAAAGCAAATTCAGTTTTAAGTCTAAAATACTACTGCTTTTAGGAGCATTGGTTTTGGCGGTTATGGTAGGGCTTGGCGCTGCACCGCACGCAGCTTCGGATAAGACAGACAACAAGCCCAACGAGATGCTTTCCAGCCAGACAAGCATCTTTGATCCCTTTGCGCTGAGCACTTTCACGCCGATAATGGAAGTTAGCTCGAGCACAGGTGTCTTAACCGATCCGGAAAAGCGGCCTCCAATACACATACCATTGAGACCGACAACGCGAGGTTCTTTCCGGCCGCCTCTTGTGCTTCCCTGAGTTGCGATTGTGATGACCGTATAAATTATGTGTCGTATCGGATAATTATTTGTTGTCTTGGTGACATGTAAAAAACCGTTTGTAATTTCCCTGGATAACTATTTCAGGAAGTAAGATATAGATAAATGCTTGGTTTAAACTGACTGTTATGGCTTTTTGAGGATGAAAGCCTTGATTGGTTAACAATTTCAAAGCGTAGTGGCGTATGAGGATGACGGCACTTCGTAAGTAGTTCGGAGGAGGTATCGAAAAGTGAACTTCGTGAAATGTAGTTCTATTATTGCGCACATATCAAAGACGCATATCGTTTTTTGTCTCTTTCTGACCTTATTACTATCCATCTACTTAGTTGGATGCAGCGACCGAGTTATTCTGCCTTCTGCTGCGCATTTGATGGAATTCGAAAATGCCGGTCCTGTACATTCCAGTGTAGATATGGATCGTCTGGTGAGAGCCAAGATAGGCGGAGGGGCCTACCAAGTTGTGCCGGGTGACGTGCTGGAACTGACCATGCCAACCATATTGCGGGTCGTTACAGCCGAGGAGCCAAAGATTGCTGAACAATCTACTCCGTATGTATGCCGGGTTAGTGACAGGGGGACCATCACACTTCCGATAGTTGGTGAAATCGAGGCGGCGGAAAAGTCCCTGGCTGAGATAGAATCCGCCATTATCGATGCGTACTATCCCAAGTATGCTGTAACTCGGCCCTCCGTGTTTGCCCGAATACTGGAATACAAAACAGCCAAGATTTCTATCACCGGGGCAGTTGAGAATCCAGGGATCTACGAACTACGCAGTGATAGGATGTCTCTTGTTGCGCTTCTCATGGAAGCCGGTGGTATAATTGATAAAGGAGCATCTCTTATTCGCATAATTCACCCCGACGAAACTGTGCTTAACAATGTGAAAATACCCGGAGCGAATTTAGAAAAGACAACAGAACAGACAATTGAACGATCAATAAGGCCAAAGGAAACCATGTTGGCGGTGCCATCTGCACGTTATCCGGCCTCTAATGAAATCGAGGTTCAGTTGACATTCGAACAACCGACTCTCTCAAGCACAAAAGGTAAGCTGGGTATTATAAGGCATGACGGAACAATCATGCTTACCGAACAGTTAGACATAACCAGCGAAACCGAAAGAGAAGTTATATTGAGGACATTAGCGCAGAAGGATTCGCGCGTTTCAACCGGCAAAGTGAATCAAAGGCTCTGTGCACTAGCGAATATGCTCAAACCCGGCTCCGGTATCTGCAAAAGTCAAAACAAAATTACGGATAACAGAATGAATCCAAACGCAGAACTTAAAATTGAACAGATTCTGCTTGCCGGTGGTTTTGCAGATGAAAATATAAACTCAAATACAGAGCCGAACTGGAGTGACTCAGAGCAAAACTCCACCATAGACGACGCACTATATAAACAGCTTGTTGAAAAGTATCAGGAACTCATTGATACGTTTGGTCAAGACAAAAAACCTGAAAACGGGAAAAAAGTCCCATTCGGCAAACTTAATAAACACGAACCCCTTGTTCTGCCGGTCAAGGGGCTTAATATCCCCTTTGCCGACGTTGCACTGCAGGACGGTGACAGTGTCACTGTCGAACGGCTTGAGCAGCCGCTGTTTACGGTCGTCGGACTGGTTAACAAGCCCGGCAACTTTCAATATCCGCCGGATGTCCGGTATAACCTTATGCAGGCATTGGGCTTTGCCGGCGGGCTGGACCAAGCTACCGAGCCCCGCTACGCCACTGTTTACCGCCTAAAGCCGGACAACACGGTTGTCAGAGCGGTTTTCAAAATTGTTGACGATTCACAACTGACAAATGCTCTAAGTACCTTAATAAAACCCGGTGACATTATTGCTGTGGAACATACGCCCAGAACGCGTACAAAGCTGTTTTTGGACAGGGTATTCAGAATCAACTTAGGCATTTACACACCTTTGGATGTGTTTGATCAAAATAATAAGAGATAGGAACAAACGAAACGCATGTAACTATAAAAGACATGGGAGAATAACGTGATAAAGCAGCATAAAAATAACAGAATGACGGAGCAAGATAAATCGTATATTGAAGTGCCACCGGCAGTTGGAGCGATGTCCGAGAGCCTGGTGAAAATAATATGGCGGAGCCGCTGGATCGTGTTGTTTGCAACAGTTGCAGCTCTGGGAGGAGCTTTCGCTTATCTCTCGAAAGCTACACCAATTTATACCAGCACATCGAAGATATACGTAGAGCAGAGCGGCCCAAGGATTCTTGAAGAGGCTGAAGGGGTAATGACACAATCCAAGAATTATCTCTATACCCAGGCTGGGCTGTTAAAATCAACTCCTATACTCTCTTCTGCCCTCGAAAAGCCCGGTGTAAAACGTTTGAAGATTTTTCATGAGATTGATAATCCAATTGTTTATCTGAAGGAAAAGGGGCTTGATATCTTAGTAGGCAAAAAAGACGATATTATCAGTGTCTCCTCTGATTCGCCCGTACCAGTTGAAGCAGCGCAACTGGTAAATGCGGTCGTGGATTCCTACAAAACTTATCATGAAACACGCAAGCGCGACACGGCCGGAGATGTCCTGAAAATACTCCAGAAGGTAAAAGTAGAAAGGGATAAGGAGCTTGCGCAGAAGCTCAAGGCAATGATGGATTTCAAGAAGAATAATATAGCGCTGGCCTTTGAGAACCGCAATACCAACATTATACTCGACGGACTTGACCGCCTGTCTGATGCGAAGACACAGGCCCAGCTTCAAACTATTGAGGCCAAATCTGTCTATGAGACTACGAAGTTAATGGTAACGGACTCTACCAAGCTCAAGCAGTTCGTAGAGACTGAAAGGGCCAAAGGCAGCTATATCTCCACCACTAATGACAGGACTCGGCTTAAAACAGAACTCGAGCAGCTTCAGTTCCAGCTTGCTGACCTTGGCCGACAGGTCACGCCTGAAACTCCTTCGATGCAGGCCCTGCAGGAGAAGGTTAGCCAGGTTGAGAACGAGCTTGTCAAGATTGACAGAGAATTCGCCGATGCCCAATTGGCCATCGCCGAGCAGCAGTACCTGGCAGCGAAGGAGAAGGAAGAACAGATCACCAGTAACTTTGAAGAGCAGCGTCAGCAGGCCATTGCCCTTAACGAGCAACTCGCTCAATACACGATACTGGAGTCCGACTGGGAACAGACCAAGAAACTTTGCGACATTCTTGATGACCGTATAAAGGAAATCAACGTTACGGAGGATGTCGGCGCCCTCAACATAAACATACTTGAAGTCGCCTGCCCTTCCGACGAACCGTCAAGCCCCCAGAAGGCCAGATATATTGCTATCGCACTGTTTCTGGGTCTTATGCTTGGCGTCGGACTGGCACTTCTTCGCAACTGGGTGGACCAGAGGATGCGAACTGCCGAGGAGATATCAATTGTCCTTGGTGTTCCGATCCTGGGCGTGGTGCCATCAATGTCCAGAAGACAAAGCATTGTAGCCCGCGGCCAGAAAGTATATCGGGACTCGAACTCCCATGCAGCGGAAGCCTATAGGACGATACGTACAGCCGTGTTTTTCGGCGTGCCCAAGGGTGAGGCCAAAACAATACTCGTCACCTCCCCTGCAGCAGGCGATGGTAAGACTACTTTAGTCAGTAACCTGGGCATTACACTGGCCCAGGCCGGGCAAAAGACCCTCATCCTCGATGCCGATTTTCGAAAGCCTATGCAACATAAGATTTTCGAAGTTAACCACGAAGAAATAGGGCTTAGCAGCGTGCTTGCCGGGGCTTCGACACTGGAAGAAGCCATCCAGCCTTCCAAAATTAAAGGCCTGGAACTGCTGACATGTGGGCCGGATGTGCCTAATCCGTCCGAGATACTCAACAGCAAAAGCTTTGCTAAACTCCTGGAGGATCTCTCGAACAGATATGACCGTGTCATTATCGATTCGCCGCCGGTTATGCCCGTCACCGACTCGCAGATACTCGCTGCAATCTCCGATATAACGCTTCTGGTAGTGAGGGCGGAAAAATCGAACAGAAATATCAGCCAACAGGCCCGGGATGGATTGATGAGTGTCGGCGCACGCATCCTCGGAGTGGTTGTAAACGATGTTTCAAAGAGCAGCAGCTACGGGTACTACGGCTATTACGACTACGGTCGCCGCAAAAAGAAAAAGGCCATCGATAGAAAACCTGTGGTGGTTATGGAAGGACCCGGTAGTTATGCAAGCTCAAATGATTGAGGATAACAGATGATGGGCTCTGTGAACGGCAACACTATTGATGCTCAAAATGACCATCTCAAAATGTACAGATGGGAGAAATTCACGGATATCCACTGCCACTGCCTGGCTGGTCTTGATGATGGGCCTGCTACAATGGCAGAGTCACTTGCACTGTGCCGGAGGCTGGCCGAGGAAGACATAGCTACCGTAGTGGCAACACCCCACCAGCTCGGCCGCTTCAATGGTTGTAACGAAGCAGCGAGGGTGAGGGAGGCTGTCCACAGCCTGAACGAATCGCTTAGAAGCAGCAGCGTTCCACTTAAGGTCGTCCCCGGAGGCGAGGTTCGCGTGGATGAAAGAGTCTGTCAGCTTCTAAGGCTTGATAAAATACTAACACTTGCCGATGGCGGCAGATATATCCTTCTCGAACTTCCACGCCAGGTCTTTATAGATATTGAGCCGCTGCTAACAGAACTTGCTTCTATGGGTATCCAATCTGTCATATCACATGCTGAAAAAATCGCCCCACTGACAATGCGGCATAAGGTGCTGCTTAGATGGCTTGAGCACTCTACCCACCTGCAGATAACCGCATCCAGTCTGGTAGGTGATTTTGGTTCGAAAGTCCAGAGGACTGCGTGGGACTTTCTAAAATCGGGCCTGGCGAGACTCGTGGCAACGGATTCACACAATATGGACGTCCGTAGGCCCCAGATGAAAGCTGCTTTTGGGCATATAAGCACCAAGCTGGGTAAAAACCTCGCTCGTCTGGTCTGCATTGAAAATCCATCAAGGGTAGTAAACAGCCAGGAGATAGTGCCGGTTTATAGACATAACCAGCAGGAGGCGGACCGATGAGGGAAAACCGAATCAATCTCAGCACCATCGATGTTCCCCCTGCCAGCAACAAGCAGGGGTTCGATAAGGTAATCGAATGGCTGCTGATATCGCTTCTGGCATTCATGCCTCTTGCTTTTGGTGCAGTGGAGGCCTGGAGCGAAGAGGTTGTATTAGCCCTTGCGGCGGCTATTTCGGTCTGCTTTGCGTTAAAGCTTGTCTTTGAAGAAAAAACGCGCCTCACTTGGTCATGGGCATACATTCCAGTAGCACTATTTATCTTTGTGGCAGTATTTCAGCTTATCGCTCTACCGAGCGGTGTGTTAAGCGCAATTTCCCCGGGTACAGCAGTAACCAAGAAAGCGCTTTTGAGCGATTTGCCGAATTCCGGATCCCTGCTTAAGTTTATGGCCCTTAGCTTTTATCCGCAGGCAACAAAACAAAACCTGCGATTAGTGCTTGGAGTAGCAGCGGTCTTCTTTGTGGTTGTAAACGTTTACCGTCGAGAAGAACAGATAAAGCGGCTTCTGGCGGCGATTGCCGTCATAGGAGGCTCAATCGCTGTACTTGCGCTTGCACAGAACCTTTTCGGAAACGGTCAAATATACTGGTTCGTGTCAACCGGGTCGGGTCAAACTTACTCTGGTCCTTTTATCCACCACAGCCACTACGGCCAATTTATGAACTTATGTATCGGGGCTGGGCTTGCTCTGGTCATGGTGAAGGTCCATGAAGCCTTCGCAGGAAAAAGAATCACACCGCCCTCTGTCTTCGAGTACCTTAGTTCTTCTGATTCTAAGGTGATGTGGTTCCTTCTGGCAATGATAATTATCGGTGCTGCTACGGTTTTCTTGTCGCTGAGCCGCGGCGGGATGGTCAGCATGCTCATCGCAGCAGGTTTCACCACCTTGGTCGTTAGCTCGCGACGGTCTCTTAAGGGCGGGGGCTGGATAATGGCATTGATGGCTCTTGGGGCATTTATCTGTGTACTTTATATAGGTTTCGACGCGGTCTATGACCGTCTTGCTACTCTTCGAGCACTACACGGATATGAAGGGCGATGGCAAATCCTTAAAGATTTATCGGTATCTTTCAAACGATTCCCTTTGTTGGGAACGGGACTTGGCACGCATGAAGTGGTCTATCCAATGTTCGACCGCTCTACTATATCCCACTTGGCAGCCTATGCGGAAAACGAGTATGCCCAGGCCGCAGAGGAAACCGGCCTTATAGGCCTGGGAGCTTTGGCAGTCTTCGCAATTTTTGTGTGGGCAAGTTATGTTCGCAATGTAAGAAAGGCGTCAGTGCCGATTCACTCAGCAGCCTATGGTCTTGGCTTCGGTCTTCTTGCTATAATGCTGCACAGCTTAAGTGACTTTGGCCAACACCTGCCTGCCAATGCGCTGCTTTCAGGAGTGTCCTGTGCGCTGCTGTTGGCCCTGGTCGGTATAGGACAAAGGAATAAACCGACCGCAAAAATTATTGAAACATCCCAAAGGTTTAGAGGTATTCGAGTTGCCGCCTTATTTTGCGTATCAGGAGTTTGGGCCTGGGCCTTGCTCGGTGCCAATAACGCCCGCCTCGCCGAAGCCCACTGGAAGAAAGCTCTGCTCACCGAAGAAATTCTCAACGAACAGACCTGGGCCGGCACAAACGAAGAATATACGGTGTTGATTTCCAACGCACTGGAGGCATCAAATTATCAGCCGGGCAACATAAAATACCGCCACTGGCTGAACGTCTATCGCTGGCATTCTATCAGCCGGATAACTGACCCGAATACCGGCGAAGTAATTGTGACACCACAGACCCTGGCCTTCACGCAGCAGATTGTTGACGAACTCCATCAGGCGCGAACCTTGTGCCCAACCTTTGGAGCAACCTATTGTGTTCTCGGCCAGCTTGAAAAATTTGTCCTGGACGACCCCAATGGGGCAGAGCGTATACGAAAAGGTTTTCAACTCGCACCTTGTGACCCCACAGCCTGTTTCGTAGCCGGCCTTCTGGATGCTAAAGAACAACAAATCGATGCTTCATTTGAAAAATTCAGCAGAGCTCTCGAGCTCGACGGCAGATTTTTCAGAAGCATTGCTGATGTGTATATCAACCAAGTGAGCCGACCTGACCTGGCCATAGCAATTGCCGGTAACAATATGGGCCGGTTAAGGTATGTAGTTGACATCCTTGCCAATACGGAAGAGCATAATGATATCGTAGAGAAGGCACAAGCCAAAATAACAGAATTGCTCAAATCCAAATGCCAGGAGGCCGATGCTCCAGCCTGGACATTTGCTTCCTTGGCGAACGTTTACAGAAAAGAAAATGATAACGAAGCGGCAATAGAATACTACCACCGTGCACTTGCTTTGGATTATGGCCATGTCCAATGGCGATTTGCACTGGCAAGGCTACTTGCAGATACCAACAGGATACCCGAGGCAATCCACGAGGCAAGAATATGCCTGCGTCTTCAACCGGAGTTCAAGGCGGCAGAACAGCTTATTGAAAAGCTATCCGTTTTGCCAAGCGCGGTGACCGAAGGAAAACCGGCGTCTTAGGGCGCCTTAAAATAGTAGAAATAGAACAAAGTAGAACTTAGCTTTGAAGCCGACCGTTGGCAATTAGTTAATGAAAGTTGACAAGCTAAAAATTTCTCATCGGGTGCACCGACGAGAACGGAGTGTGCGCGAGGCTAAACAGACGACTAATTTTGATACTAACATCCGGATACTAAAAATGCTCAAACTATCAGACAATCCAGCAATTCTAACACCGGAAGTTCAATCATTAACAGAACTTAGCGGTACCTGGTGGGTCGCCCACACAAAGGCCCGATTCGAGAAGGCCTTTGCCTGGGATATGTTCAGTTTCGGTATAGGCTACTTTCTGCCAATGCGAGAAAAGATTACCTTCTCCGGTGGTCGTAAACGCCGTGTTATGGTGCCGTTGTTTACTTCGTATGTGTTTTTCTGTGGCACAGAGCATGACCGCTATACCGCAATGACAACCAACCGTCTGTGCCAGACGATAGAAATAGTTGACCAGGACGGCTTTGTAGAAGAACTCGCGAGCATAGAAAAGGCTGTCTTGAGCAAAGTTATTGTTGACCATTATCCCCATCTTCCCGTCGGCAGGCGGTGCAGAATTATCTCCGGACCCATGCTGGGCATTGAAGGTGTGGTTACAGAAAGAAAAGATGCAAAGGCCCGTATGGTTCTCGAGGTTACCATCCTCGGTCAGGGCGCTGTTGTAGAGATCGACTCCGACCTATTGGAACCGATGGGGTGAAAGCTGAGTACTGAAGGCTAACAGCTAAATATGAAAACCTATCTATTCGTATATCTTGGCTCTGCTTTCCTTGCGTTAGTGATTACGCCGGTTGTAATCTGGTTTGCGCGCAGACTCAACGTCGCTGATGTTCCGGGTGCGCGAAAGATGCACGCAAAACCTATTTCGCACATAGGAGGTGCGGCAATATTTCTCTCTATGATGTTTCCTACTATTGCCGTTCTGTTCCTGTCAAACACCATCGGTGATGCCTTCCGGGACATTCTACCCAAGCTAATCGGTCTGCTTTGCGCTGCCGGGTTTATGTTCTGTATAGGACTGATTGACGACATTAAGATTAATGGCCTGCGGCCACGCATAAAGTTTGTGGCACAGATGGCTGCAACTATCGCGGTCTGTGCCTTAGGTATCCGCATAAAGTCGGTGACAGTTACTGACTG
>Ga0307439_1002785_pt1 | contig 10119 bp, 10 predicted proteins | sample SalMarWE160490MG_FD_202142 | JGI IMG/M metagenome (GOLD analysis project Ga0307439, IMG submission 202142) | Salt marsh sediment microbial communities from the Plum Island Ecosystem LTER, Massachusetts, United States - WE1604-90 | ecosystem: Environmental > Aquatic > Marine > Intertidal zone >... | reverse complement strand
TGGCAGCAGCAGACGCAGTAGAATCCCTGATGAAAAAGGTGGGCCATCCGATGAGACTGCGCGACGTGGGCGTTCCGGAAGAGAACCTTGCAATATGCGCATTTCATGCGATTGCCGATACGGCTGTTATCTTCAATGGGCGCCCTGTCAGTGATCCAAACGAAGTTTTACAAATTTATAGACAGGCTTATTAGAGCTACCGACTACGGTACAATTGGGTCCGAAACAACTTAATAACCGAGGGCGGAGATGATTTTTAAGAAGAGCTAAGATTCAAAGCATTCCTGAAATGGCTTGGCAATTGCCTGACCAACCCACGGGGTTCGAGGAAGTTAAGCGAACAAACTGGCTAAGTGTCACACATCTCAAGGATAATGAATATATCTTGCGTCTTGGGCGGAAATGAATGAGAAGGAGTCTAATATCTTCTCTGCTTTCCTCTACTAGGTCCACCAGGTCTTCTGTTGCCGTAAGATCCACCACCTCTGCTCTCAGAAGGTGGGCGAGCCGCGTTAACATTAAGCGTCTGGTCCTTCAGTGCCTTCCCATTGAGGCCGGCAATTGCGGCTTGACCTTCAGACACTGTTGGCATTTCAACAAACCCGAATCCCCTGGGTCGCCCACTGTATTTGTCTGTTATAATGTTTACAGACGTCACTTCTCCAAAAGTCCCAAATTCCTGACGTAATTCCTCTTCAGTTATCTCATAGGGTAAGTTCCCCACGTAAATCTTCATACTAGTGCTCCTTTCACTTAATCTCGTAATCCTTGCAGAGAAAATGGCGGTGGGACTTTGCCTCGCGCAGAATTCCACTCATTTGCACCATCCTTTGAAAGCGACACAACAGGGAAACCTGAGAATCACCTTCACGTATCGAGACTCCTATTGAGATGATACATCGCCACATTCTAAGGACATACACGAGCCAGGGATCCCCGGCCCGTGTATGTCCCTGGTCAAACCGGCATTATCTACTCAGTCTGATTTTGCTGTAGCAATCGCTACAATAGACCGGCCTGCCATTGGTAGGCTCAAAAGGCACTTCGGTGTCTTTGCCGCACTCGGCGCATATGGCAGGAAACATTTGGCGTGGGAGCCCGTAGCTGTTACCACGACTTCCATTCCGCTCTGTCTTCCTTGCCTGTCGGCATGAAGGACAGCGCTTGGGATCATTGGTATAGCCCTTGGATTGAAAGAACTCTTGTTCCTCAGCGGTGAAGCTGAAGTCAGTCCCACAATCGGCACACTGGATCGTTTTGTCCTGAAAACTCATTGGATGACCTCCTTTCTCAAAATTTTTAGCTGGGGTTTGGGTCATCCAATACTTGATATGAATCTAGCAGAATCCTAAGAAGTTTGTAATAACCTAAACTTAAACTATTAAATACATCATACACCAATTATTAAGATTGTCAAGTCCCGCCGTGGCTCTATTCCAGGTCTACATCTGCCTCAAATGTTATGGATGGCAAAGTGAACAGTCTGACGAAACGTGTAGTTTAGAACTACTCAAGAATTGGGTATGTAATAGAGTTCAAGTCGGGTAAAGTGGGCGGTACTGGACGACAGACAGAACTTTATGCTATTGTTTAACTTCAGCGTATGGTCGAACTAAAATTGCCAGATTTGTTTACCTGGATTACATATGTTATCCACAATCAAGAATGACCCAATTCTGTAGTAGCTTGGCGCTGCTAATTTTATGAGATAGTGTGCAGAAAAGACAGCTCGAAGGAGAATAAAGAATGAAGACAAATAAAAGAGAGGACCGAGGGGCTTCGCTAGCTGAATCCCAACCTGCGGTCCCAGTAAGGAGAACCTTTGCCCAAGACCTGTTCGATGGTATTGCCCCCTCGTACGACACTTGGGCGCAAGTGCTGACTTTCTTTCAGTACCTTCCTTGGCGCAGGTTCTTAGTCTCGCGAATGGCTCTTCGGCCGGGAAACCTTGTGCTTGACGTATGTACCGGTACAGCCGGTGTCGCCATTGAGATTGCCGACCACCATAATGGCCGAATCGTGGGGCTCGATGTTAGCCACTTGATGCTGGAAGCTGGCCTCCGCGCCGTCGAGAAGCAAAGCCTGGACGGCAGAGTCCAACTTATCCAGGGCCGCGCTGAGCATCTACCCTTCCCTGATGAGACCTTCGATACGGTTGTCTTCACCTACCTGTTGCGTTATGTCCAAGACCCTGATGCAACAATACGGGAGCTGTCTCGCGTACTGAAACCAGGCGGGGAATTGCTCTCGCTTGAGTTCGGCATTCCAGAAACCTCTTGGATAAAAGCTTTATGGCTAATCTACAACAAGGTCGTCATGCCAGTAATGACCATCCCCGTTTCACGAGGTTGGCATCGTGTTGGCTGTTTCTTAGGTCCGAATATCTCGGAATTTTGTAAGCGGTGTCCTGTTGATCGCCTCGCCGCAATATGGCGTGAAAACGACTTCCCTGTCGTGGAAATCAAGCACCTGCTCGGAGGCGCGGCCATAGTGATGTGGGGAACAAAACGAGGATAGAGACCGATAGCCAGCCGTAGTAATTACCTTCACAGAGAATTCTAATCTAAAGAGGCACTAACAATATACGTGTGCAGTTTTCCAGTCGCTTTTAAGCGCTAAGGGATAAATTCGATTCCGCCTTTGGTAATCTGGCTCAGAAGACGCCGAAGGGCAAAGAACTAAGATTGCCAGGTAGCTTATTAAGCTTATTAAATCCCGCCGTGGCTCTATTCTAGGTCTACGTCTGCCTCAGGTGTTATGGATAGCAAGGTGAACAATTCGATGAAAAGTTCAACAAAAAGTACCTTGGCTTTGCGTCAACTCACATATCCCTCTTTAGCAATGGGTCGCATCAAATGACGAGACCTTAGCTTCTATCTATGGTGATCCCAGACGAGAGATACTAAAGAACTAGGGCGGGGTCTTTGCTTCGACCTTGTTCCTTAGTAACTATACGCAATACCCTTATTGGTTTATTTAAGCTTCTTTGCCCTCATACTTGAAGGAGATCCGTACCTTCACACGATAAGCGGTAACCTTGCCATTCTCCAGCTGCATATCGAACTCTTCAACCTCAGCAATGCGCATGTCACGCAAGCTCCTCGAGGCCTGTTCAACGGCGGCGGCGGCTGCCTTTTCCCAAGACTCGGTACTGGTGCCAATCAACGTTATTATTTTATAAACACTGTCAGTCATGATACCCTCCTTTCAGATTTGTTGTGTATTATACAGCCAATGCTCTCAATGAGGCAATTAACAATGTGACGGATTGTGCAGTTTTCCAGTCGCCTTTAAGCGCTAAGGGATAAAGTCAATTCCGCCTTTGGTAATCTGGCTCAGAAGACGCCGAGAGGCAAAGAGCTAAGATTGCTGGGTCGCTTATTAAGGTTACTTACCCCGGTCAATGAAAAACATAGAACTAAACAGAATGGCTAACTGTTGGGGAAATCCCTCGTATATTGACGAAGTTGCTTTCCATTAGTTTCATCGACGTCTATAATGTAGATGGCCGTCATTGTGAGTAGCGAGAGAATTAACCGATGCGCATTGTCTGCATTGGACAAGCAGCCTTTGGCGAGAAAGTCCTTCAGAAGCTGACTGAAAGGGGCGAAGAAGTTGTTGCAGTTTATACACCCCAAGACACTGCGGGGAAGAGGAACCCGTTAAAGGAATTAGCCATCCAGATAAGTATACCAGTCTTTCAGCCAAGGTCAATGCAAGTCCCTGAAATCTATGAAGAGTACACAAGATTGAAGCCCGACCTGAATGTCATGGCTTTTGTGACCAGTATTCTGCCGGATTCTATCTTAAACTATCCCAAGATGGGGACAATACAATACCATCCCTCATTGCTTCCGAAGTATCGAGGTGGTAGTGCGATTAACTGGGCTATTATCAACGGTGAGACTAGGACAGGCATAAGCGTATTCTGGCCTGACAGAGGTGTAGATACTGGTCCTATCCTATTACAGAAGGAGGTGGAAATCTCTCCCGATGATACTGTGGGCTCGCTCTACTTTGAGGAACTTTTCCCCTTGGGTATAGAGGCATTGGTGGAGGGTATCGAACTGATTAAGAAGGGAATAGCTCTACGAATCCCTCAGGATGAATCACAAGCCACTTACGAGGGCTTGTGCACTGAAAAGGATGCCATAATCAACTGGTCTGCACCTATTGATAAGGTATATAACCTCATTCGGGGCACCAACCCTCAACCGGGAGCAACAACATACTTCCATGGCAAGACACTGAAGATTTTTGACGCTAAGCCAATTTATGACATTGTGGGTGGTCTACCAGGTCAGATTGTTAACAGTAGCGCAGACGGAGTCGTGGTATCACTGAAACGCGGGGCGATATTAGTCCAGAAGGTTCAAATGAACAAATCATCCAAGATAGAGGCAGCCGAATTTGCCAAGCAGGCAAGACTGAAAATAGGCGACAGACTCGGTGAGTAACAGTCTATTAGATTTGCACTGTTCAATACAGAAATCTCATCCATTTCGTATGGTCAAGCATCCCTTAAACGAAATGATGATTTGTGCATTTTTCTTGTTGCCTTTAAGCGCTAAGTAATAAATTCAATTCTGCCTTTGGTAATCTGGCTCGGAAGACGCCGAAGGGCAAAGAGCTAAGATTCAAAGCATTCCTGAAATGGCCTAGCAATTGCCTGACCACCCACGGGGTTCGAGGAAGTTAAGCGAACAATTTCTTTTGACATTGTTCGGCCATCGACTTAGACTTTATGCAAGAGCTGCTTGGATGGTGGGATAGGAAATTAGAATGAGAAAGATAATTGTGGAGGAGCTTCTAAGAGCTGGAGGTGTCTTCATACTATTGATGTGGATCCTTGCGTACCTTCAGAACAGGGGTGTGCTTGCTCTCTCTACCTTAAGTTTGCTTGCCACTGGTGGTGGAATCTCAGCGGTTGAGTTTTCAGTTTTAGTCGTGGTGAGGAGGAGGACCGGAAAGGAATTTATGCTCAAGCGTGTGCGCTATTTGCTGATCTTGCTGTGGGGGTTCGGTGTGCCCGTGTTGATCTGGCGTATACTGGAGGGAGAAATAACTCGAGCTGTCCTTCTTGCAATTGGAATAATATTCGTATGCCTATCGTTCTTCATCTTCAGGAAAAAGCTTGAGGAAAAAGCCGGGTTGAAATGGTAGCTGAATAATTAATTTTGAATTAATTGGGGCTGATTATTGCGCTATCTATAGGTATCGCTTTATTGGTCGCAGCGGTTGTTTGGGCTGTCTGGTGGTTCAAACGTGTGCTGCCTGCACTGAAGGATACAATTAAAGATATCGCTAAGTACTTGAAAAGATAGGATATGGGAACTTTTGGTGATGCCCGCCTCTCAGCTTATCCCTCGGAATTCCAGGGACACCATACCAATTAGGCCCGCTACAAATCAAGTGTTATGTCCCCAGGATACTCACAATCTTGAATTTAAATTGCATATTGAGATAATTCATATGTTATAATGCTCTGCAAACGGGGGTCAGTTCTGCAAGGCTGGTTTTGCATATCAACCTTGCGGCGGCGAATTTCGAATATCCGCGTGCGGATTAGGTTATGGAAGGGGGTTGAAGACATGACAATCACTAAATCTATCATTAACAAGAACTACCAGGAGATTCTTAGACAGAACTCTGGAGCCGAATTCATAAAGGTAGACCTGCATGTGCACACCCCTGCATCAGGAGATGCTCAGGCCAAGAATAAATACAATTTCAAGTTCAATGTGGCGGATATTCCAAAGAGCTTGAAAGCGGCGGAGCAATTGGCAGGAGAGATTGTAGACGGAGTAATGCAGAAGGGAATAAGATTAATTGCTGTCACTGACCATAATTCGCCAAGCAATACCCATCCTGAGGATTTAACAAATACCTGGTATCAATTATTGAAAGACAAAGCCAGGGGCAAGGAGCTATCTGTTCTTCCCGGCGTTGAGATAAGCACGGACGACCTCCATATACTGGTCATCCTCGACCCCAAAGAAGATGAGCCGGCGGCCTACACAACACATAGAATCAACTTCTTGCTGCAGGACTGTAAATTTCCCCTTAAAGAATACGGGGATTACCGAGCTACCGGCATGTCGAGCCTCTTTGATGTGCTTCAATACCTGGAAGACCTCAGCACCAGCTGCATTGCCATACCTGCCCATATAGATGGAGGCAAGAAAGCGATGCTTGCAGTTTACAAAGGGCCTTCCAATGTTTTCAACAAGCTACTGAATCATCCTAACCTGAATGTTGTTGAAGTCGTAAAAGATACTACTCCAACGAGAAAGAAGATAGGGAAGAAATACGTAAAGGACTATTTCGATGGTCTGAGGGATGATAACAGGTCCCCTATTGCATTCATCCAGAACTCCGACGGCCATTCGATTGCAGATATTGGAAAACGTTTCACGTATATCAGAATGGGCAAACCTGATTTCTGGTCTCTCAGGAATGCCCTGGAAAACCCTGAAACAAGGATACGTATTCAGAGGGACTACAAGCCCGATAAAGACAAAACGAGAATCCTCGGCATTGCCTTCAGCACCGGGAGGAAATGGAGCTACATTGCATTTAATTCGAACCTGAATTGTATAATCGGTAAGAGGCGCACCAACAAATCGACCATCGTAGACCTAATCCTTTATGGTCTGAATAGATTCGTGGATGAGAATAGAGGCGACGAAAAGTCATTGATTGAAAGGAAATATTCCGTAAATGTCTTCCTTGCCAAAGGCCCGGATGTATTCTGTTATAGCCGTGACGATAAGGGCAACCTCCCCGGTATTTTCAAGTATAAAGATGGCTCATTTATACCTATTAAGGCCGCACCAGACTTGGAATTACCTCGGAAGTACAATCATGAAGCCATAGAAAGGCTGTTTTCCCAAAGTACGTCCCTTATGGACTTCTTGGACAAGCATGTCTTCATGAACGAGCAGATAAATCCGCTTCTGGAGAAACGTAAAGAATATCTGAAAAAGGTGAAAGATAAGAACTTTACCAACTGCGATGCCGATATGCAAGAGCTGGTCAAAGCCTGCGAACAGTTGTTTAATGAGAGGAAAAAGCAAATAGAGCCCGCGCTTAAAAAATACGGGAGAAACCTGTTCGAGGTGAAGGTAACAAAAGGAAAATGGATGGGTACAAAAGAGCAGGATTTCTTCGACAAAGCAACCATGTCAGTACTGGTAAAATCCAGATACAAATCTTTGAAGAGACTCAGCACCGGTGAGAAGAATGCTGCTATGATGGTTCTGCTCATGAATCAAGGAGCGTTCGGCCCGCTAATCATTGACGAGCCTGAACAATATCTAGATACTGCATCAATCACTGGAATGTTAATCCCGAGAATGCGCAAACTCAAAACCCAGCAACAAATAATTTGTGTTACCAGAGATGAGCACTTTCTTATTTCCGGAGATGCCGAACAAGTGATTGCTACACAGTCAGAAAAGAAGCTTGAAGTTATCACCGGTGACATAAATAACAAGGAGATTCAGGAGCATATTCTTGAGATATTTGAAGGTGACAGGTACGCATTATTGGAAAAAATCAGGAAGCTTGGTCGGATTCTAGAGTATAGTTAACGCTTTCTCTAACATTGCATTTGTGTAAGGACAATTCCAGGGACACGATACCAATTAAGCCTACTACAAATCAGGTATTACGTGCCCAGAATATCAGCACCAGTGCTCTATTACCGCTCACTATTCAACGCCGCAAGCAGAAGCCGAGCAACAAAACCTTCCATAACATTGGCAAGATGCCGTACGTCCACTGAATAGTCCTCTACTGTGCCACGGTGAAGTATCTGGCTTCGCAAGTTATAGCAGCGAGCGAAAAAATCAGCGGATGACTGTCCATCAAAAAGCTCATTAGGAATTAAGCAGCCAATAAGCGTACGCCCAGCCTGCGTAATTGATTCACGCTTTAAATCTTCAAAGCTGCCAATAATTGACTTCGTCGTCTGCTCATCTATATTCGACAGCTGCGTCTTAGCTTTAAACCCTTCCACCAATTCTTCCACCATATCAGGGCGCCTTGGCCGCTCCAAGAGTGCCTCGACTGCTGTCACGAGCGTGATGAAACGACTACGTGGGGATACATCAAAGAAGGAGCTTGCATAAATTTCGCTTGCAAGCTCCTTCTTTTTCGTAAGCTGCCGACTGCTGAGGTATTCACGGTGGAAAGCGTCTGTTAATTTAAGTGGGGACTTACCTACCAGTACCTCCCCTTTGACGCTAGCAAACTTCAGTTTTTCAACATGTTCATAGACATCAATACCATGTATATCATTCTTGACAGGGCATCCATGTTGTTTTTGTAGCATAGCCAAGCCTGCTTTCGTGAGACCGCTTCGTGGTTTTCCATCGCCAAAATCTATGCCCAAGCGCTGGTCGATAGCCCAGTAAAGAAGCGCAAGTTTAGATTTTTCAGCGGCGGTTCTGGCTTGTTCTTCTGAGGCGAAGGGTCCCCCTAAAATGGCAGCGCGATTGTGGTTTTTTATTGGCGTTCCGATGTTATCACTGACCAGCCTGATGTGCTCTCCGGATGGCAACTTTAGGAGTTCAATTTTATCTGCATCGGAGTTAATTCGATACGTTTCGGGAAAATTGAACCGGAGCCTGAAATCATATAGGGGCATAGTCAAAGCTAATTATAGCATTACTTTAGCCTTGGAAGAAGAGAGCACTCAATTCAAGTGACCCCAATTTTAAGCAGTGAGTAACATTGGGACAGATTATGCAGTTTGCCAGTTGCCTTTAATCGCTAAGGGCTAAGATTGAATTCCTACAGGACAAAGCTGGAGTTTACCCTGACATAGATAATGAAGTAACATTTATCCACCAGTTAAACCGGGGCCTCAACAAATATTGTGGTGCCTTTACCCGGCTTAAGCTCTTTTTTCCCTCTTTAAGGCTTAAAAAGTCCGAGTTATATTCCTCAATTAGCCCGGCATCGGCAAATTTGTTTATCATTATTGCTCAATTGAGGCGGGGTTGGACTCGGTGGCGGGTTTGCGCCCGCTGAGCACTCCGCCAATAATGGCGAGGACGCCGGGAAGCAGCATAATACCAGTCAGTGCCATAAGCACCCCTCCAGCCACGCCCCACTTAAACCCTGATTCGCCCCTTTTTGTCCTTCTCCAGGCGACGAGGGCGAGAACCCAGCCGACAAGCCCGAGAAAGGCACTCGCCGTATAAAGTACGCTATACCACCAGAAAGGCCCAGGCTCTATTAGAGGAGCCCCACGAATAACCACACCTATAAGGAACGCCACGGCCCCTAATATCCAGAGCACTCCTCCCTGAATGAAGCTGACCAGCAACGTCGCACTACCTTTTCTTGCTTCTGTCACTTTCTTCGCTCTGAGCCTATTCCATATTGAACCAACCAACGCGCCAAAGACCAGAGCGGATATAATGCCAGCCAGCGCCAGGCCAACCGACGACAGGCTAACCGTCACACCCGCCACCACAGAAGTCTGAAATCCATCGGTGGGCCACCCCGGGGTTTCGTAAATAAGCCCAGCTACACCGAGTATCCAGAGGAACGACGAGAGCACTACTCCCTTCTTAACGCTGGTAGTGCTGGGGAGGAAATTGTACAGTGCTGCAAAAACCGCCCCGAACACGATTCCGCGGACTACATATTGAAAGAGCAAGGAGATCACAAATGAGGGATCCGTTAAAGCCGTTAATGAGAACAGGGGGGTAAGTCCGGTTCCGAGTATGAAGTGCGGGACGGACAAAGGATTATTTTGGTAAATTGCTCCCAGTATCGCAGAGATAACCATGTAGATGATTCCGGTGACTATGCCAGCTTTGATCCCTCGCCTGAAATCAGCCAATTATCTCTCCTCACTATACATTCAGCAAATTTGTTTATCGTTATTGCTCAATTGCGGTGGTGCTGGGCTCGGTGGCGGGTTTGCGCCCGCTGAACACTCCGCCAATAATGGCGAGGGCGCCGGGAAGCAGCATAACACCGGTCAGTGCCATAATTACCCCTCCAGCCACGCCCCATTTAAGCCCGGATTCTCCCCTTCTCGTTTTTCTCCAACCGACGAGGGTGAGAACCCAGCCGGGGAGCCCGAGAAAGGCAACCGACACA
>Ga0307439_1002783_pt1 | contig 10128 bp, 7 predicted proteins | sample SalMarWE160490MG_FD_202142 | JGI IMG/M metagenome (GOLD analysis project Ga0307439, IMG submission 202142) | Salt marsh sediment microbial communities from the Plum Island Ecosystem LTER, Massachusetts, United States - WE1604-90 | ecosystem: Environmental > Aquatic > Marine > Intertidal zone >... | reverse complement strand
GCTGCTGTGGGACAACATCGCCATCTGGTACCGACTGTTCCGCTTTTTCGGCTACTTCGTGGACTTCGGGGCCTGTTTCGTGGTGGACACCTACACCAACGCCTGGGCCACCTCGGTTGACGTGAGCGACCCCATCGAGGGGCTGGCCCGCACCTACACCTCGGTCTACATCAACCAGAGCTTGCCGGCCAGGGCCGAGGTCATGGTGGATCTGGCGGAGCGCTTTCAAGTGGACGGCATCGTCTTCCACTCCAACCGCAGTTGCAAGCCCTACTCCTTCGGCCAGTACGACCTGCGGCGCATCGTGTCCGAGCGCACGGGCAAGCCCGGCCTCATTATCGAGGCCGACATGTGCGACACCCGCGCCTACGCCGAGGAGCCACTGAAGACCAGGATCCAGGCGTTCATGGAGACGCTGGCCGCGCAAAAAGTTGGAAATTAGAAATTAGGAAATTAGAAACTAGAAATTAGAAACTAGAAAATGACTTGGTTAACCAGAAAAATCGTTGACCTCTTCAACGCTCTAGCCAACCCATACTACTCGCGGAAGTATGCGGCTATCGCCGAGCGAATGGGGTTGGAAGAGAGCCAGGTCAACGCCCAGAAACGAGGCTTTATCATCCTCCAGATAGATGGCCTGGCCTATGACCATCTACGCCAAGCTATGGCCAAAGGCTATGCCCCCCACATGAAGCGCCTGCTGGAGAAGAAGGTCCTCAAGCTGGCTCGCTGGCGCTGCGGCTTGCCCAGCACCACCCCCGCAGTTCAGGCGGGCATCATGTTTGGCAACAACTTCGACATCCCCGCCTTCCGCTGGTACGAGAAGGAAAGCGACACGTCGGTGGTCTGCAAGCTGCCTGGGCTGCTCAAGGCCATGCAAGACCGCATCTCCATCGGTCGGCGGGGCATCCTGCAGGGCGGCTCCAGCTACGTGAACATGTTCGACGGTGACGCCAGGCTCTCTCTCTTCACGCTGAGCGCCATGCACAGCCAACGCTTCTTCGAAAACGTGCGGGGCGTCGGGTTCCTGCTTCTGTTCCTGCTCAGCCCCCTGCGGGTGCTGCGGGTCATCGTGCTTTCCCTGTGGGGGTATCTCGTTGACCTGGGCAAACGGTTCGTCGCTCTCTTTGTGCCCGGCCATCACCGACCCTTCAGCGTCCTATCCCCCTTTCTGCAGATCATCACCAACGTCGTCTTCCGGGAGATACAAACCTTCGCCTGTCTGATAGACATTTATCGCGGCATGCCGGCCATCTATACCAACTACTACAGCTACGACGAGGTCGCTCACCACCTCAGGGTAGGCAGCGCGGACGCTCTCAAAGCTCTGCGCGGTATTGATAAGCAGATCAGGCAGATTGACCGCCTGAGGACCCAGTACCACAAACGGCAATATGACCTGTACATCCTCTCGGATCACGGTCTGACCCCCTCCATCCCCTTCGAGAAAGCTTACGGTCGCACTCTGGGCCACTACATCACGGAGCAGCTAGGCGAAGGCATCTTCACCGACGAGCGGGGGGGCGACGAGAGGCCGTCAGCGGCCAAAGCGCTGTTCCTGCTGGAGGAGCTGAAGGGAATAGAAGCGCGGCTCTCCGAACGAGGCGCCAGCCTGGTGCAGGCTACGTACCGTTTCGTGGACAAGAGGCTGGTCGTGGACCCTGCACTGAGCTCCGCCGAAGTGGATGAGGACACCTCCTGGGACCTCAGCAAAAGGGGCGACATCGTGGTCCGAAACTCCGGCTCCCTGTCGCACGTTTATTTCAACATCACCCCCCGACCGATGAACCTGAGTGAGATCGCCCTCGTCTATCCCGAATTGCTCAACCGGCTGGTAGAACACGAAGGCATCGGCCTGGTAGTGGGGCGCGAGGAGGGGGAGGTAGTTATCGTGGGCAAAGACGGGACACTGGCTCTCTCCCCCCATCCCCCCCAGATGGGAGGGGAAGAGGTTCGGGGCCAGAATCCCCTTCTCTCCCTTCCAGAACCAAAGCTCGCCGCGAGCCAATTGCGCCAGTTGGCCTCGTTCCCCCACAGTGGCGACATCATAGTCTTGGGCGCCTGGCGTGACGACGGGGAGGTCATCTGCTTCGAGGATCAGGTGGCCAGCCACGGCGGCCTGGGCGGCCCGCAGGACTACCCCTTCATCATGTACCCCAGCGAGCTGAGTCTGGATTTGGAGGAGGTGACCAACGCCAGGGAGCTGTATCCCCACTTCGCGGCTTACCTCTGACGGGGTGACGAGTAACGAGGAATGAGGGCACGAGGAATCGAGAGTGGTCGAGCTTGACGTTGTTAGCCGTCCATTGTATAATCAATATATCGCTGGAGTGCGGACGCAAGTCCGCCTTTAGAAGCAGGCTTGCGCCTGCACTCCGTAACATAGTGCTAGGAGGAAACAACAATGTACAAAAAGCTCTTCATCCCAGGGCCAACTCACGTGAGGGACGAGATCCTACAGGAGATGGCCAGGCCGATGATCGGCCATCGTTTTAAGGAGTACACCGACCTCCAGGCGGCGGTGACAGCCAAGGTACAAAAGCTGCTCTACACCGATAATGTCGTTTTCCTGTTCACTTCAGCTTCTTCGGGTGTCATGGAGGGAGCAGTGCGGAACTGCGTTGGGGAGGGTAAGAAAGTGTTATGTGCCATCAACGGCGCCTTTGGCGCACGCTGGCACGAGATGATCCTGGCCAACGGCAAGGAGACCGATGTCCTGGAGGTGGAGTGGGGCCAGGCCGTCACCCCGGAGCTGGTCGAGGCCAGGCTGGCCAGTGGCGAGTACGACGCCCTGACCCTGACCCACAACGAGACCTCCACCGGCGTGATGAACAACCTCTATGAGATCGCCGAGGTTACGAAGAAATATCCCGACGTTTGCTGGCTGGTGGATGCGGTCAGCTCTATGGCCGGCGCCAAGATCGAAGTGGACAAGCTGGGCATAGACGTTTGCATCGCCGGGGTGCAGAAAGCCTTCGCCCTGCCGCCCGGCCTCACCGTGTGCTCCGTCAGCCAGAAGGCCCTCGACCGGGCCAAAGAGGTGAAGAACCGGGGCTGGTACTTCGACTTCCACGTCATGCTCAAGTACTACCACAAGAACCAGACGCCGGCTACGCCGAGCATCAGCCATCTCTTCGCCCTGAACAAACAGATGGACGACATCCTGGCCGAGGGGCTGGAGGCGCGCTTTCAACGCCACATTGACATGGCCGAGTTCACCCGCGACTGGGCCCGCCGGCACTTTGCCCTCTACGCCGACGAGCGCTACCTTTCCAACACCCTCACTACCATCGTCAACACCAGGGGCCTCAGTGTGCCCGAGCTGAACCAGGCCCTGGCCGAACACGGAGCCGTCATCGGCGATGGCTACGGCAGTCTGAAGGGTAAGATCTTCCGCATCGCCCACATGGGCGATCTCACCCTGGATGACATGCGCTGGCTCACGGGCCTGATCGAGGAGATTTGGAATCTGTAGTGGGTACATTGGTGAATTGGGAAAGGGGAGGTATAACAAACATGACTGAAGCGACAGTAGTATTGCCCAAAGAGACTATGCGGGTCCTCACAGAGTTGACAGGAGAGGCACGCAGTGACGTGGCGCTGACCCTGATGATGCGTGACTACGCGCGCCAGAAGCTGGCCGAGATCAATGCCACCCTCCGTCGGTACGAAGAGAAGTACGGGATGCCCTTCGAAGCGTACAAACAAATATGGGAAACTGAAGATCGGGAGGAACACTACGCCTATCAAACTGAGTGGGACTATCTGGAATGGGAGTCGCTGGTCACGCGCCGCAAGCGGTTAATGGAGAGCTTCGCGTGGCTGCCATAACAAACTAACAGTGGAGGTAATCTGACAATGAAAGTCATAGTCAGCGATTCTATCGCCGACGCAGGTGTCGAAATGATGCGCCAGGCGGGCATCGAAGTGGACGTCAAGACCGGCCTGGCCCCTGAGGAACTGGAGAAAACTGTCGGCGACTACGACGTCATCGTCGTCCGCAGCGCTACCCAGGTGCGCAAGCCGCTCATCGAGGCGGCTGAGAATCTCAAGCTGATCGTACGCGCTGGCGTGGGCCTGGACAACGTTGACGTGGAATACGCCAAATCCCAGGGAATCGAGGTGACGAACGCCCCCGCAGCCAGTTCGAACGCGGTGGCTGAGCTGACCGTCGGCTACCTGTTCGCACTGGCGCGTCGTATTCCGCAAACCACGGCCTCGATACGAGCCGGCAAGTGGGAGAAGAAGAAGTTCAGTGGCAGCGAGATCGCCGGCAAGACGCTGGGCCTGGTGGGCTATGGCCGCATCGGCTGGCTGGTAGCCAAGAAGGCCCTGGCTCTGGGGATGGAGATCGTCGCCTACGATCCCTACGTCGCCGATCCCAGAGGGCTAGAGATGGAGTTCGTCCCCCTGGAGGAACTGTTGCCAAGAGCCGACTACATCTCCCTGCACCTGCCCCTGACCGATGAGACCCGCAACCTGATCGGCGGCCCCCAGTTTGAGCTGATGAAGGACGGCGTGCGCATCATCAACTGCGCCAGAGGGGGTACCATCAACGAAGCCGCCCTCTACGAAGCGATCAGGTCAGGAAAAGTAGCGGGGGCGGCCTTAGATGTCTATCTGGAAGAGCCAGCCAAGGACAACAGGCTCTTTGAGCTGGACGAAGTCATTGGCTCCCCCCACATCGGGGCGGCGACCGTCGAGGCTCAGCACCGAGTGAGCGTCGAGGTGGCTGAGAAAGTGATCGAATTTCGCAAGAGACTTGGAGGCAAATGACAATTCTGTGTCATTGCGAGCGACCGCAGGGAGCGAAGCAATCCCCTCCGTCGTGGGCCGGAGATTGCTTCGTCGCTTTGCTCCTCGCAATGACAAGCAGCCTCAACGGGGAGGGAGAATGAGCAGGAAGAACTGCGAGCCAGGACCAGAATTGAAGATCGTGCCCGTCAAAGACATCGTCATACACGAGCACTTTGACAAAACCAGATCGCCCAGGCTGGCCAAAATAATAGCGGAAGCCGGGGTCTTGCAGGATCCTCCCATCGTGGCCAGGCTGGGAGGGGGAAAATACGTTCACCTGGATGGCGCCAACAGGATCACCGTATTTCGAGAAGAGGACTTGCTCAATTGCCAGCACATTCTGGTACAAATAGTGGATTACTCTGATTCAGAGAGCGTCAAACTGAGCACCTGGTGCCATTTGACCCAGCAGGACAAAGATTCCTTCCTTTCCCGACTTAGAAGCAAAGGCCTCGAGCCCCTGCCGATGGACTGCGATGCCGCGAGAGATCTGGTATCAGAAAAAGGGGCATTGTGCTGCCTCTTCTTTCGGGACGGGGATGTCTTCGGAATCAAGAGTGGGGGTGATCTTGAGCCGTGGGTCAAACTGATGAACGAGGTTGTCAGGACCTATGAGGGAAGGATAGAACGCGATCATCTCGAGCCCGAGGAGGGTGATTGGAAAAGGCAAATCAACGGTCTATTCGAAAAGCACGAGAGTTGCAACATACTTATCGCCTTCCCCAGGTTTACTCCTGAACAGGTTGTGCAGATAGCCACCAGACTTGCTACCGGAGAAAGCGCAGTCAAAATACCCCCTGGAATAACAAGACACATCGTCTCAGAGGGTAGAGCTTTGAGGATCAACTTCCCGCTGTCGGTGCTAAAGGCAGAGGGGATGTCGTTGGAGGCGAAGAACGAGGTGTTGAAGGAGTTCCTCAGAAAGAAGAAGCCTAGACGTTACGAAGAGCCAACATTTATGTACGACGAATAGATTCCCACCAAAATTCAAGGAGGAAATCAATGAAACTCGCTACCAGAATGGCCAGGCTAGGCACGGAGACGGCCTTCGAGGTGTTGATGAAGGCCAGGGCGCTGGAGGCCCAGGGACGGGAGATCATCCACCTGGAGATCGGCGAGCCCGACTTCGACACTCCCGCCAACATCGTCGAGGCGGGCATCAAAGCCCTGCGCCAGGGCCAGACCCATTACACCCCGTCGGCAGGCATCCCCCAGCTCAGGGAAGCTATCGCTGAGGAGATTGCCACCACACGGGGCATCGAGGTCAATCCAGACCAGGTGGTGGTCACGCCGGGCGGCAAGCCCATCATGTTCTTCACCATCCTGGCCCTGTGCGAGCAGGGCGACGAGGTCATCTATCCCAACCCAGGCTTCCCCATCTACGGATCCATGATCAACTTCGTCGGCGCCACCCCCGTGCCCGTCCCGCTTCTGATGGAAAAGGACTTCCGCTTCGACATCGAAGAGTTCAAGAGCCTGGTCTCCCCCAAAACGAAGATGATCATCCTCAACTCGCCGCACAACCCCACCGGCGGGGTGCTGACCAGGGAGGATCTGGAAGCCATCGCCGAGGCGGCCATTGAGAACGACGCCGTGGTGCTCTCGGACGAGATCTACAGCCGCATGGTCTACGAGGGGGAGTTCGCCAGCATCACTCAATTCCCCGGCCTGGAGGAGCGAACCATTATTTTGGATGGCTTCTCCAAAACCTACGCCATGACGGGCTGGCGCATGGGCTACGGAGTGATGCCCCACTGGCTGGCAGCGCAGGTGACTAATCTGATGGTCAACTCCAACTCCTGCACCGCCGCCTTCAGCCAGTGGGCCGCCATCGAGGCCCTCACAGGGCCGCAGGACGAGTCCCAGAAGATGATCGAGGCTTTCCGTCAGCGGCGGGACGTGATCGTGGACGGCCTCAACCAGATTCCCGGCTTCCGCTGCCTGAGGCCCAAAGGCGCTTTCTACGTCTTCCCCAACGTCGAGGGCACGGGTAGGAGTTCCCAGGAGATGGAGGATTTCCTGCTCAACGAAGCCGGCGTGGCCACCCTCTCTGGCACGTCCTTCGGCGAGTACGGCGAGGGCTTCCTCCGCTTCTCTTATGCCAACTCGGTGGAGAACATACAGAAGGCTCTGGGGCGGATCGGGGAGGCGGTGACCAAGCCATAGAAACGTCCATAGCCCAAAATGGGGACAACTTGCCGTTTTAGGTGCTGCAACTCAAAGCCCCTTCACCTCATCACAGGCGAAGGGGCTCTGTTTTTTAGGTGGGTTTGGTGTCAATCACAATGCGCACGGCTTACCCCGTTCGTCGCTGACGTCGAACCTCGTGGACAATCTCGTTGATCTCATCCAGGGACAATGGTTCTCCTGCCGGCGCCTGAGCAACGAGACTCGTCACCGTGAGGAGGCATGATGCGCTTGAGGTGTAGCGCATCTCCTTCAGTCCAGACGACGAAGCGGTCTGAAGGACGAAAACGAGCAGCGATCTCTGCGGGCAGTTTCAGAGTGTCCTGCGAGGTGAGTTCGGCTATCTCGATCATCCTCTCCTTGTCAGCGAATAGACCTCCTATCTACTCTTCCCCAGTTTCCTCCTCCTTACCCTTGGCGATAACCTCCACCTCCTCCGGCATGATTGGCACTATTTCCTCTTCCTCCACCACTTCAGCAGCAGCCCAGGTGACTTTAGCCACTAGCTCCTCGGTGTCGGTCAGGATTTCCACAGTAGGCGGCAACCGAAGATCTTTGACGTAGATGGCTTGATCTATCTCCTTCAGCCCGCTCAGGTCAACCTCGATGGCCTCGATCAGGTCGCCGGGCAGACACTCTATCTCCACCTCATCGAGACCCTGCAACACCATAGCCCCTACCTGATCTGCCGCCGGCGCTTCGCCGACCAAGACCAAAGGCACTTCTGTGGTGATCTTCTCGGTCATAACCACGGCGTAGAAATCAACGTGGATAGGTTTACCGGCGATCACGTCCCACTGCACATCCCTGGCCAGAGCCATTTGGCGTTTTCTAGACCTGCCGACTTTCAAGGCGATCAGCCGATGCCCCCCAGCCTGGGCCAGGACACGGTTCAACTCCCGCTCCTCAACCTGAAGAGGAATCGAGACGGTTTCGTGGCCATACAACACAGCGGGAACAAGTCCTTCACGTCGCAAGCTTTTCACCTTCTTGCCAAGCACTTCCCTTGTCTGCGTTTCGAGCTCGATTTGCTCCATGTTTTCTTTTTCCTCGCTTCCTTTAATCTCCTATTCAGCGATATTGTAGCGCATTTTTCCTTTCTCGTCAAGCAGCATTTGCAGATAAAGACGGTTTATGGTAGGATTATGGACGAGGACAGAAGAGATGGATTTGCCGGTCGAGACGGCCAACAACCGAGGCACAGGCAAAGGTTGGAGATCACTCCTGGGTGTAGCTCTCTGCGTCCTGGGTCTGATCCTCATCGCCTTCTCAGCTTTCGTCGTGTGGACGCAGCAGGGCGACGGTCTTCCCCCGGACGTACCTCAAGCCGCCGTGAATCCCTTTGGCGTAAATGTCGCCCTGGAGCAATACGACGCAGCAGAATTGGAGCAGGCTCTAGACCTGATCGAGGCTGGCGGCTTCCAGTGGGTGCGGCAAACCTTCCCCTGGGCCGACATTGAAGCTCAGGCCGGTCAATACGATTGGGCCGCCTGGGATAGAATCGTGACCGCCGCTCAGGAGCACAATCTCGACCTCATTGCCGTGCTGGACTCCTCGCCTGAGTGGGCCCGACGAGCGGCTGACCGCTACTCGCCACCGCAGGAAGTGGCCGACTTCGGTCGCTTCACCCAGGCTTTTGCCGAGCGCTATCGAGAGGCGATTGACTATTATCAGATCTGGGACGAGCCCAATCTCAGCTCCCATTGGGGCCACACTTACGTAGACCCAGCCGGCTATGCCCGCCTCCTGCGAGAGGGCTACATCCAGGTTAAGACCACCGATCCCACTTCCTGCATCTTGACAGCCGGCCTGGCTCCCAACAGCGAGAGCGGCCCCCTCAACCTGAACGAGGTGGCTTTCCTGCAAAGTCTGTACGCTGTGGGGGCGGGCGACTATTTCGACATCGTAGCCGTCAAGCCCTACGGCTTCGACACAGGGCCTGACGACCGTCGGGTTGAGTTGACAACCCTCAACTTCTCCCGAGCCCAGTTGGTGCGGGAGGTCATGGTTGCCAACGGCGATGCGGACCAGGCCGTGTGGGCGGTGGAGTTCGGTTGGAATGCCCTGCCCCCGGGTTGGCAGGGCCAGCCCTCGATCTGGGGACAGGTGAGCGAGGAGGAGCAGGCCCACTACACCGTGGCGGCCATCGAGCGGGCGCGCGACGAGTGGCCCTGGTTGGGGGTTCTGGCCGTGGCCCATTTCCAGCCCAATGCGCCCCTCGACGACCCCCACTGGGGCTTCACCCTGGTAGACCAGCAGGGGCAACCGCGCCCCGTCTACCAGCAATTGCGGGAGTTGGCCTCCGCTCCGCCCATAGCCTACCCAGGCCGCTACCCCGCCGATCACTACACAGCCCGCTACACGGGGGATTGGCGACTCTCCCCCCAGGGAGCCGACATCGGCAAAAGTGGCGACAGCCTGGCCATCCCCTTCAAGGGCACCCGCCTCGATCTGACCGTGCGGCGGGGCGACTTCTGGGGCATCCTCTACGTGACCGTTGACGGCAAGCCGGCCAATCGTCTGCCCCAGGACAACCAGGGCCGTTCGTACCTGGTTCTCCACGATCCCCTCTACCGCACAGAGACCGTCACCCTGGCCTCGGACCTGGCCGACGAGGTGCACGAAGCCGAGCTGGTGGCGGAGGGTGGCTGGGGACAGTGGGCCATCGTCGGCTGGACCGTGGCTCGCGAGCCGAACCCCCGACCCTATCGGCTGGCAGGGGCGCTGCTGGCAATCTGCGCCGTTGTGCTTCTGGCCGCCATCGGCAAGCAGTTGGCCGTGACTCCTCCCCCTCGCAGGGGGAGGCCGGGAGGGGGTGGATTCCGCGATACAGAAGGCCCCCCCCCCCCTGGCCCCTCCCTCCGAGGGAGGGGGAATGCGCTGCTCCCTGCTTACTCCCTGTTGAGGCAATTCGCAGGCCGTTATAACGATCTGCCCGAAGCCCTCCAGCTAGCCGTAACCCTGGCTGCCGCCTTGCTTTTCCACTTCTCCCCCTGGCCCCTTTTGAGCCTTTTGGCGCTAGCTCTCTTGGCGATCTCGATTTGCCTGCGCCTGGACATCGGCCTGGCCCTGGTAGCCTTCTCCATCCCCTTCTTCCTCTACCCTAAGCACATCTTTGGCCTGGCCCTCTCCATGGTCGAAATC
>Ga0307439_1002779_pt1 | contig 10144 bp, 7 predicted proteins | sample SalMarWE160490MG_FD_202142 | JGI IMG/M metagenome (GOLD analysis project Ga0307439, IMG submission 202142) | Salt marsh sediment microbial communities from the Plum Island Ecosystem LTER, Massachusetts, United States - WE1604-90 | ecosystem: Environmental > Aquatic > Marine > Intertidal zone >... | reverse complement strand
CACTGCTGGCAAGAGCTTTATGGTAGTGAAAATCACACAGTGCGGGATGAGAGAATATGGAAAAGTATTAGTTTTTCCTTTAATAAGCGGGATAATAATGGCCTCCTTTATATCCACTTTGAAAATTTGTATCACCACCGTTGAAATTTGGCAGTTTTTTCTATTTGCCGGTATAGGTATATTAATTCATTTTGGTGTCACTTACCTGTTAGATAAGTTTTTCAATTATGGGATATGCCTGTTAATAAAAGAGAGTTTAATTTTGCTTAAGGGCAGTTGAAATAAAATAACGTTTTCGTCATGTAGCAAGAAGCCATCTTCGAATATGAAAAAAATAGGCAATTTGTGAAAGGAATAACTAATGCCGATAGATACAAAAAAATATGAGAAAAGCAAGCAAGTAACACTCGTTGAGGTGAAATCACAAGACCTGACGAAGAGCAGCAGTAATCGTCCAGCAGGATACCAGTATTTCAACAGATTAAAGGTTCATTTGAATAATGACTTGACGAAGATTTTTAATGGAGAATTGGTTTATCCCCGCCAAGTGGAAATTCATCTGCCGGGAGATCGTAAGCGTGCCTGTAACTTTGATTGTTATTATTGTCAAGGTAGAATCTTGGAACAACCATTAGCTCCTTTTGAGGAAGACGCTTTAATGATAGTAGAAGAGTTAAAAGGCAGGGTACCATACATTATTTATGGAGGGGCTTATACTGAACCATTGTTAAATCCGTACCTTTTGGATTTCCTTAAACTGACGAAGAATTATGGCTCACGTTTTGGAATCCACACTAATGGTTCTTTACTAAAGCAGCTTGAAAAAGAAAAATCTTTTCTCTCCGAGATTTGCCGAATTGCCACATCTTCAGAAGACTATCTCTCAGTCAGTCTGGATGCAGGCGTAGCCCAAAGCCACATGCAAATCAAGAATACCAAGGTGAATTGGTTTGATGAGATTATAGAAGGTATAAGGACGGCTGCTAAAATAAGAGGAAATTCTGATAGCCCAGCCATAAGGGTGTGTTACCTTCTTAACAGATTCAATTCTTCAGAAAGTGAGATAAAACGCATAATAAGTATTATGCAGGATATCAAGGTCGACTCACTGAGATTCTCGATTCCTTATGACGTATACGGCAAGGGTTTTGACATGGTAAGAAAGTATAAACAAGCTGTTGAAGTTGTACATAATTTTGGTTATGGCAAAATGCTGGAACCTTTGATGTCCAAGGATTTGCGTGAAAGACCTTATGTGTTTTATATTTCTCCACACTGTCAGGATGTTGACAGGATGAATTTTAAACAATGTATTTATAGCTATTATCAAATCACGTTAGCCTCCGATGGCTATATTTACAAGTGCTCGAGCACGGCCAGTCCATCATTTAAGATGAACAGGCTTGGGAAAACAACAAGTGATTTTGGGAAATTTAAGAAGATGATTTTAGCTAATCATAATCCTAACTTTAATCCTTCCACCTGTTTTAAAGTCGGGGCAAGGTGCAATAGAATAGCTTTAGAAATAAATACTACCTGGGCGAAAAATAAATGCAAAGAATCATTAATACAGCTTTAATCGGATATGGGTATTGGGGCCAAAGGTTATATCGTTATTTCAAAAGTAATGAGAATTTCTTTGTTAAATATGTCTTTGGTCGTTCTCTTCAGAACGATAAAGAATTTACAAACGGTCTAAATAAAATTTGGAAAGATCAAACTGTTCAGGCAGTAGTTATTGCTACCCCAATTGACACCCATTATTCTATTGTAAAAAAAGCCCTGTTTTGTAAAAAAAACGTTTTATGTGAGAAACCCTTGGCTTTAAAAACGAAAGAAATTTTAGAGTTAAAAAGAATTTCTGAGCAAAGGAATCTCTTACTCTTAACCGAATTTACTTATACCTTTTCAAGGTCACTCCAAAAAGCCCAAGAAATTATTGACGATGGTCTTATAGGAAAGATTGAGTCTGCGGAATTATCCTTAAAGTATGCTGGCAGATTTTTAAAATATGATGTTTACTGGTTATTAGCCTCTCACCTACTATCGATTTTAGATATTTTTATCCCCCTAAAGAAATTAAGCTTTTCCAAGGTTGATTTAATTAAACATAAAGGTAGGACAGAAACCGGCTTAATATTGTTTAAAAATAAGAAAGTATCAGGAAAAATAATGGCAAGTTTAAATTATCCTGAAAAGGAAATGAAAGTAATAATTTACGGAGAGAAGGGTACCGTGGTTTATACTTCTATGTCTCAACCCTCCGTAAAAATTTCTTGTTATGAAAAGACAGAAGGAGTGCTCGGCGATAAGTTAATAACAAAAGAAAAATCCTATTTTCTTGATGAAAAAAATAATTTAAAACACGCTGTTGAATACTTTTACAAATCTCTAAAAGGACAGGTAAAAAGTAATATTAACAGAGCGGTTTTAGTAACAAGAATACTTGAAATGCTTGAGTAAAAAGAGAGAAAGATTGGATTAAAACTATGAATGTTAAAAATAAGAAAAGAATAAATAAGTCTCAAGAAATAAAAGGAATTAAGAAATCACTTCTGCTAATAATAAGATTAGGCAAGAAAATTGAAATAGGGCTTAGAGGAATTAGACTCGGAAGAGCGGCAAGAAATTTTAGATACTGTAACATCTGTGGATGGCGAGGAAAACGATTTAAGAATTTTTACAATGGAAGGATGCGCCAATATGAGGAATCTATTTGTCCAAATTGCGGCTCGCAACCACGACAGAGGGCCTTATTTAAATATCTGCGATCAGAATTTCTAGCGACTTATCTTTATGCGATTAAAGATAAAAATTTTCTATGTTTAGAAATTGCACCTAGCCTATCTCCTATGGAAAAAGCATTGAAAGGCATAGTTTATATTTCAGTCGATATAGAAGATCCTTGTGCTATGTACCAGATGGATTTAACAAACTTAATTTTCAATGATTTTACTTTTGATTTAGTTGTTTGTTCCCATGTTCTTGAGCACATAAAGGATGATTTGCTAGCGAGTAGGCAGATTTATAGGGTACTCAAAAAAGATGGAACAGCTATTATTCAAATTCCAATCGGTTCTTATGAAGACCCGTTAGGAAAACGTACTATGGAATTTGGCAAGAAACGGTTTTATGAGCACGTTAGAAGTTATGGATGGGACTTCAATGAAAGATTGAGAAAGACTGGTTTCAAAGTTAATGTTATACGTTTTGATAATTGTGATGCGAGTAAATTGGGTATAGAGAAAGAAGTTATTTTCGAATGCAAAAAATAAATAATCTGATAATATGCTCGGAGGGAAGTCGAACAAAAGAGAGATAATTATGGCAAGAATAAAAGATAATCTAACTGTTAGTGTAATTATTCCCACATACAACAGAGCACATTTCTTAGGCGAAACCATCCAAAGCGTTTTGAATCAGACATACAAGGACTTTGAGATAGTTATTGTTGATGATGGGTCAACAGACAAGACGGAAGAGTTGGTGAAGAGTTTCAGCGATGGGAGGCTCAGGTATATCAAGCTTGGGAAGAACACCGGAAGTTCTGCTGCTCCAAGAAATGCTGGGCTAAAGGCTGCCAGCGGCAAATATATTGCCCTGCTGGATAGTGATGACGCCTGGCTTCCTAACAAGTTGAAATTGGAGGTTGAATTCCTTGATACGCATCCGTCTGTGAGCATGGTTTGTTCAAACTATACTTACTTTGGAAGCAGAGGCCGTCCAAAGAAAACGGGATTCGAGGGTGTTCCATTGGCATCCGGTTATGGGCTAAAGGAGCTATTTTTTCATAACCCTATTTCGGCAAGTGCGGTCTTGATTAAGAAATCGTGCTTTGAGAAGGTAGGGGACTTTGACGAATCTCTGGTACAATGTGGAGACGTTGATATGTGGCTGCGCATAGCTGCGCACTTTGAGATAGACTATATAAACACTCCCCTGGCTAAATGTAGATTACACAAGGGAAATAGGCATCTGGAAACCGAAGAAAATGCCAGAGGATATATTGCTATGCGAACCAAATGCGTAGAGTCCAATAAGCCCCTATTGAACAAAGTTGATTTGAAAATAATGCGCAAACATCTCCATAGAAACTATCGAACTTGGGTTGCATGCTTTTTGCGCAACAATACTCCTCCAAAAGCCCGAGATCTATTCAGGGAATATCTCAGACTGTATCCATGTGATCCGGTTGCGTATATAGCGTGGCTGATGACCTTTCTGCCACCATGGTTTACGCGAAGCCTGATATCATATCTGAAGAAGATAAAGCGAAGTTTTACCAGAGGTTTATTCCACGCTTGAGGTTGGCTAATGAAAAAGGTAAGTATAATACTCTTTGACTGGAGTGTGCGAGAAAGTTTTCATGCTATTGATTATCTGAATAGGCAAACGATTCCTCGCAAAAATTATGAAATCATATGGATTGAATACTATAATCGCAGACCTGAACCTTTGCAGGAACATGTAAATCGGGGGAATATAGATAAGTGGATAGTGCTGAATAAAACAGGACGATACTTTAAGCACCTGATGTGTAACGAAGGGATAGTGGCAAGCACAGGAGAGGTTATAGTTATTCCTGATTCCGATGCAGTATTTTCTCCAACATTTATAGAGTCAATAGTGAATACGTTCGATAAAAATGAGAACATCGTTCTATATCTTGAAGAGGTTAGAACTCGTAATAAGCGTTTTTATCCTTTTAGATATATTCCCTGGGAGAGTATCTGGAAAACCGTAAGGGCGAACTCAGATAATATTAACTGGGACAGTGTTGCCAAGAAGCCGGTTGGATTAACAACTGAGTATGACCTGATCCATTATAGAAACTATGGGGCCTGTTTTTGCGCTCGAAGAAAATCCATTATAGAAGCCGGCGGGTTTGATGAGCATCCCTCATATCACTGTTTTTTATGCGGCCCCCATGAACTGGGGTTCAGGTTGGTTAATAAAGGCTATAGGGAATTATGGCATCAGAGCGAATGGATACTACACGTATGGCATCCCTGGGTGAGGCGTGGTGTTGATATAATGGGAGAGAGTGATGGGAGGGCGGTGAATTCTTTATCTCTTGAAACCAGAAAAACACGAAGGCTTTTCCCTTTAGTTGAAAATGAAAAGATAAGGGAGCTTAGAGTTGGGGGTAAGAGCAATGTAACCACAAGAACTCAGGTAAAAGAGATAAACATTCACCCCGATAAACTAATTGAAAAAAAAAGTGCAAGATTTAGAAACAATTTGCACGGATTCAAAAGCTTGGTGAAATATCTGCTAAGCCCTGCCAAGATAGATAAGGTTTTAATTGTAATGAAGCGGGATTATGATGAGAAATTATTCATTACTAAATTTGGCGACTTTATTAGTAGGATTAAGTTCTTCGATTTTGAGATGTTATGTCATAAATTAGGTCAACAGGAAATGTCTGAACTGTTGGTAAAAAAGTGCAAGAGGTTCAAACCGGATCTAGTTATTTTTGTGCCTCTGGACAATACTGATAACATATCTGTTATGCAAACTGTTGAGCCAGCTAAAGATGCCATTAATAGGATTGTGAATAAGCTCGGAGTAAAGGTATATGTTCATATCCCTGACTCTACTAAGTGCGCCCGGCATGATGAATGGCTTCCTCATGTAAACTACGTCGGGACTCTTGACTCTTTGTCGGCATTTGATAAATATGCTCATAATCCAAAAGTTATTCACGGATACCCTGCTGTCAATCCGATCTATTTCTATGATAAAAACACAGAAAGAGATATAGACGTTTGTTTTTGGGGTTCGATTCCAGTAAACAGTAGAAGAGAGGAGTATATTGATTTTTTGAGAGATAATGGGATTAATGTATGTACACGTCTACATAGAGTATCGGTTGAAAAGTATGCTGAGATACTCAACAGAAGTCGAATCTCATTGAGCTTAGGTTGTGACGGTGACGGTCGACTCAGAAAGAGAGCCTTTGAAATTATGGCATGTAAATCCTTGTTGCTGGAAAATGGCACTTCAGGGACAAAAAGATTATTTGATGTTGATAAAGACTTTTTGACATTTCGTAATAAACAAGAGCTTTTAGAAAAGGTTAAATACTATTTTCAGCATGAAGAGGAAAGAAAACTAATAGCACAATCTGGATATGATAAGGTGACAAATGTCTATAATGCCAGAAACATGTGGGGAGATGTCCTTATAAATATGGGATTCCATAATAAGAAGTCTTTTGGTAATACGTGGAAAATAATATATTTTTCTTCTTGGTTTCTCAAATGGGTAACCCAAAAAGTATTGATTCGCTTTTGGGTTTGGTATGGTTCTGTTATTGTTCCTTCCACTACTTCTATGCGTCCTGCTTTAATCAGAATCATAGGAAAAGCAAAGAATTCGAATTTACAAGTTTGAGCGAGGCTTTAGGTGACAAAGATACTTTTAATGAATATTCCAGCGGCTTCTGTTCCAACCGACTATCCGCCTATCGGAATATCAAGAGTTATGGATGGTATTAATGCTTCTTTGGATTGTGATGTTTCCTTTTTTGATATAGATTATTATCGTCCAGGTTTTGAAGACATCAAAAACAAGATTGAGTCTTTTTCGCCCGATGTGATTGGTTTTTCAGCTATTTTAACACCTACTTATGCTTATCTGAAGAAATTATCCGGTTTTATTAAGGAAAGCTTCCCTGATATTATTCAAGTTATGGGTGGCGAAATGACCGCAATATCAAACATAGTCCTTTTGAAGACCGGGATTGATTTTTGCGTTATCGGTGAATCTGAACCGATATTCAGTAATTTAATTAGAAGGCTTCAACAGGATAATTTTCAGCCGGAGAGCAATATCGAAAATTATGTGGACATAAAAGGGCTTTCTTTCTTGCTGAACGGTGTGCCTTATTTTACAGGTTATGAAAAAGCAGATACGGAAAACAGCTTGAGACAGTTTAATTACAGATTGCTCTCGAAATTTACGAATTTAGACCATTACATCTACAAAGCGGACGGACAATATTTCCGAATGAGACTTAGTGACAGCAGCAAATTAAAATATATTGTAAGTTTATTGTATCGGCATAATCGGACTAAAAAACTGGCATCAGTCTTTGCCAGCAAAGGATGTGTGGGTAAATGCACTTTTTGTCACAGATTTTTCAAGGGATATAAGGTTGCCGATCCTGATAGAGTTATCAATTATATCGAAACTTTGAGAAAAGATCTGAATGTTGGTTTCATTATGTTTGCGGAAGAGAACTTTGGCAGCAACAAAAGGTCTACCTCAAAACTTATAGAGTATTTGAAGAGCAGCGGACTCAACTGGGGAGCTGGGGCGGTAAGAGTCACAACGGTCAACGAAGAAATAATCAAAAGCTGGAGGGAAGCCGGATGCATCCATATAAATTTCGGCATTGAATCTTGTTCTCAGAAAATGCTTGATGTTATGGAAAAAAGAGCAACTGTCAGGGACAACTTACAGGCAATTAAACTCTGCCATAAATATAAAATATTTACAGTAGTAGGCTCACTAATGGGAATGCCTGGGGAAACAGAACAGACAATACAGAAAAGCATCGATAATTTATCTTCTGTCATCCCGGATGATATTGATATGCCGTATGAATTATATCGTAATTTTGTTCAGGCCGTGCCCGGAACACCATTGTATGAATATGCCAGGAGAATCGGTCTGATTGGGAAATCTCTTAAAGACGAAGAAAGGTACATTGAAAGCCTTTGCGAAGTAAGTGCCGAGGAAATAGGGCATTACTTAAACTTTACTGACTATCAAAAGGAGGAGGTGGCTTATTGGGGGTATTATATTTATCTCGAACTCGCAGCTGCATATATTAAAAAGCACGGATATATAAATGTTCTCAAACACCACAAATCGAAAAAATTTCGAGTCGGCTTAATATATGTTCTTTTCCACAAAAAGGTAAGAAGAGTTTTATTGAAATACTTAATAGTTGTTAAATCTTTTGGAATCGCCGGCTTGATAAATGTTCTTGTTAAGAAAATGTTTGTAAAAAGAACCGTAAATTTCGCAGATGTTAACCTGTCACTTAGAAAAATCAATCCGACAAATCCGACATTTGCGCGAGAAGACGGGATCAATACCGCTGTTTTAAGACAGGGGCGGTAATTATTATTTGTATCATCTGAAAAACACGTCGTTTTAGAGTACCAAATATTAAGATAAGCTAATGGTTGCAAAAGAGTATGCAATACTGTCGACATGGAGTGATTCATCCCCAAATGATATAGGAAACGGCTATATAAGAGAATTCATAAAAAACGGCGTCACATTCATTGATCACGAAGAATCATATCTGAAATACGGAAATAAAAAGGCCCGGGAATTCATATCAAATACTATAGATGAAAATAGTATAAAAGTTTTAGTCTATCAGCCCGGCCCAAGCGATTTCCACTTTAGCCTGGATTTTTTCCAATCGCTGCGAGAGAAAGTCTTTACGGTAATGATGATTGGAGACCCCGCTTATTACTTTTATACAAAAGATATATATTATGCCCAGGCAATGGATTTGGTAGTAGTCTATGATTATTCATCAAGATATAAATTCGAGCAATATGGAATTGAAGCTATATCATTCTACAGCTCTTATGATAAAAGTAAATATTTCAAGATGGACAACATAAAAAAAGATATCGACCTTTCATTTGTTGGTCATATGTTAATAGAAAAAGGAAGAACCAAAAACATAGAACATATAATCCGAAACGGTTTTGATGTTCAAGTCTTCGGCATAGGTTCAAAAAACCGTCAAATCAGCTTGGAAGAGATGGTAAAGATATTTAATAGAACTAAAATAAATCTTAACTTTACAAGCATAGGTCAATGGAACGCGCTCAGAAAAGAACCAAATATAAATTTAAGAACAAAACAAATAAAAGGGAGAATGACTGAGATTAATATGTGCGGTGGATTTGTTTTAAGTGAATATGTGCCGGGCATTGAGGAAGTGTTTGAATTAGATGAAGAAATTGTAGTTTTCCATTCAAAGGGTGAGATGATAGAAAAAATAAAATACTATCTCGAACACGACGGCCAGAGAGAAGCGATAGCCAACAATGGGTATATAAGGGCGTTAAAAGACTATGAAATAAGCACAGCAATCCCCCGTCTTATAAACAAAATAGAAGAATATAGAAAGCTCAAAATACACAAGCCGGCGCAATTATATTTAGATAAGGACTTTATAAAATATTATACGACATTTAGAGTTCTGATGATGGTAAGGTTCGCCAAGTCGAGAAACTGGGGGGGCTTTTTTGAAGAGTTACACATCATTCTGAAAAATAAAAAACTGGATATGCGTCGAACATTAAAGTATTTATTGGATTTGTTTCCGGGTTTTAAGGAATTGTTGAAACGTATTTTTTATTTTAGAGAACGCCGACAAACATCACAAGATTGGGGATTAAGGCAACTTCCTGTGAAGCGTGACAAGCATATCTAACGGTTGCAAAGCACCTTTCAAGCCTGATTGTATTTTTGAAAGCAGAATAAAAGCTCAGGCCACCAATGCACAACAATCCTATAAACAATAGTGTTTTAATTTTAATTCCCGAAAAAACTGATGGGGATAGTATCAATGATTTTCCGGATTTTAATGCCAAAATGATAGCAAAGTATTTTATGAATAGTCGTACATTTTATTGTTATGATTCAATAATTCTCAATGGGGGTAAAAAAACTGAGCATGATATTGAAAAAATCGTAAGTGAAAATAATGTTTCAATAATCTTTTTTGCACCAAACGGCTCGGATTACGGATTATCTATCGAGTTTTTTAGAAGACTTAAAAACCAGACAGGTGCGAAAAATGTACTCTGGATTTTAGATGATGAAATTATTTATGACACTTTGAGTAAATATTATTGTCAGGTTTTTGATGCCGTTGTGACATGTGATTATTACGCAACTTATGCTTATCAGAAATTGGGGATACCGTCTCTATATTACTTTTCCAGTTACTCGAAAAGTGATTTTCACCCCGTTGAGGCAAATAAAGATATCGATGTAAGTTTCGTGGGTGACTGTACAAAATCTGACAGAGCTGAGTATATAAATTTTCTAAGGGAAAGGGGAATAAACGTAGAAGTATTTGGTAAAGGCTCTGATAATGGAT
>Ga0307439_1002777_pt1 | contig 10149 bp, 9 predicted proteins | sample SalMarWE160490MG_FD_202142 | JGI IMG/M metagenome (GOLD analysis project Ga0307439, IMG submission 202142) | Salt marsh sediment microbial communities from the Plum Island Ecosystem LTER, Massachusetts, United States - WE1604-90 | ecosystem: Environmental > Aquatic > Marine > Intertidal zone >... | reverse complement strand
TCGTTGAAAAAGCTGTCCCGGAGCAACTTGAACTTTTTCTTTAAACTCGCCGCCTGAAAGATGGGGCGGTTTTTTTATTTCCGGGGACTGAAAAAGACGGGGCACTCCGGCGGCCAACGCCCGGGCTTCACAGGATTCGCATCCAAAGATAAACGATTTCCTGGCCAAGGCCTTGAAATAGAGCCAGCGCGGTGCCTGTCTCTGCGCCGCTCAGGCCGAAGAGCTTTCCCCTTAATTGCCGGTTTTTTTCAGCTTGAACCTGAAGGGCTCGGTAAATACCAGCGATGGGTCGCCGGTTGCCGGATCGATAGGCCCATCTTTAAGATAAAATTTTACTTCAATGCTGCGCTCGTTGATATCATACAGCATGGTCCAGAGCGTCCGGTGGGGCAGAGGACCGACCGATCTTTCAGCTATGTCGGTCGTATGAGCATAAACCAGGCTCATCGCCTCCTTGATATCAGCCGGTGAAAATTTTCCCTGATGGCCCTTCACATAATCAGCAAGTTTGACATAGCGGTAGAAAGTATTGTAAGTGCCTTTGGGCGAATAGGGAGGGAACTTGCTGATGTCGGGATAGAGGAAAATTGAGTGATTGGTTATGACCTGAGGCTGGCCGTTATTTTCGGTGAAGTGATAACTGAAATCCTTGGGTGAGATATCGAAAATGAAAGCCTTGCCGGAGCGGTCACAGATCTGAAGATGTCCGGGCAGGAATCCGGCGACCAGCTTGCTATTGAGGATCGCCACTTTGGCTTCCTCCACCGTGGCGCAGGTATCCAGGATCAATCTGTCCAGTTGCAGCATATTCAGACCGCCAACATCATCGCCCAGCGGATTGATATCGGTACTTGGCGTGCCAAGATCATCTTCCAGCAGGGCTACGATCAGACCTTCGGAGTTCATCCCGCCCTGGAAGCCGTTTAATAAGTCCAGGGCGCCCACGACGATAGAGGGATACCCTTTATCAGGGTAGAGTTCCAGGATGAAATCTCTGGAATAAAGATTATGATCTCCCTCGATCCGCTTCAGCCCCATCATCTCCCGCAGGGTCGCGGTGTGAAAATCTATATTGTGACCAAGAAGAGAGTGGCCGTTGGTCGTAGAAACAGCCGGGAAAAATACCGCCGAGCAGCTAGGAGGAGCGATAGAGATATCGTAATAAAGGCCGCTGGTGACATAAGTGTTATCTGTGGGAGACAGGCCGTATGATTTAGCCACACCTTTCATCCGCTCAAGCAGGATCGGGTAGTTCTTTTTCATGTACTGGCGGCGGGCCTCGGCGTAGATCGGCCCGGCATAAGGGCCGAGCTTTTTGATACCGAGCCACTCCTGGGCGATGTCGCCCAGGGCCTTGCCGATCTCCTCGTTGGTACCGCGCAAAACAATGTGCCGGACCTCCAGATAAGTATCCGGCTCCTTGGCCACTAGCACTTCATTGGTAACTATAATCGGGTTGGCGTTTTTGGCTAGGGAGCCTGCCCCAGCTCCGGCGATGAAACAAGAAACAAGCAAAAGGCTGAGTAACTTTTTCATAATTTCCTCCTTTTTGAAATGCTTTTTTAGTTTAGGAATATTATACCCCTGTTTATTCTAAACGGCTAATCCAAATTTTACTTTCAATATATTCCCAAATTGTAATAGTTTAACTTTCCTGTAATAGTTTAGTTTTTCTAAAAGACTAAATATAACTTACTCCAATTTAGAGGTAAGTATTCAGCCAACCCCGTTTAAAATTTTAGCAAACTTCTTAGCTACCCAAATCCTACCATAATCTTTCTCTTCTGGCAAGAAAAAATTTTGTTTTGTTAATTTCATTTTTGACCTGCCCCCATCAATTGTACCACTTGCTAAGTTAGAGTCAACGGAATAATAGTCTCGGAAGTAAGTGGCCGATAATCTGAGTTGAAAGCCCATTCTAATTAGATTCTTACGCTTTTCTTTTTCTACTTAGTTGAACCGTTAATAGAAATCCTGTAATTCCTAGACTTATGATTTGTTGTCTAATTTCAGCCCAATGAAGAGTTCTGAATGTGTCCAATAGGGGGAGCCAAGCCAAAAGTGAAATATTTATGCTTCCCAAATTTAGTGCATAAATCTAGAAAAAGAAACCTAAGAAATCAATCGCCTGGCAGGTGAGGACGAGTGGAAAATCTAACCACGCGTACCGCCTAGAAGGCGACCCTAAGCACCTGTGAGCCTTCGGCGAACGGCCCAGGTGTGCTGTATGTTTCTAAAAGAATTACGGCTTGCTATCCTGATGTAATCGGGATAGCAAGCCGATGAAATACCTATTCCCTCCCGTCTGCGCATAGAGGGATCTTTATCTGTAAATTATAGAAAGGCTTTTGCCAGTACACAAAATCTTCCCGAATTAAATAAATTCATCTTATTTATTCAGCTGGCGGATGCCCGCACCCATCCGCCAGCTAATGATATATATGATTATCTGAATGGCTCTTGGATGCGGGGTTGGGGACTCTTAGGAGTAAGAAGTTAAGCCTTAACGAAAAAGCTAACCCGCCCTGAGCCCGTCGAAGGGACGGGTTGAGCGGGGGGCAGCAGTATGGTTTTCTATCTTACATTCCTGTTTTTTCGATCACTTTTAATAACACAGCTTTAGCCCTGAAAGTTTTTTCTTCGGCATCTCCGGCCTGGCCATTTACCAGAATTACGCAGTCGTATCCATGATATCGTCCTACAAAAGAGGTATATAAATTATTGTAATTACCTCCGTGCCCGATTAATCCATTCATGTTCATCACCCCAAGGCCATAGAAACCCAGCTTGCTGGAGGCCGGTTTCATATTGAACTGCTCTGAATGGGCTTGTGGCGACAGCAGCCGGCCCTCAAGCAGAGCTTTTGCCCAGATAAGCTGATCGGCAGCCGTGGAGACAATACCGCCCGCAGTCCAGAACAGGGACGGATGTATTGAATAGGTCCCATCGACCACTTTCTTCCCCTCCTCATACCTGTAGCCGTGTGCGTAAGGAGTAGGCATTTTCATCTCCGTGAGCATAAAGGTATGGGACATTCCCAACGGCTGAAGAATTCTCCTCTGCATCTCATTAGCAAAAGAATTGTTAGTGACTTTCTCGATGAGCATGCCCAGGAGGATGTAGTTGGCGTTAGTGTAGTGAAACTCCTTGTCAGGCTCTCCTGTCTTATCCAGGCTGAACTGAATCAACTGTTCTGGCGTGCAAGCCTGGAGAGGATTCGGTTCCATGAATTTTTGAAATTGGGGACTTGGGCCGTAGTCTCCCAGGCCACTTCGCATTTCCAACAGGTGCCGGATGGTGATTTCATTTTCTCGAGGCACAGGGCCCGGTAGGTGCTTCCTGATCGGTTCGTCGAGCTTGATGAGCCCGTCGTCAACCAACTGAAGAATCATCGTCGCCGTATAGGATTTTGTGGTACTCCCGATCGCCAAATATAAATCCTCGGACATTGATTTTCCAGTCTGAAGATCCGCCAGGCCGCTCGTCCAGATTCGTGTGTTCCCGTTCATGTCTCCTAACGCTAGAATCGCGCCTGGAACATTGTACTCGGCCACAGCAGCATCGAGCTCCTCTTGCACCCGCTGGCCTATGGATGGATCGACCCGCGAAATAGAGAGTTCGTTCTTTCCTGTACATTCCTGCGCCGCCAACAGGAAAAGAACCAGGCAGGCCACCTGAATGAGTCGAAATCGGCTTTTCAATCTGATGTGATCATTCATAGTCTCCTCCTGCACGTTTTTTCCTTATCCTGGTTTTTTTAAAGTCCTGTTTCCTTAATAAGTTTCTGGATGATACTCAATGCCCTAAAATCATCGGTTTCGATGTCTCTGGTCATACCGTTTACAAGAATCACCAAATCGTATCCACGATGACGGCCCACGAAACTGGTGTACGCGTTGTTGTAATTTCCCCCATGCCCGATGAATCCTTCTGCGACCAAGTCCACGCCGAGGCCGTACTTGAACTTGCCGGGGAGGGCCGCTTCGATTTCGATCCAGTCGGTCATTTCTTCGTAGGATTTTTTGCTCAGCAACGTTCCCCGTCCGAGCGCTTCGGCCCATTTCTTCTGATCTTCCAGGTTGGAGACCATGTTTCCCGAGGCCCAGAGGATCCAGATATCGGGTCTTACGGTGATGTCGATCGTCCGATCCGGTAATAGAGCATAGCCGTGAATGTGCTCGCCCTTAATCTCCGGCTTCATCGCGAAGACCGTATTTTCCAGGCCGAGCTTGTCGAATATCTTTTTGCGAAGGACCGTTCCAAGGTCCTTTCCCGTGACCTTTTCAACGATCAAACCAAGTGCCTTGTAGTTCGCGTTGGAGTAATGACCCCCTTCTCCGGGCTTGTTGTAGGGTTCATGGCTCATGGATGTTTCCACAATCTCCTGGGGAGACAACGCCCTGGACGGATTCTCATCCACTGCTTTGCGGAAGTCATGGTCATCGTTCTCAGCGTCGAATATGCCGCTTGAATGGTTCAACAACTGCCGCACGGTGATTCCGCTATTCTCGGGAACGAACGCCAGATACTTTTCGATGGGATCATCCAGCTTGATTTTTCCCTCGTCCACAAGTTGTAGGACGGCCGTCGCGGTGAAGGTTTTCGTGATACTGCCGATTCGTGTCTTGTCTCCCGTTTGCGGCGGTCGGCCGGTTTCAAGGTCCGCCTTCCCCCTCGTTGCGATCCAGGTTCCCTTGCCGGGGGCCCAGACGGCCGCGATAGCTCCCGGGGAACGGGACTCCTCCATGGCTTTGTCCAGGGATTTCTCCATCTTTTCCCGTGTTGGCGCATCGAATTTCCTTTCCCCTTCGGCTCCAAAAGAATCCGAAGAGGAAAAAGACATCAGTGAGACCATAAAAATGGCAGCAATTACTTGATGTTTCTTTTTTTTCATAGCCTTCCTTCTAACGAAAATGCTCAGCCGCGCGGCAATTCGGCACGACGAGGTTGACCGGCCATTTCATCCGCCCGACCCGGAATTTCGCCTCCGCCGCGGGTCGTTAGAGAAACATTTATGTAACATCCTAATAAATAGAGATTTTCAGATTAACTCCCAACTAAAGAGCTGACTGCTTATCCCTCTTAAATCATGACTTCTTATACAAGCTTCCCCAGATCTGTAACTGCTCTTGCCCATCAACTATCACAATCTGCACCGCGCCGCCCCTCTCATTGCCCAATCCACGAATCAAGGCCACCATGTCGCTGAGCGGCTCTATGACCAGCCAAATCGACGCGCCTTGCAGTGGATATTTGATGACCAGCATCCCGTCCTTCTCGGCTAGATCGATGGAGTTGGGCACCATGCTTAGCTCTTCGGGAAGAAATCTAGAGCAGTCATCCGGGTATAGATTGATTATCTCATATTTCCCCAGTCGGTTGCGCCACACGGCGGGCGTCTGAACCGGATCGTATCTGTCGCCACTGATATTTGAACCTGAAGGCATCCCATGCACGCTATGCAAAATCATCACGTCCCGTCCGGAGATCCGAGTGAACTCTATCTGGAACTCCTGGGAGTCAGGCGGGGCGAGGCGACCGTTCTTCAGGGGGACAAGCTTCTGCGGCGTGCCTCCATCTACTGTCCACTCTAGTCCTCCGGGCACGGCATTAATGATATCATAGCCTTGTTCTGTGACATAGATACCGGCCAAAGCCTCGAGCTTATCCTGTGGCCAACTGGCATACGGCGAGTGAGTCGGTCCGGAAGGCTCCACGGGGTCGATACCAGCCTTGTCCCTTACAGCCAGTTTTAGAGTGTCTCTGGCCACTTTGGGTGCAACCTTCACTGCATTTTGCTGGTCAGAGTTCGTGGAAACCACGACACCCAGTTGCTGATCAAGCAGTATTTCTACATGGCTAGTGAAGCCGATGGTGGCGCCGGTGAATTGACAGATTCGGCCGGCATATTCGAGTTCAGGCTCGGTCAGTACCCAACCCAGCCCCCACCGGAGCCAGTTGACAGCATCCAGGGCTACGCCCACGTCTTGCAGTGTAAGCATTTCATCGATAGTCTTCGGGCGCAGCACCCGGTTGCCTTCACCCTGGCCCTGGCCGAGAACCATCTTGATGTACTTGGCCATGTCCAAGACATTGGAGTAAACGGACCCCGCTCCCACATGACTGTTGTAGAAGTGTTCGAGTGGCTCGCCGTTGAAATAGCCACGGGCCCGATTCTCCTTCAGAAAAGGTTTGTGAAGGTAATACGAGGTGTGCTCCATGCCCATGGTCTCAAACATGCTGTCGGTATAGGCTTCGAAACTCTGACCAGAGGCTGCTGCCACTACATCTCCCAGCAGGCAGTAAGCGGAATTGGAGTAGGCGTGGACGAAGTTTGGGGGAAAGCAGGCGTAATCATCGTGCAGATAGTCCAGCAGCCAGGCATTGTAGTCGGTCCTGGGGTTGAGAGTTAAGTCGCCGTTCAGGAAGTTGCCGGGTATGCCTGAATGGTGAGTGAGCATCGTCCGGATGGTTATCGGGTTGTCCGGCTCCGGGTCAAAGCCCAAAGGTGGCAGGATCGAAAACTCGGGCAGATACTCGGTCAAGGGATGGTCGATATCAAGCAGTCCTTTGTCTTGTGCGTGCATCACCGCCGTTGCCGTGATTGTCTTGGAGACTGAGCCAATCTCGTAGATGGTCTCAGTGGTAGCTTTGATATCGTTTTCCTGGTCAGCATAACCGAACCCTTTGGCCCAGACTACATCCTGGCCGTCGACCAGGGCTATTGAGAGGCCGGTGACCTGATTCTCTTGCATCCTCTGCTCAATGAGAGCAGTGATCTGCTCGATGGTTGTCGAGTAGCCCGCGGCCTTTTTGCAGCCACCGATTACCCCCAGAGCCAGGCAAAAGGCCAGTAAAAAGACGAAACAAGATATTTGAGGGAGAAAACATTCGCCCTTAACGGCCTTGGGCCTGCTCCCCCTGTTAAACCAAGAAATTATTGAAATTCCGATACTACAAAATGTGCCAAAAGACTTCATCATTGAATCCTCCTTTTCACTTAGTCATATAACGTCTGAGCTCACCCGCCCGGGGCTGCAACTTTCAATGGTTCATTTCCATTTTCTGGAAAAGCACGTCGGTGTACTCTTTAAAACGCTGACCCGAAAACCTCGAAATTACCTCACTCAAAAGGGAAAAAGCGGTGTTGGGGTAGGCCCAGATGAAATTCGGAGGGCAGCAGGTGTATTTGCCTTGCAGGTATTTAAGCACCCAGGCATTATAGTCAGTCCCGGGCTTGAGGGTGAAACCACCGTTCTGCAGGTCGCCTGGCATTCCCGAGCGCACTATGTTTTACCTCATAGAGTTTATTGCCTAAATGGAAATCAACCTTGCATCCAGCTATTTGGGTTTGTTCGCCGATAAGAGGATGAATAAAGAAACCTGAATATATAACCGAATGATATCTTGAGAGAATGCTTAGCTTGTTACATTATTATATAATGTCTTTCCTTTTCATTGTTGTTTTTAGCAAAATTATCTTCAAGTGTCAACCATAGCTTCAAACATCTGTTGGGGTTTTGCCGGGGGTGATTGAGGCAAATTCCTAACATCCGAGCGGCGACAGACGAGGCTCCTACTATGTAAATTCCTGTTGATGAAGAATCTGCCATATGCAGAGATGATTGCTTCTTATTTGTTCAAGAACGAGCCGACTTGATAAAGAAAGAAATTGACTCAATTGTCAGACGATAAATACAGCCGCTAAACCATTGAATGGAAGAGAAGCAAAAGGTGAAAAGCTAAGCTTAAATAATAAACAGAGTTTTACTGAGGTAACGGATATTCGAGTTCTTGGAAATATTGGTTGGGTCTCTTACTGTTATCAACATCGTCCAGTCCGGGGAGGCAAATTTGCTTGTAAAGCCCAGGTTCTTTTAAGGCTTTCTGGCTGTCTGTTTTTCTGGTATTATGGTTTCTTTCCGATTCCACACATAAATTATCACATTGTTTTGGTAAGTAACAATGTCGCCTTCTGTATAAAAGTAAGACATTGACTGCTTTTCTCTAACCAAAAATCCTTATTTTTCTCTTCCAGTCTTTCACCTTCAAAATTTTTATTTCTGGAAAATTTAGGCTAGCTTAAAGGTAGGTAGTAAAGGTAAGATTTTTAAGGTGTTAATCTCTGTAATGTGGAATTCTAACAGAAGAGCACTCGAAGCTCAGGGAGATTTATGCAAGTACTTTGACGTCTTTAAACGTAAATTTCTAAATAACTTGATTAAAAGAAAAACTTCTCTATAATGAATATATACAATTGCAGGTATTTTACCAAGACAAAACCTAACGAATAACCGGACGATTAAAGGAAGATGGTCAAATATCCATCATTGCCAAGAAAAGAGAGTAAGCCAACTCAAAGAATAGTAAGTGGCATTTTATTAATTATTTTCCCCTTTCTTTTAGCTGTCTTTCCTGGGTTATACATAACCGGAGCTGAGCCATCCTGGCGAGCTCTGGATCAAAAACCAACATTAGTTTTCATTCGCCAAAGAGTTTCTAAGGAAGACGGAGCCTATCGATTTAACCTTAAGAAAGGAGAAGAAAAATATCCTTTTCTTTCCCCCACTATTAAAGGCAGAAAGGCAGGATTTGAAAAATTTGTACTGGGTGAAAAAAAATTCCAAAGTGAAAACTCTTCTTTTCCCATTTCTAAAAGTCACTCCATTGGTGAAGAGTTCTGGTTAGGATCCACTACTCACGCAGAACTTTTCTACCAAGTCGCGTACATCAATTTTTGGGTAGAACCCAGAGCCCCACCCTTTATTCTTTAAAAATCCCCTTATAGTAAAAGTATCAAGCACGTTGCTGGTCAGTTTATTACTGCTGCCATCAAGGTGGACTACGCCTGTGGTTAAACAGATTAGGTTAGAGTGATCTGATTAGCTTGTAGTCGACTCTTAATGAGCAATAGGAGTCCAAAAGTAAGGACAAGAAAAAATTTACCATAAAACCTAAATCTTTGGACATTGCAAAGATAATCACGTTTAGCTCGACCGTTAAGTTGTGTGAAAGATGTGTGAAAGAAAAGAATTCACCAAAAAAGGAGAAGACATTGCAAGGAAAACTTTTCTACGATCAAAAATATGGAATCAAGTATTACGCTAAAAATCGTGAACGATACGATCTTGAGGTAAGTCCCCTACTCCAGGTAGATAAACGAAAATCTTACGGGATCTACCCGATTGGAGGATTCCTGGTTAAATTTGCCCAAGTTGTTAAAAAAAAGTTTTTTTCTTACGAGATAAGATTTACCCCGGTTGCTATAAAAGAGCTGGGCATTGAAGCGTCTGATGATCTTGAGACCAAAAGCACGGAGATGGCTATCAAAATCCTCGAGCAGGGCTGTCGCGATGATATGATCGTTACGGTGAAGCACGCTGACGAATATGTTGCACAGTCATCTGAACAATCCCTTCCCAAACATCGGCTTCATCACCGCTACAAAAGCTAAATCTTTCATAGCAACTCGAGGAAAGGCAAGCTGAAAACTGGAGTGAGATTAATTGACCATTGCCAATCTAATGCTCCCATGTTCCAAGGAACTGTTTGGTTTCAAGTTAACGGGAAAGGATCTCGCGATGGATCTGGGAACTAGCAAGACCCTGGTCTATAGGAGAGAATCAAGATCAACCTTGGATATAGCTGTCCTAAAGGAAAAGCTAAGAAAATGAAGGTGAAAGGGAGAGATTTGAACACAGGATTTCCCAAGGAAATAAAACTTGATTCTGAAGAAATTCAGGAGGCAGCAGCAGACAAACTCCAGCAAATCCTGGATCTCTATGAAAGCGGTATCCATATAGTTACCGTAAAGCTGCAAGACGTTCATGCTCCAGGTGAAGTAAAAGAGGCATTCGAAAGGGTTGCCAGCGCCAAAGAGGATAGAGAGCGGTTCATCAATGAAGCTTTGGGGAAATATAATCAGGAAATTTCAAAAGCGAGAGGTGAAGCAGAAAAGACAATAAGACAGGCAGAAGCGTACGCAGTGCAAAGGATAAAATATGCTGAAGGCGATGCCAATAGATTCTTACAAAGACTGAAGGAATACAAAAAAGCAAAACAGGTAACCAAAGATAGACTTTATCTAGAGACAATGCGAGATACTTTACGGGAAATTGAAAAGGTAGTTATACCAGAGACCGAGGAGTA
>Ga0307439_1002774_pt1 | contig 10152 bp, 8 predicted proteins | sample SalMarWE160490MG_FD_202142 | JGI IMG/M metagenome (GOLD analysis project Ga0307439, IMG submission 202142) | Salt marsh sediment microbial communities from the Plum Island Ecosystem LTER, Massachusetts, United States - WE1604-90 | ecosystem: Environmental > Aquatic > Marine > Intertidal zone >... | reverse complement strand
CGCCTCGGATTTCCCGGCGGGGGATAAACGTAAGCATCACGTGGACCGTGCCCATCATCCCTAATCCTGAAAGCTCAGTGACTCCATAATCTTGCGCACGCAGCTGCATCGTCAGGGCTTCCCCCAGATTCGATGAAGTTATACGCAGTAATATGTTCCCGGGCGCGATTTTCGATTCGATCGCCATCCCCAGCACATTTCCAAAAGCGAAACCCGATGCATAGGCGACAAGATTCAAGGGATTATCGAGGTCGCCTAAGACGCCTGCAACGCCGGTCACAAATAGAGAGGATTGGAAGAGGGCAAGCAACCAGGCTGTCGTTCTGCGGCCTTGCACGATGGTCAACATGCGTATGGTGGAAATGGTCAGGTCGCTCGTGCGTAAGAGAAAAATCAATAAGGGGACCCATTCACCGGGCAATGCAGACCAGGCCACAGTGGGTGTGGGGGGAAGCTCGTATCCGCCGAATTGAACGAAGCAGGCGAGGATGATGGTTATAAGGAGCGTGAAAATGGGGTAGCCAATTCGCATCGCATCCAGCCTTCCGCCTTCACCCTCTCCAATAACCCCGGTGGAGGGGGCGAATGTCTTCAACGGTGACGAAAGCATCGGGATCGATTTCGGCGATGCTTTTCTGTACCGCTCTTACTTGGCGACGTTTCACACTGCAATTCAGGACGGAAACTGTTCCATCTTTTCCTCTCGCCGGGATTTCGGTCACGGCGTGGCCGGCCTGACGGATGGACTCCGCAATTGCACTCCCACGACGGGAACTGATGATGCGGATATGGCTGAAGCCGATGGCCAAACGTTCCTCGATCAGCATGCCCACGACGTTACCCGTGGCGAAACCACCAGCGTATCCGACAAGGTTGAAAAGGTTATCCAGGTTACTGAGGACGCTGGTGATGGCAACGACCCACAGCGCGGATTGGAAAAAACCCAGGATCCACGCCAGCGGTCTGCGGCCACGGATGACGAATAAAACGCGCAGCGTGTCCAGCGACATGTCTGTCACACGCAGAAAGAAGATGACCAGGGGCATGAAAGCCGGGTGGATTGCGAGTAGATCGAGCATCAGAATTATTCGTCCGTATTATTCTTTCTTGTTATTCGGGAGCGCTGGCAGGTACATGTCATTGACGTATTCCTTCACCATCCGCCGCATGCTGAAACGCGGGGCAAGCGTTTGAATGGCGTGTTTCACCCGTCTCAGCCACTCACTTGGCAAGCCGTCGGCTGAGCGCTGGTAATAGAGTGGGATGATCTCATTTTCCAGGATTTGATAGAGGCTTTCGGCGTCTGCATCGTCCTGGGCTTGCGGATTGTTGAATTCTTCGAGCGTGCCAATCGCCCAACCGTTTTCGCCGTCGAAGCCCTCGCTCCACCAGCCATCGAGAATCGAGAAATTGAGCACACCGTTCAAGGCAGCCTTCTGGCCTGAGGTTCCGGATGCTTCGTTCGGACGACGGGGTGTGTTGAGCCACACATCCACGCCCTGGATTAAGTAGCGCGCCAGATTCATGTCATAATCTTCGACGAACACCAATCGGCCGCCGTTCTCGGCGCGTTTTACTTGTCGATAGATTTCTTGGATCAAACGCTTTCCCGGTTCATCAGCAGGGTGGGCTTTTCCAGCGAAAATTATTTGAACAGGCATGCCCGATTGGTTGAGTAAGTGTAGTAAGCGATCCGGGTCGTGCAGAATCAAATTGGCGCGTTTGTAGGTGGCGAAACGGCGCGCGAACCCGATCGTCAACGCATAGGGCTCAAGCAGCGCGCCACTGGCAATGACCTGAACTGGATGATCTTTTCCCTGCTGCCACTGTGGGCGGGCGCGTCCACGAAGATAATCGGTCATTTTGCGTTTAAGATGGTGACGCACTTCCCATAAGGCACGATCGGGTACACGTTCGATATGTTCCCAGAGTTTGGGGTCATCAATGCGAGTCTCCCAATTCGCTGCCAGAAATTCTTTGAAGAGTTCGCCCATTTGCCGTGCCACCCAGGTGGAAGTATGAATGCCGTTGGTGATATGGCAGATTGGGACCTCTTCAATCTTTTTATCGGGCCAAAGGAAGGACCACATTTTCCGCGCCACGCCACCGTGGATCTCGGAAACACCATTGCAATGCGCTGCCATACGAAATGCCAGAATCGCCATGCTGAAGCGTTCGCCCCATTCTTGTGTGTGCAAGGCAAGATCGATGAAGGAGTCGCGATCCAGGCCTAGCTGCGGCCAATATGTTCTGAAATACTGATCGATAAACGTCAGGGGGAATTCGTCGTGTCCTGCGGGTACGGGGGTGTGGGTGGTGAAAATTGTGCTTGCTTTTACTTTTCCCAGCGCGGTTTCAAACGATTTCCCGCTGGTGGTCATTTCGCGGATTCGTTCGAGCGCCATGAAAGCTGAATGGCCTTCGTTCATGTGCCAGGCACAGGGGTTGTACCCCAGAGCGCGTAACGCTCGTACACCGCCAATTCCGAGTATGATTTCCTGCGATATGCGTGAATCGAGATCACTGGTGTACAGTCGGGCGGTTAAACTGCGGTCGGTATCCAGATTCTGCTCGACGTTTGTATCGAGCAGGTACAACGGCGTTCGCCCGACCTGCACCCGCCACATACAAACCTGCACATCCCGATCGGCCAGTTTGACGTTAACCGTGAGTCTGTTGCCGTGCTCGTCGACCACCGGGAAAACAGGCAAATCCTGAAAGGCGAGATTTTTATTTTCGGCTTCTTGCCATCCGTCTTCGGTGATGTGTTGTACGAAGTATCCTTGGGTGTAGAGGAAACCGACTGCCACGAGCGGGATACCGAGGTCACTCGCTTCCTTTATATGGTCACCGGAGAGAACCCCCAGGCCTCCGGCGTAGATCGGCATCGTTTCGTGAAGTCCATATTCGGTCGAGAAATATGCGATCGGTTGATGGACCCGTTCGGGATACGTATCGGTATACCAGGTTTGCCTGCTGTCAGCCATATATTGATCGAAGGCCCCCAGGACGCGATCGTAGATCTCCAGATACCCACGATCCTGCGTGGCTGCATCAAGTTTTTGACGATCAACTTGCCGGAGAAATCGAACGGGATTGTGGCGAGTGCTTTCCCAGACAACAGGGTCGATGAAACGGTACGCGCGTTCGGCTTCGCTGTACCAGGTCCACCATAGGTTGTAAGAAAGCTCGGATAAGCGGCGGATTCGCTGCGGCAGGTTGAATTGATTTGGCGGTTTCTGACTCAAGTACTCATCGAATGGCATGCGTGCACATTCTCACATTCATCTTTCTGACTCGAAAACCTCGATATGATACCATGCGAGAATCTCAACGTCTAATGACTTTTGTAAGGGGTAATGATGGTGATCACCTGCAAGGTGGAAATAATTCACGAACCGAGTTCGGACAAAGGGTTGTGCGATCTTACCTCTTGTTTTTATCTTTGGCTGGAGAGGTAAGCTGGGATGTCGCCATGATTGCGAAGTCGGTAAGCACCTGACGTGTTGACAGTCGATATACGCTAAACGGGAAAACTGTCCTTCTTTCGAATAGGATGATTATGTTTCTCACGCTCCATGTGAGATTCCTTCAAACAGATCCTTCTCTCGTATGCGATCGTTCACAGGGGGATGGGCGCGCATGAAGCCTTCGTGCCGTGCGAAGAGTCGAAAGATCCAATTTGCGAAACCGCCGCCGGGGGCTGCATTCTGACTCGAGTGACAGGCAGAAGCGCGCTGCTTCGCGTCGAGCGCTTTACTGATATTGATTCTGGCGTGGATGGGAAAATCTTTTTTGGCGACTTCGACCAGATCGATATCTTCATTGCGGCCAAAGCGACGCGGGTCTTTTCCGAACAGGGGCATCAAGCGAACGAGCATACGTGTCGCGCCGCGCGGGAAGGTGTGATAATACAATTTCTGAGGTTGATAGGGAGTTAATCCATCCGGAAATGATTGTGGGTTCCCCGCTGCGTGAAAAGCTTCGGCACAGGCCTGTTGGATGGCGATGTGATCGGGATGCCCGTAGCCGCCGTAGGGATCGAAAGTGATCACCACCTGTGGGCGAATCTCGCGAATTAAAGTTGCCAGGCGCGCAGCGACTTCTTGCAGTGGTGCGGCAGCGAGAGCTTTCGGATGCCGATTGTCCTCCGAGCCGGACATGCCTGAATCGCGGTAATCCAAAAAATGCACTTCTTTCAGGCCCAATATCTCGGACGCGCAGCGCAGTTCGTCTTCGCGCAACATGGCGATATCATCATAGCCCTGCAGCAATTCGTCTTCCACATCGCCCACTTCGCCGCGCGTGGCGCAGATCAGATGAACGTCAACGCCACGCTGGGCGTAAAGCGCCAACGTGCCGCCTACGCCAAAACTTTCGTCGTCGGGATGAGCCATAACGGCCAGCAGTCGCAGCGGGGTATCCGGAATCAATGTACTCATTTCTCCGATCAAGACTGAATCTTTGGATTAATCATTCTCTCCAATGATTTGTATCACAAGCTGCCGCTCTCTGGGACGAACGTCGAAGTCGATGAAGAGGATCTGCTGCCATGTTCCCAGGGTCATGCGGCCGTCGATGACGGGAATAGAGAGCGATGGTTTCAGCAGCGCGGCGCGCAGATGGGAATGTCCGTTGCCATCTCCCCAGCGCAGGTTGTGTTTGTACTCCCTGTTGGGCGGCGCGATCTCATCCAGGGCACGCTTTAAATCAGCCAAAGCGCCGCTTTCGTATTCGATCGTCGTGAGCGCGCTCGTCGACGAAGCGGTGAATACCGTAACCAGGCCGTTCTGCACACCGGTATCGGACAGCGCTTGCTGAACCTCCCGGGTGATGTCGTGCGTATCGGCATGACCACGGGTCGATACTTGGACGTAAGCATTCTGTATCATGCGATCACCTCATTACTTAAACGATTTCTGCCGGTGAAGGTATTCCATTTTATTTATGGATGCGGTGGGAAAACGGGGCAGGACGATGCATACCAAACCCGAACTTCAATTCCTGCGTGATTTCCTTCTGGTCGGATCAAAAAGGGGAAGTTGATCGAACTCGAGCTGCGTTCTGGTTTGCCCCTTTCCGGCATCTTTGGCGCGGCATTGTGCGTCGTCCGCACGCGCGAGAAGCGCTTCACTTGTCTGGTCATCCTGGCGAAGTTGTGAGATGCCGGCGCAAAAGGTCAGCTCCGGGATCGTAGCACCCAAATGCCGGCTGTAAGCGGATAGCGCTTTGCGGAGTTTCGTCACTACACCTTGTGCTCCGCTTATCGTTGTCTCCGGCAGCAGGATGGCGAACTCATCTCCGCCGATGCGGGCCAGCAAGTCGGTTGAGCGTAAGACCCCGGAAAGCGCCAGCGCCGCGCCGCGCAGGATGTCGTCACCGAAGATATGTCCGAAGCGGTCATTGATGGGTTTGAATCCATCCATATCAATGAATACCAAGCTAAGCGGGCGGCGGTAACGTCTCGCTCGGACGAATTCCCGGTCCATTTGATCGAGGATGTGCCGGCGGTTTGCCAGACCGGTCAGCGGGTCGGTGAGCGCCAGTTGTGTTATTTGCTCGGTTTGAGTGGAGAGGCGTTCGAAGGTCTGGCGGATGTATTGGGACAAGGATTGCAGGATGCCGGCGAAACCGAAATACATTGTTGCTTGCCCAATGAGGAAAAAGATACCGATCGAACTATCGAAATTTGGGTTGGTTTCACTATAGAGTAAATGTGCCCGCAGCCAGGCGACACTGATGGCGCCGAAAGAGATTCCGGCAACAATGAATGCAGATTTACCGCTTTGAATAATGCCGACGAGTAGAATGCCAACGAGATATGCCACGCTGAGGATGAAAATTTGTTCGGGGAACAAAATTGTACAGGTGAATGTGAGAACCAGAATGAGTGTGCACAAAATTTTGGCTGCACGATCAACATTGCCTTGACGCAGTATCCTGAAAGCTATTACTCCGATGAAGGCGAGGATCAGGATAATACTCAGATCGATGGCCATCAGGGAGATGGAACGATCCGATAGTACGAATGTGAATACGAGGTCAGCGATTAACCACATGGAAAGAGCGGCGTAGAAAACGGTAAACACCGCCTGGGTGAGTTTCGAGCGAAATTGACGACTCTCCGGGTCGTTGCGTAGGAGAAATTCGTCGAGAGGGTTTTTGATCACGAGCGTTGTTCCATGGATTTTATTCTACGCCTTGTCCTTATTGGGGAATTGTCAGGCCAAGGATATTGTAACCCGAGTCGACGAAAAGTACCTCACCTGTAACACTTTTTGCCAGATCTGATGCTAACCAAACTGCGGCCCCGCCGACGTCTTCCAGTGTGATATTCCGCTGCAGCGGAGTCAACGACGCATATTGCCGATGCATATTTTTAAAACCACTAACGCCGGAGGCAGAGAGCGTGCGGATTGGTCCGGCAGAGATGGCATTGACACGAATATTATGCTGTCCGAGATCAGCGGCCAGGTAACGTGTAGAGGCCTCCAGTGCTGCTTTTGCAACCCCCATGAGGTTGTAATTGGGAATGACTTTCTGGCCGCCATAGAACGTGAGCGTAAGCATCGAACCACCATCCTTCATCAGTGGGGCAGCAGCTCCCGCAAGTGCGATGAAAGAATACACACTGATGTCCATCGCCAGCCGGAATCCCTCGCGGCTTGTGTTGTGAAATCGACCCATGAGATCTTCCCGATTGGCAAAGGCGATAGCGTGTACGAGGATGTCAATCTGGTCGAATGCGTCTTCGGCTTTGGCCATCACGGTTTTAATATCTTCATCTTTGGTGACATCACACGGCTCTACGAAAGAGACACCGATCGAGTCGGCCAGGGGTTTGACGCGACGCTCCAGACTCCCTCCCCCGTAACTGAAACCAAGGCGGGCTCCGTGCTGGTGAAGTGCCTGTGCGATACCCCAGGCGATACTGTGGTCGTTGGCGACGCCGAAAATTAATGCGGTTTTACCCGATAAGAGCGTCATTTACCTGCTTCTCCTATATTAACAACATGAGATGAACGATTACGAGAAATAATGATCTGCGAAAGACATTACCAGCACATCACAGTTGATGTGCTGGTTCGTAATCTGTCGCAAGCTGAAACTATTTTTAGTCTTTCAAAATATCCAGCTGCTCAGAAATTCTCAGCTAAAACCTTGTCCCGAGCCTGCAGGGGAGTATCGTCGGCGGCGAGGATGACTGCGCCGGACGCATGCACTTTCGGTAGGTTTTCGCTGATATATACGCGGGCCAGATCGCGTTTGCGTTCGGATTGGAGCGCATCCTGAAGCACCAACCAGGAGTTGACAACATATACGGCGATGTCGGTTAGATCGGCAGCGTAGTAATCAATAATGTCTCGCTCTTTCTCCTTGAGAACATCCGCAGCTTTCTTGAACAAGTCGGTCGCTTCGATCAATTGCTTTTTCAGACCTTCCATTTCTTTGCCGTAATCCTGCGCTGCCCATTCGGCAAGCCGGTCATCCAGGGCATGACCGAGAAGTTTGCCCAACGCGGCCACAATCTGCATCTGGCTGGTGCCTTCGTAAATGTTGGTTACACGTACATCGCGGAAATGACGTTCGACATTGAATTCGCACATGTAACCAACCCCGCCATGGATCTGCAGCGCCAGGTAACAAACCCGGTTTGCCATCTCGGTGGTGTAGTACTTGGTGAGTGGGGTGAGCACATCGGCCAAATTGGAAGCCACCTTTGCTGCCTGACGCAAGCTTTTATCACCTTCTGCCATGCGTTCTTCGTAGGCTTTAAGACGATCAACCCAAACGCCGGCTTCACAGATCAGCGCCCGGCTGGCTTCCAACTCGGCGCGCATCGAGAGCAGCATGCGTGAGACAGCCGGTAGATTCATGATGGGCTGGCCGAATTGAATCCGCTCGCCAGCATATTTGTAGGCCTCTCGATATGCCGCATCTGCGATTCCCACGGCTTGCGCACCAACTGCCAGGCGTGCGCCGTTCATCAATGCCATGGCGTGACGGATTAATCCGTATCGACGTTTGCCGATGAGCCAGGCCGGTGTGCCGTTGTATTGAATTTCGCATGTGGGCGAGGCGTGAAGGCCAAGCTTGTTTTCAATGCGTCGAATACGTACACTTTCGTCTCTTTCGATGACGAACAGCGACAGCCCTCGGGCATCCGTTGACCCCTCTTCGCTGCGCGCCAGCACAACCTGCACATCTGCGTTTCCGTTGGTGATGAAGCGCTTGACTCCATTCAACCGCCAGAATCCCGCATCTTCATCGAAAGTGGCTTTGGTTTGAACGTTGGCTAAATCGGAACCCGCATCAGGTTCGGTCAAAACCATAGCTCCACTAACTTCTCCGCGTCCGAAGCGAGGCAGGATGCGGGCTTTGATTTCTTCATCGGCGTAATCGTTGATTGAGGCAGCGATTTCCTGTAAGCCAAACACAGTCATCAATCCGGCCTCAGCTCTGGAGACAAGCTCGACCATCATCTGGTAGATCGTTTCTGGCAGGTTCAAACCACCGAACTCGCGGGGCAACATCGCACCCATAAATTCAGCCTGTTTCAAGGCTTCGATGCTTTCCTTTGTAACATCGGCGTACTCGACTTCTCCGTCTAGAAACTGTGCGCCCTTTTCATCCGCTTCGCTCGCCGTTGGAGCGACGATGTTGGCGCAAATATCCCCCAGGATTTCCAGTTGAAGCCGATAGTTATCGATCGCGTCGACATAGTTGCGCGGTGCATCGACATACTGTTCGTGAAGGGTATAGTCTTTCTCTTTGATCTCGAGAATGTCTCTCATGTCGAGTTGCTTCAAGCGAAACTGAAGATCAAGGTTGTCGAGGAAAAAGTTATCCGTCATCTTTAATACCCTTATCCCGTTCTAAGCTATTTGGCTTTTTCGCGCACGGCGCGAATGAGCAGCGGCAAGACCTCGGCCACGTCCCCGACGATCTTGTAATGCGCAACCTGGAAAATGGGTGCGGAAGGATCGGTGTTAATGGCGATGATCTTGTTGGATTTGTCCATACCGGTACTATGTTGAATGGCACCTGAAATGCCGGCGGCGATATACAAACGCGGGCGCACCGTGGCGCCGGTCTGTCCGATTTGATGTTCCGATGAAACCAGCCCGGCGTCTACGGCGGCGCGCGAGGCGCCGACTTCGCCGCCCAGGATATGCGCCAGTTCCTGGATGAGGTGGAATTCATCCGCGCTTTGCACGCCTCCGCCGGCGGCGACGATGATGGGTGCATCCTTTAGATTCACGGTCGGTTCACGCATCTCTCGACTCAACACCTCGAGTGCAAAGTCGCTGGATTCGAAGGCGGGTTCAATCTTCTCGATCTCACCTTTGCGGCTCTTGTCGGGTGGATTGGCCTGCATCACGCCGGGGCGTACGGTCGCCATCTGCGGACGTGTTTTCGGGTTGACGATCGTGGCAATGATGTTGCCGCCGAATGCCGGGCGGATCTGGTAAAGCAAGTCCTTGTACTCCTGCTTCTCCTTCTTCGCGGTGTAATCCCCGATTTGCAGATCGGTGCAATCAGCGGTTAGGCCCACTGCCTCGGCGCTGGCGATGCGTGGCGCCAGGTCGCGACCGCTTGGGGTGGCGCCGATGAGAAAAATGTAGGGTTGATGCTGCCGGATCAAATCGATGGCGACGCGTGCGTAGGGAAGCGTGCGGTAAAGGGCCAATTCCGGATGATCAACTACCAGAACGCGATCGGCGCCGTGATGTATTACGGAGTTGGCCAGTTCATCGATCTGATGGCCGCACAAGAGACCCCAGACCTGGCTTCCCAATATGTCTGCCAGTTCCTGACCTTTCGCCAGCAACTCCAGACTCACGTCGATGATGTTTCCTTCTTCCTGTTCGATGAAAACCCAAATGTCTTTTGATTCTGTCATGCGAATGTCCTGTGGGAAATCGGGAAATGTGATTTGAAACTCACCTTTCCCGAATCATTTTTTCGTTCAGCCAACGACGTACTCTTTCACCAATTCGTCGATCAATTCCTGGATGCCTTCCGCGGTTGGCGAGATCTCTTTGATATCAGTGCTCTCCAGCACGACAAAATTGACCTTGTAAACCTGTGTGGGTGAACCAGACAGGCCCAACTGGTTTTTGTCGATTTCAAGATCGTTCACCGTCCAGA
>Ga0307439_1002772_pt1 | contig 10154 bp, 16 predicted proteins | sample SalMarWE160490MG_FD_202142 | JGI IMG/M metagenome (GOLD analysis project Ga0307439, IMG submission 202142) | Salt marsh sediment microbial communities from the Plum Island Ecosystem LTER, Massachusetts, United States - WE1604-90 | ecosystem: Environmental > Aquatic > Marine > Intertidal zone >... | reverse complement strand
GGATTGTCCCGGCGGCATAGACTACTGGCCTGTTCAGGCGGACGGTTTTGGTTACTCTCTAACACGTAAGGTGCCGAGTGCTTATGGCAATGACGTATCTAACTGGAAGGCTGCTTTGCCAACACCCGGCCTTGCCAATCCGTAGAATCCCGGTTCGATGATGCCGAAAAAAGAAGGCGACGAAGCGGGAATTGGGAGATTATACAGCCCCGCATACGAACTTTTCAATTTTTACTGCTTTGTTAATGGGCGATACAGGAATCGAACCTGTGACCCGCTGATTAAGAGTCAGCTGAACAAAAACGCTAACGCCCCACCAGATAAAGCACTTACGACAATCTCAAAAACCGACTTGGCGTCCTGCTTGGCGTCAATCGTCGAAAAGTATTCTAAGTTGATAGAGTTGATCAAAGCCTGGCCCGATCTCTCTGAGGAAACAAAGCGAGCAATCTCGAGGATGGCCGGCACTGATTCGAAAGAGGAAGATTAGCACCTTGAATAATGACAGGAAAAATAAAAGATTTCAGGTGACAATGAATACACTTCTGTGTATGGTAATGTCGATCATCCTGCGTTTGCTAATCTCAGCGAGCGAGTGAATGAGGTTTTGGATCACATAACAGCGAATCAACAAAGGTACTTAGACGATGATGGTAAAATGTGCCCTGTTGTAATAGCACTTGCACGCCAGAAAGTTGAAGAAACGGATGCCGGTCAACTTGTTGCTGCGATTAATCCCGATCGTAGAATATACGCTGTACTTAAACCTACTCCTGCGGAGGATCTCCATCGTACTAAAGTAGTATTTGATTGTTCCAGGGAAGTCATGAGTCCACAAGAATATGAGCACTTTTGTCTATCCCTAAGTGGCGGTTATCTGGCTATTCGCATTGCCCAAAAATACGATGAAGGTCAAATCTCGTATGAAGTGGCAAGGGAGTTGATTGACCAGGTGTTTCCACCCGATCAGGATTAGTCTTATTCCCTGCGAATTCTACTGGCTATTTCCCGGATCCCATTTTCCATAAGTGCTTATTCACAATTCACAATCCACACTTAAACATTCCGATGGTATAATATGGCCATGGATGAAGATTTGATTGAGCTCGGTCGAGATATCGGGGAAGCTGTAATTACTCCTGTGTGTTTTAGAGTTGGCCGCCTGGCTGTGTTAAATTGTGGCTCAGGTTGGTTGAAAATAACAATTAATCACAAGGCCTTTGACTGCGAGGCAGAGTTGCTGCCACCAGATCAGGCAAAGCATTTTATTAACTGGATGACTAAGATGGGGCTGATCATGACACACTGTCCTTGTGTGTTGGAAATAATCAGGGACAGCAACAAGCCCGATTCTCGAACTGATACCCCTCAACACGAGATCGGCCATTCTATAGGCGTAAAAGCCCTCTGAGAGCTACCAGTCTTGTCAACTGTACAAGGTTGACAATATGTGACTGGGCCCAATCACTACTAACATCTATTTTGTGGACTAATTCTCACCAGGAACCAATGAGAAAAACAGCAAAATAAATCTTACTATTTCTCCAGAATTAGTTTGACATACCCGATTATAAGTTTATAATTTAAGCAGTTAGATGAAAATAATTGTTTAGGAGATCATGGAAATGGCAAAGACACAGGCGGTAATATACTTGCGAGTTAGCGGTAAAGGCCAGGTTGATGGGACCGGTTTTGACCGCCAAATGGACACGACCCTGGCGTATGCAAAAAAGGCTGACTACCGAGTTATTAAGAGATACAAGGAAGCACACACAGGCACAGAGATTGGGCGGCCGATCTTCAATGAAATGCTACAGGACTTGCTCAGTAATGGCTGCCGAATAGTCATCGTGGAAAGCCTTGATAGATTGGCCCGGGACCTGTCCATCCAGATGCAATTACTGGCCATACTAATAACCGGGGGCATTACCCTGGTAGCAGCCAGTACCGGTCGAGATATAACGGCGGACATGCAGTCGGATCCTATGCTCAAAGCAATGGTCCAGGTCCAGGGTGTGTTCGCTGAGCTCGACAAGAGCCTGCTCGTCCGTAAGCTGGCAAAGGCCAGGGAGCTGCGGAGAAAACAAACCGGACGCTGTGAAGGCCGAAAGCCTTTTGGCACCCGGCCAGGGGAAGCGGAAGTCATTGAACGAATGAAGCATCTCTATCGCAAGCCCCGCAAAGGCAACCGACTGGGCCATCACCAGATCGCCCTGCAGCTCAACGAGGAAAGCCGGCCTACACGGACCGGCAAGCCCTGGTCAGCAGTAACGGTTAAGCGAGTGTTGGAGAGAGTGTAGCTGATCCAGTGATGGACCATACTTTATTAACGGAGTCTTTGGACACATGCCGCCGTTTAAGCCACGAACGCTGGCCACTGATACCAGTGGGGCGTAAAAGGAGGAGATCGTTGATTCTGGCGAAGGTGGCGTTCAGGAAACCATACGGAGATCGGAGATTGAAAGGCGTTATTTAACTATACCTGGAACGGCCTTATGGTAAAGAATATTCACGTACTGGCCTGCCGTATTGGTCCATGTGTACTCCTGGCCCGTAAGCATTTTGTTTGATTCGCAACTGTTCGCCTGGTACTCCACCCCAGTCAGGCTTCAAAGTTACTGGTTGACCATACTGATTCATGTGGATCCCGGGGCCATAAGCATTTGCTCTCAACCCAGTTGAATGGAGAATTGATCGCTTAAACCCATATATGCTTTCGAACACTCCTGTCTTAGTTCTTCTGGCCCCTGAGTAGTTTTCATCACGCTGGATGTGAATTAATGTATAGTCGGTCATACATTGAGGCAGAAGATTGGGGGTATTGATAGTAAGTAATTCAATTAAAATCTCTCTGTCTTGAGGATCAAGTTGGTATGTTTCGCATAAAGCGTCCATCTCTCTTTGGAGGTTTGGATCATTTTTGGCAGCTTCATTAAAGTTGTCAACTCTCCTTTTCTTCTCTTTTTGCACTGCTTCGTAGTTTGGCAATTTGCAGCTCTCAAAAGTCAATAGAAAAGGATGTTCTTGACCATAATCGCTTAACCAGTACCTATAAGCAGTGCGTGTACAATCACCATTTTGGCTCTCGGTAATTGGTTGCTGTGTAAACTGAGGCAGATCCGAAAAACTGAGACTGTTACTGTCATGAATATTAAAACCATATAGCCTCAATACATCCTTACGGATCATACCAGTACGTATCTGGCTTCGTGAAATAAGTGATGAAGAAGTTGAACATCCAACAATGAACAAGGTGGACAAAACCAATAAAAGTTTTTTCATGGTCACACCCCTTTCACAAGTGAGTCGAAAAACACATAAGGTTATGGATCGACACTTTTATTTTACCAATACTACTCCCAATTAGTCAAACATGGAATAAGGGGTGCTGTGATACCAATGACTTTGAGATCGGCCAACAGGGAGCCTGTGAGAAGCCAGAAAAATGGCAAAACAGGCTATTTTGGGCTATTTGGTCATTTTTCGTGTAACAGACTTGGGGACCGGAAGTACTTGGAAGTTGCTTACGATTCGGCAAAAAAATATGTAGATACCACGAAAAAATTTTAAGGGCCTAAAACAATTATATTTGTTCAAAAATACACAAACGGCCAACTCAGCCTTCGGTCTAAATAGGATTTTCAAAAAACCTTCTTGCGTTCTTTGTAAGAAAGGCGATAATTGTAAGTATGAAATCTGAACACGATCAATTCAGTTTACGGAACCCAAATAAAATCATGGCCAGGGATATGTCTGTCGGTAACGCAGGCAAACGCTTGTTCAGAGCGTCATTGAGCAATTCCCTGGCCATAATTTTTGGAAGGACGTGTCTTATGGAATCTGAACAAACAACAACCATACCAGATGATGTAATCAACGAATTCAAAAAAGAGTTAGATTGCTATGCCCCACCTTTCCAGAGGAAAGCACTGGCGGTATTAAAGAAAATGTTGCCGGGACTAGAGGCGGAATACGAAGAAAAGCAAATCAGCCAGACAACGAACATCGAAAAAATCATTAACGGTCTACGTGACAGTCATGCTTACAAAGGACATCTAAGAAGCATGGTAAAGGAACTGGCAGAAAAACTGACTTATCACAAACCGATATTTCAGCAGGCAATCATTACTACTCTGGAAAGTCAATTGCCGGAACTGGAAAAAACTTGCGAGGAAGAACAAGCCAGGACCTCACTTATTGATGACCTGTTGAATGAAATCGTTCAACCTTTGTCGACCGCCCAGCTTGTTCTTCTGGTAAAGGAATTGAGGGACAGAGTCTGGTAGCATGGAGCTTGTTTATTGCTTATGGACGAAGCAGAAATCAAACAAATCGCAGAACAGATCTCGAACCATATCACGGACGAGTTAAACAAGTGTATGAAGGACTTACAGCCAAAGTCTCTGGACCGCTTGCTCTACACTTCTGGCGAAATGGCTAAGATGTGCGGAGTGCATAAAAATACATGGTGTGTTTGGGTCCGCAAGGGCGTTGCTCCGCAGCCGGTGGATATTGGCGGTGCCAGAAGGTGGCTTGCTGCCGATATTCAAAAGTGGGAGAACAAATTGAAGCGATCATCGAACGTTGTCTTGAGGGCAGCGAGAAAGGATTGAGAAAGTGAAATGACAAACGAAAAACGTCTCATTGCATTTATAGCAGCACTTAAGAACCAAGATCAGCAATCCACAAAAAAAGACATTAAAAAATGGCGGGCTGAAAAAGAACAAAAGGTCGGGTCCCCGGGGGATACATATCATATGCTTGAAGATTACAGAGACAAGCATTGGGACGAGTACGCATCCTTCTGTGGTAATACCAAAGCCGCATTAAAGAACTTAGAAAAAGTGAGTAGTTATCAAGGTGTGCCATGGTATCCTGATCTATGGGATCGTTTTACCAAACCGGAAGTTATTGCGGATCTTGGACAGTGGGCAGATAAAATCGGAAAGGACCATGCTGTGGGTTGCGAACAGCCCTGGGACAATGATGATTCCGCCTATATGTCCAACTCTGAGGCAATTGTTACTTTTACTTCGAGCAAAATGCCACTTCCAAAACTAAGTAAGCTACTAAACCATCCAAACAACACCATTCGCTTTATGCGAAAAGGTCAAAGATGCAAGGTACATATCGGTGACTTTAGAGACTATGCAAACCAGCACTATGTATCAAGTGTACTTGCAAATGAAATAGCGGACGATATCCTTGCTGACAGAGAAGCTCAACGAGAAAAAGAGGACCGTCATAAGAAAAAAACGGGCAAATAGCAAAGTCTACTTTCTGCCCTACTTTCCTTTACTTCCCTTCACTTTCCACAGTACTTGGTTTTTCACGTTGTCCATGCAATAACCACCGCCTCTAACTTTCCTTACTTTCTACAATTTTCGTTACCGATTCATATTGTAGTATAGCCAGCATGACTCAAAAAAAAGCAAAACAAAAGGCCGTGGCTGCGATCCGAACTATCGTAGAAGCGGCCAAGAAACTCGCAAAAGCAGAAGAAATTTACTACGAATCACCATCCAAATACAAACAGGAAGGAAAGAGAAAATGTTCATAAAAAGCAAGGCCGAGGCAGCCACCCCGGCCCGTAACAACAACTTGCATAAAACAACCTACCAAACTTACGTCGGAAAATCAAGCAGAAAATCTTCAGCATTTTCGCTTGCTGCCCGGTTGGCTGCGGAGCTCGAGGCAATACAGTTCACGTTGCTGAATCCACATTTGCGGTCCGTTGAACGTGGAATTATTCGCAGACTATCTCAGTCTACTTTCAAAAAAATCCAGGCCGTTGCATAATGAAAGACTTACTTCAACATCTTAACATCAAGGTCATTCGGCCAGAAGGCAACAACCAACTACTCTGCCAATGCTCCTGGTGTGATCGCCAGAAGCTGCGTGTCATTTCTTATAGTGGTTGGGAAGTAGAAATGAGCCATAAAATGTTTTTTGAAAAATGTTTACTATGAATGCACACGAAGCTTTACAAAAACTTATTGACGCTGCACCGATCTACGAAAAGCCGATTGACGAAACCGATGGAATAGTTTTGAAGGACGATCACCCTGACACATTAGCTGAAATATTCGAGAAGCACAGCTCCGTCATACACCGAAACAACTGCATAGACGGTTGGAGCATCTATCATAAAAACCAGTATCAAAAAGTTGAACATGAAGAAGAAATCAGGATGCACATTCGGAAGTTCATTCTTCAATGTAAAGTTAAGCGGAAACAAAAACAAGGGGATGGCTCGTTCAAAAGATACCTTGCTACTCCTGATAAAAAAATGAAGACAAAATACTTCATCAATAACGTCCTCAACTGGTTGGATATGCCACCGCAACACTTATTGCCAGGACAAAAAGCTCCTTGTTCATTGGACGGCAAATTAGATCCCAAAAATATCATTGCCATGAAAAATGGCCTGCTCGATGTTACGAACCGCAAGAAACCAATACTCAGGCCACATACACCAGAGTTCTATACTTTGAATTACATGCCGTTCGATTACGATCCACAAGCTACAGCCCCAACGTGGCTATGGGCTTTGAGTGAATATTTCCAGGACGAACAGGGTAACCCGGACCAGCTTGTTCCAGATATATTGCATGGCTGGATTAAGCGGTTCCTGTTACGCAATACATCACATCACAAAATTCCATGTCTCATTGGACACAAGCGAACAGGCAAAGGCACGATCGGAAGGACCATTGTCAGGTTGATTGGCCCCAGGAATGTGACGAGTATTACGATTGCAGGCTTAACTAAAAACTTCGGACTCCAACCATTATTAAATAAGCAGCTCGGCATCATCTGGGACGCATCAATCACCAGTCGAAATTCAGACGTCATGAGATCAGTTGAGATCCTCAAGAATATCAGCGGTGAAGATGGATTTAATATCGATATAAAAAATCGAGAGCAGGTAGAGGTGTTCAAATTACAACTCAACCTCATGGTCATTGCTAATGAAATGCTTGACCTGCGTGACTCAACTGGAGCCTTAGCTGGTCGGTGGACTTTCCTGGAAACAACAAAGAGTTTTTATGGACATGAAAATCCGTCTATTGAAACGAAAATTGCAGGTGAATTATCAGGAATTCTGAACCTTGTTCTCCAGGCTCCGGAAGCATTAATTGAACATCCCAAAAGCATGATAATGAAAGAAGAAGCTGAAGAACTTTCATCGCCATATATTGCCTTCATTCACGATTGGTGTGTGATTGATCAAGACGTATTTATCCCCGTCGATGTACTCTGGATTTACTACTGTGAATGGGCAAAAAGGACCAGGCACGAACCGCCAAGTCCACAGAAATTTAAGGTGCGATTCAACGGTGTTCATGATGCCGTAAAAAGGTGCCGGCCGATGCTCAATGACGATGATATTTGGTCCATGAAGCAGGAGTACTCCCTGGACGCGCGTCCAGGACCGGAGCTAAATATCCTTAAACGACCACATAGTTACAAGGGAATTGATATCAAGAGTGAATGGAAAAATGTATGGGCAGTCCAAGAACATGGCGTTTAGTCCAAGAGCGTCCAGGAGTGAGAGTGCATACCTGGACGCAAAAAAAGCTGGATAGTGAGCTGGAAAGAGAGATTTTTGTCTCTTTTTGCCTCTGCCGTCCAAGTGTCCAAGTATTTGGTGTATTAAGAAGGTAGTAAATAATAGAGGTATATATATGAGTATAAAAACACAGGTGTATATTTTTTTCAGTAAAACTCAGAAACTTCCTGGACGCTTGGACGCAAATGTTATTCTCTGACTTATCATCACCGCAAATTGGGCTTGCTCCTCCCCAGAAACAAAAGGCCAGAGACAAGGATCCACGCTTCCGATCTGAGTCCTTCCGCCAGGCGGTTCGTAGGGTGCTGGTAGACATTGGTGAAGAACCGAATTACGGAAACTTCCGGAAGTACGATGGCCTCATTGACTGGGAAGTATATGCCAATAATCTTGACCATCCTACCAGAACAGCATTGTGCAATATCTTGGATGGCCAGGGACAAAAAGTTATGGTCGATGGTATCCCGGTCCATGTGGCTGAAGATATACCAGTTTGTAGTGAAATTGAAGCAGCGGAATTGTTAGCGAAAGAATCAAAAGCATTTGTGAAGTGGTGGTAAACAAAGGAACTCGTTATGAAAAAACCAAAATTCACAGTTGATGACCATTTAGAAACGGGACAAAAACTTCACCCTATCAGGGAGACTCTATTGTCCCTTTGTGTCAAGATTGGGAACGCCTATCCAATTGGAGGCCGAGCTTATCGCTTGGCTAATAAGGCGTTGGGTGCGGTTGAGTCTCTACAATGTGAACTTGATAATTGTTTATTCAGGGGAAACCCTGATCTTGGAGACAATGCAACCAAGGTCTATTACGGTTCCGATGATGCTGTGCGTACTGGACGAGAACCTTTGGACCGGAAAGTGAAATGATTATGGATGCACTACTCTTATCTGCTCAAGAAGCCGCAACATTGCTTGGCATTGCCAGGTCGCATTTGTATGCAATGCACAGTTCCGGTCGGCTTGGCCCCCTGCCGATTTCACTTGGCCGGCGAACATTATGGTCTCGACAGGAGCTTGGAGAGTGGGTAAGGTGTGGTTGTCCGGCACGGCATGAATGGATCCAACGGAATATTGACAACAGTGTTTGTAAGGCGGTATGATAAAATCGAGGTGTGAAAATGCGAATATTCAAACCGAAATACAGAGACAAGAAAACCGGCAAACTTAAATCTGTTAGCAAGCATTGGATTGAGCTAAGGGACCATTTGTATATAGTCCGTCGATTTCCAGGTTTCACTAACAAATCGCAAAGCGAAGCTCTTGGCAAGCAGATTGAGCAGTTGGTGAGTTGTCGGATATCGGGTGATCAACCAAACCCTGAATTAACCCGCTGGCTTGAAGGGATACCCAACAAATTTAGGGAACGGTTTGCTAAGATTGGTCTTATTGATCCAACCAGAGCAGCGGCCGGGAAACCCCTGGGAGATCATCTTGAAGATTTTCGGAAGTCTCTGGGTGATACTACTAAACATGCGAAACACACAGCAAATACTCTTAGGAGGATCTTCGATGCTTGCCAATTCAGGAGATGGACAGATATCTCTGCGAGCAGACTTTTCAACTATCTGAGTGATCTCAAAAACAAGGGAAATACTTCGCAGCGAACATTCAACCATGCCCTCAAGGCAGCAAAACAATTTGCTCGTTGGATGGTAAAAGATGGCCGGGCCAGCACGTCTCCGATCGAGCACTTAAAAAACGAGACAATAACTATTCGTGTTCGACAACGCCGAGCAATTGAGCTGGATGAGCTCAGGCGGTTATTAGAGGTAACTCAAACATCTGAACCCCGTTTTGGTATGACAGGCCATGAGAGGCATTTGCTTTATCGACTGGCTGTTGAAACGGGGTTGCGTGCTAACGAACTACGAACGCTTAAAGTATCGGCATTTGATTTTCAAAACTGTAGCGTAACGGTCCTCAATACTAATGCCAAGAACAAAAAGGAAGCCATATTACCTTTACGTGCAGACACAGCGATCCTGTTCCAGAGTTTTTTCATCGGCAAGTTACCTGGCGTTCGAGTTTTCAAGGTCCCTCAACGAACAGCCGAAATGCTACAAGCAGATTTAGCACAAGCCAACATTGATTACATTGACGAGAGTGACCGTGTTTTTGATTTCCACGCCCTCAGAGGACAGTGCGGATCTTTTTTGGCTGCGAGTGGTGTTCACCCAAAAGTGGCTCAGACAATTATGCGACATAGCGACATAAACCTGACAATGAACTCTTATACACACATTCTCCAAGGACAGGAGTCTAAGGCAGTTGCCAGCTTACCGGACCTGTCTTTTCCAAGTAAACAAAAGCAGGCAGCGATGGCAACTGGAACTGATGGCAAGAATAATGACTTGGCGTCTGGCTTGGCGGTTGGACGTGGAAAACAGCAGGCTTCCATGGACAGTGGAGGACAGGGCAACGAAACCGATGAGAGTAAAAACCGCATTTTGAATGGGCGATACAGGAATCGAACCTGTGACCCGCTGATTAAGAGTCAGCTGCTCTACCGGCTGAGCTAATCGCCCGAAATCGTTACAAAGTAAAAAATAAACATCAAATCCAACTCTGAATACAAA
>Ga0307439_1002766_pt1 | contig 10166 bp, 7 predicted proteins | sample SalMarWE160490MG_FD_202142 | JGI IMG/M metagenome (GOLD analysis project Ga0307439, IMG submission 202142) | Salt marsh sediment microbial communities from the Plum Island Ecosystem LTER, Massachusetts, United States - WE1604-90 | ecosystem: Environmental > Aquatic > Marine > Intertidal zone >... | reverse complement strand
CCCCAGCACCAGGTTGAGGTTGCTGGATGGATCAGCGTCAATGGCCAGGATGGAGCCGCTGTGCTCCTCAACCAGGTAACGGATGAGAAGCGCGGCGATGGTTGTCTTGCCAGTGCCGCCTTTGCCAGCCAGGGCCACGGCCACGGTCATCCCGCCCCCCCGTCCTCACTCAGGAGCGCCGCTACCGACGGGAACATGGTCATATCTGTGTGCGGCAGGAACAGCGCGGCGTTGAACTCGTCGAAGAAGGTGTTGTCGGCTGAGAGTTCCAGGTAGGTCATCATCTTCGCCACCTCGGTCACGCGCTGGCGCATCTCCCGCGAAAGGAGCGCCATGTACGCCCCCCGCACCGAGGTGTTGCCCAGGAAGTGAAAGCGGTCGTAGGGCATGTCCGGCAGCATGCCGATCTGGACCGCCTTCTCCACGTTGATGTACTGACCGAAGGCCCCGCCGATGAGCACCTGACTCGCGTCGCTCAGGCTCAGCCCCACGCTGCGGGCCAGGACGGAGAACCCGGCGTAGATAGCCGCCTTGGCCCGCATCAGGTTGTCAACGTCCACCGCCGTGATGACGATGTCTTCACCAATGGCGGTCTCGTCGGCCCAGGCCACCACGTACTCCGGACCATGCTTTCCCTCCCGCACCCGCTTCGTGGGCAGATTCAGATTGACATTGCCACCCTTGTCAATCACCCCGGTGACGAACATCTCCGCCAGCAAAGAGATCAGCCCGGAGCCGCAGATGCCCCGGGGCTTCTCGTCGCCGATGACACGATAAGTAGCCTCGTAAGCCTCCGATCCGCCATTCGCCATTCGCCATTCGCTATTCGCTATTCGATCTTTGATCCACACCTCCTCAATGGCCCCCGCCGTGGCGCGCATCCCATGCACCACCCCGGCCCCCTCGAAGGCAGGCCCGGCGGAGCAGGAGCAGGCGACGAGCCAGGTACAATCCCCCAGCACCATCTCCCCGTTGGTCCCGATGTCCACGAACAGCGTCAGTTCCTCCGTGCTACACATCCCGGAACTGACCACGCCCGACGTGATGTCGGCCCCCACGTAGGAGGCGATGCCGGGCAGGCAGTCCACCGTCGCCTCGGGATTGATCCCCAGGCCAACTTCCCGGGCCGAGAAGCGGGGTAACTGGTTGACGGCGGTAGTGAAGGGCATCAGGCGGATGGACTCCGGGCAGATGCCGGCGAAGAGGTGGATCATCGTGCTGTTGCCGGCCACCACCGCCTTGTAGATTTCGTCGGTGCTGATGGACCGCTCCCTGGCCGCCTTCTTCAGGAGACGGTTGAAGGTCTCCACCACCAGCCGCTGCAGTTCCTGCAGGCCGTTCCCCTTGGAGGCGTAGATGATGCGGGAGATGACGTCCTCGCCTCTGGCGATCTGGCCATTGTAGTCGACCGCCTGGGCCATCACCTCACCGCCGATCAGGTCCACCAGCCAGACCACATTGCTGGTCGTGCCGATGTCAATCACCACCGCCCACAGGCTCTCCAGGTGCTCCCCAGCCAGGACGTCTATCAAGCGGGGCGGACCATCGGGGCAGTCCCAGGCGTCCAGTTCGACCACCACCGTGACCGTCCATTCCCCCTCTCGCAGCGCCTGGCCCAGTTTACGCAGCACCGGCAGGGAAGCCTGCAATCCCCGCAGATCGTAGCGGCGGGCCAGTTCCCGCTGCAGGCGAGACCAGTCGTCGGTCTGGTCTTGCAGGGAGGGCGGCTCCAGAGTGACGGTGTACTTGCGCAGCGGCTGATCGTGCAGATCGTATGGAAAGGGCAACACGACCTTTGCCGCTCGCTTGCTCTCCTTCAGCCGCCGCTCGATCTTCTCCTGCGGCGGCACGAGAACGACAACGTCCCCCTCGACGACCGTCTGGCAGGCCAGGGCATAACCGGCTTCCACGTCCGCAGGGGAGAGGCGCTGCGTGGTACGCCGCCGAACCTTGCCCTCCTGGACGACGACCGCGCAGCGGCCGCAGCGCCCCTGGCCACCGCATGGCATATTGAGCGCTACCCCAGCCTGCTGGGCAGCGTCGCCGATCAACGCCCCGGCAGGGACCTCTACCTCGCGGTCGAGGGGCAGGAAGCGGACCTTACACATTGTCATCGCAGCAATCAGCCATTAGCAGTCAGCAGTTGGCAGTTGGTGGCTGTCGGCTAACGGCTATGGACTCCATAGTTTCAGGTATCCAGTCAGATCCACCGCCTCGCGCGGCCCGACCTGGATCTCCCAGCCCGGAAGTTCCTCCTCCAGTTCACCCATCAGGACCGCCACGTGACCGGGGATGATCAGTCTGCGATGGCTGATCTTCCCCTCAATGCCGGTCGTCTTGACCGATTTGGCGATGCGCTCGGCGTCGAACTTGCCGGCCGCCCAGGCAGTCAGGACGCTCATGCCTTCCGCATCGGCCACCAGCAGCCAGCTCGGCATCCCACTTCCGTCAATCTCGTTAGCCACGGAGAAATAGGTAATAGAGAAGTTGGTCGTCACCATAAGCGGTGAGTCTGGCTTGGGATCGTTGATCTCGTAAATGCCCGGCTGCACCTGGATCGGTTCCTGCGGGTTGGTGTAGATGTTCTCCCGCAGCACCAGCAGCGCATAGGCCGAGGCCGGCGTGAAGTGGTCGAGCACGACGAAGCCACCATACTTGGCGACGTGTTGGCCGGCCAGCATGACCTCCTCCGTCCGGTCGGCTGCGCCCTCGCCGGGGAAGGTAATGATGGGATAACCCAGCGGGCGGAAGTTCTTCTTAAGGGCCAGGCGACGTAGTTGCGTCAACGTGACCAGCGTGCCGATGGGATCGCGCACGCCGGGGTCCAGCACCATGTCCTGCACGCCTTTGCCCTTGATTTGCTCCGTCATCTCGGCCAGGTCGCTCAGACCACCCCCCCCATCCCCCCCTGGGAGGGGGGGGGTGCGCACGGCCAGCGGAGCCTGCGCCTTCTTCGCCAGTGCCGCCATCGTCTCCCAGTTGTCGGAAGTAGCAGCGTAGAGAAGCGGCGTCGCCCCTTCAGCCGCCTTCACCCCCGCCTCCATGACAGCGGGGGCCTCAGCGATGAGGATAAGTGGCCGGTCGGTCGCTTCCTGAACAGTCTGTACCGCTGACGCGAAAGTGCCCGCGTCGCCGGAGGCCACCTCGACTGCGATGCCGTCCAGGAACAAGTCCATCCCGACGTAATCCACGCCGAAGCCCATAGCCGCCTGCACTGCTGCCCTCAACTCACCCGCTGGCATCGTGTCATGGACGCGCACGAAGAGACCAGCCTTGTGATAGAAGGTCTTCTCGTGGCGGAAGAGGATGGTCTCGTTGCCAACCTCGACCTTGTGCCCCGGCCCCTTCACTGTGACCAGCCGGATGGGTGGAGCGGCAGCGGCCGCCAGTTGTGCCTTCGCCTCCTCAGAGACGTAGGGGCAGGCAGCAAGTTCCGCCTGCTTGGCCGCCAACTTCATGGCGAAAGCCAGACAGGTGGGATAGCCGCACTCTTTACAGTTAGTTCGCGGCAAAAGTTTGTAGATTTGCAGTCCGCTTAAAGCCATTTTATCCCCCTACTTCCCCATCAGTTTCTCGATAAACGCTTCCACCCGCTTCACCGTCTCCGGGTGGCGCATAACGAGGATGTCGGCCCCTGACTCGACGAGAGCGGTCGCCGTCATTGTCTCCCACAGGACTGCCCGCTCGTGCCAGTCGCCCCAAGCATCCGGCACCCCCTCGCCGACCTTGGCTTCTTTCTGCCGCCAGGCCTCGTAGCCAGGGGTGACCAGCATGGGCAATTGGGTCATCTTATCGCCCTGGAGCGCCGCGATGCGCAGCCGCTCCATCACCGAGTAGCCGTACTCTATCCCGTAGCCCAGGCCAGCCGTCGTGGGGTCCATCAGAATACGCTCCAGCGGCAATCCCATATCGGAGATCAGGATGACTAATTGCTTGGACAGGTTGACGTCCATCGGCGTGCAGGAGTTCACCAGGTGGCCGTGGGCCAGCGCCGCCGCGACGATGGTGCGGTAATTCTTCTCCTCGCAGAGGCCCAACACAATTCGCTCCCCAGCCGCCTCCTCGGCCACAGCCACCAGGAGTTCGTTGTCGGCATCTACCTGACCAGGGCCGAAGACCAGGATTGGCATCCCGACCGCCTCCAGCACGGCGCGGGTAGCAGCGCGGGCATCGGCCGCCGTCGTCGGTGTGTCGCCATCCTTTGTCAGGCTGAGTTGCAACAGAATCAGGTCTGCGCCGGCCTCCTCAGCCGCTTTGGCCCAGGTCGCCGGGTCGTCCACCACGTCACCCCAGGCCTCCATCAACAGCGGCGACCAGTCGTCGGGCCGCCGACTCGCGATCTCGATGGCGATGCGCGGCGAGTTGGGGATCTCACCCTCGAAGTGTAGGAAGGGCAGCGTCGTCTCGCCACCGACAGTGACGGTGTGGCTGCGGGTGCCGCCATCGTCAGGCGTCGCGCCCAGCGTCACCTCCCGCACCTTCCCTCTCCACTTCTCGACCGGAATCTCGACTGTGACAGGCATACAATGTCCTCCTTAAAACTGCTTGCTCGGGCTCAAGGTGGTCTCTGACCATCATCAGCCTCGGTTGTAATGATAATCCTTAACTGACCAGCGGTCAAGTGATGGTCATAGCGCCTCGCGAGTGACATTCCTCACAAGACGCAAGGAGCGGGGGCCGCCACCAGGCACGACGGCCCCCGGAACTTCGACCGGCAGCCCCTCCCCTACTCCGCCATGTCGCGCACGACGTCGCTCATTGAGAGGATGCCCACCGGGCGCTGCGTGGCGGGCTTTTCGTGCATAATGACCAGACGGGAGACGTCCCTGTCCAGCATTATGAGGGCTGCGGCCTCCACGGGAATGTCTGGGATAATCGTCGCCACGCCAGAACTCATCACATCCTCGGCCACCATCTGCTTATAGTCCTGATTGTAGACTTTCACCAGGTCCTCGCGGGAGATGATGCCGCAGACCTCGCCGCCTTCGTCAACGACGACCACCGCCGTGATCTTGTTCTCGGCCATGCGCCTGGCTACCTCCGGCAGCGGAGTGTCCGTGTGGCAGGTGATCACTCCACGCCGCATCAGGTCACGTACAAATTTGACCATCTTTGGCCTCCCGAATGTATCGAAAAAGTCGAATGGAGGCCCGGCTTTAGCCGGGAAACCCCCGCTGAAGCGGGGCCTCCGAAGCACTTTTCGTGCTTAGAAAAGCGGAGGCATCGTCAGCGCCGGATGCCCCTTCTCCTCCAGGAACGGGAGCAAACCCTCCACGTCGGTGCAGACAGTCTCGTCGGCGATCTTACCCAGCAAGTCGGGGTCGCCCTCCCGTTCGCAGGCCGCCTTGAATTCTTCGGCCATGCTCTCCTTCAGGAAGGAGGACATCCAGACGATACGCTTGAGGCCCCCATCGGCGGAGATGAACTTGGGACTGATGAGGTAGTACTTGCCGATACCCATCACGCCAGGCGTCTGGATGCCGCCGCCGCACATGCCGGCCAGTGTGGAGAAAGTCATCCCGGCTGGCGTCATGCTGGGGTCCTCCCGGCTGACGATCATGAAGCCATTGGCCTCGGGGATGATCATCATGATGCACTCGAAGCACCCACACGCCGTCATGGGGTTGTCCATGATGGAATACATCGAGACCGTTTCCACCGTGCCGTGGGACGCCGACCGCGCGTACTCGTTGACCCCGGTGAAGTAACCCTTCTCCGGGTCCAGACAGGTGCCCTTCTTGATCGGCTGGTTGGGGCCGGTGGGGTTGATCTGGTAGGAAGCCTTGCAGTCCAGCCAGTTGTAGGCTCCGCACAGCCCCAGCCGCTGCGGGCTGACGACGCAGACGTGGTTAGGAGCGAAGCTTTGACATAAAATGCACGAGTAAAACGTATCTACCGCCTCGTCGGTCAGGTCGGCCATGCGCCGGTTGCGGAAATCGTAGGCCACCCGCGCCTTCTCCAGCCACTCGGCGTGTAGATCGGGCTCGGTGATGATCTTCACCTGCACCTTGTCCACGATGGCCCCGAAGTCGGCGTGGAACCTGGCGTAGAGGATGTCACCGAAATGCTTGAGGTTGAACCCCTTGTCGGCCGCGGTCTTGCTGATGCGAATCCAGGTGATGTCCCGCTGGCCGATGTGCTGGATGCCGGAGGCAGCGTTGACGAAATAATGGAACTGGCGCTCCAGCACCGGCTCGAAGTCCTCCTGCATCTTGCGGCCGGCCACCTCGACCAGCAATCCTACGTCCATCGCGCCGCCGACCTCCACGTCCTCGAAGCCGTCGCCAATGACCTCGATCTTGCCATCCTCAACCTCATCCATCGGACGCATCGCCAGGTACTCCCAGGCGCGGCTGTGCTTACCGCCGAACTCGACCCGCATGTCGGCCCGGCGCACGACCTCGCCCTCGAAGGCGGAGCCGTAGGGCACCGGCACCGGCACCTCGGTGATCTTGACCTTGACGCCGCGCACCTCAATGCAACGCTGCACCAGTTTGGCCGCCCGCTCCGCGTCGTTCTCCGCCTCAATCTCGTTCCACGGCATCGAGATGATGTGCTCGTAGCGCGTCACGCCGGTGGGCAGAATCTCGGGCACGACGGTGTCGGCGATGGCCGGGAAGCCATAAGAGAGCGCGCCAGCGCCGGTGGCGTACTTGAGATCGTCCAACTCACCCAGCACCAGCGCGAAGGCGAAGACGCGGAACTTGTTGTAGAGCAGGATGTCACGCCACTGACCGCCCTTCATGCCGCCGAAGGTCAGCGCCGACCGCGTGGCGAAGCCGGCCGCGTAGATGGCAGAGATGGTGTCGGTGCCGAAGGGCACGATGTAGGTATCGTACCCCATCTCCACCCCTTCCTCCTGCAACTGATCAATGATACAGCGCCCATTGACGTTGCCGGAGAGGAAAATGAGGATGTTGCGGCGCTGCAACTCACGCACGATGCTGACCGCCGCCTCGTTCGTGCGTGCCGCCCCGATGACGGCGGCAAAGCCCGGCATACGGCCGTCCACCAACTGGATGCCCCAGGAGCGGAGTTGGATGTCGTCAATGGGGCCATTGAGGTGACCGTCGCCGGCCGCCTCACCGAACTCGGGGCTGGTGAAGGAAGTGCCGCCGGCCAAGACGAAGCCGGGGTAGGGCTCCGGCTGCTGCCCCAGGGCGAACCTTACGCCCTCAATGGTCTCTTCGGCCAGAAGGGTGGCTTGGCCGACATCAAGCGTCTCGCCCAGGTAGGGGGTCCACAGTTGCTCGCCAGGCACCGGGTGCAGGAGGTTCTTGGCGTGATCCAACACCGGCCGCAGATCGCTCAAGGTGGTGACCTCGCGCCCCAGCATGCCGTAGATGACCGGCAGGTAGTAGGCCGTGTTGGGGAAAGTGACCGCGCAATCGGCTCCTTTCTCGGCGATGGCCTTTTCCAGAAGCGCATCTGCCTCAGCGACGATACCGTTTGCGCCACGGATTGCTCGTGTTGCAATGTATCTTGACATTTCATTTGCCTCCTACACCGTAGACCGCTTCGATGCGCTCTTCAAACGGCAACGCCAGCAGTTCCGGCATGCGCCAGTCACCGCTCTTGCCCCACTTGCTGGGGTCGTATTCCGGCAGACCCAGCGCGGCCCGTTTCTTGTCAATGTGCTCCAGGGACTTGCGCAGGATCTCCTCCGGGTCGGTGATGAACTCCAGTTTACCGCCGATCTTCTCCTCCCAGCCCGCGCTCAGGATGCGCAACACTTCTTCACACCCGCTCACCGGGTTGGTGACGCCCATGATGACGTAGGCCCCGGAGGCGACGCAGTAGGTGGCGATGGAGATGGCCTTCTCGCTCATCCACTCGGGTGCCAGCCCGACGGCCGGGATGTCGGCGATGTCCTCGCCCAGCCCGGTCTCGGTCGCCATTTCGCTCAGCACCGTCAGGATGCGGGAGTTGTCCACGCAGGAACCCACGTGGAGCACCGGCGGGATGCCAGTCGTCTCACAGATTTCGCGCAATCCCGGCCCGGCGAACTCCAGCGCCTCACCCAGCATGCTGCCCTCCTTGGCGCTGGCGATGGCCGCGCAGCCGGTCTCCACCACCAGCACGTCGTTCTTGATGAATTCCCTGACCAGGTAGCGATGGAGCGAGTCGTGCTGCACGCGCGCGTTGTTGCAGCCGACGTTCCCCACCACGCCCCGGATACGGCCCGCCATGATGGCGTCGTTCAGCGGGCGGAAGGAACCGCGATAGAGGCCGCCCAGCGCGTAGTTGACGTACTCGTGGGAGAAGCCAGGCACCAGTTTGCCGGTTATGTCAGGGATGCGGGCCTCGCCCCGGTTGGGGAAACGGTCAATCCCCCGCCGCACGATCTCCCTGGCGATCTCCATAGCCCGGTGCTCGTCGAACTCGATGTGCGTCGCGCCGGTGATCTTCGCCTTGGGGGAGGTGGTGATCAGTTCGGTGTGGAACTGGTCGGCCAGGACCGCCAGCCCCTGCATGATGCATTGGATGTCCACCACCATAGCCTCGACTGCACCGGTCAGGATGGCTAACTCTTGCTGCAGGAAATTGCCGCCCAGCGGTATGCCCTGGCGCATGAGCGTCTCATTGGCAGTACAGCAGAGACCGACCAGATTGATGCCCGCCGCCCCCTTGCTCTTGGCGTACTCGACCAACTCCGGGTCCTGCACCGCCGCTACGATCATCTCCGAAAGCGTCGGCTCGTGACCATGGATGATGATGTTGACCTCATCTTCCTTCAACACGCCCAGGTTGGATTGTGCGACGACGGGGCTGGGGGTGCCGAAGAGGATGTCGGAGAAATCAGTTGCCAGCATTGAGCCACCCCAGCCGTCGCCGATCGCGCAGCGCAGCGCCTGGTTGAGGATATGCTCCGCGTCCTGGTCGTTGCCGACGTGGGTGCGGTGCATGATCTCGACGATCTCGCGGTCAATGCCGCGTGGGGCGACCTTCTGATCGCGCCAAATCTGCTGTCGCTTTGGCGGCGCTCGCTTGATACAGGCAACTTCCCCTTCCTGCTTGCCAAACTCGGCCAGCGCGGCCTCGGCCACGGCCAGCGCCAGTTCGTCAAGCGCTCGCCCATCCGTGGGGACGCCTAGATATTTCGCCACTTCCTTCAGTTTGAAGGGATCGCGCACGCCGTAGTCGGGCGCGTCCCCCTCGACGGCGGCCTTGAGCGTGAGCGCCAGGTCGCGCCCGTGGTCGGAGTGAGCGGCCGCGCCGCCCGCGACCATACGGGCGAAGTTGCGGGCCGCGACCGTCTCCCGCGTCGCCCCACATATACCGGTCGCGCCCTCCTTCGTCAGGCGGCAGGGGCCCATGGAGCAATTCCTGCAACAGAGCCCCTGCGCACCAATGGGGCAGGGGGCCAGGGCGTCGGCGCGGGAGAAGGCTGTGCTGTACCCTTCCTCTTGGGCCCAGGCCAGTATCTCGACCGCAGCCGGATCTACACTACACTCCTGTGGTGTTCGTGCTTTCTTCTTTGCCATGTTCGTATCTCCTTAACTTACAGCGGTTTCAGCCGCTCCGTCTGTGACTGAATGAAACGTAGTGACTACTCAGGCATCGTCATTCTGAGCGACCGAAGGAGCCTGTCCTGAGCAGAGCCGAAGGAAGCGAAGAATCTCGCGTTGGCAATGATTCGACGCTCAAAGAACGAGATTCCTCGTCCCCTCGGCTACGCTCGGGGCAGGCTGCTACGCTCCTCAGAATGACGCATCACGGGCAGCCTGAGTAGTAACGAAACGTGAAACGTGATCAGTACCGCCGGAACTCGCCGGACATCTCGAGGTCGGTGCGGTTCGTCTCGGTCACGCGCATGCCCAGCACGTCCCAGGCCGGGTCCTTGAAGCGCAGGCCAGGCTGTGCCAGGACGGGGGGGGCGCCCTCGCCGACCGGGTAGCCGGCGCCAGCCAGGGCCTCCTCTATCGCCGGTGGCTCGATCTTGCCGGGGTCGTAGGAAACGAGCGCCTGCTTCCAGCCCGAACTGGCGTAGACGTCCTCCACGCCGTCCAGCCCGGCCAGCACCTCCCGCACCGCCTTGACGTGATGGTCGGCCCAGAGGGCAGGTAGGTCCAGCACTACTTTCTCCATATCGTCACCTCCATTGTGGTTGGTAGACTGGTAGATTGGTACATTAGTAGGTTGGTACATTGGTAACAGAGACCAAC
>Ga0307439_1002762_pt1 | contig 10170 bp, 10 predicted proteins | sample SalMarWE160490MG_FD_202142 | JGI IMG/M metagenome (GOLD analysis project Ga0307439, IMG submission 202142) | Salt marsh sediment microbial communities from the Plum Island Ecosystem LTER, Massachusetts, United States - WE1604-90 | ecosystem: Environmental > Aquatic > Marine > Intertidal zone >... | reverse complement strand
CAGCTTCCTGGGCAGAAGATGGATGGGAACCGTGGACGTCTTCCTCCACAGGACCCTGAAGCTGGACGTCACCATCGGTAAATACCTCTACTGGAAACACTTCTGCTGCATACCCAACCCGCCCAAGCCCAAGAACCTGATCAGGCCCACCGGGCTCGCGGGCATGCTGTTCACCAGGTTCATAGATTAGCGCCGCCCACCGGAAAATAGAAAAGCCTCACGAGGGGTCAAACAAGCATGCTCCGACTCGGAGTCATAGGTTGCGGCCGCGTCACCACCATGTTCCACCTCCGAGCCGTACGAGACATCAGTGAGATAGAGGTAGCCGCGGTATCCGACATCGACGAAAAGTTGATGCGAGAAGCAGCCAGCAGGTGCGGCGCCAAGGCTTACAGGGACTACCATGAACTTTTGAGTGACCCTGACATCGACGGCGTCGCCATCAACACCCCGCCGAGGCTCCACGAGGATATGATCCTCGACGCCTTGAGCAACGGTAAACATGTTCTATGTGAAAAGCCTCTCTCGGATACCGTGGAGGGCTGTGTGAAGATAGGGGAGGCTCAAAACGAGTCGGGGCTGGCGGTTCTCCCCGCCCACAACTACGCGTTCACGCCTTGCCTGACCCGCCTCACCGATCTCGTGGACTCCGGCGCGGTGGGAGGCGTGAGGAAGCTTACCCTCGCCTTCATGAACAACCTGAAAACGTACCGGCCTCAGACGGACTTCAGGACCACTTCGGGCGACGGCGTCTTAATGGACGTGCTGCCGCACATACTCAGCGTGTCGAAACAGGTAGCCGGGACGGCGGTGGACGTCAAGGAGCTTCGATGGTGGTGCGACGACTACCCGGTCTGCGACAACATGGAGACCACCCTGGTTACCGACCGGGGTGTGGACCTGGAGTGCAGCATGAGCTGGACCAAGCTGGTGCCCAAGTTCAGTATAGAGGTCCACGGATACGACGGCCGCCTAGAGGCTGAGCTCATGATGAAGCCCTACCAGGTCTCTCTGGAGAACCGGGGAAGGAAGAAGGTCTACAGGGATCGAGGGCTAGGCTGGTACCTCGACCTCGTCAGGTTCAAGCACCCCAGCTTCAAGAACCAGTACCTCCACTTCTACCGGTTGGCCAGCGGCCTAGAACCGCCCCGGATCACGGTGGAAGACGAGATCCATATACTAGAGGTCATAGAGAAGATATCCGAGATGATGTAGGAGGGGATGGTTTGAGCAGGGTGTCAGTGGTTCGAGCCGGCGGAGACGTCTCGGCAGCCGTTCGGCGTGGCGTAGAGCTGCTAGACGCCCCGTTGCCTCGCGGCATCGACGTGGTGGTCAAGCCCAACATCTGCAACGCCAAGAACCCGGACGGCATGGTGATAACCGATTTCAGGGTGATAGAGGCCGTGGTCGGCCTCCTCAAGGAAAGGGGCTGCGAGGTCACGGTGGTGGAGTCGGACAACATCTCGGGCACAGCGGACTACAGGGCTGAAAGATCCGGCTTACTTGCGCTCCTCGAAGAGCTAGACGTTGGATGGGTTAACCTGAGCCACGACGACTACGAGGGGCACGAGGTGGCCGGCACCGTCCTCAGGATGCCTAGGACAGTCATGGACGCCGAGTACTTCGTCAACCTGCCCAAAATGAAGACCTGTGCCCACACCCTGGTGACCCTCGGCATTAAGAACCTATACGGCGTCTTCCAGCGGAAGAGCAAGGGCAGGCTCCACAGGCACCTCGACGAGATATTGCCCTACCTGGCTGAGACGGTGAGAAACGACTTGGTGGTGGTGGACGGGTTGACCTGCATGGAGGGGAACGGGCCTGTCGTCGGGAACCCCGTCTGCCTCGACGCGTTGGTGGCGGGCGTAGACATAGTATCCGTGGACTCGGTGTGCACCAGCATCATGGGGTTCGACCCCTCCGAGGTAAAGCACATCGCGTCATCAGTTGGACGCGCCCCAGGCACGTCGGACATGGAAAATATAGAGGTCGTGGGGGAGGACTGGACCCAGCTGGTCCACAGTTTCGAGCCGCCGTACAGCCTCAAGGCTACCCTCAAGAGCCTTCGCGCCATCAAGGACATTTACCTCACCAAGTGAACGCCTCTTCACGGTAAACGATATATTCCGTTGCCACACCCTGACAGAGGATGAATAGAGCCATCAAGGTGCTTCTGCTCTCCGTGTTCGTGGCTATGCTTGGCCTCGGTATCGTCAGCCCCATCCTGCCGCTGTACGCCGAGAGCCTGGGCGCCACGTACACCCAGGTGGGGCTGCTCAGCTCGGCATGGAGCATATCGAGGCTCATATTCAGCGCCCCCGCGGGGAGGCTCAGCGACTCCTCAAGCAAGAAGAAGGTCATCGTAGCCGGGCTGCTCGTCTACGCGGTGGTCAGCCTCATGTACGTGGTCGCGTGGGACTATAACTCTCTCCTCTCGTTCAGGTTCGTCCACGGCCTGGGCTCCGCCATGACCATGCCCATCGCCATGGCCTACGCCGCGGAGCTGTCGCCCGAGGGAGAGGAGGGACGCTACATGGGCACCATGAACTTCGCCATGTTCGGCGGCATGGGGTTCGGACCCCTCCTGGGCGGCAGCCTAACCGACCTGTTCAACATGAGCGCCCCATTTTACTTCATGAGCGGCCTCACCTCCCTGAGCCTGGCGCTCGTGATGCTTTTCCTCCCGGAGCTGGGTTCGACGACCTACACGGAGGACAAGCCCAAGCCCTCGTTCAGGAGGGTACTGTCTAACAGGATCTTACTGGCTAGCTTCGTGTTCAGGGCCGTGAACGCCCTGGGCCGCGGAGCCATCATGGGGTTCCTATCCATCTTCATGACCACGACGGTCTTGGAGGGCGGCCTCGGTCTGTCCGTCACACAGGCGGGCATCGTGCTATCCGTGGGTCAGCTCAGCTCGGCTGCCCTCCAGAGGCCGTGTGGAGTCTTGGCGGACCAACACGACAAGAACAGGCTCATCATCATGGGGGGCATGGTGGCGGTGGTGGGCATGGCCATGTTCCCTTTCGCCCACAGCTTCTGGCAGGTGCTTGCCGCCAGGCTCCTGTTCTCCGCGGGAAGCGCGTTGATGACGCCGGCAATCACCGCGATAGCGGCCATCGAGGGACGCAGCCTGGGCATAGGGACCACCATGAGCGTCTTGCAGAGCGCCATGAGCCTCGGCATGATGGCTGGGCCGCTCATCTCGGGGGTCTTCGCCGACATGTTCAGCCTGACGCCCGTGTTCTGGCTGGGCTCCGCCATCTCCCTGTTGGGGTTGGGGATGTTCGTCGTGCTTCAGCCAAGAGCCGACTCTGAGAAGGTGGCTTTGTAGCCTATATGCTTATGTAAGGCTTGTCATCGTCCCCTGTCGTAGGGGCCTTCGTTCCGTGTCGAGCAGCTTTAAATACGGTGCACACATGTTTGATCGATACAACCTCGAAAGTGATATCCTTTGAAGACAGCTAGACAGGTCGGCATCGTGGGGTACGGCGCCTACGTACCCATCTACAGGCTGGAGGCGTCCGAGGTGAACCGGGTCTGGGGGGGAGTCGGGGTGCCCGTTGAGGAGAAATCGGTGGTGGCGCCAGACGAGGACACGGTGACCATCTCGGTGGAGGCGGCGAAGCAGGCCGTGAAGCGCTCGGGCATAGACCCCTCGGAGATAGGCGCCGTCTACGTGGGCACCGAGTCCAAGCCCTACGCGGTGAAGCCCAGCGGCACCATCGTGGCCGAGGCCATAGGGGCAACCCCGAGCGTGTCCACGGCCGACTACGAGTTCGCGTGCAAGGCGGGCACCGAGGCCATGCAGAACTGCATAGCCCTCGTCGGCAGCGGGATGCACAGGTACGCCATGGCCATAGGCGCGGACACCGCCCAGGGGAGGCCGGCGGACGCGCTTGAGTACACCGCGGCCTGCGGGGGAGCCGCGTTCATATTCGCGGAGCGCAGCGACGATACGGTCGCCTACGTCGAGGCCTCCTACAGCTACGTGACGGATACGCCCGACTTCTGGAGGCGTTCCAAGGAGATGTACCCGCGGCACGGTAACAGGTTCACGGGGGCACCCGCGTACTTCAAACACATCCAGGGCGCCTCCAAGAGGCTGCTGGCGGAGACAGGGTACAAGCCCGAGGACTTCGATTACGCCGTCTTCCATCAGCCCAACACCAAGTTCCCCATACGCGTGGGCAGGGGCCTCGGCTTCACCATGGACCAGATCGACCCGGGGCTCGTGGCCCCCAGGATCGGGAACACCTACGCGGGGAGCACACCTGTCGGCCTCGCCGCCACGCTCGACATAGCCGAGCCCGGCGACAAGATATTCGCGGTGAGCTACGGCTCCGGCAGCGGCAGCGACGCCTTCGTCTTCACCGTGCAGGAGGCTTTACCCGGGAAGCGGGGTGGGCCGAAGCTGGCCAGCTTCATCGAACGCAAGAAGTACGTGGACTACGCCACGTACCTAAGGTTCAGGGGGCAGATAATACAATGAGGAAGGTGGCGGTGGCGGGCGTCGGCCTAGTGAAGGTCAGCGAGCACTGGGAGAAGGCCATCTGGGGCCTTTTCGCGGAAGCCGCGCTCCAGGCCATGAAGGACGCCGGCACAGGTGACGTGGATAGTCTCTACGTTGGTAACATGAGCGGCTCCCTCATGCAGGATCAGCTCAACATGGGGGCGCTCATGGCAGACGCCGTGGCCAGGCCCGGGCTCCACGCCGTCCGGGTGGAGGCTGGCTCGGCCAGCGGCGGCGTCGCGTTCCACGAGGCCGTCAAGGCGGTGGCCTCCGGTTACAGCGACTGCGCGTTGGTGGCGGGCGTCGAGAAGATGAGCGACGTCCTGCCCGAGGTGGCCGCCAAGAGCCTGGTTATGGAGGAGGAGCAGGAGTACTCGGCTTACACGGGGGTCACGAAGGCGGGGCTCAGCGCCATGCTCCACAGGCTCTACATGGAACTCTACGCGGAGCCCAGCGAGGTGGGCATGATGGCCGTCCAGAGCCACGAGAACGCGGTGGGCTGCAGGCACGCCCAGTACCCGTTCAGGATGAGCATCGAGCGCGCCATGGACAGCCCCATGGAGGCGGACCCCATACACATGATGGAGTGCGCGGGAGTCGGAGACGGGGCGGCCGCCGTCGTGCTGGTCCCGGCTGACGCCGGCGGGGTCGAGGTGGCCGCCACGGCGGTCGCCACGGACTACTGCAGCCTCGCCATGAGAGATGACCCTCTAACGTTGGGCGCCGTGCAGAAGGCGGCGGAGAAGGCTTACAGGATGGCCGAAGTGAAGCCCGGCGACATCGACCTGGTCGAGGTTCACGACGACTACACCATCAACGGCGTCCTCAGCCTGGAGAGCCTTGGGCTCGTCGAGGCAGGGAAAGCCGCGAAGCTCGTGGCCGAGGGAGGCGCAGCCAGAGACGGCATGATACCGACCAACGCCTTCGGCGGCCTAAAGGCGCGCGGCAACCCACTGGGCGCCACCGGCGTCTACCAGGTCGCCGAGGTCGCCCTGCAGCTCAGGGGGGCGGCGGGAGACCACCAGGTGGAAGGCGCCGAGGTTGGGCTGGCCCAGAACATGGGGGGCCTAGGCTCCACTTGTGCTGTGACCATTCTGAGGAGGCTGGGGCCATGAGCGTGCCACGATACTGGAGAGAGGAGGTGCCCAGGTACCGTCTCCTGGGTGAGGAGTGCACGGGCTGCGGCACCAGGTTCTTCCCGGCGCGCCCAGTGTGCACAGTGTGCGGCTCCACGGAGTTCAAGGACTATAAGCTGGCGGAGACGGGTGAGGTGGTCACGTGGACGGTGATAAGGAACCCGCCCATGGGCTTCGAGAAGTACAGGCCCTACGTGGTTGCGTTGCTGGAGCTGGACGACGGCGTCCGGCTGCTGAGCCAGGTGGTGGACGTGGACCCCGAGGAGGTCCAGGCCGGGATGAGGGTCGAGGCCGTGTTCCGCCGCGTCAAGGAGGACGGCAGCGCGGGCATCATCCAGTACGGCTACAAGTTCAGGCCGGTCGTCGAGTAGCCCACACTTTTATAACCGCTCCGCCCTTTTCTCGCTCTGATAACGTTGCCTCCACGGACGAAGTATGACATCATCTCTGAGATCGCGAAGAGGCGGGGCTTCTTCTGGCCCAGCTTCGAGATATACGGCGGCATGAGCGGGTACGTCACCTACGGGGACCTGGGCACCAAGCTGAAGCGGAACATCGAAGCCCTGTGGAAGGAGCACTTCGTGAGGAAGCAGGGGTTTCTGGAGCTGGACGACCCCATCGTCAACCCCGAGCGCGTCTTCGAGGCTTCGGGGCATCTGCAGAGCTTCAAGGAGTACTCCTCCGAGTGCAGCCAGTGCGGCAGGAGCTTCAGGGCCGACCACCTGGTCGAGGATAAGACGGGCATGGAGAACGTGGAGGCCATGGGAGGCGACGCCGTAAAGCGCCTCCTGCTGGAGCACAAGGTCAGGTGCCCCGTCTGCGGCGGCGAGCTGAAGGAGCCCACGCTGTTCCTCACAATGTTCAAGACCGAGATAGGGGCCACGGGCGGAGAGGTTGGTTACGCCCGCCCCGAGACCGCTCAGGCCATGTTCCTCAACTACAGGTGGGGCTTCCAGCACGCGCGTGAGAAGCTGCCCTTCGCCCTCGCCCAATGCAGCAAGGTGATGAGGAACGAGATCAGCCCCAGGCGAGGCATGGTCCGGCTCAGGGAGTTCACCATAATGGAGCTGGAGCTATTCTTCGACCCCCAGGAGCCTGGGTGCCCGTGGTTCGACGAGGTGAGGGACACACCCATCAAGCTCCACACAGAGAAGATGGAGACGGAGGACGTCAAGGAGCCCCTGGAGACCACCGTAGGTGAGGCCGTTGAGAGGGGGCTCATACTCACCGAGTGGCAGGGCTACTTCATGGGCGTCAGCCAGCGGTTCATCACCGCCCTCGGTATGCCCCCTGAGAAGCAGAGGTTCAGGGCGCACCTCCCAGACGAACGCGCCCACTACAGCGCCCAGACCTACGACCACGAGGTGTTCTTCGAGACCTGGGGCTGGATAGAGGTCTCGGGCTGCGCCTACAGGACGGACTACGACCTCAGGAGCCACATGGAGGCTTCAGGCGTAGACATGACGGTTCTGAGGGAGGACGGCTCCAGATATCTGCCCCACGTGGTGGAGCCGAGCTATGGGCTGGACAGGCTGTTTCTGTCGGTGCTGGAGGCGACGTATGAGCGTAGGAAGAGGCGCAACGTGTTCCATCTGCCGAGGGAGCTGGCGCCCTACCAGGTAGCCGTTTTCCCCCTAGTCACGAAGGACGGGCTCCCAGAGAAGGCACGGGAAGTATATGACCTGCTCCTGGACGAGGGGCTCTGGGTGGTCTACGACGAGGCGGGCAGCATAGGACGAAGGTACGCCCGGGTGGACGAGATCGGCGTCCCACTGGCGGTGGCCGTGGACTACGACACCCGGGACGGCGACGTGCTGACCATCAGGGACAGGGACAGCTGGGAGCAGGTGAGCCTTAGCCTGGGGGACCTCGCCGGGAGGCTTGGGGAGTACTATAGGGGTGAGAGGGAGTTTAGGGAGCTGGGTTCTCCCGTGGTCCGCGGCTAGCTGGTAACAGTGGGCTGTAACTCTGTGCCTTTTTTTCTAGTGTTGCTGGGTGGAATGCTGTAGTTACAGGTGGTAGAGGTAGTTATGGGTGTTATTTGCCGTGGTTGGAGTGTGTCTTTGTGAGGATATGGTTACGGCGATAGTTCAAATCTACCCCCCGCTACCATGTTCTCTCTGATAGCAGTAGGCAGCTACTCGGTGCCTTTGTACTGTTAAGAATAGTTAGGAAGGAATTTACTTCAAGTAGGATTAACTAAACCTTCCTAAGCCCTACGCCGCTGAAAACGCTTACATAGACATGAATACCGGCTGAGGGGGCCCCCAATCACAGCGGAAAACAGCCCCGTTTCACCCATAGAACCCCTGAAACAGCCCCTTTCCCACCCTGATCTACGCAAAACCGCGTCCCATACAGCGCAAAAACGCTATCCAATCAACGCGAAAACGCTACTATGACTTTTATAGTTATTTCTATGAACACCTTAAAAATTAACTAAAACCTATATCCTAGTCCGGGCTGATGCGCTGCATCTCGCCGCCGCCGACCGCCATGATCCTTGATTTGTAGTCTCCTATGAGTGCCTCCATATTATCCTCTGCCTCTTCCAGCGTCGGGGCTTCCAGCACGAAGTCTACCTTGATGGTGTGCACCTTACTGCGGTCCCCTCCCTCGACGGGTGGGGTCGCCGCGTTCTTAATATACACGTCAGGGTAGTCCCGCTGCATCTCACGGTAGACGGGGAAGAAGTCCCTCCACACCATGCTGACGTTATAGGTCCGCCCATAGAAGACGCTAGTAGACTGGCTCTCGATCATGGGGGCGACATGGGCGTCGAACATGCCCTTCATCTCAGCCGGGACGCCGGGCAAAGTGCAAACCGTCTTACCGCCCACATCGACCGCCATCCCAACCGCAAAGCCCACAGGATTCTGCATCGCATGGCTGTCCTCCAGAATCCTCGCCATCCTGCGTCCACGAGATATTGAGGGCTGGTCGCTGATGCCCCGCCTCCTGTATACGGCCTCGATCCTCTGGGCTCCCATCTCGTCGATGATGGTCTTCCTGCCCAGCGCCAGGCCGATGCTGTCCACGGTTAGGTCGTCCTCGTTTGGACCCAGCCCACCCGTGACTACGATGAAGTGGGCGTCCCGTAGCAGCGCCTCGTTGAGGGTAGAGGCGATCAGCTCAGGCTCGTCGCCGATCATGGTCACCCTTCTGAGCCTCGCGCCCAGCTTGGCCACCCGCTGGGATATCCAGTGGCTGTTGGTGTCCAGAATCCTGCCGTAGATCAACTCGTCACCGGTGGCGATTATCTCGACGTTGACGCTGCCCGTGGGCTTCATATCAATGGATGCATATCCGGCCGCTTATACGCGTTATCCCTAGCCTTATATTGCCCCGTCAGATGAGAAAACAGGATAAAGATGGATATAGAGAACTGGACCATCGAGAAGGCGCTCGAGGTGGGCGCCGAGATGGAGCTGGAGAGCATCACCCTCTACACCGAGACCGCGGAGAAGGCGACCTACCCAGGCGCCAAGAAGCTGCTCACCGAGCTCGCGGCCGACGAGAAGCGGCACCGCGAGTACTTCCTACAGGGGCTCAAGGACCCCAAGAACGTCAAGATGAGGACGCTCAAGGAGTACATACCGGACCTGAAGATCACGGACAGGCTGGTCAAGGTCCCGCTGGACCCCATGGCGGACTATCCGCAGATACTGATCTACGCGGCGCAGCGGGAGAAGGCCACCCACGACTTCTACGTCCAGGTCGCCCGCAGGTTCAAGGACGTCGAGCTGGGGAAGATGTTCAACAACTTCGCCAAGGAGGAGCTCCGCCACAAGTATCTCCTGGAGAAGGAGTACGACGACGTGGTCCTCGCCGAGATGTAGCAGACCTACTCTATCGTCGCGTGCCTCTCCCTCATGGCGTCCACACTGAGGCCCAGCCTGTTCATGAGTTCGGCTATTATCGAGTCCAGGAATATCATGGTCGTGTCCTCGAACATGGTGCCCATGGGAGCCAGGCTCTCGTGCTGCCCCTTCAACTGCCTTATATGGTACTCGTCCTCAGCCGCTATCTCCTCCCTGCCGGGCATGTCCACGACGACATCAGCCGTCCGGGCCAGCGGCGACTCCTCCTGGCTGGTGATGGCTATCACCTTGGCGTGGAGACTCTCAGCCATCTGGGCGGCGGCCAGGGGCATCGTGGTCATGCCGCTCCCGGATATTACTATGACCAAGTCTCCTTCGCCTACGTTGGGGTTGATGGTCTCCCCCAGTACGTAGACCTGGAAGCCCAGGTGCATGAGGCGCATGGCGAAGGCCTTGCCAACCAGGCCGCTCCTGCCGGCGCCCACCACGAGCACCTTCTTGCCCCGAGCCCTAGTGTCCGTCAGGCTCTCAAGCAGGGTCTCCACCTCCCCTCTGTCGAGGCCTTCAAGGGCGGCGGAGATGTTCTTTATAAGCTCCTCGTAGGCTTGGGCGAAATACTCCATATCGTGGGAGAATGGGTGTAAAAGAGTAAATAACAGTTAAGGTAATGTGCTTGAAATACAGGTTCCCAGACCATTAACTA
>Ga0307439_1002753_pt1 | contig 10201 bp, 6 predicted proteins | sample SalMarWE160490MG_FD_202142 | JGI IMG/M metagenome (GOLD analysis project Ga0307439, IMG submission 202142) | Salt marsh sediment microbial communities from the Plum Island Ecosystem LTER, Massachusetts, United States - WE1604-90 | ecosystem: Environmental > Aquatic > Marine > Intertidal zone >... | reverse complement strand
CTACAAATCGACCTTTTTATGCAAAACAAACCCAATCTCCGAAAAAGTCAAATGAACTTAAAGTTCTGTAAACAAAAGGATTACGAAAATAAATCCAATTGGACACTTGGTCAAAACAAACCCAATTCAAACCCAATCAAACCCAATCTCCGAAAAGCCCAAATGAATGTAAACTCACTTATAACAAAGGATTACAGAAAAAAAGATGATTTCTTAGTCCGAATAAACAAACCCAATTTCGTTAAAGGCCCAAAATGAACGTAAACGTATATGTTATAGAGGATTATGAGAATGAAACCGCCTTCCGGCTCCAAAAAAACAAACCCAAACAAACCCAATTTTTTACCCCCTTGATTAGATTGCTTTATACTCTAAGGGGGCCTATCCCGACGCTGTGGGAAGCATTTTTTGCTCATCAAAGATCCAGGGTTGATTTGCCTTTAGGTAAGTCAAAGCAAACCGTAACGTCCCGGCCCTGTGTATGCCAGGTATGGCTTTGCAATTGCAGTAGTTTCTTTACCCGCCGTAATCGAACAGGGTTTCTGTTGGCCATCAGCTTGGGAAGGGTCGGCAAATCGCTCTTTATTCGCACGGTAAACCGTGTTGTGGCAAATGGGGCGTTGAAGGTTATTCGGCTGCCCTGCTTTTCAATCTTCGTCAGCTCCTTAGCCGCCCAATATCGGGCGATTTCACTCTGCTTCATCCAGAGCAGATTATCATATTTAGAGTGGATTCGGCGGACCACTTCTTTAAAGATGTTGAAGCCGATTTCCTCTCCGTTGAAGTATATACCCGGCCAATGGCAGACAAGTATTGCCGGCTCGCCCTTATCGATGACCTGCGGCAGCCGGCCGCCTTTGAGGTCTTTGGTAATGAATCTATCGACCGAGCCGGGATTTAGTCCGTCCCAGCCGCCGAACCAGTCGCCCGTACAGCCGATGATAGAGACAACACATTTCGGATCGGAGCTCGTCAGGCCGGATGCGTACTGGACAAGCGGAGCAACACTACGGCCATCGGTAAATAGGTCGCGGAAGTAGTGTGGAATCTCGGCCTTGAATACATCGCGGCACGACTGCAGCGTGGCCTTGGCGAGGTTGTCGCGATTGCGATTGCCGAAGCCGCCGGGCGTCGTGATGCCTTCGCACGGCAGGCCGACGTTCTTTAGGATTCGCAGGGCGTAGCTCATGTAGTCTGCCAATTCATCGGCTGACTTATCCTGGCTCCAGCCCGCGTTCTCGATGTAGTAGCCGGTCCTTTCCGGATAGGGTCGGCCGGTCTTGGTGTTGATGACCCAGGTGTGGGTGATCATCTCCGGATGTATATCCCAGTCGGGCATCATGAATTCGCGGACAAGCTTCAGGCTGTCGTCCAGTTCCTTTTGCGACCAGCCGGGAAGGCAACGGTCCAGCCAGCCGACGCAGGCCGGGTACGGGACGATGCTGTACTTGCCCTTTACACCGTGTTCGCGGCACCACTGGCCGAACTTGCGTACAAATGAATCCGGTATCTCGCGGGGCAGTTTTCGCCAGTCTTGTTTGTACCTATCCGGCCAGGCCGTGGCGAAGTGCGGGATGCCAAAGTGTGCGAGATTCACAAGGCAGGTCGAATCATCGATAATAAAACTGACCGGCACCCGGTTCTGTGGGTTGAGCACTGTGACACCGTCAGCCTGCGTTGGCCGTTCGCCTTTGTCCTGTGCCATCGAAGGTCTGCTGCGGATAACAGATGCGGCACCTGCGGCTGCCATCGCTGTTATCTTCATAAAATTGCGTCGAGTTATTTGTTTTTGCTTATACATATCATAATCCTTTCACAGACTTAAACACTAAAGTTATGCAAAATTTTCCTTTTCAAAGTATGCCTGACTTCGATTTTGCAGAAGACTATTAAAAACGATACACTATTTTGAAAAAAGCTGCACGGACTTTTTCGCCGTCAACTTCATAATTGTTGAGCAGGAAATACAGGTCGGTATTATCCTTCATCGGCCAGGAAAAGAGCAAAGTCAGATTGTGACGGTCCTCTGAAGTTTGCTCGGCGGTGAACTTGATAGTATAGGAATTTGTAATAATAGCGAAAATAGGTAATGTGGCTAAAAAGGTTCCGCCGAAGGCGGTTAATTAAATTCTTCCATTCCAGGGAAAGGTATATTGTGTAACGGAGCACCATAACCAGATGTCCTCATTACCGTTTTCTTCTTTTACGCGGTAGTTGCCGTTGAAGGTTGTAACCAGGCGTTCGGTAATTTTCATAGGTTTTTCCAGGGAATATTCTTTATAAGGTTCCTCTTCATATACGCCTCTTGTAAAGCCGACAGTGACCGAATTCCATACATCCACATCCTCATTATACTCGATTCTGATGATATCGTACCAGTTCTGATATGGTGTATGAAACATATCGCGTCGCCGGGCAGGGCTCACAGACTATCGGCCCATTTTTTTGCCGACAGGACATTGACTGTACGAAAGATTCTGGTAGAATACTTGTTTGAGAATCAGACATTTAGGTTTGTAACTGGTTATTTGGGAAAAGCAAATGAAAAAGTTCTTTTCAGTCCTGCTTGTTCTTGCAATTGTCGCGATGGCCGGCTGGCAAGCATACACGCGAATCACCGCCTCTACCGATAAGAACGGGCCCGGTCGTTCTGCTGTCCCAGTGGCTATTGAGACCAAACCGATTCGCAAAGATGTGATCAGGGATATAGGAATTTTTACCGGCTCTCTGCTACCGAAGTCACAGTTTATTGTCGCACCAAAGGTGGCCGGCTGGCTCAAAAAACTCTTAGTCAATATTGGTGATATGGTTCAACAAAACCAGGTGATAGCAATTCTGGATGACGAAGAATTTACCCAGCAGGTGGAACAGGCCAGAGCCGAATTACTGGTCGCTAAGGCAAATGCCGAAAACTGTACCAGCGACCTTGACATTGCCAAACGTGAGTATGATAGGGCAAAGGCACTTCGCGAAAAACAAATAGCCTCCGCTTCCGAACTGGATGAATCCGAGGCCGCATTTAACGCCTGCCAGACAAGGCTCAAAGTCTCACTCGCCCAGGTGGCTCAAAAGGATGCAGCTCTAAAAGCTGCTGACGTCCGACTTTCCTATACCAAGGTTCAGGCATTCTGGGAAAACGGCGACCAGACCAGAGTTGTCGGTGAAAGATTTGTGGATGAAGGAGCGCTGCTGCAGGTGAATGAGCCCATTGTTTCCGTTCTCGAAAACAACCCATTGACCGCGGTGGTTTACGTCATTGAAAGGGACTACCAAAAAATCAAGGTAGCTCAGCAGTCTATCGTTACTACTGATGCCTATCCCGACAAAACTTTTACCGGCAGCGTTGTCCGCATAGCGCCGCTTCTCAAAGAAAGTTCCCGTCAGGCCAGAGTGGAAATCGAAATCCCAAATCGCGACCAGCTGCTCAAGCCAGGGATGTTTGTAAGGGCAAAAATTGAGTTCGCCAGGCATGATAACGCCATGCTGATTCCGTTCGCCGCTCTGGTCAGAAGAGAGGGCAAAGAAGGGATTTTTATTGCCGAGATGAGCAATCTCAAGGCTCGTTTTGTCCCCGTAACAACAGGTATCATAAACGGCGAATTAGCTGAGGTAATAGAACCGAAAATTTCAGGTTTGGTAGTCACTATGGGTAATCATCTTCTCGAGGATGGCTCAGATATTATACTACCCGAGAAGAAGGACTCGGAAAAGGTTCCTCAAAATAGGGACATTAAATCTAATTCGGCTTCGGTCAATACCAGGTCAGGAGATTCGCGATGAGAATCTCACGCTTCGCTGTCCACCGCCCGATATTCACGATTATGGTGGTTTTGATAGTGGTCCTCCTTGGCACTATCTCGCTACTAAGGCTTCCTATCGACCTTATGCCTGATATTTCATACCCGACTCTCAGCATTTCCTGCGCTTACGAAAACGCCGGCCCCGAGGAAATCGAGGAGCTTATCACCCGTCCAATCGAAGAGGCCATGAGCGCTGTGCCCGGGGTGGATGAGGTAACCTCCGTTTCCACCGAAGGTCAAGGCACTGTTCGGGTAACCTTCAGTTGGGGAACAGATCTCGACGCCGCCGCGAATGATATCCGTGACCGTTTGGACCGTGTTATCCAACGTTTGCCTGATGATGCTGACCGACCCACACTTCGAAAATTTGACCTCGCAAGCTTCCCAATATTAATTCTTGGTGCCTTTAGTAACCTCGATCCCGTCCAGACCCGACAGATTATTGAAGACCAGGTAAAATATCGCCTCGAGCGTGTGCCCGGCGTGGCTGCCGTTGATATATGGGGAGGCCTGGAACGTGAGATTCATGTTAGTCTCGACCCAGCCAAGATAAATGCATTGGCCATACCGCTCGACGAGATTATGGGGCATATACGCGAGGGAAACGTAAATATTCCGGCAGGTACTATCGAAAGGGGAAATTTTGAGGTTACTATCAGAACGCCGGGCGAATATACCGACCTCACCCAGCTACAGGACACAGTAATTGCGATCCGGCAGGGTGTGCCTATTCAATTGAGGGAAATCGCTAACGTAGAGGATTCCTGGCAGAAAGTTACAAGGATTGTCCGAGTCAACGGCATGCCGGGAATGCGGCTCTCGGTCAATAAACAATCTGGGAAAAATACCGTTGATGTTGCACGTGGTGCACTTGAGGAACTTGAACGCATCAACCACGATATACCGCAAATTAATATAACATCTATTCTTGACACCTCCGATTATATCCAGCGTTCCATCAAAAATGTGGGCTCTTCCGCAATTTATGGAGGAATACTGGCTGTAATCATACTGCTTTTGTTTCTACGCAATCTGCGAAGCACGATTGTTATTGCGACCGCAATTCCGGTCTCAATGATTGCAACCTTTGCCTTGTTGTATTTCGGTAGTCTTACTCTTAATATCATGACACTTGGCGGATTGGCCCTTGGAATCGGCATGCTCGTCGATAACGCAATTGTCGTGCTCGAAAATGTCTTTCGAATGCGGGAATCGGGCGACTTGTTGGAGCGTGCCGCTGTCAATGGCACTGAAGAGGTAACAAATGCCATCATTGCAAGCACACTGACTACAATGGTTGTCTTTTTGCCGCTGGTTTTTATGAGAGGCATGTCTGGCGTGATGTTCAAACAGCTCTCAATTGTGGTTAGTTTCTCGCTTCTATGCTCCCTTGCCGTAGCCCTGACGGTGGTGCCGATGCTCTCTGCACGTATTCTTCCTGCTGCTTCAAAAGATGCACAGTTTAGGCAAACGTTCGGAAGCAGAATATTCGAAGTTAGTGCACGATTTTTCAAACGTCTGGAAGACAGCTATAAAATGCTCCTCCACCTTGCTTTAAATAATCGTGCCTTTGTTGTGCTTATCGCGGTTTTAGTTTTGATTGCAAGTCTGATGCTTATTCCCTATGTCGGCGTAGAACTGATGCCCAGCACGGATGAGGGTGAGGTCCGGGTTTACGGCGAAATGCAGGTCGGCACTCGCCTGGACTTGATGGATGAGAAATATAAAGTCATCGAGGAAATTGTCAACGACTCCGTACCTGAAATCCAAAACGTAGTTACAAGTGTTGGCGGCTCCCGATGGCGCGGAAGGGGTGGACATACGGGCAGTATTCGTATCTCACTGAAACCTCAGTCTCAGCGGTCAAGGTCGAGTGAGCAGATTTCTGACGACCTGCGCCGCAAATTAAGCAACATACCAGGAATGATTATTAGAACACGCGCCGGGCAGGGTTTATTTATATTCCGTTTAGGCACCTCGGGAACTGACAAGGTTCAGGTCGAAGTCCGTGGCCACGACCTGCAGATGGCAGACATGTTGGCCGAACAGGTCAAAGACATTGTGGAATCAGTGGAAGGGATAACCGATGCCCAAATCAGCCGTGAATTAGGAAGTCCTGAAGAACTGATTTTCATAGACCGCCAGAAAGCCGCCGATATGAATCTGACCGTTTCAAAGATCGCAAATGCCCTTCAAACTATAATCTCAGGAACAAGGGCCGGATACTATCGCCAGGCTGGTGACGAATATACTATTCTTGTTAAGCTCAGAGAAGCCGAGAAAATGGACTTGAGAGATATTCTTGACCTTACCCTTGTCAACTCCAGAGGCCAGCCCGTTGTCCTTAGAAATGTCGTAAGTGTGGGTCCCCGAAGCGGCCCTGTAACAATTGAACGAAAGGACCAGGAACGCATCGTTACCATCTCGGCTGACATCAGCGAAAGGGACATGGGCTCAGTTATCTCGGACATACGTGGACTACTGCGAGGTATCCCTGTACCGGCAGATTTTACTATCGTCTTCGGGGGTGATTATGAAGAGCAGCAGAAGTCATTTCGCGAACTCTTGCTCAGCTGCGTTCTGGCATTAGTTCTGGTTTATATGGTGATGGCCTGCCAGTATGAGTCTTTACGCGACCCCTTCGTTGTCATGTTTTCGGTGCCGCTGGCCGCGATAGGAGTTATTCTGATGCTTTTCCTCACGGGTACAACTTTTAATGTTCAGTCTTTCATCGGTTGCATTATGCTGGGAGGAATTGTCGTCAACAATGCGATTCTTCTTGTTGACCATACCAACCTGCTGCGTCGCAAAGCCTCTATGCCGATTCGAGACGCTATAGAAGAAGCAGGCCGAAGACGCCTTCGGCCGATTCTTATGACTGCTATGACAACTATTACCGCCCTGGTTCCTTTGGCCCTTGGCCTCGGCGAAGGGGGCGAAGCTCAGGCCCCCATGGCAAGAGCCGTCATTGGAGGTTTGCTAAGCTCAACATTGATTACCCTCGTATTTGTTCCTGTTGTCTATTCTATTTTTGAACGCCGCAGCTTTGGCGGAACATCTGGCGGTGAAAGTGATATGGAAAATATTTCAGATTAACGGCGATTGAAAAAGTGTTTGTTAAAAATTCAACCACCATATTTTACGGCATAATATTGGCTGTTAAGGCCGTCTTGCTGTCCTCATGCTTGTCAGTCGATCCCGAACCTTACTCCGATTATGTCGGGTCCAAAACTGAAGGCGATTTACCAAAGTATCAACAAAAGCTTCCGGTGCATAAACCTGTTGACGCAAACAATGCTGCTATAACCAAAGGTCCTCTCAAAATAGGTATCCAGAAGGCGATTCTTCTCGCTATGGACAACAACCGGTCGCTTGTTGTCGAAAGAATGAATCCTGAAATAAAACGTACGTTTGAAAAGGAGGAGCTTGCGATCTTTGAGCCGGTCCTTGGCGCTGAAGTATCCAATAGAAGGTCTGTTGCTGATAGACTCACCCGTACAGTTTCTAGCGCTGAAAGTTCCACCTTAGACTCTGTTACAGGCTTGATTTCGCTGAGCAAACTTTTCCCTACCGGTACAACCCTCGGACTCCAGGGCAGCACAAGTCATACCGATTCATCTTTATACAGTGATACGTTTACTGCCAATCGCCTCGGGTTTACCGTAACTCAAGCGCTTCTACAGGGAATGGATATCTGTGCTAATCTGGCGCGCGTTCATCAGGCCAGAATCGACACGCTTATATCAGAGTATGAGCTGCGCGGTTTTATGGAGATTCTCTTAGGAGAGGTCGAATCAAAGTTTTGGGACTATGCCCTCGCTCAAAGGCAAATTGAAATTTATACTAACTCGCTCAATCTCGCCGAAAAGCAGATGGCCGAAGCTCAGGAACGAATCAAGATTGGAAAACTTGCCGAGACCGAACTGGCTGCTGCACAGGCCGAAGTTGCGCTCAGGCGGGAAAACCTCATAAATGCACGAAGTGACCTTGCCAAGGAACGTTTGAATCTGCTACGGCTGCTGAACCCGTCAGAGAATGTTAATTGGAACAGGGACATCATTCTTGAATACGAGACTTCGCTGCCCAGCATCGAACTTGATAATGTCGAACAGCATGTCCAGGTTGCGCTGAAAATGCGTCCGGACCTGAATCAGGCCCGACTACAGATACAACAAGGTGATCTGGAAGTGATAAAAACCAAAAACGGGCTGCTTCCTAAGATGGATTTCTTTATTGCTTTTGGCAAGACAGGCTATGCGGATACCTTCAACAGGTCAGCAGATAACATCTTCGGTGATAGTTACGATGTTACCGGCGGTCTTGTATTCGAATATCCCCCAGTAAATCGAAGCGCTCAAGCCCGCCACAGTCGGGCTGTTATCAGCAGGTGGCAGTTACTCGAAGCCCTAAAAAACCTCACCCAGCTTGTACAGGTCGACGTTCGCTCCGCTTACATCGAGGCAACACGTGCCAGCGAACAAATTACCGCAACGGCCGCTACTCGTAATTTCCAGGAGGAAAAACTCCGCACCGAAACCGAAAAATTCAGGGTGGGCAAATCCACTTCATTGCTCGTTGCCCAGGCCCAGCGGGACCTTCTTGCCAGTCAGATTGCCGAAATACAGGCCTTCGCTAATTATCTAAAGGCTCTGGTTTCTCTTTACGGATTGGAAGGCTCCTTGCTTCAACGCAGGGGTATCTCATCGCCAGGCGCTGAATCCATTACTCTTGATAGCCAAAAACTACGCGATATGTCACGGTAGAGATTAACGCCCCACGTAACTGCGTCCTTTCGGTCAAAGGGCATATTGCCGATTGGGATAGCCATTTCCGCAAACCAGCGGTCTTTCTCAAATGTGCAGGCAGCCGACCAGTCGCAGCCCCCGTGTTTGCTAATAACAAAAACAGTTGTTATTTGCCAATGCAGTAGAGATTTTTAGCTGTACGGATGAACAGGTGGCCATCAGCGATAGCAATCGAAGACTGAATGGGCGCCTCCTCAAATTTTGTCTGGAAGATAATTTTGAATTCATCACCGTCTGCGGCGAGCACCACGATTTCGCCGGTTTCGTTGATACAGTATAGTTTGCCATCTGCGCCGGTCATTGAGGCACGCCAGGGACCACGTCCACCGATTTTACCCAGCCAAATTTGTCGGCCGGTTTTCGCCTCAAGGCAGGTTACTACTTTTCCGTACCTGATGCCGTTCAGCACATACAGGCGCTTCTGATAATAAAAAGGAGTGCTGGCATCGGGTGAGGGTCCGTCAAATTCCCAGACGATGCGACCCTGAGATGGATTATAAGGATTGGGGGGTTGAAGAGCAAAGACACCACCGTGTTTGTGTCGGGTGCCGAAAATCAGACCATCGCCGGTGACAAGAGAAGGAATGATGCGCGAATCCCTGACTTTGAATGTGTGGTATTCAAAACGCCATAATTCTTTTCCTGTATCCGGATTGTGCGCGGTGATGAAGTCAGCGCCGGTATTGAGGATTTCAGTGCGTCCGTTACGAACGAAGGGAATGGACGTACTGTAGGTTTCCATACCTTCGTCGTATGTGTTGGTTGGTCGCTGCTGTTTCCAGATAGTATTGCCGGTTCGCGGGTCAAGTGCCATCAGATACGAATCCAGAGGCGCATCAGCCTCGGGTCGGCGATATGGTCTGTCACGGCGAATCACGAGGATGAAGAGTTTATTTTGATACAGGAGGGGGCTGGAACTATATCCGAACTGCAGGGCCAGATTACCGTATTCGGTTTCAATGTTCCGCGACCATAGTTTGTTCCCTTCATAATCAAAGCCGACAAGGTCACCACAGCCGTACAGGAAAAAAACGTATTTTCCATCGGTTACCGCAGATGGCGAGGCCACATTATTGCGGGGAAATCTGCGAGAATCCGACCCGATATGTTCTTCCCACAACTTTTTTCCGTCCTGAGCGTCGAAACACAGTGCGACAAAATCGGGTCCTCTTTTGACCATGGAGCTGACAAACACTCTGTCGTTGAAGATAATAGGAGTGGCGCCGCTGGGACCGGGAAGCGGTCTGACCCAGGCGATGCCTTCGGTTTGACTCCAGGAACTGGGGAGGTTTTTTTCGTCGGTGGAGCCGTTAAAAAACGGTCCGCGCCATTGAGGCCAACTCGTGCTACGTAGCGTGCTACTTCGCAGAGTAGCATCGGTGGCCGAAATCGGCGCAGACATCACCAATATTGTAACGATTGTACAAAATAAAATTCTCTTTTTCGTCATCTGTTATTTTTCTATTGATTGTTTCTCATCATCACAGTCGAACTTGGCCCGAGGTAGTTATGAGCGGCTTTTACTCTACCGGCCCATATCGTGGTCCCAGACTCAGCGCCAGCTTTTTGCCGTATTCTAACAACGAGGGGCGTTGC
>Ga0307439_1002744_pt1 | contig 10225 bp, 10 predicted proteins | sample SalMarWE160490MG_FD_202142 | JGI IMG/M metagenome (GOLD analysis project Ga0307439, IMG submission 202142) | Salt marsh sediment microbial communities from the Plum Island Ecosystem LTER, Massachusetts, United States - WE1604-90 | ecosystem: Environmental > Aquatic > Marine > Intertidal zone >... | reverse complement strand
TACAAGGAATGTCCCCACGCATGCGTGGTGAACAGGCGAACTGGGGTTGGGAGGCGATCATCGCTGTATTATTAGGGCTGGCGTATTGGCTGATCCCTCGTTTGATGGGTTGGAGGTAGGCGTATGGCTGAATCCCCTTCCATGCTTGAGATGCTCACAGAACACATCGATCTGGCGCGTCGCTTGCGTGTACTCCAAATTCATTTTTACCCCGAACGCTGCAAAGGCGTCTGGCAGTGCTATGAAGTTTGTCCGGTTGGATGTTGGCGGCCGGATTATGAGAAGCGAGTTGTTGCCTTTGAACATGGGGAACGCTGTATCGCCTGCGGCGCTTGCGTGCTGCAGTGTCCGGAAGGGGCGATCGAATTGAAGGTGGCCGATGATTGAAAAGGTACATGAGGTAAAACCTCCACGCGGCCTGAGGCGCATTTTCTTCCGTTTCCCCATCTTACTGTATCGAGCGGGATTGGGTTGGCTGCTGGGTGAGCGTGCGTTGATGATGACTCACACAGGGCGTGTCAGCGGTCTTGCGCGGCGTGTGGTGCTGGAAGTGATGCGCCACGATAGGGATACGGATACCTATATTGTGGCTTCCGGATGGGGAGAGAAGTCGGATTGGTTTCAGAACATCAGTAAAACACCGCGGGTAGATGTGACCGTCGGACGCCGGCGCTTCACTGCGTTGGCGCAGCGCTTGCCGCTCGACGAAGCGGAAGAGGAAGTGCTGGATTATGCCCGACGACATCCGACGGCCATCCGGCAATTGGGTCGTTTGATTGGTTACCAGCTGGAACATACGCCAGAGGGATATCTCGCCCTGGTAGACGTGATGCCGATTGTAGCCATCCGTCCGGTTGAGCAGTAGTTGGAGCCGACAGGTTTTTCAATACGATTTTAAGGGGTTGATTCAATGAGAGCACTAGTAATGAGTGGGGCGGCGAATTACGGTACCCTGCAAGCTGGCGCGTTGGATCCGATTTTCGCCTCCGGTTTTCGGCCCGAAATGGTGGTGGGAACATCTGCGGGCGCGTTGAACGCCATTTATATGGCATACGATCCCAGCCCGGGCGGGGTCGCTCGTATGCAGGATCTTTGGCGGGCGGCCGGGCCCAAGGAAGTGGGCATACCTTCAGCGATTGGCGTTGTTCGCAGATTGGTCCGGCAAGAGGACAGCCTGGTACCGAGCGATGCGCTGGCGGCATTTCTGGGTCAGCATTTGCCACAGGAAGTGGACACCTTCGGGCAGCTGCGCGACAGCGCTGGGGTTCCGGCTTACGCTGTAGCTGTGAATATCGAAACAGCCGAATTGCGTGTCTTCGGTGATCTCGACGATGATCGCATTATCGACGGCGCCATGACGAGTACGGCTGTACCCCCCTATTTCCCTCCGTGGAAGGTTGGTGATCAGCGCTATTTGGATGGTGGTGTATATTCCAAGCTTCCCATCCGAGTGGCCATCGAACGAGGCGCTACACAGATTCTTGCGCTGGATGTATCTCACGCCATGGGTTCGAAGGAGACGGCCAAAGGAATTCTGGGCATGTCCTCCTATGCAGTCTCACTGATGGTGGAAGCACAAGCTGCCCGTGAAATCGCTTGGGCGAAAACATCTGGCGCTTCGCTGCGTGTGATTCGACTGCCTGCGCCAACGGATATCGCCTTTTGGGATTACACACAGGCCGATCGCTTGATCGAAATGGGGATGACGTGTGCCGAACAGCAGCTCGATGCGGAACCGCTGCGGTTTACCCAAAAACCCTGGATCCAGCTGCGAAGTTGGTTCGCCAGCAAAATTGTAAAGCCGGATCGCATTTCGCCTTTCGATTGAGGTTGCATGGAAACATGCCGCGCTTGACAAAGCGCCTGGTTCTCTGTATAGTCGTAGCTGACTGACTGGTCAGTATAATATCTTGAGGTGGGTATGGCACCACGTCCTGATGTGAGTGAAGAACGCAAAGCACAGATCCTGGAAGCCGCCACGGAAGTCTTCAGTCGTGCTGGCTTCCACAAGGCGCGCATGGACGATATTGCAAAACAGGCTGGGCTGAGTAAAGGCGCTTTGTATTGGTACTTCGACAGTAAAAACGCCATCATCCAGGGGATTATGGACCTTATGTTCTCTCGAGAATTCGAGAAGATGGGCGCTTTCATCGATGCCGAAATACCCGCCAGGGAAAAATTAGAACGTTACCTCGAAATGACGGTGGAAGACATCGCTCGATTTGAATCCTTGTTGCCCATCATGTATGAGTTTTGGGCCATGCTTTTACGAAAGAAACGAGTCAAACAAGTGCTCGGCAGTTACTACCAGGGTTTTTTTGATATTGCTATCCCCATTATCCAGCAAGGAATCGACAGCGGAGAATTTCGCCAGATGAATGCTGCAGATGTGGCTGTGACCATTGGGGCTTTCATTGAAGGACTGTTTGTTTTGTGGGCTGCCATTCCGGATATGGTCGAACTGGAGCGACATGTCCGTGCTGGTACGCATTTGATCATTGATTCGTTGTCGGTGCATGAATAATCGGAGATCGATGCGGGGGTTCGCAGTGTATGTCGATCTTCGACTTATTATCGAAAAGGAGAGCTAAAGATGGACATCATCATCTTGATCGTATTGATCGTAGCCATGATCATTGTCGGTGTGATTATGGGGCAGGTGGCGGGAGCAATTTGGAAAGACGATCTTCCTTTCGGTACTCAAGGAAATACCGTTGCCTCAATCGTTACCTGTATTCTCGTCGGGCTGATCGATTGGTATGTGATCCCGGCCATGAAGTTCAGCGACACGCTGAAATATGTCGGCATTGCTACGGAACCGGCACTCGCTGCGTTACTCGTGCTCTGGGGTATTCGCAGAGCGAGGCAGTAATTCTACAATGATGAAAGACGACGCTGCCATCATCGAAACGCATGCATTGACGCGTACTTTTAAAGAGGTGCGTGCGCTCGATTCCCTCGATCTGGCCATCGCACCGGGCGAGCTGTTTGGTCTGGTGGGCCCGGATGGCGCCGGAAAAACAACCACCCTGCGTCTCCTGGCCGGTTTGTTAACCATCTCTGACGGATCGGCAAGCGTCGCCGGATTCGATCTTAAGCGCCAATCCGAGGAAATCAAGCATCGCGTCGGTTACATGGCGCAGATATTCAGCTTGTATGGTGAATTGAGTGTCGAGGAGAATTTGCGTTTCTTCGCCAAGATGTACGACGTTCCCGATGGAGAGATCGAGCGGCGTATGGAACGTTTGCTGCGATTCGCCGGATTGACGGATTTCAAGGATCGGCGCGGCATCCATCTCTCCGGCGGTATGCAGAAGAAACTCGCCCTGGCCTGTACCTTGATTCACGAGCCGGAGATCCTTTTGCTCGATGAGCCAACCACTGGGGTTGATCCTGTCTCGAGACGCGAATTCTGGGGCATTCTAACGGAATTGCACTTGGGTGGAACGACGATTGTCGTAAGCACGCCCTACATGGATGAAGCCGATCGCTGCTCGCGGGTCGGTCTGATGTACGCCGGGCGCATGATGCGCTGCGATACGCCGCGCCGCTTGCGCGCGGAGATCCAGGGCGATGTTGTCATTGTCCGCCACGAAGATTGGCGTAAGGTAGGGCATGCGGTCGAGGAAATCTCTGGCGTGCTTCAAGTCCAGACCTATGGAGAAGCGCTTCATCTGGTAGTGGATTCGGCCGAGAAACGTATACCGCAGATCGAAGAGGCACTCCGCAAGGAGGGTTTGGGCGCGGCGGAGATCCGTCACGCCCCGGCTCGCATGGAAGAGGCTTTCATCTCGCTTATCCGTGAGATGGAGGCTGCTCAAGAAAGCTCACAGGAGGCTTGAGGTGTCCTTGCGTCGATTATGGGCTGTTGCCGTAAAAGAGATCAACCACATCATGCGCGATCCGATCACGTTGGGTTTGGTCATTCTGGCCCCGACGGTGGTGCTTTTCGTGATGGCTTTCGCGGTGACGGTGAATATCCAGCATGTACCGATTGCCGTGCTCGATTACGATCGCAGCCCGACCTCGCGTGCTTTCATCCAGCGCATGACGGCAGGGGACGATCTCGATTTGTATGCCCAGGTGGAGGCCTTCGAGGAGATTGATGCGTTGCTGCTGCGCGGCAAGATCAAGGCGGCCATCGTGGTGAACCCGCGTTTCGCCGAGGAACTGCTGGCCATGCGCAGCATGCCGCTTTTAGTGATCATCGACGGCACTGAACCGCAAAGCGGCGCGCATGCCCTCGATCACATCGCCTGGCGCACGGAAGAATTCATCAGTCAGGTTTTGGGGCAGGAGCTCGAGGCGTTGGGCATGCCGCGTGGTTCGCTGCAGACGCTGGATTTGCGGGTGCGCACCTGGTTCAACCCGGGTTTGAAATCGAAGAACGACGTGATTCCAGGCTTGATCTCCCTCGTTTTGGGCTTTCCTGCGCTTTCCGTGGCGTTGACCCTGGCGCGTGAACGAGAGCACGGCACGTTGGAACAACTTATCGCCACGCCCGTCGGGCGGGCGGAATTGATTCTGGGCAAGATGCTCCCCTACATCATGGTGGGCTTGGTGAACGTCATTCTCATTCCAGCCATTGCCATCGCCACCTTTCACATTCCCTTTCAGGGCAACTATATTCTCTTCTTCCTGTTGTCGGCGATCTTCCTTTTCGCCATTCTGAGCATGGGAACGATTATCGGTGTGTTCATCCACACTCAGCCTGCGGCCCTGGCGCTTTCCTTCCTGGTGATTTTCTTCCCCGCGTTTTTCCTGACCGGGATTTTCTTTCCCATCGCTGCCATGCCGGAAGTGATGCGGATGGAATCGTTGGCTCTCCCGGGGACGCACTTCGCTATCATCACACGGGGCATTTTCTTGCCCGGCGTGGGTCTCGAAGTGCTCTGGCCGTATGCGGTTATGTTGTTTGGATTGGGCGTTGGTTTCTCGGCGGTAGCTGCGTTGTTTTTCCACAAAAAATTGGCTTAAGAGGTGCAGATGATCCGGCGGATTTGGGCATTGGCGGTCAAGGAGTTCTATCACCTGCGGTATGACTGGTGGCTTCCCGCGTTCATGCTTTTCGGCGGCGTGCTGGAATTAATTTTGGTGGGATGGGCAACTTCCCGTCCCATGACCAATTTACCGCTGATGATCCTGGACGACGATCGCAGCGCTGCCAGTCGACAGGTGATCACAATGCTGGAGAACACGGGGACCTTTTCCCTGGAAGCACTCGTCCCGGATGAAGAACCAATCCGTGAAGCCATGGAGCGTGGGGAAATCTACGCCGCGGTGATTATTCCCCCCGACTTTTCGGAGAAGATGGCTTCCACCAACCAGATTCCCAATTTGGCGGTCTTGCTCAACGGCGCAGAGAGTATCCCTGCCACGGCGGCTTTGCGTGCTGTGGAGGGGCTTGCACGCGAGATGGGACAGGAAATCGCCGTCGAGCGCCTGGGGATCGATGCGGAGGAATTCGCCGGTTTCGAATTCAGCGTTCGCACGTGGTTCAACGAATCACTCAGCGAGGCCTATTACACCACGCCGGCTGAGTTGGCTTTGATGCTCGAATTCACGGTATTGCTCTTCGCAGCTTTGTCCTTTTCACGTGAACGGGAATTGGGAACCCTGGAGCAACTTCTGGTGATGCCGCTCACTTCGCTGGAGATCATCATCGGTAAATCTATTCCTGTTGTCATGATTGGTTTTATCGATTTTTCCTTGATGTTAACAATGGTGCACTTCGTCTTCGGTGTGCCCATACGCGGTTCGCTCCCCCTTTTACTCCTGCTTGCTTTCGGTTACTTGTTGGTCGAGTTGGCCAAGGGTATGGCCATATCCGTTTTTTCGCGCAGCCAGCATCAAGCCTTCCTGCTGGTCATGATCCTGGGCTTCGTGGACTTCATGTTCACGGGCTACGCCGCGCCGGTGGAGTCGATGCCCAAGTTCCTGCAAGGCGTGGCGCAGTTCATCCCCGCGCAGCACTGGTTGGCGATTCTGCGCGGCATTATGCTCAAAGGAGCGGACCTGCAAGTATTGTGGCCCAACTTATTAGCCTTACTCCTGCTTGGGTTGGCAATTGGAACCTTTTCCCTGCGTTACGTACGACGGGCATTGAGTTAATAGAGATGAATATGACTTCAAACGACAGGGCGATTATCGCCCGCAGCTTGACTAAAAAATTCGGTGATTTCACCGCTGTGGATGAGATCGATTTCGAGGTTCGACGAGGCGAGATCTTCGGTTTTTTGGGGCCCAACGGCTCGGGAAAAACGACCACGATTCGTATGATGCTTGGTTTGTTGACACCCACACAGGGAACAGTGAATGTATTGGGTGTGCCGGTGCTTGAACATCCGGAGCGCATTCGCAACCGTGTGGGTTATATGTCCCAGCGTTTCAGCCTGTATAACGATCTCACCGTGCGTCAAAACCTGACTTTTTACAGCAAGGTTTACGGATTGAGTAACGCGGAACTGGAAGAACGCATTCAAGCGGCGTTGGCTATGGCGGGACTGCAGGAGCATGAACATTCGCAAACGCGAGACCTTTCCGGAGGCTGGCGCCAGCGTTTGGCGCTGAGTGCGGCGATATTGCATCGACCTGAATTGGTGTTTCTGGACGAGCCCACGGCCGGCGTCGACCCGGTTTCACGCAGGGCCTTCTGGGATTTGCTCTACGATTTGATCGCCGAGGGTGTGACGGTTTTCGTAACCACACACTACATGGATGAGGCGGAACATTGCCATCGTCTGGCTTTCATCCAGCGCGGCAACATCATCGCCCGCGGTTCTCCAAGGTCGATCAAGGAAAGTATGATGCGCGGCCAGGTGCTGGAGATCGCCCCTTCTGATCCCGAGCGTGCGATGAAGGTATTGCGCGCGGCGCAGGAGTCGGGTGATTTGGCGCTGCAGGCCGTGGAATTATATGGGTCATTAATCCATGCGACCGTGCAGGATGTGCAGGCAAGTCAGGCTGCGATTAATAATGAATTGCGAGAGGCGAATATCGACTGCGGTGCGGTATCGGTCATTGAGCCCTCGTTGGAAGACGTGTTTATCGCCAGTATGCGTTGATGTATTTACTTCGCTCGGACGGAGTTCCAGCATGCGCCGAGCTTGAATCCAGGAGGTTCACATGCGAGAGAAACGAATCCTTTGGCTGCTCATTGGCATTGTCCTGATCGCTGGATCGCTGAGTGCCTGTGACAGCAGCGGGTCAGATACCCTGCGCGCATCCGGCGTGGTCGAAGCCGTCGAGGTGGTTGTGGCGCCGGAATTGGGCGGACGTGTGATCGAAGTGTTTGTAGAGGCGGGAGATGCCGTCCGGGAGGGAGATGCACTCTTCTCAATGGACGATGAGGTGATAACCCAACAAGTTGCGCAGGCCGAAGCGGGCTACAAAGCCGCGCTGGCCAGTCAGGATGCGGCGCAGAGTATGCTCGATTCGGCGGAGGCGGGATTGTCTGCCGCGCAGGCGGGTATGGAGTTGGCCGGCGTGCAGTATGAAATGGAATTGGCGGTCGCTCGAGCGCAGGAATCTCCCGCACGCACGCAGGCCTGGGCGCAGGTGTATCCCTACAGCTTCGATCTTCCCACCTGGTACTTCGAGCAATCGGAGTATCTCGCGGGCGCCGAAGCTGAGATTGAAGCGGCTAATGAAATGCTGGCGGATGAGCGGGCCAATTACGAAGCGGTTCTGGAAACGTCGGGCTCCGAAGATTTGATCGCCGCAGAAGAGCGGCTGTTAAAAGCACAGGCTGCGTTTGAAGTTGCCAAGGAACTCTGGGATCGACAGGTCGCTTCGCAGAAACGAAGCTACATGGATGATTTCATCGACGATCTCTACGATGAGGCGAAGGATGAGTTGGAAGCGGCGCAGGATGATTACGATGTACTGCTCAACGAAGACGCCGCTGAAGAAGTACTCGAAGCACGCGCTCGCCTGGCTGTAGCGATAGAGCGACTCGAAACAGCTTTGGATCAACGCGATCAACTTCTGGTCGGACGGGACTCGCTGCGCGTGCAGGCCGCACAGGCTGGAATCGTGCAAGCCGAAGCGAACCTGACTGTGGCGGAAGCTGCCGTCGAACAGGCGCAGGCTGCGGTCATACAGGCGGATACCGTCGTGACGCAGACGCAGGCCGCCCTGGATTTGCTCGATATCCAGCTCGATAAACTCACTGTGAAAGCATCTGTGTCGGGCGTGCTGATGACGCGCAGCGTCGAACCCGGCGAGGTGGTCGTGCCTGGAATGACCTTGATGACCATCGGGCAACTGGAGCGCCTGACCATTACGGTTTATCTGCCGGAGGATCGCTACGGCCAGATCTCGCTCGGGGACGAAGCGGAGGTAAGTGTGGATTCGTTTCCCGATGAGACCTTCGAAGGCGTCGTGGTCCGCATCGCTGATCGGGCGGAGTACACACCACGTAACGTGCAAACCGAGGAGGACCGCCGCACAACGGTTTACGCCGTCGAGTTGACGGTGGATGATCCGGGTGATTCACTCAAACCCGGCATGCCGGCGGATGTGGTCTTTAGCGTTGTAGAAGAATGACTCGGGTCGCCATCTGAGCGATTCAATATTGTGGAGCTGTCCGTCCAGGACGGCTCCATTTTTTTCTGGTGAAGGCTAATTAAAAACATCGCTTTCGAGTAGTTTATACGGTTACTTTCCGGTAACTTTCGGCGTGTAGGAATGCTTAAGTATCCATCCGAGATCGACCATATTGTCTGGAAAGATATCGTCCTGTAATATCTAAGCTGAACGCTTATGCGGAGAGGTTGTCCCATGAATCTACTTGTAAAGCGTTTTCGGGATCCTTTCGTAAGAGGAATTCTCATTGGTTTGGCTTCATTGATTTGCGTTACTTGCACAGCTCATAAGGAGGATATAAGCAGTATTCGCAAGGCCCCAACATTACCCCCAAGATGGACTGACACCCCGGCTCCATCGACACCAACAGCGACAGACAAGCCGACGCTCACCCCGTCAGCTACGCTCACAGCAACAGCTACAGAGCCTATTGCCCCTACGGTATCCGAGATTGATGGGATGGAGATGGTGTACGTGCCGGAGGGAAAATTCTGGATGGGTGACGATTATGACCGACATCAGATTCATCTCGATGCATTCTGGATTGACCGCACCGAGGTCACCAATGCTATGTTCGCAAATTTCCTGAATGCGGAGGGGAACCAGATGAGTGGGGCTCGGATGAAATGGTTGAACACAGAAGGTGATGGTGCGCTCATTGAAAAGTCGGGAGGGGTATGGCGCCCGTTGTCGGGGTACGAGAATCATCCGGTAGTCAATGTGAACTGGTATGGTGCACAGGCTTACTGTGCATGGGCGGGACGGCGTTTGCCGACGGAGGCGGAGTGGGAGAAAGCGGCGCGTGGGAACGATAGCAGAGAGTATCCATGGGGGAATGAGTTCGAAAGCAGTCTGGCGAATTTCAATGACGATACCACCACATGCAGTGCAGCAGGCTGTGATGGTTTCGAACGGACATCACCCGTTGGAAGTTTTCCGGGTGGCGAAAGCCCTTATGGCGCATTGGATCTGATGGGGAATGTTAGCGAGTGGATTTGGGATTGGCATGGGTGCAATTACTATTTTGAGTCACCTGCGGAGAACCCACCCGGACCCAATACTGGATACAGGCGGGTGATCCGTGGAGGCTCGTGGAATGACAATCCTCAATACATGAAGAATTCCATTAGCCTGGACCTCCTTCCGGATATGTCCGCCATTGACATCGGGTTTCGTTGCGGTTTCTCATCTTCCACGTCTATTCCTTCGGAGAGAATGTTCGAACTGACTTCTATCCATATGGCCAGCGAAACGGAAGGGTGGGGAATCAATAAAACGATTGTTATGATCACCCGAGATGGCGGTCAAACATGGCTCGATGTAACGCCATCGGAAAGTCTAACTGGCGGAAAACCCATTGAAGTGTATGGCGATTTTATCGATGCGGATCATGCCTGGCTGCTCTTTAGCACAGAATTACGGAACCCATTACTCAATACGAGTTGTATGAAGTCCAATGCATCTGTTATCTATACAGTGAACGGCGGTCAAACCTGGAAAGCCAGCAGCCCACTTATGCATGAATTATCTCAGTTCCCCTGTGCGGCGACAGTCAGGATGGTCGATACACGAACAGGTTGGCTGCGGATTTTGGGCTGGTATACGGGTGCCGGAGGACATGTCCCCACCCAATATTTCC
>Ga0307439_1002735_pt1 | contig 10250 bp, 1 predicted proteins | sample SalMarWE160490MG_FD_202142 | JGI IMG/M metagenome (GOLD analysis project Ga0307439, IMG submission 202142) | Salt marsh sediment microbial communities from the Plum Island Ecosystem LTER, Massachusetts, United States - WE1604-90 | ecosystem: Environmental > Aquatic > Marine > Intertidal zone >... | reverse complement strand
TCCTGAATATTATCGGCCAAATGGACTTAAATCAAATTTTTCTCTTGCAATAATTATTTTTTTTTGTAGACTGAATTATTATAAGTCCGGTCTATTCTTGAAACTGGAGGTTGGTAAGTAACTATAAATTCGTTGGGGTTTTCCCTGCGAGAGAAGCAATTTTTATGGCAGGAGGTATATTTTGAGCAAGCCGAGTTTCTTGACCAAAATCTCTGGCAGAGGGTCTCTGTCCGTTGCTCTGGCATCATTTCTGTTTACAACAGTTTTTGCTATCCCAAATCACTCTTATGCAACTGAGAATCCAGACAGACGGGAGGCATTCCGCCAAATAGTACAGAGTTATGTTCAAGCTGGTGAACAGGAATATAATAAAGGTTTCTACGAGCAGGCGGAGAAAACCTTTCTCATGGCCAAGGGGTATAGTGAATATTTAAACACTGCAGAACGTAAGCAACTTACATCCCTGCTCGATAAGACTCAAACGGCAATATCGAAAAGGAAAAGTGCATTAGAGATATTCCGTTCAGTCAAAGACATGATCAGGCAAAATCAGCTTTCCCAGGCTAAAACCCAGCTCGAAACAATCAAAGATAACGAGTTCCTGTCCGCGGATGAACGGGCGCAAATAGCACAAGTGCTCAGACACATCGACACGCAAACAACCAAAGGAAGTGCGCCGTCGGAAATAACCGATCAAGAAAAGCCTGTCCAGTCTGAAACAGAACCAAAGCAAACATTAAGTACTGCACAAGAGCAGGAAGACATCCCGACGTTGTACAAACAAAGCATGGACCTTTATAAAACCGGCCGGTATGAAGAGGCACGAAAAGGTTTCGTAAAAGTTGTTAACAGCGGCACAATACCGCCGGAAATGGAAAAAACCTTAAACGGCTATATTAAGCAGATAGATACTATCATAGCCGATAGAAACAGGCAACGAACTATAATAAGCAAGAATCCCCGAACAACATATTCCGAAGTTATTCAGCCGGAAATGATTGCAACCGAAAATACCGCTCAGATAGCGAGCCAGGGCAGCTATATCGACGCGGTCAATCAAAAAAGAAATGTCATACGAAGCCACGCCAAAGCGGTTGTAAGTGATGCTATAGCCAAAGCACAAACTTACACCGACCAGAGTAAATTCGACCTTGCAAAAAATGAAATTCAGACGGCTGAAATTACTGTCGATCAATATCAAATGTACCTCGGAGACGAGCTTTACAATCAATACAAAGCCCAGTTGAAAACAGCTTCGGAATTCGTTCTCCAGAGAGAGAAAATCCAAACTCAAAAAAAGGAAGAATCCAAACGCACGGCATCAATGGAAGCTCAACGTCAATATAGAGAGCAAATGGAAGCCGAAAGACAGAACAGAATCACCGAATTGATGAATAATACCATCACTTACCAGAAGCAAGGTCGTTATGAAGCTGCTCTCGGTCAGTTAACAAGCCTTCTGGAGCTTGATCCGCAGCATAACGAAGCCCTGGTAATGAAGGACTTTCTCGAAGATACTATTTATTTCCGTAAACAGATAGAGATCGAGAGAGAATCCAGTAAACAAGGAGCGGATATTTTACTTAAAGCAGAACAATCGAAAATTCCTTATGCCGACGAGCTTGTCTATCCCAAAAACTGGCGGGAGATTATTGCAAGACCGACACGTGTGCCGGAAAGACCGTTAGGTTTATCTGAGTCGGATGAAAAGGTTTATGAACAATTAAAACAGGTAGTCGATCTTTCGGAATTAAGACCGGAAATGACATTCGAACAAGTCTTAAATATATTAATGAACAAAGCAGATCCACCTTTACAAATCAAGCCCAACTGGAGAGATTTGGAATTAAATGCCCAGGTAGATCGGAGTACTTTAAGTGATATGGATCCACTAACGGGTGTAAAAATCCGAACGGCCCTGGATGCTCTTTTGGCCGGTCTCTCAGACCCGGACGCACCGGACTACCAGCTCGGTTATATCGTGGACGAGGGAATAATAATGATAGCAACGGAAGCAACACTCCCAAGCAATATGGTAAACCGCGTTTATGATATTACCGACCTCGTCGGCGAGCCGTCTTCATACCAAACAGGCATGCAAATGATGTCTCAGATGCAATACGTCAGTAGCTCCTCCGGCGGCATGGGAGGCATGGGCGGATATGGCGGCGGCGGTATGGGTGGCTATGGCGGCGGCGGTATGGGTGGCTATGGCGGCGGCGGTATGGGTGGGGGTGGCTATGGCGGAGGAATGACGGGAGGCTATGGCGGAATGGGCGGCATGGGCGGAGGAGGAATGTACGGAGGCGGCATGGGCGGCATGGGCGGAGGAGGAATGGGTGGCTATGGCATGGGTGGACAAGCCAGCGGCATGATAGCCCAGAACTTAGTTACGCTTATTGAAGAAAGTATCGACCCGCTGAGCTGGTATGATATTGAACCGGAAGAAGGAGAAGGATCCATATTTCCCTATCCGACACAACAACCCAAGAAGCTCGCTGTTTATAATACTCCTGAAGTTCACGCTGAAATCGAAAAACTTCTCGACGCGTTACGAAAATCTTTAGGGCACCAGGTTTCCATCGAGGCCAGATACCTGATAGTAACCGAGAACTTCCTCGAAGATATAGGGCTCGATGTTGATTTCACGGTTAATCTCGGAACTAAATGGGGCTTGCTGGCTGTTGACCAAAGTTCCGCTTCGACGACCACTCCGGACGTTTCGACAAAGATTTCCGGCAGCCTCGGAAGTATCTCGGCGGCAGCCGATATCTCCGGAGGTTATGGTTCCATACTCGACGATTTACAGGTTGCGTTCTTGCTGCGAGCGACTCAGGCCCGCACAGATGCAAAATCATTAGTGGCACCGATGGTGACGGTTCTCAGTGGAGAACAGGCAATTTTCAATGTCTCGGACACGATTTCTTATATGATACCTCCAGCCACTACTACGACGATAACTCCAACCGGCATTGGTCAGGCCGGAACACAGACCTCTACTGAGCCTCAGGTTGGTTCGTTACAACTTAGTATCCCACTATATGTTACTCCGACTATTACCCACGATAAAAAGAATGTGATACTCAATATTAACTCACAATTCACAGATTTGCTAAGGATAAGACGTCACGAAGTTGACTATATCGATGCCGACGGTGAAGTTGCTACATTTACGGCTGAAGTACCTGAAACACAAACAACATTGATTAGTACGCGTGTCAGTGTCCCCGATAGCGGAACCCTGCTGCTGGGCGGTCAGAAAATTGCCGTCGATGTCAAGAAGGAAGCTGGGGTTCCCATATTAAGCAAGTTACCTCTGCTCGGCAGGTTATTCCGTAACACCAGTACAATCAAAGACCAGAAAATTCTGTTGATTCTGGTAAAACCGACCATAATTCTGCAGGAAGAGCGGGAAGCTGAGGCTATCGGTGCAATGACAAGCGGGCTTTAGCCTATAATCAATAGATAGGGGTTTTTGTGATTATTCCCACATTTTAAGATCTGATTGATAACGTTTTACCTGTGGTCTTACAGAGTATATACGTTTAAGGAATATTAAAAAGGAATTTTTTTAAGAAACAGAATTATGAAGCGGCAAATTCTAATCAGCTTATTAGTTTTGTTATCCGCAGCCGTTCCTGCGGGGGCATTCGAATTATCAGGACCTGGTATCGAATCGGAAAAAGGATTAACAGCCTACAAAAGGGGTGAACTGATTGTGCGTTTTGACGATCCTGCTCCGGGCTCCCAACCGGCGGACGGACCGACAATCATCGGACCTCTGTCACGGCATGCGGTGAGAAATGCAATGTCGGACCATATTATTACCGGTGCCGTCGTGGATAGGGCTTACGATAACATTTCATCCGGCCTGGTTGTAATCAAGCTTCCGGAAAGTTCGTCTGTTCTGGATGCTTTTATCAAATTTAATCTCTCAGCGAACGTTCGATATGCCGAGCCAAACTATAAGTACAAGCTACTCGCCCTACCGAAAGTGACCGGTTTTGTGGAATTATGGGGGACCGACGATACGATTCAAGCCGGCTCTACAGGCCGGGCAGGCATCAACGCAGGTGATTCCAACGTATCCAGAATCATTGTCGCAATTACCGATACCGGAATCGATTACGAGCACCCGGACCTGGTGGACAATATATGGATCAACACGACCGAGTTGAACGGGACAGCCGGTGTTGACGACGACGGCAACGGATACATCGACGATATTTACGGCTACGATTTCGCCGGAGCCATTGCAAGCGACCCGGACGATGACGACAGCGATCCAAGGGACACATTCTTTCATGGCACTCATATTGCAGGCATTATCAATTCCGTAAATAAAAATTACACCGATATCCTCGGTAGCAAATGCGTTATCGAGACAATGGCCCTCAAAATTTTCGCCGATGACTACGCACTCGAACCGGAAGTATTCGCAGATGATGCGGTCGAGGCGATCGGGTATGCCATAGAGAACGGCGCGAAAATTATAAACGGCTCCTGGGGTGGAGAATTCTATTCACAGTCCCTTTACGACGCCATCAGTGACGCCGGAGACGCAGGACTTCTTTTCATTGCCGCCGCAGGCAACGATTACGGCAACGATAATGATATTAATCCTGTTTATCCCTCGAGTTTTGACCTTGATAACATCATTTCAGTAACATCGAAAGACAATGATGGTCAATTGTCGGTCTTTTCCAACTATGGAGCATTTTCAGTAGATATAGCAGAACCAGGAACAGATATTTTGAGTACAACGCCGACGTATGAGACCTTTGCAATGCTCGTCCATGGCGTTTCCACAAATCACGACTATTTAAGCGGGACATCGATGGCAGCTCCACACGCAACTGCAGCCTGCGCGATGCTTTGGTCGCAATACTCATCCCTGCCGTGCCGATCTATTAAGAATCTGCTTCTAAATACCGCTGATCCGATACCGGCCCCGTCCAGATTTTCCCAATCCAACGGCAGTTTTAACCTACAAAAAGCGTTATTTGCAGTCCAAAGATTAAATACAGGCGGAAAAATTCTCAACGCAACACAATATAATCCCTTGAATCCGGGCGACCCTAATCATTTATACGATTCGATCCAGGCGGCAATTGACAATGCCAATAATGGTGACGAACTTATCGTAGAGGCCGGACACGATTATACAGAAACCATTGACTTCAGAGGCAAGACAATCACCGTTCGCAGCGGTGACCCCAATAATCCCGGCTATACGAATATCAACCCGGAAAATACTTCTATTTTAGGTTTACAGAATCCCGGTACGCCCGTTGTCAACATTATTAAAAATGACATCGAAATAAACCACGAAAACACAATCCTCAAGGGTTTCACCATAAGTCAGGGTGATGCCACGTACGGTGGCGGCATCAGTTGCGAATACGCATCTCCGACAATCGCGGATTGTATTATAAAAGACAATATTGCAACGCGCCGGGGAGGTGGAATTGACTGCTACAATTCTTCTCCGATGATTATAAACTGCCAGATTAGTAACAATGACGCAGATGACATTGGTGGTGGAATTTCATGCTATGGTTCCGATTCGAGCATGATTATTTCCAACTGTCTGATTGCAAACAACTCGGCGATATACGAGGCCGCCGGAATTGCGCTGGATGCTTCTTCGCCGATGATTACCAACTGTACAATTCTTGTCGATGTGCCGGATGCCCCAAAAGAAGGGGGTATTTTCGCATTTAATAATTCGGAACCAGTCATTACAAACTGTATTTTGTGGGGCAACGGTGACGACCTGTTCAATTGTTCGGCGACTTTTTCCGATATCGAAGATAACGATAAAGGCGGGGGCAATATACATTCGGATCCCATCTTTACAAACGGGCCTCTGGGTAATTATTACCTAACACAGGTATCTGCGGGACAGCTTATTAACAGCCCCTGTGTCGATGCCGGCAGTGATGATGCAAGCAATTATACGAATTTAAACGGATATACTACTCGTACCGACGGAGTTGGCGACGACGGTACTGTAGATATGGGTTATCACTATCGTTCCCTTGACACCGAATATGTTCAGTTAAATATTTTCGAAGTGGTTGACAATGTCCCTGTTCCGGAAGACCAATCGAGAGGTCACATTGTACCGGACCCGAACGGGAGCCCCTACGATGTACGAAAATATGAAGTCGTAAACCTGACAGCCGTTCCGAATCAGGGTTATAGGATTAAGGCATGGGTCGGCACAAATGACGATTCATCGAAAGAGCCTTTCAACCAGGTAACCATGTTAGCCAACACGCTCGTGGCGGTTGAATTCGAACAAATACCGAAACGTCTGCTGCTAACCGAGGTTATCGGCGGCCACGGAACAATAAAAACCAGAGATAAAACCAACAACGGGCCGATTATAGACTACCAAAGAAATGGCGCAGAGTATGACGACGGCGCGGTAATAGAGCTTATCGCCACTCCGGACCAGGGTTACATCGTTGACCAGTGGCTGGGAACGGACGATGATACCTTATGGTCCCTTAAAAATACGATAACATTAGACTCTGATAAAGAGATCACTGTTACTTTCCGCCAACCGGCAACATTGCACGTTCCCGGACAGTACCCGGGTATTGGAGATGCACTTAATACCGCATATACACATGGCGACACAATCGTTGTATCGGCAGGCACTTACTCCGGAATTTACGACTTCCAGGGAAAATCGGTTATTCTGGCCAGCGAACATCCGGACGACCCCTGCACTGTGGCTGCAACTGTATTAGTCAGCTCCGGTTCACCCGTATTCCTTTTCCAGAACGGCGAAGGTAGAGACACAATTGTTGACGGTTTCACAATCCAGGGACCGGGAGATCCCGGTTATATGACACTCGGCGATTCTGAGGGCAATCCAGACGGAGCAGCCGATGGTAGCCCAGTATTCGGTGGAGCAATATTCTGCGGCGAGGACAGCAGCCCGACTCTTTCCAATCTGGTCATTAAAGACTGTGTAGCCCGTGGTTCGGACGGTCTGAATAACGTTCTGGTCCAAGAGGAACCGGAAGATCCCCCGGATGCAGAGGATGCGCTGGACCCGATGGATCCGATGGACCCACCGGAACAGGTGGAAACCGACGATCCTAACATGGTCATTGATGGTATTGCCGGAGAACCCGGAGCGCCCGGTGAGCCGGGTCTGCCCGGAGAACCCGGCGCAGATGGTCTGCCCGGAGATCCCGGTGGCACCGGAGGCGATGCCTTTGGCGGTGCGATGTACTTCACGGGCAATAATAATCCGCTCATTCGGAACTGTACGATTATCGGCTGCAAAGCTATCGGCGGCGACGGTGGCTACGGCGGTCCCGGTCAGAACGGACAGGGCGGTCAGGATGGACAACCCGGCCAGGACGGCCAGGACGGACAGGATGCCGCCGACCCGGTTAACGACGGAAATCCTGCTGCTGGAGGTGCTGGCGGAATAGGCGGTGACGGTGGTGACGGTGGCAACGGTGGAAAAGGCGGAGACGGAGGAAAAGGTGGTGACGGAGGTTCTGCCATAGGCGGAGCAATTTTCTTCGGACCCAATTGCAGTCCGCAAATTACATCATGTAAAATTATGGACTGTCTGACCCGACAGGGAATGGGCAACTACGGAGGTGACGGCGGAAACGGCGGAGACGCCGGCGCCGGCACGGAACCCGGAGCAGGCGGCGGCGGTGGTTCCGGTGACCCTGACGGTGATGATGGCGAAGACGGTATTTCAGGCGCCGGTGGTATAGGTGGTGACGGTGGCAGAGGTGGAAATATGGGCGTCAACGGCCCAATTTCGTGGGCCGGTGCTATATATTTCGGCGAGAATTGCCATGTTGTTATGAAAGATACGACTATCACCCGTAATGCAGCAACAACCGTTGTTCCCAGTTATTCCGATTACTATACTTACGGAGGTGGTGATGGCGGTGACGGCGGCGAAGGCGGTGAAGGCGATGGAGATGCTGTCGGCGGCGATGGCGGTGCCGGTGGTGATGGTGGCTGGGGCGGCCCGACCGATCCCACTCCTGTAGAAGAGGAAGACGGCCAAGGCGGCCAGCAAGAGGAAGAAGAAGATCCAAATACACCCAATGCATATCCAGGCGACGGCGGCACCGGAGGCGAAGGGGGCGAAGGAGGAACGAACGGCGCACAAGGCCCAGATGGTATGGGTGGTATGAATTTAACCAGTCTCATTTTTACCACAAGCTATGGAGGAGCCAACTACTATGATTACGGCTGTAAAGTAGAGCTAACCAACTGCAAGATAAGTAACAATACAACGAGACAGTCACTGGACGGCAGCGGCCAGGATGGTGGCGGCGAATTTTATCAAAGCGGATGCGAAGCAACTATGAAGGGCTGTGAATTTATAGGCAACGCCGCTGGAATCAATACTTCCGGGATAATATTACTCGAGTTAGATGTAGATATTTTATCACTAATAGATGATATCAAAGGGCATGGATCAACGTATTCAATAGACGGATACGGAGGCGGTCAGAACTTCAATGAAAACTGCTCTGCGACAATCATTGACTGCAACTATATAAACAACTCCTCTGGTGGTGACGGTGGAGGATTATTCACATGGTATGACTGTACGCTGGATATAAATAACAGCAGCTTTGTCGGTAATTCAACTCTCGGGATTTATGGCTCCGGAGGAGGTGTCTATGCTGGTGGAGACCGGGATCCCTTTAATCCTGATAACCCGGGATGGTACAATGGGGGAACGATAACAATCAATGACAGTATCTTTGGCAGTAATATCGCATCATTCGGTGGTGCTTTGTTCTGGCATGGTGAGGAGGCAGAAGTCTCTGTTTCCAAATCAATCATTAACAACAATACCGCCGAGCACGGAGGTGGTATGTACTGGACCGGCGGGACACCGTTGATTTCAGGATGTACCATTGTAGGTAATAAAGCAAAAATACGAACTTTATCTGATGATATCATACTCTCTTACGGCGATTACGAATGGCCGTATGGCGGTGGCGCCGGAATCTTTTCCTGGAATTCCGATGCAATAATCGAAAATAGTCTGATTATCAATAACCAATCTGCCGGCTCGGGTGGTGGTGTATATTTTGGCGGATACTCCAATATGCCGTCGGTTAAAAACTGCCTGATTAAAGGAAATTCCGCTGTCCTCGATGGTGGCGGCGTTATATCTTATTGGTTTTCCAATCTGACAATCTCCAACTGTACTCTTGTGGAAAACAGAGCTTTTGATCCAAATAACAGTACTTCTCACGGCAGAGGCGGCGGCTTATCCTGCGCCTTCGGAAGTCAGACAACACTCATCAATAGTATCCTCTGGAATAATACAGGCTCGAAAGGCAACCAGATATCAATAGGTAACATTCGCGAGCCGGATTATATAGATCCGACAACCGCCCTAACGGTCAAGTACAGCGACATCAAGGGCGGTCGGTATGCAGAGGCTATCTATATCGAGCCGGGACGCAGCTTAAAATGGATAAGCGGTACCAATATCAGCAGTGATCCGCTTTTCGTCGAAAACACATACTACCTCAGTCAGACTGCGGCAGGCCAGAATGAAGATAGCCCGTGCGTGGATGCCGGAAGTAACCAGGCTGTGAATTTCAACCTTCATAATTTCACTACACGTATGGATGGTATCGGCGACGGCGGCATAGTCGATATGGGCTACCACTATCCCTTAGGGGAAGACGAACATCAACTGATAGTCAAGGTCATTGGAAATGAACACGGCTCCGTCAGGCCGTTAGGCGGGACTTTCCCCAAGAATACCCAAGTTACACTTACTGCAACCGTGGATCTGGGCTATCAGGTTAGCTGGATAGGGACCGATGACGACAGTACAAATGCGCTAACCAATGCCGTGATGATGGATTCGGATAAAACTGTTGTCGTAGAATTCTCAAAGTACGTTCAGAAAACCATCACTGTAACCGGGGACTACTTGTCACTCCAGAAAGCGATATTTAACGCGAAAAACGGCGATACAATCGTACTTGATCCCGGCACTTACTATGGTGGATATGAAAGCATCTCGGTGATAGTGAACAAGTCTATCACTATCACATCTAAAAATCCCGATGACCCCTGCTGTGTCACGGCAACGATTATCGACGGATACAGAGGATTCCCTAATGGCGATTACGTTAATCATGGTATCTATTTTACCGCTGTAACAAATACCAAGACGGTTCTCAACGGTATTACAATACAGAACTGCGGTGGTACACTTACCG
>Ga0307439_1002727_pt1 | contig 10270 bp, 6 predicted proteins | sample SalMarWE160490MG_FD_202142 | JGI IMG/M metagenome (GOLD analysis project Ga0307439, IMG submission 202142) | Salt marsh sediment microbial communities from the Plum Island Ecosystem LTER, Massachusetts, United States - WE1604-90 | ecosystem: Environmental > Aquatic > Marine > Intertidal zone >... | reverse complement strand
TTTTCCAGAAACTTTCATCCTGATACCATGTTTTTCTCCGTGTTCCCTGCATTGCAGCTCCTTAATAAATACCAAAATAAAAAAGCCTTTCAGGTTCTTTACTCCCTGAAAGGCTTTAATAGCAATAATATATGTTTTCAAGTCCTTTTAGGGAGGAGCCTCTTTCGGCCATACGAAAATACCCATAACATTTGTCCTGGTCGTATGGGCCTTAAGGCATGTGCGCATAAGCACCGTGGCCACCTTGTGGCTTGTCAACTGCTTATGTTTGTTTTCCCTAAAAAGATACATTTCAAAATCCCGTTTTCTCGACGAAAGCGAGTAATTTAATCAATATGTCTATTTTTTGTCAAGTAAAAAATTGCAAAAACAAAAATATTTTTCCCATCCCTCCCAATCGATTCGAATCCCCGGAAAAATCTGATAATGAAATCAATGTCAATAGAGAGCGTATGTCCCCAGTTAAATTCAGGTCAGGAATTTCAAAATAATGCTCTGATAATCCTTAACTGCTCTTTCAAGGTCGGCGATTTCAATATATTCATCCGGCTTATGGCAAAGCGAAGGCTTGCCCGGACCGAAAATCACAACCGGCGCACCCAACGAAGCAAAATGAGGCCCGTCCGTGGTAAAACCGACCGCCTGGGTTTCAGTAACTCCCAGAGACGAGCAGAAATCCCGGATAAAAGTGCAATTACGATCCGTTTCCATCGACTGAACCTGCCGGACTATGGAAACATCGGCATCAAATTGGGAATTTTCTGATCTGAGCCTCTCAAAAATACTCTTTATATCGGCAACAATATTCTGATGGTCGGCCCCGGGTATGGTCCGAATGTCTATTCCCACAGTGCATTTATCCGGTACAACGTTAAGTGTTTTACCGCCGACAATCGTATTGACACTCATCGAGCAACGGCCCAGCAGCTCATGAGATTTGGCCGATATATCGTATTTTTCCAGTTCGTTCAAAAAATGCCGCATCGAAGTAATCGCATTTATGCCAAGCTCCGGTGCCGAGCCGTGAGCGGATTTTCCGCTTGTTATCACTTCAAGCCACAACATCCCTCGATGAGCCGTAACAATCGTAAAATCAGTCGGTTCGGGGATAACCACTCCTGCAAGCTTTTCCGGCCGGTCGGAACTGTTAATAAATCTCTGCGCACCGGCACTGTCCGTTTCTTCTCCTGCGGCGGCCACGAAAATAATATCACCCTGTAATTTTGTGCCGGAACCGACAATTTTGCAGATAGCTGTTACTGCGGCGGCTATTCCGCCCTTCATATCCGTGGAACCTCTGCCGTAGATTTTGCCGTCGGCTTCAACCGCCCCGAACGGCGGATATTGCCAGGGAGCTTCTCCGGGGCCGACTACATCATGATGGCACGCAAATAAAATCGCCGCCTTTTGTCCCGAAGACTTTACCCGTGCATTGATATTGGCCCTGTTGGAATCCCACGAGTCTATTTTGGATTCTATGCCACAGCGGGCAAATTCCGCCGAAATTACCTCCGCTGCGGCCAACTCGCCATCTTCGGAAGTTGTCCGGGCCTGAATAAGCTTCTTTAATAATCTTTTCATAATACCGGGATTATACGATCTTACGCTCAAAAATAAAAAAGATAAAATTTTTTGTTGCAGGCGGATATAATTCAGAAGATAATGCGTGATTTGTAAGTTCTTTAACTTGGCGCAAAGGAGTATAAATGGGACCTGTACTAAATGGGTTGACGAAGCTTCAAAGTATTGAAAATCGCCTCCGCGTCGAAAAAGGAAAGCTTGCACGCTGCAGAAGAAATGTAATCATCCAGGAAAATCTGATCAGGAGCCTTCAAAACGCTCTGGAAGCCAAAAAAGAGGAGGTGCTGCTCAGCAAAGTCCAGGCCGACCGGCTGGAGCTGGAACTTAAAAGCAATGACGAAACTATATCCAAGTTAAGAGCCTCCCTCAACAGCGCGAAAACCAACAAGGAATATTCCGCTCTTTTGACACAGCTTAATACAACAAAGGCCGACAATTCCAAGGTCGAAACACAAACGTTCGAATTATTAAAGGACATCGAGGCAGACGAAGCCGAGTGCAAGGATATACAAACACAGATCGACGAACAAAAACAAACCCTCGAACAAACCCGTAAAGAAAGCGAGGCCATGGCGGCAAAATATCAGAAACAAATAGATGAAATCCAGGTCGAATGGGACCAAATCGCAAAATCGGTGCCGGCGGAACAGCTTGAGATATTCAAGCGAGTAGCCGAAACGTACGATGGGCAGGCTGTTGTCGAAATCGAGCAGCAGGAAGTCAATAAGGGAGTCTATAGCTGCGGCGGCTGCTTCATGGGGATTACCGCCGAATCGGTCAATATGCTTTTGACAAAAGATGAAATAATCCGCTGTCCGAACTGCACACGTATTCTCATCTTCAACGATGATAGAGAAAATTAGAAACCAAAACACGAAATTCCTCTACGATATGTTTTTATATATTTTTCTGCTTCTATAGGGAGTTTTTACTTTGCCTGACAAAATAGTCGCCTACACCGACGGGGGCAGCAGAGGCAATCCGGGCCCGGCCGCCGCGGGATATTGCATAAAAAACTCCGCCGGCACTCAATTACAGGCGAAAGCCTTTTTTTTAGGTCGGACAACGAACAACGTAGCCGAATACACAGCTCTGGTTAAAGCGCTTGAAGCAGCACGCCAAATTGGTGCGAAACAATTAACGGTGTTCAGTGACAGCGAGCTTCTTGTCAGGCAGATTAACGGCCGATACAAGGTCAAGAGCGAACAAATCATGCCGCTTTTCCAAGAAGCCGCAAAGCTGCTCGATAATTTCGACAACTGGAAAATTCAACACATTACCAGGGACAAAAATAAGCAAGCCGACAAACTCGTGAACCAAGCTCTCAATCTCAAAAGCGACGTCGAAAATCTCCCCGAATCGGCAGTGAATGAAAAAAACATCCGGCTCGGCGTGCTGATTAGCGGCGGCGGAACAACATTAATGAACATCCTCGATTATATCAAAGACGGCAGGCTAAACGCACAGGTCCCGATTGTCATAAGCTCCCGCTCTACGGTAGCGGGTGTGGAAAGGGCAAAAAACGCCGGACTCGATGTCAAAATAATCCGTAAAAAAGACTATCCCGATATCGAGAATTTCAGCAAACGAATCGAAGAAGAGCTTACCGCCGCAAAAGTTGACCTTGTCATCCAGGGCGGCTGGCTTTGTTTTTGGAAAATACCGGCGCAGTACGAAAACCGAGTCATGAATATCCATCCGGCGCTGCTGCCGAGCTTCGGCGGAAAAGGTATGTGGGGACATCACGTCCACGAGGCCGTCCTGAAGGCGGGATGCAAAGTCAGCGGCTGCACGGTACATTTTTGCACGAACGAATACGACAATGGGCCGATCATCGTCCAGCGAACCTGCCCGGTCAAAGATACGGACGATCCCGACACACTTGCGGCAAGGGTCTTCGAGCAGGAATGTATCGCATATCCGGAAGCCATCAGATTATTTGCAGCAGACAAGCTGCTCGTACAAGACGGCGTCGTAAAAATCAAACCGTAAGTTAGGCTCCGCTTTTCACAAAGTCAATTCGGCCTTCCGGGCGATGCAATCTCTATGACACAGCAGTCTAAGGCGATTTATCCCCTTAATAATCGCGCACGATAATCGCATCTTCACCGATCATGTATTGGTCTGAATCTTTGATTTTGAGATTATAAACTTTGCCGATATAAGGCTCAGGTCTCTTCCTGACGCTTATTATCCCGACCGAACCTTTAGATGTTTTTAGTCTTGTCCCGGATTTTAGATCATGTAGTGATAGCCACCTTCCAGCTTCCGACATGAAATAATGGTTCTCGGCGACGGTAATACAATTGCCGCTCTCAAGGGCAATATCATACAAGGTAAATGTCCCGCTATGAGCCTGCACTGTTTCAATTTGATTTAGGCCGGCAATGCCGCTGATGACCTGCGATACGCCAATTTCTGATATTGGAACAGACTCACCACCAACCCAGACCGGAGTATTACCGATAAAACAGGCCCTGCCTTTGGCCGGAACAAAGGTAGTAGCAAATGACCAAACATTTCCGGCCACTATCATCCCCTGATTATCTATTTCATCAACTCGCCAATAATATGTCCGGTCGTATTCCAGAGATCCGGGATTGTAAGAATTAGAATGCTGTCTTTGCGAAACCAGCACATCTAAAGTATTTGTCGCGGTTGCATTATTGACATCGTCGAAATCCGTACCAAGATACACATCATGTGCAATTGCATTAAATCCGGGCGTCCAGCTTAACTTAGCTTCTATTTCCACGTCTATAGCTTTGTTGGCAGGGTTTGGATTAGTTGCCTGGGAATGTATTGGTGCGGTCGTGAATTCCCAGATAATTCCGGTCATTTTATTGCACAAGTTGTCAATCTCATCAATCCGCCAGTAATAATGAGTGTTCAGATCCAAATTGCCGGGATAAAATTCTTTTTCAAGCTGTCTTCGTATAAAAGGCGGTGGATTATCGGTTCCGAAATACACTTCATACATGATTGCATTCGGATCGGACATCCAGCTCAATATAACATCCAGATCCACATCAATAGCCTCATTGGCAGGTATAGGATCAGAAGCCTGACCAATAACTGAAATGCCATTGGCATCACTCAGTGACATGCTCGCCTGTTGTGTACCGCCGTATGCTCCCATATTGATCCTGCACCCATTCGGGATTAGCTCATCGCCGATGGAACTATTCGGATCTCCGGCGTCAATGCAGGGACTCATTACATCGTCCATCACCCAGTTTCCGCTATTGGGATCGAATCTTCCCGCCTGCGATTTCAAGTGATAATCTCCGTCTATCCAAACCGCATTCGGATCATCCGGATCGACAACAATATTCGGGTCATTGACGTCCGCCCAATAGCCCTGTTTGGCAAAAAGCGGGTTTTCATCTATATTGCCTTCGCCTTCCCAGCCGCCCTGGACATTGCTGTAGGTTATTATGATCTTCGAATTGTTACCATTATATATCTGCTCACTGCTGCCCCAGAGTATGGAACTTGTAATCTTGAAATTTTTTGTTGGGGCATGAAACGGCTTAAAACATAAGCTCTCTCCATACAAGGCCCGGTTATTAGATATTGTGCAGTTGCGTATTTCTCCGTTAATTTTTTCCTGGAAGTTTATAGCACCACCTATCCAGCCGGAAGAGTTCCCGGTAAAAAGACAGTTTTTGAAATGAACATTCGAGATACCATAAGCTTGACTGCTATCAGAAATCCCTCCGCCTTCAGATAATGCTTTGTTACCAACAAAAGCGCAGTTAATAAAAGAGATTTCAACGCTTTCAATCGCATAACTTCCCCCGATATAAGCGTAATTATTTTCAAAGATACAATCAATTAACTGGGAGTCACTTTTATAACTACCAATTGCTCCACCTTCACCCAACGCATAATTATCTGTAAATCTACAGTTAGTCAGTATTAAATTACTGCTCTTCTCACAAAACATCCCGCCGCCGTTTCCTGTTGTTGAGTTTCCTTTTAATACACAATCGACAAGCGTCGGGCTACCTTCGATACAATATATACCACCACCATTATAGTAAGATTCTTCTCCGTCGGCATTACCTCCTGTGATAGTGAAACCGTCCAGTATCGCCGTCGCATCGGTCCCGCTTGCTGTAACCACATGGGAACTATTGTCCCTGATATTGGTTAAATTCGGGTCATCGTCGGCGTTAAGGTCACCGGAGAGAATTGTTTCATACAGTTCGATATCGCGGGCATTGGGATCTGTCGCACCAACGTAACCGCCAGCAAGGATTACACCATTGATTAGTTGAAAAGTTGCTTCGCGGTCGCTGGAAGTTTGTCCTGCTCCTTTGTCGGGCGTGTAAGTGCCCTGAGCGACTCTGATTTCGACGGGTTTGTCCGAATCGTTTGCATCAGCCAGGGCATCCTGAAGATATACGTAGGCATTCTCCCAGTTCGAGCCGTCATTTTTCCCCCCGTTACTGTCTTCGACAGAAGACACGGGGGCATTGGCGTCCACATAGATGATTCTTTCGGCTGCGGCAGGGCAGACTGCTGTTAGTAAAAACAGCAGGCACAACAAACATTTGATAAGAGTTGATTTTGCTCTCATTTTTCTATCCCTCGTTATGATAACAGATGACAGATAACAAAAAATTGTCTTATGTCCCTCGTCCATCTTCTATCGTCCTGCTTGTTTTTTAAGGCGGGATTTGGATATAAATGCGAAATAGATATAAATAATGACGGCTAAAACTATGCCCCTTAGGGGTAAAATATTACGACAAAAACAATAATCCGCCTTTATGTGATTATACTACTACAGAATCGTCTGCAAGTGCAAGAGAATTCCGGCAATTTTTGCTTTAATTTAAGCAGGTGGGGAAATTTCACAGAATATATATTTAGACCGCTCCGATATTTACAGAAATTCGAGGAGGCGTTTACTGCGTCTTAGCCGCAGCGGGCTCGCTTTCCTTCGGCTCCTTCACATTGACACCTTCGAGCTTCAGATGCTCCTCGTCCTGGACATCGATTTTTATGAGATTTTTGCCCTCGAACTTACCTGCCAAAACAGCTTCCGAGAGCGGATCTTCTATATAGTGCTCTATCGCCCTTCGCAGAGGTCTGGCCCCAAATTCGGGATTGTAGCCCTTATCGATGAGGAATTCCTTGGCCCGCTCGGATAGCTCCAGCTTGAAACCGTGCTCGATCAGCCGCTTAAATACCTTATTAAGCTCGTACTCAACGATAGTCACCAAATCGTCTCTCGTCAGGGCCTTAAAGACTATAGTGTCGTCCACGCGGTTTAAGAATTCCGGCCGGAAATGATGTTCCACCTCTTTTTGAAGGACTTCCTTCATCTTCTCATAGTCGGCCTCGGGAGTTTTCTTGCCGAAACCGAAGCCGCCGCTGTTTTTAATCAACTCGGCTCCGATATTACTGGTCATAATAAGGATAACGTTCTTGAAATCGATACCTCTGCCGAAGCTGTCCGTCAATCGACCTTCATCCATTATCTGCAGCAGCATGTTGTAAACATCCGGATGTGCCTTTTCGATCTCATCCAACAGCAGCACCGAATACGGCCGCCGTCTAATTCTTTCAGTCAACTGCCCGCCTTCCTCATAGCCGACGTATCCGGGAGGTGCACCAACCAGCCGGCTGACATTGTGCTTTTCCATAAACTCGCTCATGTCCAGCCGGATGAGAGAATTCCTGTCGCTGAACATAAATTCCGCCAAGGCCTGCGCAAGCAGCGTTTTGCCGACGCCGCTGGGGCCTAAGAAAATAAAGCAGCCCATCGGGCGATTCGGGTCTTTCATGCCGCTTCTGCTGCGCCGGACCGCTTTCGCCACGGCGGTAATCGCATCATGCTGCGAGACAACCATCTTATGCAGTTCGGTCTCAAGTTCCAGAAGTCTCTGGGTCTCTTTTTTCTCTAATCGCGTTAACGGCACGCCGGTCATATTGCTGACAACCTCGGCAATAATCTCATTATCCACCACGCCGGTCGCCTCTTTATGCTCATCGTACCATTCCTTATGCAGCCTTGTTTTTTCATCTAAAAGTTGCTGGGCCTCATCCCTCAAAGATGCCGCCCGTTCGTAGTCGGCGCTTCTGACAGCCTCGTCTTTTTCCCGCTGCAGCTTTTCGATATTTCCCTCAATCTCAGTAAGGTCCAGCGGAGGCGTCATATTCTTTAGCCTCACTCTCGCACCGGACTCGTCAATCACATCTATCGCCTTATCCGGCAGACATCGGCCGGTGATATATCTTGTCGAAAGCTCCACCGCCTGGAAAAGGGCTTCGTCGGTAAAGCGGACCCTGTGATGCGCCTCGTAACGGTCTCGAAGTCCCCGCAAGATATCCATCCAGGGTCGTCGCGCCGATGCACTGGACTTCTCCCCGGGCAAGAGCCGGCTTGAGGACGTTGGATGCGTCAATCGCTCCCTCGGCGCCGCCTGCACCGACAAGGGTATGAAGCTCGTCGATGAACAGCACCACATTTTTCGCCCTTCTTACCTCGTTGATAACCGCTTTGATTCTCTCTTCGAATTGCCCCCGGTATTTCGTTCCGGCCACCATCATCGCCAAATCGAGCACTACAATCCGCTTGCCTTTAAGTAGCTCGGGCACTTGCTTGTTGATAATCTGCTGGCTCAAACCTTCGACAATAGCCGTCTTGCCTACGCCCGCCTCACCGAGCAAAACCGGATTATTTTTGGTACGCCGGCAGAGAATCTGTATCAATCGCTCGATTTCATTTTTCCTGCCGATCACGGGATCAAGCTCGCCGTCCTCAGCCAACTGGGTAAGGTCTCTCCCGAAGCTGTCTAACGCCGGTGTTTTGCTCTTTGTCTTGCGGCCCATCGTCGGGCTCATCTTCATACCCAAAGCGGCAGGCCCGTCGTCCACACCCGCACCGAGAAGATTCAAAACTTCCTGCCGAACCTCCTCGAGCTTCAAACCGATATCCAAAAGAACCTGTGCGGCAATTCCCTCGCTCTCCCGAAGAATCCCTAAAAGAATATGCTCGGTCCCGACGTAATTATGGTTCAGCGACCGCGCCTCCTCTATCGCATATTCGATTACTTTCTTGGCCCGCGGGGTCTGGGGCAGCTTACCCATCGTCACCATATCGGGACCGCTTTTGACGTGCTTTTCTATTTCCAGCCGCAGCTTTTTTATATCCACATCGAGGTTCTTCAGGACCGTGGCCCCCACGCCGCTGCCTTCCTTAACCAATCCGAGAAGGATATGTTCGGTACCTATGTATTCGTGGTTAAACCGCTGGGCCTCCTGATTGGCCAGCGCCATTACTTTTCTTGCTCTGTCTGTAAAACGTTCAAACATCTTTATCCCTGAATATCAATAAATAATGTTTCGTAAACTTCCCCAAGTATTTAACATCTCAAAGAACAATATTTACGAACATCTGTTTTCCAATATCTATCTCTATTTTACCAAACTCAACACATTTGTCAAACATACAACGTCAGCAGGTTTTATATTCACCTATAAGCCTGATAATACTATACTTTATATGCCTTAAATTGGGTTGATGTTCGTTTTCGGACAATATTTTTATTTAGTCTTAATTTTATCGGCAAAAACGCCTGTGAACTTTGCCCTTTATCGCACAAAAATCCCTTTTGGGCCGTTGCCGATTCACCGCCGGAGCCGGGAGCAAAGCAATAAGGCAATATCAAAAATATCCCATCGTCGGACGCATAATTCGACAACATAAACATTATAGGATTATAAGCATTCGCGGCAGAAATAAACTCTGTTTGCTTTACATATTTTTCAACGTATATTTTAATTATGCACAAGTAACAGTTCTGCAGATATTTTACCTGAAAACAAACAAGAGATGATTCGGCATACATTATAAGGATATATTGAGTATGAACGCAGCACACATCATTGAGACATGCACATCGGCGATAATTTTGGCTTTAACGCCTCGTGAAAGATGGGGCTTCGCAACAAGGGGACTTAACTCCTCGGATACTTCAATACCAACCTGGCTGATTATCAGCGGTTCGGCAATTCTGGTTATACTAATCGCTTCCTCAATTATCATCGCTTACAAACAAAAGCCACATAAAAAATAACATTTCATTTCTTTTTAACATACATAGCATATAAGGCAGTGATTTTCAAGTCCGGCCCGAATCCCGCCGGGATTAGTACCACATAAAAAAATGTTATACCCTATAGCTGAATACCTTATCAAGCGATGTATAAATAACGACCTGCTGCCGGTCCGGCCCTTTTTGCCTGCAATTAGTAACAGTCAAAATCAATAATAACAAACAGCTAAATAGAATGAATCTAAATACTTTTTCTCTCATAACTTCCCTTTCAATTTAATTACTCCGCTTACGAAAACAAATCAATATTTTTTTAAATATACTACAAACTTACCGTCTCGTAATGTCATACCCTCGGAGGCGGGTATCCATTTATAATATCGAAGCAGTGGATTCGGTGCCTGCGCAGGAATGACAATTTAAAGTTATACTATGTTAAATATATCTATTATTGACAATCATAAGTTACGGCACCTTTTCTTCCTGCCTATATTTTACCGATAGTTCCCTTAGTACATCCTCAATTAAATCAAGATACGCCGTCATTGTTTTCCGCTAATCCAAATGGGTGATAGTTCTTAGTTTACCGTGTATCATTTATATCGATATTCATATTG
>Ga0307439_1002721_pt1 | contig 10276 bp, 8 predicted proteins | sample SalMarWE160490MG_FD_202142 | JGI IMG/M metagenome (GOLD analysis project Ga0307439, IMG submission 202142) | Salt marsh sediment microbial communities from the Plum Island Ecosystem LTER, Massachusetts, United States - WE1604-90 | ecosystem: Environmental > Aquatic > Marine > Intertidal zone >... | reverse complement strand
ATTTTTTCCCAATATCCACTGTCGCACCTCCTTTTCTGAATCCCAGAATATTATACCATATAATTCGGCTAAAAGTGCTGGATTTGTTCTGAAAAAAAGAATTTTTTTAGATTTTCTTTGATATTTCTGTGATTTTAACGATTCTTTTGCGTATTCCACCACATTTAATATCGTCTGGTAGTGGTTTTTGTGGGGTGTTTGTGGTTTACGAAGAAGTATCGCAGGGCGTCGATGGGGTGATCGTATAGGCCGTCTTTGAGCGGTAGTTCGCCAGCGGTGTTGCCGGACTGTGGATAGTGATAGCACTCAATCGCCTCTATCAGGCGCTGACATCTCGGCGAGATTATAAGCGTGCTTTGGCCGTCGCCGGAGCGGATCGCCCGGCGGATAAGCTCAATGCCCTCCAGAATCCCGCTTCGCCTGAATCGCACTGTTATTCCCATTGCCCGCAGCTCTCGAACGACACTTGTGCCGGTAACATCATTTACACCTGCGCCCGCCGGGTCGCAAAATGTAGCCGCCACCTGTTCTTCGGAAACCGGCGTTCGGCTTTTTATTTCGTCGGCGTGCACATCAATGGTAGCTCTGCTGCGAACGTATTCATCTATCACGCGAACAACACCGAGGGTGTCAACCTGAATCCACAAACACACAAAAGGATTTACAAAACCAAAATCAAGCGCGCGGTAAAGCGGAATATTGGGGTCGTAATCAACAGGTTGAACATGTATAGCCGGGTCGAACTCATTAAAGACTACATTCTCCAACGAAGGTCTTTTGCAGAGCATCTCGGCCTCCCATCCCGCTCTGCTGGCTCGACGCATTTGCGTTATGCAATCGTCGATTTTAAGATAACCATTGGCTGCTTTAGCCTTGCCCTGACAGTCAGCCCATAAAGGACACTGCGAACAGTTTCTGTCGGTGCACTTTTCAATTACTTCCCATATACACCATTTGAAGATAGGCGTGCCCAACTTCGGTGCAGAGGAAACTACTTTTTGCATTAAGCCGTAAGGCCGATGCATCGTGCTGATTAGCTCCATAGCGGCTGTGAGATTTGCAGTGCTTTGTGTGGTAAACTTGGCGGCGGCGAAAACATCCTCATCGAAAAGCTCAAGCTCATCACAACGGAGTTTTTGAATGTGCTGGCCGCGAACACTGGTTGCCGATTGCGTGAGGACTTCAACCGCCGAACCATTGGTAAAGGAGCATTTTGCTTTTAGTACAGGTCCGGCTAAAAACTGCTCGAAGCCGTTGTATAGAAAGTCGGTCAGGTATTCGTACATCCTGCCGGCCTGCTCACCTGAGCCGCCGAGTATTCTTATTTGACAGCTCGGTTTAAAGACGCAGTCCATAAGTGTGGCAATGGCAGCCAGCTCGGTCTTGCCGCCAGCACGGTTGGCCCAGATTACTGCATCGGCATTAGCTTTTGCCTGGCCAGTGAAGTCAGCGGAAAAGCTGTACCAGAGATAATCCATTGGGCTGTTATGTTCGGGGCAAATTTTCATCTCGGGAACGTCGATGCCGAGAAAGACCTTGACGTAATTTTTAAGGTCCCGTTTTGTGCTCGGGCGAGTCCGCCGAAGCTCAGCATAAACATGAGTTGCTTTTTCGATGTCGCTGGAAGTTTGAGAAAAAGTTAATTTTGTCATTACTATACCCCCTGATTTGAATGTCAGTCACAAACAGAGTGCAAGGCACAGGTGCGTAAGCCCGGCCTTTTCTTTTTGTGTGTATGTGCTTTTGTTGTGGTTACGGCTCGACTGAGCTCGCCGAAGTCTGCACAAGCAGTTGGCGTTCAGTGCGGGGTTCTAGATGTATTGTAAGACCCTGCTGTAATTGTTTGCCTGTATATATTTTTTTCGAATTGTATGTCAGGTCGTGAACGGCATAGCTTTTGTTGCTTTTTGCGGTGAACCATTCAGGGAACTGATTGATTCTCGGCCAGTCAAGGGGCATCTTCATAATTGTCTGATGACGCGGGCTGTCAAAGATAATTTTTCCTTTCCAGTCTCTCTTGGCGCTGATAGAAATTTTGAGGGCATCGCCATCCTGGACGGCTCCCAAAATGACATCATCCCGCCAGGGACTGATAGTCAGGCCTTTTGTTTTCCAGAGACAGTACATAATCGTAGTTCTGGTGAAGTTGCCGTCGCCGTGCCATCCTTCAATGATGCCATCGTACTTTTGCATGTTCCACATAACCTTTATTTCGCCGTCCATCCATTGAGCGGCCGGGGCAATAGGCTCACGATTGTAAAGGTTAATGGCGCTTTCAATAGAATCCGCGTAGTCGTCAGAACCTCCCCACTTATAATTCCTGTAGCTGTAGTAGTTATTCAGGTTGATAAGCGCTTTTCGGACGGCCTGGCGGTATTCCTCGGTCTTGTCTATGAGATACACTGTGTAAAAACCATTGAGGTTATAACCCCAGGTGTCGGTTAGACCTTTATCGTGCCAGCCGGTTCTGGGATTGAAGGAGTTGTAGAATAGACCATGCTCGTTTCGGCCGAGCCGAAGGATGCATTCGAGCATTTCATGAATGGGTATTTGATATGCTTGCTTTTTGGCCGGCATTGCAAAACTAACCGTCGCATACAGCTCGCATAAGCCTGAGACAATTTCACAGCCGTGGTCGCGCAGCATGAGGCTGCTTTCGTCCCTTGTTGGGTGGTGTCTGTCCAACAAATAATAGTCCCCAAGCCGGATAGCCCAATATAGATATTTCTTTTCACCCGTCATCCAGTAGATTCGAGATAAAGTCTGTAGCATTTCCCCATTGATTTCCTGGCTTCGAGAGGGGATTTTTCCGTAACTTGTTTCAACGGGTGCATGCTGCCACAAATCGTTAAGTATGTTGAGCATACGTTCTGACCAGGGGCTTGGGCCGAGCCATTCGGTGAGCGGCAGCAGTCCGTCCTTGATATATTCCGATGAGCCAAAGATGATACGAGGCATATCGGGTTGTTGATAGAGGAAACCCTCCTTGGAAAAAGAGTATGTATCGGGCAGACTGTCGATACGGGATGTAAGTATGGTTTCGGCCCGAAGCATATCGAGCATTCGGCCTTGGAAAAGAGACGGGTCGGTAATGGCTGCGGTAAGGACCATAAATGGGTAATTATCTGCGGCGCAGTCCTCGGCGTTCCAGATGTCCTTGTCCCGGTCTAAGTTTCTGGGAATGAGGAGGGTTTTAGGGTCGGCCTGCTGAAGCCAGCCCTTGACGAAATTTTGGCAGCGAATAAAACCTTCATTTGCGAGCCGGCCGTTCTCTGCGGCCCGCTTATAGGCCTCATCGTTTGTTTCGTTGAGCTTTCCGACACCGCGTCTTGCTAATTGTTTGAGCTTGGTTAAGTGGTGCTGATAAACGCCGCGCGGGTCCGTGTTGTATTTTTTGCACAGCGAGGCAGCCATACCGATAAGCTCTCCCATCATACCGCAGGTGCGCATCACGCGGACCGTACCTAACGCCACGTGGGTAACGCTGATACAGCGGCCGGCCATCATCAGATTTTGTATATTGCGTGAATACAGGCAACGGTACGGGATGGGATACGGTTTTTTCTTACCGTATTTGGCAATAGTACGGAATTCTTCACCCGGGAAATATTTGGAGTTTTTCGGGTCAGGATAGTGCAGGTCTATCGACCAGGTGCTGGTTACAAAGGAGTCAGGGAATCTTTTTCGTTTCTGGATGTCCTGCTGTTGCAAGATACAATCGCCGAGCAGCCGGCGGGATTCGCGTTTGCCACCGATGTAAGCCACCCAGTCGAGTTTTAGTTTGGCATATTTGTCTTTATTGCGACTGTGGTTTTTCTGAAAGGCCCAGTTGCCATAAATGGCTCGAAAGGAGTAATCGCGGATATACTCAAATTCGGTAATCTGGTCCTGGTTTAGTCCGGTTTCCCAACTCCAGTCGCCTCTGGTGGCGTGCTGGCAGCTTTCTTCGGTGAATTGCAGAGCCCAGGGGCAATCCGGAAATCTTGTCGGCTGTTCGGTTTGTGCCGAATACCACATTACAGATGCGCCCATAGTCATCTTGTCGGGTTTTTCCGGCGCCATAGATTCGCCGGTCTGATTTTCACTTTCGCGTCCCATGCGATAATCGGCGCCGGCCAAATAGCCGATGGTACCGTCACCGGTGCAATCTGCGAACAGGGGGGCGCAGAAACGTAACTCGCTGCCGTTAATGATGTGTTTGGCGATGACCGCAACGATGCAATCGCCCTGCTTTTGTACCTTGAACGCATGCATATTAAGAAACATCTGAATATTTTTCTCCGCCTGTACGACGCGCAGCTTCCTGTCGTCGTCATAGAACGAAGCCGGCCTTGCATTTCCCTGGTATCCGGAGTCGAGCTCCCTGACGATGTTGCCTATGGCCGGATAAGGCGGAAGGTTAATCTCGCCTCCGAGATGGACGCGGACTTCCGAGCTGTTGTTACCGCCCAGCATAGGACGGTTCTGTATAAGCGCTACCTGCAGGCCGAGTCTTGCCGCCGAGACGGCTGTACAGGTTCCTGCTATTCCGCCGCCGACCACAACAAGGTCAAAATTTCCGGCGTCTTTCGGCTCATCAGGTAAGCCGAGCGCCTTTCCGCGAAAGATGGGTATTTGCTCACCGTCATTTGGCGGGGTAAAGCCGGTATCGGTAGTGAAGACAATTGCATCGCATCGGCCCTCAAAGCCGGTCAAATCATGAAGTGCAATAGTGGTTCGGCTTTTGGTTATCTGGACCGTCCCGCCGGCTTGCCAGTGCCAGTCTGCCCCCTCGGTGCCGAAAATGGTTCCCAGCGGTACACCATTGACGAGCAGTTGAAATCTGCCTGGGGCGCCCGGTGCTTTCCAGGGTGCTACCCAATCGCGTGTGCGCACCCATACTCGATATGTTCCGGCTGCCGGGAACGATACCGCTGTTGTGGCATCTTTGACCGGCTGACCTAAGCCGTGAGCCAAAAGGTACGGCGAACCCATCTGATCCATAAACTGCTGGTCAATCACCCAGCCACCGAGGTTCTCAAAGCCCTCAGCCTCGATAAGGATGGTCTGTGCCTCGGCTAATGAGGCCAACGACAGCAGTAAAGTTACAAATATCAGCGTTCTGAAAATAGAGATTCTATTTTTCATTTTTTACGTTCTCTCCTGTATTAACGACACTATTTTACATACAGCATTGTTTATCGGTCAGATGCTTTACGGAGTTAACCTTTTGAGTGCAGCGGAGAGCTCGTGGTGACAGTTTAAAAGACCATATTCACTTTTCAGTATTGCTAAGAACCATTTAGTTCGACCGGATATTTCTGCCAAGGTACAACTCCTGCTTCAATAACATGGTTGCGCAGAGCGGTAAAGAGTTTCCGATACATTCTGTGCTTTTTGTCCAGTGGATGCTGCTCCTGCGGGTCGTCCTTGAGGTCATAAAGCCCCAGCGGTTCAAAAGGACTATTCTGGACGAGCTTGTAATCGTCGTAGCGTGCAGCGTAATAGGCTCGTCCACCATAATTGCCTCCTTCACGACGCACCCAGAACAGGAAGCGGTCTTCGGGGGGCTGGTCCTTACCAAGCAGCGTCGGCAGGATGCTTCGGCCATCAACCTTGTGAGCTATATCAGCGTCCGCTGCCTCGCAGATAGTCGGAAACAGGTCCATAGTGAGGGCGACACGATTGCTTTGTAAGCCGGGTTTTATTCTGTTCGTCCAGACAGCGCACATCGGCACGCGGATACCTCCTTCGTACATATCCTGCTTGCCTGCTCTTAAAGGCCCGTTGTTGGCTCCGACATTAAGCTGGCCGCCGTTGTCGGAAGTGAAGATAACCAGGGTGTTGTTACTTAGGCCGGAGTCTTTCAGAGCAGTAATCACCTTGCCGATACCATCGTCGAGATGTTCGATTAGTGCAACGAGCTTTGCGCGTTTGTCACTAATGTTGGGTTGGGGGAACCTGATGCGCTGGAGCCAGTCGGCCGGCGGCTGGATTGGCGTATGCGGTGCGTTATAGGCAAGGTACAAAAAGAACGGCTGGCCGGACCCGGAACGCCGGCGAATATAATCAATAGCCCATTGTGTGAACAAATCGGTAGCGTGTCCTTTTGGGTCGATTTCCTTGTTGTTGAGTCGCATATAGTTATTGCCGTGGCGACGATGGTTGTAGTAGTCATCCATCATATCGCCGAGGAATCCGTGGAAGTGGTCGAAGCCCCGCTCGGTGGGGGTATTGGGTGAGGCAAGTCCGAGGTGCCATTTGCCGACGATAGCGGTGTGGTATCCGGCTTGAGAGAGCAACTTCGGCAGCAGTACCGCCTGCGGAGCAATATACCCCCAGTTGTTTGTCAGGTGTGTGCGGATGACGCCCGGGACTCCGACAAGGTCGGGGTATCGGCCACTCAACAGTGATGCACGTGTCGGCGAGCAGACAGGACAGTTGGCGTAAAAGTTGTTGAACCGCACACCAGATGCGACGAGCTTGTCAATATTTGGCGTTTTCATATCTTTTGCACCGTAGCTCGACAGGTCGCCGTAGCCGAGGTCATCTACAAGAATCATAAGTATGTTCGGGGCTCCCGCAAGGCGGGGTCCCTTTGGCCTGTGAGCTGTTTGCTCTCTGGCCAGCGCACAACCGGAAATTGTGAGTGATGCCGCTGTTGTACCGACGGCTTTTAGGAAATCACGCCGTGTATAATTGGGAATAGTCATATCCGTTAGCTCCTCAACAACAGGGTATTTTACGAGCACATCTTATTATACTTTCGTATAACTTGCGAATTCTTATTATACTTTTTGGCGGAAAAGTATAATAAGGTCTGCAAGTCGTCCACAATTACAGCTTACTAGTCGTTTTTTCTTCTGCCAGGACGGCTAATAATCTGCCGGCAGTTTGCTCGGAAAGCTGCTGAGTATCGGCGGGTTGGGATTGGGTCCCCATAAGGCGGGATTCCTCCCTCGATAGCTGAGTTTTCCTGTTGGCGGTGAGTATTGGCATAGAGATTATATCCAAACAGGCTTTACGAGCAGTCTCGGCTTTATCGGATTCCGTAAGCTGGATCAGCTTTGCCGCCGCCACGGGGGCATAGCGTGCAATCAAAACAGCACTTTGGCGATAAGCATCGGCTATGCGCTTCTCGAACTGCTCGGTAAAATCATCGTCATTCTGCCATTTGCTATAGAGTTGTCTGTCTACGTTGTGCTTGTCCAGGATTGCCTGCTCGTCGAGCTCGCCGGCGAATAAGTCTTCTATCACGGCAAGCTGTCTTTTACTCAATTGCTTTGCCTTTGGCATCTGTTCCTTAGCTCCCTTCTCTGATATAGACGGCTCGGTCACATCGAATGGTTTTGGGCTTGTCGAACGTAAACTGTTTAGACAAGGAACTCCACCTATATTGGGTGCGAGCAGCGAGTTGTTAATTAGTGAGTAAGGTATGGGATACAGAAAGTTGACAGAATCAACGAATTAGCTACTCACCAATTAACTACAGTGAACTTCAGGATTTTTTGTTGCGTCGCTTGCGAGGACGAGATTTGATGGCTTTTAGATAGCTGTTTGTTTTTCTTAGGCCCAGTTGTCGTGCTTTGGTTTTTACAGAGCCGGCAGACCGTCCAAGTCGCTCGGCCAGCTCTTCTGTTACTGTATTCGGGTAAACTTTCGCAAGCAGTTTTATATCACCCTGTGACCAATAGCGATACACGTCCGTTTTAATCCCGATATCGTACGCTTTTTGTCTGACCGCTGTCAAAGGCCGATTAAGCCGCTCAGCTATCTTCTTTGTGTTTCCGTGCGGATATAGTTTTTTAAGTAGCTTAATATCATCCTTCGTCCATGACCACGGGCCCTTGATGAGCTTCTTTTTCTTTGCCATTGCGCAACCTCGTAATATTGACTATTTTCTATTTATAATCCACTCTCCGTAGTCCCCCTGCTTTCTTGTGAAAGCAAGAAGGGGGGCGAAGTACAAATTTGATTCCAAATGCCAACTTCTTTTTCAATAGTCAATTTTCAATTATCAATTTTCAATTGTCAATAGTTATTTTGTGGCTTTGTTTCAAGTTTTAAGTTTAGAAACTGTTGGGCTATATATGTAAGAGCCGCTGCATTCTTTGCTGCTTTTCCAGCACCAATTGAACCCAATCTGGCGCTTTCCCCGTCATGTGCAGCCACAGGTCTTTCGCCCGACGGCAATTGGAGCTGGACTCGTGCCAGTGATAATGCGTTCTCGATAGTTTTCTGCTGCTTGTTGTTTACGAAGAACACCAGTGGATTTAGGATTTTCGGTTTGTGATTTTCAATAGCTGTTCGGCAATCGGAAATCGTGAATTCGGCGAGACGTTCAATCTGGCCTGCACGGAGCGGCAGAAGTTTTGCGAGCTTGCCGATTTGCATTCGCTGGTTCAGCCGTTTCAGCAGTGCGAGTTTCTTCTCAAGGATATCCGAGCCGCCAAGACGGTTGAGCGTGGCAAGCAGTATGTCTGCGTCCTGGTCGTCGATGTCCCAGACTATTGCGTCAGCGGTCTTGTAGCCAAGCTCTCGTAAAGCCTGCCAGCGATGATGGCCGTTGATTATTTGAAAACACGATATTCTGTCGTCATCTGGATTCCTGCTGGAGTTTACCCCGCACACCGATGCGGGGCAGGAATGACAATTTTTCTGTGGGCCTGTCCTGAGCGAAGCCGAAGGGCAGGGCCGAACTACCAATGGCTCATATCGGCCGGTCCGCTCTATATTACGAACCAGCTTTGCAAAGTTGGTCTTGCTCATTTGGTTAGGGTTGTCCGGATGAGCAACGAGCTTATCAAGTGCTATCCTTGATACTCGATTCTCGATTCTCGTTTCTCGCATTACCGATTCTCTTTTCTTGATTCTCGACGAACATCCAGCATCGAGCATCCAGCATCGAATTTCGGATTGAACCAGATGTAATAGACAGGCCTTGCGGTAAGCTTGCTCAATATATATCTCATTCGCTTTGGGCCGGTCTGCATATTCCGACGGCGGCAGCCGTAGCTTTGCAGAAAAGAATTGATTTGGCGCTCAATGAATTCGGCCTGGTCATCGCTTAATCCAGCGAGCTTTCGCTGTACTTTTTCCGGGTCGATAAGCTCTGGGTCTTCTATCCCGGCCATACTGAATGCTTCGGTGAGCTGTACACATCTTGCGGGCATCTTCGCTGTGTAAGTTCTCATTCCCGCTTTCTCAAAGAACGGATTGACCAGTCCCATCACCGCCATCGCCTCGATGATGGGCACATCCATTTTTGGCATAGTCTGTCGCACTAACCGGCTCGCTAAACCCAACCCACGGAACCTGGGCTCGATAATTACTCTGCTGATACAGCGAATGTTCTTGTTAATAAGCGCCAACTGTGTGCTCCTGTCGAAGCCGACAAAGAAATTATCCGTAGCAACATTTCGAAGCTCCAGCCCCGGGATCGGCATCGAGTAAACGATAACTCCCACGGCTTTTGTATGTAGCGTCCCCCCTACCGGTTTCAAAGCAAAGATGCGCTCGAAAGGCCCCAGCCGACTATCGCGGTAGTGATAATGTGCAAGCTGCTTGTAATCATCAAAACAGCCCGGGACAACTCGTAACTTCCTGCAAACAGAACACTCTTTCATTTTTGCTGTTTGGGCACACAGATTGAATATTTCGACGAATAGTTAATAGTAAATTTTTTAGCCCTCCCCCTATAATTAGCCCAACCTGCATATTTGATTGAAATTTGATGAATTCTTCAGGCGGCCAATGCACCTAAGTGCTTATGTAGAAATGAATAAAAATTTTTTCAAAAATTCCGATTTTTGCTCACAGGTATCAGCGGTTTTGATTTAAATATCCCTGTTTTTCGTCGGCGGGGAACCGCCCGCAAATCCGAAATTCGAAATCTGAAATTACGCTACACGCGCTCCGCTAAATACCGTCTTTCATTGCGGATCTGTATCCCAATTCTTTTTTTAATCAAGGCCATAAAGACGGCGGCGGGGTTTCGGCAGGTGCTTGCCTCTCTGGCATAGTCCAGAACCCTGGCAAAAATCTCATTGTTGAAATGGCCGGTTGTACAACCGGCCATAAGCCAGTTTGTGATATTGCGATAGCAGGTGCGGTCGGATTGATTGCGGGGCTTGATAATGCTTATCAGGGTCTCGTTGAAAGAAAGTGCTCGAAGCGAATTCTAAGAAGAAAGAGATTGCTCTTTCGTATACGTATTCGTATTAACTTTCTTTTCTTTTTCGTTTACGCTTCCTTTCGTTTTCGTTGGTTGAACCGGCGATGTAACATCGGTTGAACC
>Ga0307439_1002709_pt1 | contig 10301 bp, 12 predicted proteins | sample SalMarWE160490MG_FD_202142 | JGI IMG/M metagenome (GOLD analysis project Ga0307439, IMG submission 202142) | Salt marsh sediment microbial communities from the Plum Island Ecosystem LTER, Massachusetts, United States - WE1604-90 | ecosystem: Environmental > Aquatic > Marine > Intertidal zone >... | reverse complement strand
CTGCCGGCGATATGTACCTAATGGATTTTATTGGGATGCTCGGCATCCCCCTCGTGCCGGTGCACAAGTTTCCCGAAAGCGTACCGGTCGTCCTCCTTCCCGCCCAAGCGGCCGCAGATCCGAACCTTCTCGACCGTGTGAACGAGGCACGCAAGAAAGGCACTTATCTCATAATTACCACAAATCTTTTAATTGCCTCACCTGACAGGGATGAGCTTGCACGCATAGTGGGGCTCAGCCCAAATATACAATCAAAGCCGATTCGTGGCTCGCTAATGTCCTTTTCACCGAGGACTCGGAAATTTAAAAAAACAAACGTGAAGATTGACCTGGAGTCACCCATAGAAACCAAAGCCGGCTCCGGAGACATATTGTGTACGACCGGCGACAGGCAGGTTGCCCTTCTTACTTTGACAGACAAACCTAATAGCGGTGTTGCGCTGCTCAACACACACACTTACAGTCAATCTGACTTTGATGCCGTTGGCGAGGTTTTGCTCTGTCCTCGACCACTGGGCTTGCTTGATATGAAGGGGCAGCCTCTTTCTGCTCTTCGCGCTGTGTTTGGCAATCGTGCAATAACAGAGAACAACACGACCATTCTGCCGAAGCTCCGGTTTCCAATTTTTGATGGTCCCAACTGTGTCACGTTTCACCCTTTCTATCCTTACACCGATGGGAGTTGTGTTATACAAAACTTTAATGATGAGGCGGTGAATGTTACTATCACCATTCAGATTCAAGAAAATAAATCTAATCAATTTATAGAGACGTTTACTGGAAAGCCCATCCCTACCCGTGCCACCGAGTCTAAGAGTAACGTAGTGCTGGACTTGCTCATTCCTGCGAGGGGCCGAGTTTGGGTTCAGCGAATTGATGACGATAAGGCCGGCTAAATCCGTCGTAATCCACCGGCTCTGCCGGCGAGGATTTAAATGGATGAAGCTATAAAAGGGGGAGAAAACGCGATATGGCACTTTTAAATGTCTAAAAAGGGCCTAAATTAAGGTAAAATTGCTTCATCCGGTTAATGCGCAGGTGGATCCGAAAGATCAGAGCCTTAGAGTTGTCTGGAGAGAAAAATCGTTTGGGCAGAGGCTCAGATTTGGGGCACGTGGGGGGAAATCTGTGCCTCTGGGGCCCCGAACGATTTTTCTCGGTCGTCCGAAACTCCAATTGCACCTACTCATTATTCGGAAGAGCCGTAAAATTCTTGTTACCGGTTTCAAAGTTAGTGCCTTTTATAAATAGAGAAGACCCAGCAACGCTGGGTTTCAATCAGTACCCGCCGTTGGCGGGTCGTATATAGCTGTTATTACGTTACATGTTGAAAGGAGACGTATCATGGCAACGCTAAAATACCAGAAAAACGTTAAAATTGCTGTTGGAACGGTGATTTTGGCCCTAATACTGTTGATTGAACCGACCTTAGCGGAGAAGAAATCCAACAAAAGCAGTAAATCAAGCCCAAGCAGCACTAAAAGCCAGCAAGCTTCAAGGTCCTCCTCTGCCTCCAGGACCCGGCAGCCTTCGAGCACCAGATCAAGCTCCTCCAGAACTACTACCTCATCGCGGTCCATTAGGCCTACAACCCGAACAAGCACATCAAGGTCTTCGGGATTAAGTAGTTCTACTTCACGAAGTAGCTCGCTGCGAAGCACGGGTTCCAGCAGGACTACCAGATTCAACATCCGCATACCCAGTAGTGGTGTATCCAGTCGTCAATCCAGTAGAGCAACACCCAGCCGTCCTGTTACCATACGGTCGGGAATTACCTCCAGCACTCATAAGCCATCAAGCAGTACTACTCTGCGAAGTACATCCGTTCTCCGTAGCACGAGCTCTCTGAGTAGCAGGAGGCCGAAAGCGATAAGTTCCGGTACTGGAAGGCAGACATCGACAAGCTCAGGTAATCGTATAAGCTCAAGCAGGTCATCGCGTATCGGCAGCTCGATCAGTACAAGAAGGCCAAGCGTGCGCAGTACCCAACCACAAGTTGGCAGTTCGAGCAGTCGTATAAGCTCAAGCAGGTCCTCGCGTATTGGCAGCTCAATCACAACAAGGAGGCCGAGTGTTCGCAGTACAACAAAACCGCAAGTTGGAGGTTCGAGTAGTCGTATAAGCTCCAGCAGGTCCTCGCGTATCGGAAGCTCGATCAGTGATAGAAAAACTTCTGTTCCCTCTACTACAGGAAGAGCCGCTCGCGGCAGTAAGGAGGGGGCCGGTATCACCGGAATGGCAGGAGATAGAAGCAGCCGAGTTTCCGGAAAAGCCGAGCTCTCTCAAGGACCTCGAGACAGGCAGGTCATCGAAGAACCACAAGAGAGACCTGCAATCAGCCGGCAACACAAAAGCATAAACCTAAGTGGCATTGACAGATTATCGCCCGGTTCAAGGATAAGAAAAGTTGTTCCGGAAAGGCGGACAACTGTTGTTGGCACTACAGTAGTACACGATGCTAATAGAGGAGATAGAATTTCCCTCCACAGTTACAGAATAGGAAGGTCTTCACATGTGGAATATCGCGACCGTCCGCATGTAATAAGGCACGTCCCTCACTATGGCTATTCATATATGGACTGGCGTAACCGGTTATGCTACAGAACGATCTGGCCCAGATATCGTTTTATGTTGCACTACAGCTTAGGACCCTGGTCCACGTTTAGATATGTTTATCCCTACTATCACCGGAAATATCTCTTCGTCAGCTTAGGGGGTTACTGGCCGCTAAGTTACAGATACAGACGTTATTACTGGTATGGCTGCCATCCCTACACCTGGTACGGCTATTACCCAATCGCCCGTGAAGTACAAGGCGACACTTACAACTATTACACCTACAATTACTACTACGATGACAATGCTGTGGTGTCCGGGTCGGGCCCGGTAATAGACGGTATTCAGCCCGTTGACCATAACACTTTTGCCGACATTCGCGAGAAGTTGGCTCAGCAAGCTACCGAAGAACCCGGCGAGGTAACGCTGGCCGATACCTACTTCGAAGAAGCCGTCAAGGCCTTTGAAGCTGACAATTATGATGTGGCCATCGAAAATTTCGCCGAAGCGATGGTGCTTGCACCTGATGATATGATACTTCCCTTTGCTTACTCTCAGGCGCTTTTCGCTAAAGAACAATATTCAGAAGCAGCAGAGGTCCTTCGAGGGACTCTGGCGAATGTTTCACCTGATGAGGAAGGTGTTTTCTATCCTCGTGGTCTATATCCGGATGACGATGGGCTGTATGAGCAAATTAACCTCCTTGCCGAAAGGGCAGAGCTGTACAGCTTTGATGCTGACCTGCAACTGCTTTTAGGCTATCAATTACTTGGGATTGGAAAACTTGATGAGGCCGTCGAGCCCTTGCAGCGGGCCAGCCGGGATATGGAAAATGCGGTTGCTGCCACAACGCTGCTTAACGTCCTGGAAAAAATCAGAACCGAGAACAAACAATAGTGAGTGGTGAGTAATGAGTGGTGAGTAGCCCAATTAATTGATTATTGATTATTTAACCAGTTAACCAATTAACCACTCACCAATTAACTACTCACCAATTAACCACTCACAGTAAGTATTTGGATGCAAGGTAAAGCGATGAAAATCAGATACTTGACAACATCTACAGAGGTTCTTTTTTTGGCGAGTCTTCTGGCATCAGCAGGTCAGGCTGGCAACTGGCAGGAATTTGCAATCTGGCCCACAACCGATGAACAGGAAGCGCCTGATATCTGGGGTGATATTGTAGTATGGCAGCAATTTGTTGCCGAATATGGCGACTACGATATTTATATTGCGGATATAAATAATCCGGGTGAGCCATTGGTTTTTGTCATCGGTGATGCTAATGACCAGGCCCATCCGGCTGTCTATGAAAATATCTTAGTATGGCAGGATTATGTTGCATGGGAAGGCTCCGCCGATTGGGATATTCGAGTGGCGGATATTAACAATTTGGCTGAGCCTCTGATTTTTGTAGTTTCAGACATCGCGGATAATAATGAATGCAATCCCGCAATCCACGGCAATACGGTTGTCTGGCAGGATGGGGATTCCGGGTATTTTGATGTTTATGGCGCCGACATTACAGACCTGAATAGACCGGCGGAGTTTCGCATAGCCGACTTCGAGCATGACCAGCAGGCACCGGCTGTGTACAGGACAACCGTCGTCTGGCAGGACAATTTCTTTGGGGATTGGGATATTTTTGCCGCTGATATCTGGCGAAGGAACAAACCCGCAGAGGTCCCTGTCTCGTTTATTGAGAACGACCAGCAAAGCCCAGCCATCTGGAGGAATATAGTCGTCTGGCAGGACAACTTTTTCGGCGATTGGGATATTTTCGCTGCTGATATCTCTGAGCCAAATGACCCTGTTGAGTTTGCAATTACCACAAATGAATCTTCGCAGATGAATCCCGACATAGACAACTATATAGTCGTCTGGCAGGACTATCGAAACAATAACTGGGACATATTCGGCTATAATCTTACTACGCAAAAGGAATTTCAAATCACCGATGATTCTCACGACCAGACCAATCCTGCAATTAGTGGAAATGTGGTGGTCTGGCAGGACAATCGCAACGGAAACTCGGAGATTTATGCTGTGGTCCTCGATGGGCCCGAAGTTGCACGCTGCGCATCCCGGATAGCCGGTGATGTTAACGGCGACTGCAAAATTGACTTTGCCGACTTTGCCATAATGGCCTCACACTGGCTCGAATGTTACCTCGAACCGGCGGAAGCCTGCTGGTAATAGATTGAAATGGATTAAGGAACGGATTTTGTAGATTTGACAGGAGATGTAAAAATGGCTAAGAATCTAATGACAATTCTAATAGCAGCGGCTGTGAGTTTCGGTTCGCTATTCGTTGTCGGCTGCGAGAGCGATGCACAAGTCGGCTCGGCCATTGGTGCCCTGGCTGGCGCCGGCATCGGCCAGTTAGCCGGCGGTGACACCGAATCAAGTTTAATTGGAGCAGCAGTAGGCGGTGCGGCCGGCTATATGTTCGGCAATGAAAGCGACAGAAACAAAGCACAAGCCGAAAGGGCCTCTATGCATCAGGAAATTAGAACTGTTGCAGTTAATATTACCAACAGTAACGGTTCTATCAGCCAGGTAAGGCTCAGAAGACACGGAGTCGGTTACGTTGGCACCAGAGATGAGTACTACGACCATTTGCCAACCGAAGATGAGTTAAGACCTGTATATGGATTTTGACAGCCGGGCGACGGTTCGTGCAGGTGGATTATAACAGATTCAAGCGACCGCTTTGTCCCTGTTATGCTTTTAATAACTTGACAGTTGAAGAACTTATGAGCTTGCGATATAATTGCTTTACTAACCGTCAAGTCGGTGAGTGGTGAGTAGTGAGTGGACTCACCAATTAACTACTCACCAATTAACCAATTAACGAAGCAAGAGACTTGGAATGAATAAGCGGCTGCGAAACGCTTTGAAAGGAATCACGGCCCCGGACGTCGAACGCCGTCGCCGCGCAATGGAGCCCTTTGTGCGGGCTACGTTCGGAATCTTTAGCAGGTATTTATACCGCTACCTCGGTAATGAGGTGGAGTGTGAGGATGTGCTGGAAGATGTATATGCCGATATATGGGAAAACCCGGAGCGATTGCGAAATATCACTAATGAGAAACAGCTTCTTAGGACTGTATATCTGTACTATATGCGGAAACGCTTGAGAGAAGTATATAGGAGAATAAACCGGAATTTGTATCTATCGCAAAGCAATCTGAAAAATCTTATTGCCCCTGAGATCAGTGCTCTTGAGATGGTGTCACGTTCGGAGCTTGAACAGAATCTTCGTCAGGCGTTAAGCAAACTCAAGGCACGAGAGCGAAGAGCTATAGAACTCTGGATGGAAGGCGCCTCTAACAGGGCAATTGCTAATGAGCTCAAGACTACGGTCGGGGCAGTAAAAATGCTTGAATACCGAACTATGTTAAAACTTAGAAAGATGCTGTGTTATTACAATCGTGAAGACTGAAAATCCATTTAATGCGGGAGGAAGAAACAATGTCTGAGTCAAACAGAGAAATTCATGAATTGTTGGTTGACTATGCCGGGGCCCTGCGTGACGGCTGTATCCCTGCGTTTTTGAAATCACTTACGCGTGAGGAAGCGGAGAGGATAGCTTCTTCCTGGGAGTTTTGGGATGCCACAGAGGTATCGCGAATTCTTAATGGCGTCGGATTTGCCGACAAGGCCGTGGCACCAAACGTGAGCCTGTTTATTTCCCGTGTTGACGCTGAGATTGCATCTCGTTTGAAGAAAGCCAAGGCATCGCCGCACGGCAAACGCCCCCGCCGTTTTGCTTCGCAAAAGCGAAGCAGCGGGGGTGCAAGGAGCGTGACCAAGAGGGAAAACAGGACTGAGAAATCAATATGATTCTGGATTGCTACCAATGTTCATCCTGCTATTTTGAGGACAAAGAGGCCTCTTCAAGGGTAGACCCTTTAACAATATCACCACCACAGCCTAAGAAGGTTTTCAGGAACGCATTAGTGGTATTTGTGTGTATCGAGCTGTACGATAGTAAGCAGGAGCTGGCCGAAGCGGCAGAGGAGTTTGCCTCGCTATCAGAGCTGATAGGTAAGAGGTCGATTGTGCTGTGTCCAAATGTTCATCTGTCAATTGACAGAGCGCCTGAGAAGCAAGCCGTCTGGCTGATTGGCGAGCTGGAGAAGATGCTGATTGCCAAGGGTTACGAAGTGCACCTCCTGTCGTTTGGTTACCATAAACAATATGGTATGGAATGTGATGGCAATGTGGGCAGCGTTGTTGGCAGAAGGTTCTATGGTTCCGACCAAAAGCAGTTTCTCAGACTGTTGACTCGGCTTGGTGTTTGTCCTCCCGAGTCTTTGCCGGATGACATGCCATCCTGGGCGAAAATTCTGACCGAACGTTTATTAAAGGTATTAGGCAGCCGAAGAGAGACCTATAATGTTGCGAAGAAAATGCTTCAGGACCAGCTTGATACAACAGGCCACAGTGAGCTTTGGACGTGTATGTTGTTTGAAGGGGAGAGGAAACCGATAGAGGATTATCTGAGCACTTTGTATGAAATCATAGAAGATTACCCTGATGTAAGAGTACACCGAGCAATGAATCTAAGCGTGCCTGATTTTGCGAATGCTGCGCAGTTCCTTTTTCGTAAGTATCCAGATGCAATAAAGTCAGGCAGGCTTCGGATTTATAACAGCCAGGTTTCTGACTTGGAATTCCTTTTAACCAGAAGCTCAGTTCTTCTGGCCTTCCCACAAAAACCGAGAAAAACAGGGTCACACGCGGGAGAAATATCGTTCGGGATATACTGCAAGGACGATGAATTTGCGAAGAATTTGATTCAGTGGTACGGTACTTTTCTTGTCGATGCACGATTTGGATGGATTCGTACTGAGTCCGAGCTGAACGCCATCATCAACGAACTGGAAGAAGAAAAATTCCAGAACGGACGCTAACGGTGAGTGGTGAGTAGTGAGTTGACTACTAACCAATTAACCACTCACCAATTAACCAGGATCGAAACTGTGCATACGGTCTTATCTGTAGCTGTTGTTATAACCTACGTGGTTGTGCTTACATTTGTTGCTGTGCGTGCGCGCGCCGCTCGCGAGTTTGCAGAGTTTTCATTGGCAAAACGGGCACTTCCGCTGGCATTAGTGTTCGGTAGTCTTGCCGCTACCTATGTGGGCCCTGTGTTTTCAATTGGCTTTGTCGGCAGGGGCTTCAAGAGCGGGTTCCTTTTTCTTGGCATAGGATTGGCATACGCGGCCCAAAACATCCTGGTCGGCCTGTTCGTTGCCCCTCGTCTTAGGCGTCTCAAAGGATGCCACACGTTAGGCGATGCCATAGGCCAGAAATACGACCCAAAGTGCCAGGTTCTGGCGGGCATTATCTCTGTTGGCTTATGTGCCGGCTTTGCTGCGGTTATGGCCAAGGCAGGCGGCGATGTGCTCAGGAGTATATTCGGTCTGCCGCATTGGTCGTCTGTCATTATTGTTGTCGGCATCACGGCGCTATACACAACATTCGGGGGTTTGCGCGCAAGCGTAATAACTGATGCCTTTCAATTCACCGCGTTCTCAATTTTATTACCCTTGATGCTTTTATTAGTATTGATGTTCCATCTGAATGGTAGTGCCGCGACTTTTGCCTCTGACGCACTGGCAGCAACCAGCAAAGGCTTTTGCGACACCGGCAACATCGAGATAGTCGGCTTGCTCGTGGCGTTCCTGCTTGGCGAGACCCTCATACCGCCTTATGCCAACCGGGCCTTGGCATCGAGGACAACACGAGTATCTCGAAACGGATTCATATTGGCGGGTCTATTCAGTGTCGTTTGGTTTATGGTTATGATAGCACTGGGGATTGCAGCTCGCAGCATTATCCAGGGGGATATTGAGGAGGACAAGGTTCTTCTGAAGCTGGTCGAATCAACTATGCCGGCCGCCGGTTACGCACTTTTGATGGTGGTGTTGATATCAATAATTATGTCGAGCCTCGATTCGCTGTTGAACGCGGGAGCCGTAGCTTTCACTCAGGATATTGTCAAGCCATTTGCAAAAGTACCGGACAGCACTGCTCTGAACATTGGTCGCTGCGCGACTATCGTCATCGCGGCCGTTGCCGCGGTCTGTGCGGTTGCCGTACACAGCATTATCAGTGGTTTGCTCACGTGCTATGCTATTTGGGCACCCGCCATCCTTCCTGCGCTTATCATCGGCCTATGGGTCAAGCGTCCGAAGCCTCTGGCGGGAATTCTGTCAATGGGTGTCGGTGCGGCTGTCGCCGTAACGTTATGGGTAATCTTCAAGTTTATCTTTGGCTGGCCGATTGAGGTCTGTGTACCTCGTGTCATTGTCCCGGGTCTCGGCGCAGCGCTTTTGGCGTATGTCCTGGGGCATTGGGTTGAAAAAGTTCATGAGGAGCGTAAAAGATGGGAGTAATTATTATGATTCTTGTTGTAATTGCGGCCTTATTTGCCGTTGTTAGCGGCGTTTGGGTTGCGCTTGCGCTAATAACTGCTATTAATCTAAAACAAAAACGTATCATTGATACTGTATCGCCCAGTAAGAATCGTATCTCGTGAAGGGACCCCGCTTGCGCCGAATCCAAATGCAAATTCCGCTGACCAGAATCCAGAAGCTCATCGGCGAAAGGATGTTAAAGTCCAAGCTGAGCAAGCCCTGTTTTTACATTGAGTCAAAGGCGGATATTACCGAGCTTATGGCCATTCGGCCCAAACTTAGAAAGTCGTTGGGTGTCAAAATAACCACGAACGCTTTCTATATTCATGCTCTGGGTCTGGCCGTGCAAAAATATCCTCTTGCTGTAGGCAGGTTTGACGGCGACAAGATAAGGATTGCCGAACATGTGAATGTTGGCTTTGCGGTCAATGCTCCACAGGGTCTTGTTGTGCCGGTGGTGAAGGACGCCGGAGAAAAAACATTGCCGCAAATTGCTTCTGAGGAACAGTCGTTGACTGATAAAGCACGTGATAATCAATTGACACTTGAGGATATAGAAGGCGAAACTGTGGCGTTGAGCAATCTCGGCGTGTATGGCATTGATTCTTTTCTGGGAATCGTACCGCCGCCGGCTAGCACTATATTGGCTGTTGGCAATGTCGTTCCCACAGTCGTCTGCGAAAATGATAAAATAACGGTGCGAAAAATGGTCGGTCTGTCTCTTGCGGCTGACCAGAGAGTTCTCAACGAGACCTATGCTGCCGAGTTTCTAAGCTTCATTACGGAAGAACTGCAAAACCCACAACGGTTGATTTGACGGAAATTCTGAGTCGGAGACCACCCCCAAACAAGTTTGAGGGTGCCACCCTAAGTTTTATTGAGTTAGGATGTCGCCCGAGAGACTATTCTACTATCACCGTCTCGTCGGGCTTTATGCCAAGTCGTTCGAATCTTTTAGCGCGGCTTTTTTCGTCATCGATGTGAATTTCCCGAGCAATTTTTCCCACTTGCAGCGCATATTCTCTGGGAACAACCAGCACGCCATCGCCATCAGCCACTACCAAATCGCCGGGGTAAATAAGGACGCCGGCACAATTAATGGGAAAATTGTAGGATTCGGCAATGAGCCTTCCGGGTCGAACTCCGCGGGAACTATATCCGTTTTTGCAATAGACTGAAATCTTCTTGACCTTAACAATCTCATCGGTGTCCCGTGCACCGCCATTTGTTACGACTCCCACGACACCTTTTTCCGCCCAGCCGAGACTATTATTTGAGCCGATAAAACCACATTCGGGGATTCCACCGGCATCGATA
>Ga0307439_1002700_pt1 | contig 10318 bp, 9 predicted proteins | sample SalMarWE160490MG_FD_202142 | JGI IMG/M metagenome (GOLD analysis project Ga0307439, IMG submission 202142) | Salt marsh sediment microbial communities from the Plum Island Ecosystem LTER, Massachusetts, United States - WE1604-90 | ecosystem: Environmental > Aquatic > Marine > Intertidal zone >... | reverse complement strand
AGATCGAACATCTCCTGCGGTGAACTTGGGGCGTAGGCAACGATTTGATAATCTCCATGCGATCCCCATTTGGCCTGCATCACGTCGGCCTGGCCGGGAAGTGTGGGCAAGCCGGTTGATGGTGCAGCCCGCATGACATTCACCAGCACGCAGGGTATTTCCAGCATAATCGCCAAGCCAAGATTCTCCATCATCAAGCTGAATCCCGGACCGGAGGTGGCCGTCATGGCGCGCGAGCCTGCGGCAGAAGCGCCCAGCACGGCGGCAATGCTGCTGAGTTCGTCTTCCATCTGAATGAAAACGCCTCCCGTGTTGGGGAGACGGCGTGCAAGATACTCGGCAATCTCGGTCGATGGGGTAATGGGATATCCACCGAAGAACGTACATCCCGCGGCGATGGCGCCCTCTGCGCAGGCATGATCTCCGTGCATGAAGTGCTTCCCCGTGCGTACGCCTGCCGTACTCACTCGTCCCGCTCCCCGGTATAAATGGCGAATTCCGGACAGACCATGGCACAGAATCCACACAGCGTGCAGGCGTTTTCTTTGCCCGGGGCAATCTCTGGAATGCGGTAACCTTTTGCGTTAATCTGCTCGGAAGTTTGGAGTACGCTACGAGGACAAAGGCGAATACAAATCTGACAACCTTTGCAGCGTTCGGGTATCAGGTAGATGAAACCTCGCGAGACGACTTCTTTGTCAGTATCGAGAGGCGCTCGTGCTAAGTATCTCATCCTGCCCTCGTAGTAACGAATGTGTCTATGAAACCACTTACTCGGGCTTGAAGAACACCTGACAACAGGCCACTGTACGGTTTTCGTGTACCGTACGGGCCATCACTCCTCCTGAATTATACCTAGGGTAGAGGGAAAACGACCTTACAGACAAGTATCAACTGTCAGGGGCAAACCCATGCCTTTTGGCGTAGCGATAAGCCTTTACAGGGGAAAAGTCGGAGCAAAGACGTATCCGAACACAATCTAGTTACCATGGGAATACTTGTAAAATAATTGATTCCTAATCACACCACATGTATAATCGCATCGAATTTGAACTTGATCGCTAAATAATATCAAGTGATATTACGAAACCCGGGGATACGGAAAAGCAGCGCGCAAGCCAGCGTCTTGCTGGCTTGTTTTCTTCAATCTGGAGTGGAATCCCTCACCACCCGACCAGTTAGTGCGCAAAGGTAAAAGCATGGCACGTTTACACGAACATCAGGGGAAATCCCTACTCGCGGAAGCAGGCATCGCTGTTCCGCAAGGCGGTCCTGCGAAATCATCAGATGAAGCCCAGGCTCTCGCCAAGGAGATCAACGGACCAGTCGTCGTTAAAGCTCAGGCCTGGATCACCGGGCGCGCCGGCATCGGCGCCATTCGCTTTGCGGATACACCCAATGAAGCCGCCAAAGCTGCCTCCGAGATACTGGGCATGCAGGTCAAAGGCTTCACCGTCGATACGGTGCTGGTCGAAGAAAAGCTCGGCATCGAGCGCGAGTTCTACGCCGGTGTGATCATCGACGATCAATCACAAGCACCGATGATGATTTTCAGCAGCATCGGCGGCAGCGGCGTCGAAGAGATCGCTCAGGAACATCCGGAAGCGATTTCTCGTTTCGGCGTGGATATCCGCACCGGCTTACTCGATCACCAGGCACGCAATCTGATTCGCAAAGCTGGAATCCAAGGAAAGCTTCAACTCCAACTCGGCAGTTTCCTGTCAAAACTTTATAACTTGGCTCGAAAATACGACGCCCGCGCTGCGGAAATCAATCCCATCGTGCTCACGAGTGATGGAAAATTGCTCGCTGCGGACTGCCGCATCACGGTTGATGATTACGCCGTATACCGCCATCGCAATCTGGGCATCGAAATCGCCCGCGAGTTCGATCGACCACCCACGGCGTTGGAACACATCGCATGGCAGGTGGAGAAAAACGATTACCGGGGTACGTTCTATTTCATCCAGCTCGAACGGGATTTCAAATCCGGGGACGGCGTAATCGGTTTCCACGGCGCCGGCGGCGGCGGTTCGATGATGAGCATGGACGCCGTATTGAACCGCGGCTACAAACTGGCCAACTTCGTTGATACGAGCGGCAACCCGCCGGCATCGAAAGTCTACCGGGCAGCACGGATCATCCTGTCACAATCCGGCATCGATGGCTATTTCGCCTCCGGATCCGGTGTCGCCTCACAGGAACAATTCCACAGCGCGCGTGGATTGGTCAAAGCGTTTATGGAAATGCCGCTCAAAGTACCTGCAGTCATCCGCCTGGGCGGGAATGCCGAGGATCGTGCCATCGCCATCCTGGAGCGCGCCAGGGAGCATATCCCCGCTCCGGTTGAGGGCTACGGCAAGGATGATACACCGGAATTCTGCGCCCAGCGGCTGGATGAATTGATCCAGGCCCACAAACCGGCAGATGAAGATATACACCGATACGAATCCGCGGAAGCGAAGGAACCGTACCAATTTGAGACCGTCACGGGCGGCACGGTGACATTCGACCACGCCGCATGCCTTGCGTGTGAAAGCAAAATTTGCATCGAAACCTGTGTCCCCAAGATCCTCGAGCTCAAAGACGGCGTCCCTGTCCTGAACATATCTCGTGAAGATGCCAAGAAAGGCGGATGCATCGAGTGCCTGGCCTGTGAGATCGAGTGCTTTTTCGAAGGCAATCACGGCGGCTTTGTCTCGCTGCCTATTCCCGGTCTGGACGAGGAAAACGAAACGTGAAAGCGCCTTCAGGATTAGATATGGAGTCAAGATGGCCATATTGACCGATGAAACAAAACGTGTTCTGGTTCAGGGTATCACTGGCCGCGAAGGGCAAACCCGGGCGCGTTTGATGAAAGAATACGGCACGCAGGTCGTCGCCGGCGTTACGCCCGGTAAGGGCGGCCAGGAAGTCGAAGGGGTTCCTGTTTTTGACACCATCCAGGAAGCCTGGGAAAACGTCGGTCCGATCGACGTCAGCGTCCTGTTCATCCCGGCGCCGCTGGTGAAAGGCGCCGCGCTGGAAGCGATCGATGCAGGCGTGAAATTACTCGTCATTGTCCCCGATCGTGTACCGATTTATGACGTGCTGGAGATCGCCGAAGCTGCCCATCGGAAAGATGCTCGTTTCGTCGGCCCGAACACCCTGGGGATTCTCTCGCCGGGCAAGGCCGTTCTGGGCATGATCGGTGGCCGAGCCGCTTCAGCCAAAGCCTGGTTCATGCCGGGGCCCGTGGGTATCTGTTCCCGCTCTGGCGGGATCACCTCCTCGATGGCCTATTACCTGGCGCAGGAAGGGATTGGCGCGACCACGCTGGTCCACGTTGGCGGCGACGTGGTCGTCGGCACTCCGCTGCCGGAAGTCGCCCTGCATTTTGAACAGGATCCGGATACAAAGGCCATCGTGATGTTTGGCGAAATCGGCGGGACACAGGAAGAACGCCTGGCTGATTTGATCGAGGCTGGTGAAGTCACCAAACCGATCATCGCCTTCATCGGCGGCAAAGCGGCGAAAAGCGGTACTCGCTTCAGCCACGCCGGCGCGATCATCGAAGGCGGGCGCGGCACACACGAAGGCAAGGTCAAGCGTTTGCGTGAAGTGGGTGTGAATGTCGTTGATGCTTTTGGCCTCCTGCCGCAAGAGACAAAAACCGTTCTGGAAAAACATGGGATTGCATTATGAGTGACACAACCTGGAAAACTGCCATCACCCGGATCGAGCCCAATGAAGTACGTCTACGAGGCTATCGCATCGACGAACTCATGGGACAGGTCACGTTTGCACAGGCGATCTTTCTCGCCCTGACCGGCGAACTGCCCTCCCCGAACATCGCCAAGCTCTTGGACACCATGCTGGTTTCGTCCATCGATCACGGCGCCACACCGCCCTCAGCCCTCGCCGCACGCACAGCCGCTTCGACCGGCGCCCCACTCAACGCAGCCGTCGCCACCGGTGTGCTTTCGATCAACCGCTTTCACGGTGGCGCGATCTACGACTGCATGGGCGTGCTTGAAGAAGGGATTCAACAGGCTGCGGATTCGAATGTATCCATCGAGCAGGCCGCCGAGGAACTGGTGGCCAGCTACCGCCAGGATAAGAAACGCATCGCCGGGCTCGGGCATCGCATCCACAGCGACGATCCCAGAACGAAGAAATTATTCTCCCTGGCGGAGGAGTTAAAGGTCGCCAACGACGGCGTGTCCATGATTCGTGCGATTCATAAGGCCCTCTCGAAAGCCGGCAAAGACCTACCCATCAATGTCGACGGCGCCATCGCTGCTCTTTTGGTGGATTTGCAGATGCCGCGCGAACTCGCAAATGCCTTTTTCATCATGGCGCGTGTCCCCGGCCTGGTGGCGCACGTGCATGAGGAACAAACGCGCCAACGCCCGATGCGCAAGATCGATCCCATAAAGCACGAATACGACGGAACCCCACCCAGAAGCCTCGATTGAAACGTCTGCGCGACCTTCAATTCAATGCTTCGACATGGACTGATCCCGCGCGCCGGTTGACTGTGTTTGAGGTTAGTATATAAAAGAGATAAACGAGGAAGAAAAAATGTCCGATAAACTAATTGAACTAATCCCTGAATTTTCCGAGATCGAAGATGAAGATCTTCGTAAGCGAGCGCTCGCCGTTTGGGAGGAAGCGTTGTCCATCGGTGGCTGGAATATCGATGACCTCAAGCGTATGCCCTATACGCTTCTCGTCGAGGACGTCGATATCAGTTTTCCGGAACACGTCAGCACCGTCTGCCGGCTGTGTATGGCCATGCAGGACGTACTCGCAGACGTTTATGCAGATCGTTACGAGATCGATCGCGACACACTCATCGCCGGCGCTCTGCTGGCCGATGTGGGCAAGCTGATCGAGTTCCGCGAGGAAGACGGCGAATACAAATGGGCGAGTATGTACCAATATCTGCGCCACCCATTCACCGGTGTTGGCTTGTGCTTCAAACACGACATTCCCGAGGCCGTGATGCACATCGTCGCCACCCATTCCTGGGAAGGTGATAAATTCAAACGTCGACCGGAATCGATCATCTTCCATCACGCCGATTTCACGGATTTCGACCTGACCAAATCCGCGAAGTAAACGATCGATCCAATTTACGAGAAAATCGCTTTCGCGCGAGTAGGAGATGAAATGCCGCATACGTTCGCCGAAAAGATGTTAGCCAAAAAAGCTGGAGTTAATCAAGTAACTGCCGGCCAAATCGTGGAAATCACGCCGGATGTGGCCCTTTCCCACGACAACACGGCACCTATCTACGGGATTTTCAAGAAGATGGGTGCGGAGCGCGTCTTCGATCCCGAGATGCATGCCATCATTCTCGATCACGCCGTCCCTGCGCCAACGACCAAACATGCTGAGAATCACCGCATCATCCGCGAATTCGTGCGCGAGCAGGGCATCCCACACTTCTTCGAAGTCGGTCGCGGTATTTGCCACCAGGTGCTGGTCGAAGAGGGGCTGGCGCTTCCGGGTGAAATCGTATTGGGATCCGATTCGCACACGCCCCACGCCGGCGCAATGGGTGCTTTTGCAGCCGGTATTGGACGCAGCGAGATGGCCTCCATCTGGGCCATTGGCAACCTCTGGCTTCGCGTCCCTGAGAGTATCAAAATCATGGTAAACAATAGATTGCCGCAAGGCGTTTCCGCCAAAGATCTCGCGTTATACATTATCGGCGAGAACGGCGCGGACGCAGCGCTGTATCAATCCGTCGAATGGCACGGCGAAGCAATCGAAGCGCTTGACGTGTCCCAGCGAGCCGTACTCTCCAACATGATGACGGAGATGGGCGCGAAAAACAGTTTCGTCCCCGCAGACGAAAAAACGTTTGCTTATCTCGAAGGGCGTGCGAAACGCGCATACGATCCTGTCTATCCTGATGAAAATGCCGCCTACAGCCAGATTCTCGAATACGATGCTGCGCAGATTCAACCAATGGTCGCCTGCCCACACACTGTGGACAACGTCCAACCGATCGCTGAACTGCGCGGCACACGCATCGACCAGGCATTTCTGGGCACATGCACCAACGGCAGGCTCGACGATCTCGCCACAGCTGCGTCGGTTCTTGAAGGAAAACAAATCGCCGAGGGTGTGCGAATGATCGTCATCCCCGCATCTTCCGAGGTTTACCTGGAAGCGCTCCAGGCAGGATACCTGGAGACTTTCGTGCGCGCCGGCGCGATCATTGAAAGCCCGGGATGCGGCCCCTGCATGGGAAATCATATGGGCGTTCCCGCCGTCGGCGAAGTAACCATAAGCACTGCAAACCGTAACTTCCGTGGCCGCATGGGCACGAAAGAAAGCGAAGTCTATCTCGCCAGCCCCGCCGTCGTGGCGGCTTCAGCAATTTCGGGGGAAATCTCTCACCCGAAGGATGTAGCCTGATGACGAAAAATCAAATCATTCGCGGTCGAGTCTGGAAATACGGCAATGACGTTAACACCGATGTCATCTTTCCAGGTAAATACACCTATACGGTAAGCGATCCAAAAGAGATGCCGCAGTATGCCCTCGAAGATCTCGATCCGCGCTTCGTGAAAGACATGCAGCCCAATGACATCATCGTCGCCGGTAAGAATTGGGGCTGCGGATCATCACGAGAACAGGCTGTCACCTGCTTGAAGGAAAGCGGGCTCGGGGCGATCGTGGCGAAAAGCATCGCCCGGATATATTTCCGCAACTGCCTTAACGCCGCGCTGCCGGCTTTGATTTGCCCGGAAGCCGTCGACGCCATCGAAGATGGCGAAACCATCGAGATCGATCTCGAATCCGGATTGATCCGTTGTGAAGGTGGAGAGTTCAGCTTCCCGCCGCTTCCGGGAGCAGTGATCAAGATTTTTAATGCCGGTGGTCTGATCCCTTACACGCGGCAGCAGCTTGATCTTTTAAATTCTGCACGTCAAAAATAGACTCTAACGTTGATCTCTCAACGAACTTGATAAAGGAGAACAATTAAATGGCGAAATATCAAATTGCTTGGATACCCGGAGATGGCATTGGCGTCGATGTGATGGACGCGGCCCGTATCGTACTGGATGCACTCAAACTCGATGCCGAGTACGTGCCGGCCGATATCGGCTGGGAATTCTGGTGTAAGGAAGGCGAGGCGCTTCCCGAGAGAACGGTCAAGATCCTGCGCGAATGTACCTGCGGTTTATTCGGCGCGATCACTTCCAAGCCCAAGGATGAAGCAGCGAAAGAGCTCGCTCCCGAACTTCAAGACAAGGGCTTTTCCTACCGCAGCCCGATCGTGCGCCTGCGGCAGATCTTCGATCTGTACACCAATCTGCGCCCCTGCAAAGCGTTTCCGGGTAATCCTTTGAACTACAAGGAGGATATCGATCTGGTCGTCTTCCGGGAGAACACGGAAGGCTTATACAGCGGCGTCGAATTCCACCCCTTGCCGGACGAAGTCCGCAGCGCGCTGGTCGATTTCAGTCCGGCGATGTCACGTTTCGACAGCATCCCCGCTTCTGAGATCGCCGTCAGCCTGCGTGTGATCACCAAAACCGGCGCTGAGCGCATCGTGCGCCAGGCCTTCGAATACGCGCGGAAGTTCGGCTACCCCACCGTCACGCTGGTCGAAAAACCAAACGTCTTGCGTGAAACGAGTGGATTGATGACCCGCCAGGCCCGGGAGATCGCAGTCGACTACGCCGACATCGAACTCTGGGAAACCAACATCGACGCGCAGATGATGTGGCTGCTCAAGAATCCTACCGATTATGGTGTGCTGGTCACGTCGAACATGTTCGGAGACATTCTTTCCGATCTGGCAGCCCAGCTGGTCGGTGGACTTGGTTTTGCGTCCAGTGGAAATATCGGGGACAGCTTTGCCGTTTTCGAGCCCACGCATGGATCGGCGCCGAAATATGCCGGCCAATACAAGGTTAACCCGACAGCCATGCTGCTTGCAGTAAAATTGATGTTGGACTGGCTGGGAGAAAGCGGCATGGCGGAAAATCTGGAACAAGCCATTCGCAAGGTCATCGCTGCCGGTGAAATCCGCACCTACGATATGGGCGGATCCAACTCCACGCTCGATGTCGCCAATGCCATCGTGGCCCAACTCTAATTCAGACCCATCCAGGAGTATCTATCGATGGATTCAATCAGCCGTGAAATGGCGAAATTCGCCCGAAATCTAACGTATCAAGTCATTCCCGAAAATGCGCGTCACGAAGCCAAGCGATTCTTGCTGGACAGCGTTGGCTGCGCGCTTGCGGCTACACGAAATGCAGACATGCAAGCGATGCAGCGCTTCACCGAAAAACTGGGGGGCACAATGGAAGCCACGGTGATTGGCAGTGGATTGCGCACGAACGCACCCAACGCAGCCCTGATGAACTGCCTGCTTACCCGAGCGATGGATTACAACGATATCTACTGGGAGCAAGACCCCAGCCACCCATCCGATATCATCGGCGCAGCCCTTGCCGCAGCGGAAGCTAATGGAAAAAGCGGGCAGGATGCACTTACGGCCATCGTCGTTGCCTACGAGTTGGAAATGCGCTGGTGCCATGCCGCCCATCCGGGAATTCGAGAGGTCGGTTGGCATCACGCTTCACTGACGCAATTTGTCAGCCCGTTGGTGGCCGGCGTACTGTACGACCTCAACCTGGATCAACTCGTCGCAGCCGTCGGCATCAGCGGCAGTTCACACTTCACCCTCGGCGGCGTCGTTGCCGGTCATCTGACGAACATGAAAAACACGGCCGATCCTCTGGCGGCACAAGCTGGCGTCATCGCCGCACTGATGGCGCTTGAGGGCTACGAGGGACCGGTCGAGGTGATCGAAGGCAAAGAAGGCTTGATCGAGGTACTTTCGAACGTCGAATGGAAAACGAACGAGCTGCTCAAAGGTCTGGGAGAGAAATTTATCATCACCCGCTGCGGGTACAAAGCCTATCCGTCGGAAGCGCTAACCCATCAACCCATCACTGCCGCGCTGCATGCCCGACAAGCGCTCGAAGTCACGCACGATCAAGTAACCGAGATTCTGGTCGAGACTACGACGCGCGGCGCCGACATCCTCTCCGATCCCAGCAAATACCAACCCGAAACCAAAGAGACCGCCGATCACAGCCTGCCGTACGTGATCGGCGCAGCCATCGTCGATGGCCACGTGCTCCCTGATTCTTTCAGCGATGAGAAATTAAAAGATCCGGCCATCCGATCCACCCTTCCGAAAATCAAGGTGGTTGCCGATCCGGAGATCGACGCGCTTTTCCCGGGCGTTAAACGCGCCCGCGTGACCATCACCTGCAAGGATGGCCGCAGCCATACCGTGCAAACCGACGTGGCTAAAGGCGCACCCGAAGACCCGCTCAGCGATGAGGAAATCATCGCCAAATTCCGAGCCAACGCGCAAGGCGTTGTCAGCGACGATCGAATAGATGAAATTATTGATGCAACGTGGAACCTTGATCAAACCGCGGATATTGCCACATACATGGCGTTGCTCATCTCAGATATCGAATAAAGCACAAGTGGAAGAATCAAAAAAGCGTGACGGTCCTTTTCAGGATCGTCACGCTTTTTATTGTGCATAAATCAGCCGAATAAACCAGACGGACGTTCGCTATCGTCCGAATCCGAAGGTGGCGGCTCTCCGTACCCCCGATCGGTTGTCGAAGCGATTTCGTGAGGGGATGCGTATTGCGGATGATTCTCAACCGCAGGACGCACAGCCCGATGTAAAAGATAGCAAACCACCAGTATACCCATCCCAAAAACACTCACTATCGCGCCCACTCCGGTCACCTCACCCATAACCGTTTCCCGCATGGTGGTAACTGGAAGCATCAACAAATCATACAGCGCTACAGATCCTTCCACTCTACTCTCTTGTAGAACACTATCAACCACGGCGTTCGTAGAGAGCCCGAGTGCGATGGTTAAAACACCGGCGACCAAAATCGGAATTCCCCACCAAATGGCGACGTCACGCCAGGAGCGAATCGCCAGAACCATGATTAAACCGAGTAAGGCGGCAGACAGCAACCATCCCCCCATGGTAAAGGCACGGATTGTACGAATACGCTCTTTGAAAAGATCCACATCCTCGGGATTCTGATTGCCTTCATCAAGTTCGAACAAAGAAAAAGTCGCCGGCATCTCTCTGAAGAATTCCTGAAATCGCCGCGCGGCGAAATCAATGAGTTCCGAACGGAGTGGTTCCGGCGGCTCGCAATAAAGAATTGGCGCTTGGCCGGATTCGATCATCGATTGCTGCATTTGATCCACTTGCGCTTGCGTACAGGTTGGCCAAGAATCGACAATCAAATTGATA
>Ga0307439_1002699_pt1 | contig 10318 bp, 10 predicted proteins | sample SalMarWE160490MG_FD_202142 | JGI IMG/M metagenome (GOLD analysis project Ga0307439, IMG submission 202142) | Salt marsh sediment microbial communities from the Plum Island Ecosystem LTER, Massachusetts, United States - WE1604-90 | ecosystem: Environmental > Aquatic > Marine > Intertidal zone >... | reverse complement strand
CGCAGAAGCGCTTTCCGGCGAAAAGCAAATGATCAAGTTCATATATAAAAATAAAGGGGTTTCCAATGATGCAAGTCCCGGCGGTCAGGATTTTAAAGATGTGAAGGGACAGCTTAAAGCAAAAAGAGCATTGGAGATAACGGTAAGCGGCAGGCATAACATAATGTTGATAGGCCCTCCAGGAAGTGGTAAAACCATGCTGGCTCAGAGAGCTGTCTCTATAATGCCGGTTCTAAGCTTAGAAGAATGTGTAGAAGTCACCAAGATTTACAGTTTATATGAAAAATATGTCAATCATTTAATATGGCAGAGGCCGTTTCGAAACCCGCACCATACCGTAAGCAGGATGGGACTAGTAGGGGGCGGGGTAAATCCCAGACCGGGCGAGATCAGCCTAGCTCATAAAGGGATTCTGTTTTTAGATGAATTTTCGCAGTTTTCTAAAAATCTTATTGAGGACTTAAGGCAGCCGCTTGAAAATAAAAAAATAGTTATAACCAGAAATCATATGTCTTACAGCTTTCCCTGTAATTTTATGTTGATCGCAGCGGTAAATCCCTGTTACTGCGGGTATTTTGGGGATGAGTCAGGTAAATGTATATGCAGCCTGAGGGAAGTGAAAAAGTTCTGGAAGAAAATGTCCAGCCCTGTGATGGACAGGATAGATATGAGGGTCACAGTATCAAGGCTGCCGGAAGGCGATTTTATAAAAATGGAATATGCCGAAAATTCCGATAACATAAGAAACCGCGTTAAAAGAAGTATAGATATACAGAGCGAGAGGTTTAAGGGTAAAGACATAAACTACAATTCAGAGATAAAGATAGATACTGTAAATAAGTGGATGAAAGATAACCAAAAAATAAGGGAGTTAATATACACCATCTCAAAAAAATATAATTTAACTGCCAGGGGAACAGTCAGTATTTTAAAAGTATCCAGGACCATAGCAGATTTAGAAGAAAGCAAATTTATTAATGACAATCATATTACTGAGGCTGTACATTACCGCGTCGGTTCCAGCTGTAATCCGGAGGGCATTATCGGTATATGAAAAATAAAAACAGTGTAAAGATCTTATATCTTCTAATTGAAAAAAGAGTGAGGCCTACAAGGTTTATAGAAATTTACCGGAAAAATTCCGGAAATATTAACAAAACTTTAAACTATTTCTACCAATATAGCCAATTAAAAATTGAAAGCCAAGAGGTCAAAAAAAATTTCTCCAGTCCCGGCAGCAGCTTCTATAAGAAAGCAGTAAGTTTTATTTTAGAAAATAAAGTGGGCCTGCTTGATATCGGTCAGGACAGTTACCCAGATATATTAAGACAGATATACTGCCCGCCACCTTTACTTTTTTTTAGGGGTGATAAAATAAAAAGTGCAGATTTTTGTGTTGCTGTTGTAGGCAGCAGGAAGTGCAGTGCTTACGGTAGAGATGCAGCGGAATATATCGGCAGGAATTTATCCGGAATAGGAATAACGGTGGTAAGCGGCCTTGCTGTAGGGATTGACAGCTATGCACAAAAAGCAGCATTGACAGAGAAGGGTGGAAGTATAGGTGTACTTGGCTGTGGTATTGATATAGTCTATCCTCCGGAGAATAGAGACCTTTATCAAAATATACAGGAAAACGGCAGCATAATAACTGAATTTCTTCCCAAAACCCCTCCCCTTAAATCTAATTTTCCGGTTAGAAATAGAATAATAAGCGGCCTCTGCAGGGGTGTAGTTGTAATAGAGGCTGGTGACAGGAGTGGAGCAATTATAACAAGCGAGATGGCGTTGAAACAAAACCGGGAAGTATTTGCTGTCCCTGGAAGTATCTTTAGTCCTATGAGCAGTAGCTGCCATAAGCTGATAAAAAGCGGTGCGAAATTAACAGCTGGTATTGATGACATACTGGAAGAATTTTCCGAGTATCAAAAGCAGACTTTAAATATATCTAACAGAAGCAGACACGATAAAACAAGGAAAGATGACGACAGCCGCAGTAAAAAACTGACATCCGACGAGTCCAGAGTCTATGAATTCATAGGGTTCAGACCGAAAAGCATAGAAGAAATAGTAAAATACAGTGGACTGGAGGTCAGCAGCACTTTAAGGGTTTTGACCTCACTGGAAATAAAGCAACTTATCAAAGAAGATTGTTTTAATAAGTACAGCAGATTGTTTTAGATTTTGTAATAGGATAGAATTTTTATTAGAATAATAATGTATTTTCTAACAAATTAATAGCGGGGAGCAGGAAAAATGGCACTATTCAGAAAGAAGAAAGTAGGAAAGCCCAGAAACCCTCTGGGGAATGCTTTATTTGAATATGATACTATAATAAAAAAGAGTCTGCAGGAGATTATTAATGGTGTGAGATCTAAAAGAAGACTTAATCCCAGGAAAACAGAAAAGATTTTAGAAGATGTTTACAGAAAATTTGATAATATAACTGACAGAATATCCAAGGAAAATTTAAAAATCGATTACAGATCAGATAAAACAAGATACATAATTATAGATATGATAAGTAGGCTCAAGGCTCTTTTTAAAAAAGCAGAAGAACAAGACTTTGACCATTTGAAATTTAACAGTGATAAGACTGCTTCTGAAATTGATAATATTGAAAATATCAGAGAGACCCTGAAAAAAAAGATGAAAGAAATTGAAAGTGATTATTTATAGTTATGGAATTATTTGATTGCCTTGAACTTTATATAAAATACTTGAAATATGAGAAAAATTTAAGCTTAAATTCCATAAACGCCTACCGGAAAGATGTTTTACAGCTCTTAAATTTTTTAAAACAAAGAAATATCACCAGCCCTGCTGAACTTGATTTGAGTATTTTCAGGGCTTTTTTAAAATCTCTGGACAGCCATAACTATTCAAACAGGACTATTATCAGAAAATATTCTTCCTTTATAAATTTCTTTAGATTTCTTGAAAGAAATGACTATATCAGTTTTCAGCTGACGCAGGCTATAAATCCGCCCCGGAAGCGACAGAGGTTTTATTCTTTTATGTCTGTAGCTGAGGTGGAAAAACTGTTTAAAAGCCTCAAGACCGGTAAAGATTCGGAAATAAGAGACAGAGCGATAATCGAACTTTTTTATGCAACAGGGGCAAGGATCAGCGAGGTTGAGAATGTAAAGATCAGTGATATCGATCTCAAAGATAATGAAATTGTGGTCACCGGTAAAGGCAGAAAGCAGAGATTGGTTTACTTAAACCAGGCAGCAGTTTTTTGGATAGAAAAGTATCTGGAGGTAAGAGATAAAGCAACTTATAAGGGCCGCATCGGTAGCAAAAAAGACAGCAATTTATTTTTAAACAAGTATGGGAAAAAATTATCATCACGCAGTATCAGGAATATAGTCAAGAAATGTGTAAAAAAAGCGGTCATTGGAAAAAATATAACACCTCATAGCATAAGGCACAGTTTTGCAACGCATCTTCTTCAGGAAGGAGCAGGGATAAGAGAAGTACAGGAACTCCTGGGGCATGAGAATATAACTACCACACAGATATACTCGCATTTGAACATTAAAAAACTAAAAAAGGACTATAAGAAATTTCACCCCAGAGCAGAATTAAAATGAGAAAGCCTGTTTGCTTACGTATTATAGCTATTTATTATTGATTATTTGATGAAAGAAATGTATTATACTAAACTTGAATACTAAAATCACACACCACTTACGGCATTATGGTGAATAAACACGGCGGTTAAAGTGGTGGAGGAAAACCATAAGAACAAGGGGGTATTATTTTGAGTATCGTTACTATGAAGCAGCTTCTGGAAGTAGGAGTCCACTTCGGCCATCAAACAAAAAAATGGAATCCAAAAATGAAAAAATATATACACACGGACAAAGACGGTATATATATAATCGACCTTCAGAAGACACTTGAACTTCTACTTGAAGCATATGAGTATGTAAGAGGAGCGGTAAGCGAAGGGGCGGTAGTATTATTCGTGGGTACAAAGAAACAAACCCAGGATATAATAGAATCTTATGCTCAGGATTGTGAAATGCCATATGTCAAGAACAGATGGCTGGGAGGCACCCTTACTAATTTTGAGACTATAAGCAGGCGTACGAAAAGGATTGATGAAATTGAGGAAATGGAAAAGTCAGGTATATTTGAGAAACTACCGAAAAAGGAAGTTCTGGGGATAAAGAAAGAGTATGAGAAACTTCTTTTTAATATAGGAGGAATAAGAAATATGAGGAGTCTTCCCGACATACTCTATGTAATTGATCCAAATAAAGAGATTATTGCTGTTAGAGAGGCAATAAAACTGAATATACCTATAGTGGCCATAACAGATACAAATTGTGACCCCGATCTTATTGATTTTGTAATTCCAGGAAATGACGATGCAATACGTTCCTGTGATCTACTGACCAGTGCAATATGCGATGCAGTGAAAAAAGGAAAAGAAGAGAGGGTAAAGCTGGAAAAGGTCGCGGAGGAGAAAAAGAAACCTGTAGAGGAAGAAAAGAGACCTGAAGAAAAGAAACCTGTAGAGGAGAAAGCTGTAGAAAAGAAACCTGTAGAGGAGAAAGCTGTAGAGGAGAAGAAGGCTGAAAAGAAAGAGCCAGAAGAAAAGAAGTCCGAGGGTAAAAAAACTGAAGCTAAAAAGGCTGAAGAGAAGAAGCCCACGGTAAAAAAACCAAAGGCGAAGAAGTCCGGAGAGAAAAAGACTGAAAGCACTTCTAAGGATACTAAAAGAAATAAAGCATAGGTTTAGAAATAACAGGGAGGAAACAGGGAGGAATAATGGAGATAAATGCTGATTTAGTAAAAAAGTTACGTAAGAAAAGCAGCGCCGGTATGATGGACTGCAAGAAAGCTCTGGTTGAAAGTAAAGGGGATATGGCAAGAGCGGAGGAAATCTTAAAAGAAAAAGGGCTAGTACAGGCTTCAAAAAAAGCTTCAAGGGCTGCAAAAGAAGGTATAATCCACAGTTATATACATCCAGGATCTAAAGTGGGAGTGCTGCTGGAGGTCAATTGTGAAACTGATTTTGTGGCCAGAAATGAGATGTTTAAAAATCTGGTCCATGATATTGCACTTCATATTGCGGCATTGGCTCCATTATATATTTCAAAGGAGGATGTTCCCAAAGATGTTCTGGATAAAGAGAGAGAATTATACAAAAAGCAGGCTTTAAATGAAGGCAAACACGAAAATATTGTAGAAAAGATCGCGGAGGGCAAATTAAAAAAATATTATGAGGAAAATTGCCTGCTGGAGCAACTGTTTGTAAAAGATAGTGATAAAAATATAGGAGACCTCGTGAAAGAGAATATAGCAAAGATCGGTGAGAATATAGTGATCAAAAGGTTTGTAAGATATGTTGTAGGACAAAAAGATGTGGGGCAGGAAGAGTAGCATTTATATGTCTGTTTGAAATATAATAAATAAAATAAATGGAAGAATTAAAATATAACAGAGTGTTATTAAAAATAAGCGGCGAAGCGCTGCTCGGTGATTTGGACTATGGTATAGACCCGGGAGTCATAAATAATATATCAAGCCAGATCAAAGAAGTGACGAAACTTGGTGTTGAAGTCGCGATAGTTGTAGGCGGTGGAAATTTTTGGAGGGGTGTTACTGCCAGTGCAAACGGTATGGACAGGACTACTGCAGATTATATTGGGATGCTGGCTACAGTAATGAATGCACTAGGCCTGCAGAATGCACTGGAAAGAATGGGTATAATAACCAGGGTTCAAACTGCCATATCTATGAAAGAGATTGCTGAGCCATTTATAAGAAGAAGGGCAGTCAGGCACCTGGAAAAGAAAAGAGTAGTAATATTTGCCGGTGGGACCGGTAATCCTTATTTTACTACTGATACAGCTGCTGCTTTGAGAGCACTTGAGATAGAAGCTGAGATAATATTTAAAGCTACAAAAGTCGACGGTGTATATGATAAGGATCCTTTAAAGTTCAAGGATGCAAAAAAATTTACCAGGCTGACTTTCCTGGATGTTTTAAAAAAGAACCTGAGGGTTCTTGATTCTACGGCAACGTCTCTGTGTATGGAAAATAATTTACCTATAGTGGTCTTTGATATTACCAAGCCCGGTAATATAAAGGGAGTTATAATTGGTAAAAAAATTGGAACTTTAGTCACAAAGGAGTGAAAGATGAAAGACAAATTAATGGTTGAGACCAAAAAAAGGATGAATCAATCTCTTGAAAGTACTCAACACGAATTTAATACCATTAGGACCGGAAGGGCATCGGCAACTCTACTGGATAATATTTATATTGATTATTACGGCAGCAAAACCTTACTAAAATATATGTCTAACATAAGCATACCTGAACCGAGGGTTATACTTATCTCTCCTTACGACCCGAAGTTCTTAAAAGAAATAGAAACGCAGATAATCAAATCTGACCTGGGAATAAATCCTTCCAATGATGGAAAAGTCATCCGGTTGAATATACCGGCTTTAAATGAGGAAAGAAGAATAGAACTGGTAAAATTGGTCAAAAAGATTGCAGAAGACGGAAGAGTAGCCATTAGAAATATCAGAAGAGAAATAAATGATGAATTTAAAAAACTGGAAAGTGACAGCGTGATAACTGAAGACGATCTTATAAAGTCTCAAAAGGAAGTCCAGGAATTAACCGATGAATTTATAGAGAAAATCAATAGTTCTCTTGATCAGAAAGAAAAAGAGATTATGGAAGTGTAGGTAAGAAGTATTGGGTTTATTTTCTTCTTTTTTTTCTCCAGTAAGAGTTCCAAATATTAAAGAGTTAAAAAAAAACAGCCTACCCGAGCATATAGCAATTATAATGGATGGAAACGGCAGGTGGGCAGCCAGGAAAAAACTGCCGCGATCTGCAGGTCATAATGCGGGAGTAGAGGCTCTGAGAGAGGTTGTAAATACATGCCTGGAACTGGGTGTAAAGTTCTTAACAGTCTATTCATTTTCAAGTGAAAACTGGCAGAGGCCGCAGGATGAAGTCAATTTTCTATTAAACCTGTTTTTGGAATCATTAAAAAATGAACTCGAGGAGCTGCATAAAAGAGGTGTAAGAGTATCATTGATCGGAGAGAGAAAGACAATCCCTCCAAAAGTGCTTGAAGCTTTTAAAAATGCAGAAAAGAAAACCAGTAAGAATAAAAAGCTTTTTTTTAATATTGCTTTTAATTACGGCTCAAGAAAGGAAATAATAAGTGCGGTTAAAAATGTGTGCAGAGCAGCTAAAAAAAATGATATAGACATCGAGAAGCTGGATGAAAAGATTTTTTCGGAATATCTGCTTACACAGGGTTGTCCTGACCCTGATCTATTGATAAGGACCAGCGGCGAGTACAGAGTAAGCAATTTTCTACTGTGGCAGATAGCATATACTGAATTTTATTTTACAAAGACACTATGGCCGGATTTCAAAGAAAAAGAGCTTTTAAAAGCAGTTTATTATTACCAGAAAAGAAACAGGAGATTTGGCAGGTTGTGATTTCTTATGCAAGTACTGATCACTATTTTTCAATATATCCTGGCGATAATAGGATTGTCATTGATTATAATAGTTCATGAGTTCGGGCACTTCTTAGCAGCAAAAGCAAGCGGGATATATGTTGAAGAGTTTTTTATAGGTATTGGACCCAAGATTTTTAAGATCAAATCAAAGAGCGGCACTTCTTACGGCATAAGCGCCATACCGGTAGGAGGATATAATAAATTACTGGGAATGGATAGAAGTGAGGCCGTGCCTGCCGGTATGGAAGAAAAAGCTTTTCATAATAAGTCTTTTTTTAAAAAGTTTTTAGTATGCGTAAGCGGATCAGGATTTAATATAGTCTTTGCCGTAATATTGATAATGATTTTTTTAAGTATGGGCGTAATGGCACCCAGCACCACTATTGAGTATATTCAGCCAGATTCACCTGCAGATTTAAGCGGTTTTGAAGAAGGGGATGATGTTATTGCTTTAAACGGCAGAAAGATTGAAAGCTGGGATGACTTTTCAACTATGACCAAAGAATACCCCGGCGAGGAAGTGACCTATACTATTATCCGTGATGGAGAAGAGATGGAGCTGGAAGCAGAACTGGAAAATTTGGAAGGTCAGGGGTTTCTAGGAATAAGCCCCCTTTATGTTAAGGAAAGACTTGGTTTTTCTGAAATAGTAAAAGAGAGTTTTAAGATATTGTGGGATGTATGTGTCTTTTTTGTAAAAGCAATCGGAATGCTTTTCAGGGGTGAGATTTCATTCAGTGAAGCAAGGCCTGTTTCACCGGTAGGGGTAGTGAGTATATTTCAGCAGTCGGTAAAATTGGGTTTTCAAGATTTTATTTTTTTTGTTGCGCTGGTTTCTATTATGCTGGGTTTTGGAAATCTGCTTCCGATTCTTCCCCTGGACGGAGGAAATATTGTGTTGGTAGCAGTGGAATCCATAAGGAAAAAACCTGTTCCCAAAAAAGTTTTTGAGATATTCAATTCCATAGGTATATTTATCCTGGTATCCATTCTAATAATAGGTTTTGTCTTTGATATAATAACCCCTTTTGATATAACTAATATTTAATGATTTAAAATGGAAATAAAAAGAAGAAAAACAAAAGTAATAAAGGTGGGGCAGCTCAAAATAGGAGGCAGAAGCCCTATCTCTGTTCAATCTATGACCAAAAGCAAGCTCGAGGATTCAGCAGGTATCAGAAATGAAATAAAAAACCTGATATATTGCGGCTGTGAGCTGGTAAGGATAGCAGTACCGGAAAAGAAGTCTGTTATTTATTTAAAGGAACTAATCGATGAAGGGATTTTTTCCATTCCGGTTGTTGGAGATATTCAATTTGATTACCGGCTGGCTCTGGAATGCATGGATGCAGGAGTAGACGGAATAAGGATAAACCCGGGCAATATAGGGGGACTTGATAGGACTGCAGAGGTCATTAAAAAAGCAAAAGAAACAAATACCGCTGTAAGGATCGGGATCAACTCGGGCTCCATAGATAAAAAAATCCTTAAAAAAAATAAAGGAAATATTGTCGATTCAATGGTTGAAAGTGCATTGGAAAATGTTAAACTTTTAGAAAGCCTGAAGTTCAATAATTTTAAGATATCCGCAAAGGCGTCATCAGTCCTTGATACAGTAAATGCATATGAGGCAATATCGGATAAGGTTGACTACCCGCTGCACCTTGGTGTGACCGAAGCAGGACCGCTGATGCGGGGGAGCATAAAGTCAGCAGTGGGTATGGGTATCCTGCTATCAGAAGGAATAGGTGATACTATAAGAGTCTCTCTTACCGACAAGTCTGTTGAAGAAGTAAAGGCTGCTTATATGATCCTTAACAGCCTTAAGCTCAGAAAAAAAGGAGTGGATATCATATCGTGCCCTGCTTGTGGAAGGACGACGATAGACTTAAATAAAATTGTCTACGAAGTAGAAAAACTAACCGCAGGAATAAGAAAGAATCTAAAGCTGGCACTGATGGGCTGTATTGTAAACGGTCCTGGTGAAGCAAAAGATGCGGACTTGGGGATAGCATTCGGCAGGAAGAAGGCAGCAGTTTTTTTAAAGGGTAAAGTACTAAAAAGAGTAGATAAAGATGCTGCTTTAAAAGTATTTGAAAAAGAATTGGAAAAATTAATATAAGCTGTTAAAAGGAGTTTGATTTGAAATTTTCAAGATTTTATATCCCTACATTAAAGGAGGAGCCCAGTGAGGCTGATATACCGAGCCATTCTCTGGCATTGAGAGCAGGGCTGATCAGGAAAGTCGCATCGGGTATCTATTCTATTATGCCCTTGGGTTTTAAAGTCCTAAAAAAGATAGAGGGAATAGTCAGGGAAGAGATGAACGGCGCCGGTGCCGTAGAGTTGTTTTTACCTGTCATGCAGCCCTCGGATCTGTGGAAAAAAACAGGAAGATGGGAAGAATACGGCCCCGATATGTTCAGGTTAAAGGACAGAAACAAGAGGGATTTTTGCCTGGGCCCTACTCATGAAGAGCTTATAACCTATATGGCATATATGGATATAAAATCATATAAGGATTTGCCGGTAAATCTATATCAGATACAGGTCAAATTCAGGGATGAGATAAGGCCACGATACGGGCTGCTCAGGGCCAGGGAGTTTATCATGAAAGACGCCTACAGTTTTTGCAGAAACGATGATGACTCAAAGGCCGTTTATAAGGATATGTATGATGCTTACTGCAGAATAATAGAAAGGATCGGCCTTGAGTATAAAGTGGTTGAAGCCGCCACAGGAGTCATAGGAGGGAAATTTTCTCATGAGTTTATAGTGCTTGCTGAAAACGGTGAAGAAAAACTGGTATT
>Ga0307439_1002694_pt1 | contig 10337 bp, 10 predicted proteins | sample SalMarWE160490MG_FD_202142 | JGI IMG/M metagenome (GOLD analysis project Ga0307439, IMG submission 202142) | Salt marsh sediment microbial communities from the Plum Island Ecosystem LTER, Massachusetts, United States - WE1604-90 | ecosystem: Environmental > Aquatic > Marine > Intertidal zone >... | reverse complement strand
TCCGGCCCTGCGACGGGGGTTGATCTCCGCCGGCGAATCCCTCGCGCATCTTCGTGTCGGCCTGGACGTTCTTCATCCGGTAGTAGTCCATGATCCCGAGGTTCCCTTCACGAAACGCGTCGGCCATCGCACGCGGAATCTCGGCCTCCGCTTCGACGACGGCGGCGCGGCGCTCCTGGACCAGGGCGGTCATCTCCTGCTCGCGGGCGACGGCCATCGCGCGCCGCTCCTCGGCCTTGGCGCGGGCGACCTTCAGGTCGGCCTCGGCCTGATCGGTCTGCAGCTGTGCACCGATGTTCTTCCCGACGTCGACGTCGGCGATGTCGATCGAGAGGAGCTCGAACGCGGTCCCCGCGTCGAGGCCCTTCTCCAGTACGAGTTTGGAGATCTTGTCCGGGTTCTCGAGGACCTCCTTGTGCGATCCGGCCGAGCCGATCGCGGAAACGATTCCCTCGCCGACGCGGGCGATGATCGTCTCTTCCGTCGCGCCGCCGACGAGCCGATCGATGTTCGCTCGCACGGTCACCTTGGCGATCGCGAACAGCTGGATCCCGTTCGCGGCGACGGCACCGACTTTCGGCGTCTCGATGACGCGTGGGTTAACCGACATCGCCACGGCGTCGAGGACGTCGCGCCCCGCGAGGTCGATCGCCGCTGCCCGCTGGAAGTCGAGGGCGATGTTCGCCTTGTCGGCACTGATCAGGGCGCGTGCGACGCGGTCGACGTTCCCCCCAGCGAGGTAGTGCGCTTCTAGATCAGATATTGACAGCTGCAGCCCCGCCTTCCACGCGGCGATCATCGGGAGAATCACGCGGTGCGGATTGACCTTTCGCAGCCGCATGCCGATCAGCGTCATCGGGCCGACCGGAACGCCGGCGGCGAGGGCGGAGATCCAAAGCCCCATCGGGACGAAATAGAAGAACAACCACAGGAGCAGTACCACTGCGACTGCCAACACGATGTAACCGGTCATGTTCAAGCCTCCTTCTCCGTACGTCGAACGACCTTGCGGTACAGGTCGTCCTGGATCACGACGATCGGTGCTCCCTTCGGGAGGAATCCCTCCTCGCAGACGACGTCGATTCGCTCTTCATCGAAGATCCCGCCGCCGACGGGACGAAGGTCGGTCGCGGCGACGCCCTGCCGACCGACCCAAGTGCTGGTGGAGGTGGGAGCGTCCTGGGCTTTCTCGTGCGAACGCCCTGTGATTGCCGACGAGAGGATGATCCCCCCGAGGCGGAGGCGCGTGCGCGGAAGCCGAGTCAGCAGAATGATCGCCGATGCGACGGAGACGATCAGCCCACCGGAGACGATGGCGATCGCTTGCACGATCTGCTCGCGCGCCGTGAACGGGCCGACCATCGCGGTGTAGAAGCCGAGGCCGATCAGGATCAGGCCGAGCAGTCCGCTCAGTCCGAAGTCGACCGCGGTGAACGCGAAGATCTCGAGCACGACGGCGACGATCCCGCCGAGCAGAAACGCGATCGACTCCCAGCCGGCGAGGCCGACGAGGAAGTGCGTCCAGAAGAAGACGCCGAGGCAGGTGATCCCGATGAGGCCGGGAATCCCGAAGCCGGGGACGAGCATTTCGACGATTAATCCGAGGAGGCCCGCGGTGATCAGCAGGCCGATCGCCAGCGGGGACGTCAGCGCCTCGACGAGCTCGTCGATCCAGCGCACCTGGAACGCGACCGTCTCGCCGTAGCCACGCTCGGCGAGCCACGCGTCGATCGACTCGACCTCGCCGTCGGAGTAGCCCCACTCGGCCGCCTCCCGTGCGGTCAGCGTCAGGAGCTTCCCCGCCTCGATCAAGCCGGGGATCGAGACGTCGCGATCGACCATCGCTTCGGCGACTTCGGGTGGGCGACCGCGGATCTCCGCCGCGGCGCGGAACAGCGACCGCGTCGCGCTGATCACCTTCTCCGGCGCTTCGCGGAGGTCCTGACCGACGACCGTGACCGGGGTGGCGGCGCCCATGACGCCGCCCGGCGCGAACAGGATCGTCTCGCAGGCGATGGCGAGGGCCGCCCCGGCCGAGAACGCCTCGCGCGCGACGTACGCGACCGTCGGGATCGTCGCGTCGAGGAGGATCGCTCGCGATTCGACCGCCGCGTCGAGGTAACCGCCCGGCGTGGAGAGGACGAGGACGACGACGCCGGCCCCGGCGTCGGTCGCCTCCTGGAGGCCGCGTCGCAAGTAGGTCACGGTGCCGGAGTTGATCTCGCCGTCGATCGTCAGAATCCACGCCGGTCCCTCGGCGAGGGCGAGGAACGAACAAAAAGACAGGCCCAGGAACGCGGCCAAGAGCGCACGACGGTTCATGCATCGATTCTATGTTGACATGAAGGCTTGCTGCAAGTTCACCGGAACCCTCGATTGGCTTCGGTTCGTCGGAGGGCTAGAATGATCCGAGGAACGGAACTCCGCGTGCATCCGGAGGGTGCAAAGAGCGCAAGGGCCGAAGGGAGGTTGTGGGATGAAGAACGCGCTTCTTCTGTTGTCGATCTGGGTCGGGATCCTCCTCGTGGCATACGCGATGGTCTATTGGGATCGAGGCGTCGAGCCACCGCTCCCGATCTCCGTTCTCGAGCCCGCGAGCTCGACGTACGTCGATCCGAGCGGTCGATTCAGCCTGGCCGTCCCGTCGACCTGGAACGTCGAGGAGACGGGGACGTCCGTGCTCCTCACCGATCCCTCGGGGGAGATCGAGGTGGCGGCCTTCGCGGTCGAGGAATCGGTCCCGGAGTCGGCGCTTCTGGTTGCCCTGGGGATCGCCGGCGGCGATGAGCCGTCCGAAGCGATCGCGGTCGCGGAGATCCCGCCGGTCGGCGCGTCCGAGCGCGCCGTGCGGATGGCCGGCCCGGCGATCGATGACGGGACGAGCTATGGGCTCGCCTACCTGTACGAAGGTGAAACGATCGTCCTTCTCGTGCGCGGCGCGGACGAGGCGCTCCGGGATCGCGCCGCGGATCTCGGACTCATCGAGGCCGGGATCACCGTTCCGGCCTCGGCCGTCGAGGAGACCGTTCCGGTCGAGGAAGCCGCACCGGTCGTCGAGTTGTAACCTCCGAAGGGCGGGACGAGGACAAAGGCGGGCACGCGTCGGTGCCCGCCTTCACGTCGAAGGTCGCGCCTACTCGGACGTGATCGAGACCCCCTCGAGGCGCAGGAACGGGAACGTGTAGTTGGACACGCACTCCGTCTCCTTGGAGATGCCCGACAGCGTCTTCAGTGCCTCGAAGAGGTTCCCGGCGATCAGCGTGCCGGAGACCGCCCGGTCGACCTTCCCGTCGACGATCAGATACGCCGCCTTGGCGACGCCCGAGAAGTCGCCGGAGATCGGATCGGTGTTCCCCGAGAAGCGACTGACGAGCAGCCCCCGCTCGATCTCCGAGATCAGCTCGTCCTTCGCGACCTCCCCGGGGAGGATCGTGAAGTTGGTCGGTCCGATCGTGGGAAGGGAGCCGGCCGAGCCGGCCGCGTGCCCCGTGTTGGCGACGCCGAACGCGTGCGCCGTGTAGGCGTTGTGCATGAACGACCGGAGGACGCCGCCTTCGATCAACGGAAGGCGTCGGTGAGGGATCCCCTCGCGGTCGAACGAGGAGGTCGCGACGCCGCCCGGGAGGAGCCCGTCGTCGACGAGGGTGAATCCCGGCACGGCGACGGCCTCCCCGAGCGCGTCCTTCCAGCGGGACATCCCGCGCAGCGCGTTTCTCGCGTTCAGCTGAAACTGAAGCGGGGCGAACAAGAAGAGGACAGCGTACGGGTCGAGGAGGACCGGACCGTTGAAGGACTCGCCCTTCTCGGCGCCGAGCGACCCGAGCGCCTCCGCGCTCGCTCGGCGCGCGGGCGCCTCCACGTCGATCCCGTCGACGCGCCGCGCCGCGCCGAACTTGAAGACCATGTTGGAGACCTTGTCCCCGTCGCGCGCTGTGGTCAAAACGGTGTACGCGAACAGGCTGCCGAGCTCCGTCGCCTCCGCTCCGGAGGAGTTGACGAGGACGCGGTCGCGGATCTCGGCCGAGAACTCCGCCTCGCCGACGATGACCCGGGGATCGACCGACTTCGCCGTCTCCAGCATCCGGATCGCCTGTTTCACCGCGTCGGCGGTGGTGAACGCGTCGGCGGCCGGGTCGTACGTTCCGTCGACCGGTTCGGCCGCGGCCGGCTCGGGGAGGACGTTGTGCGGGTCTCCCGGCGACGCCTTGGCCAGCGTCACGGCGTCGCGCGCCGCGTCGTCCACTTTGGTCAGATCGTTCGTGCTGGCGAAGCCGACCTGCGCGCCGACGAACGCGCGCAGCCCGATTCTCGTCTCCTGACGGCTCTTCGAGATCTGCAGGTCGTCCTTCTCCACCGCGGACGTGATCCTTCGGCTCGTCTCGCCGAAGACCTCGACCTGGTCGGCGCCGTGCTTCCGCACGAGGTCGAGCGCTCGCTGGCAGTGATCGAGTAGGTTCTGTGCGTTCATGTTTGTCGCCCTCCGATCGTCAGTGTGCAGCGCAGATGCGGACCGCCGAGGTCGACCTTGGCGTACTGACCCTTTCCGCAGGCGCCGGCGCCGTTCTCCCACGCGAAGTCGTCCCCGATCGCGTCGACCGACTTGAGGACGTCGAACGCGTTCCCGGAGATCGTCACGCCGCGGACCAACTCGCCGACCTTCCCGTCGACGATCCGACGGGCCTCCTTGACGCCGAACATGAACTCCGCGTTCGAGTCGGCCTGTCCGCTCATCCCGAGGCCGCGAAGGTAGTACCCGTTCTGGATCCCGCCGATCAGCTCCTCGAACGGCGTCTCCCCCGGCTCGAGGTACGTGTTTCGCATCCGGATGATCGGGTCGTCGCTGTACACGTACGCGCGGGCGTTCCCGGTCGGTGCGACGCCGTAGTGCGCCGCCGTCTCGCGATTGTGCAGGAACGAACGGAGGACGCCGTTCTCGATGATCACGGTCCGTTGCGTGAGGACCCCCTCGTCGTCGACCGGAAGGATCCCGACCGCGTGCGGTGCGTACTCGGACGCTCCGCTGTCGCAGAGGGTGACCAGCTCGGAGGCGACGACTTGGCCGATCTTGTCGGAGGTGATCGCGCCGCCGAGGACGATGTCCGCCTCGACGGTGTGGCCGATCGCCTCGTGACAGAGGACGCCGACGAGGGTCGGGTCGAGGACGACGGCGCTCACGCCGCCGCTCGGGTGAGGCGCCGCCAGCTGATCGACGGCGAGCCGAGCCGCTTTGCCCGCGAGCTCCTCCGGGGCGGTGATCCCGAGGAGTTCGGACCATCCGCCGGTGACGCCGGAGCTCTCCATCCCCATCGTCTGGTCGCCGTTTCGCCCGGCGACGGCGATCGTGCGTAGCTCCGGCTTCGAATCGAGGATGCGGGCCGACGCGCCGTCGCTCGTGACGATGACCTTCTCGTCCTGGATCTCGCCGTACGAGGCCGTGCTCGAAACGATCTCCTTCGCGCCCGAGCGGATCCGCTCGTCGAGACGGAGGACGAGGGCCAGCTTCTCCTCCAGGGAGTGCGCGTCGAGCGGATCGTCGGTCGCGACGGCGAACGTGCCCTTGGCCATCGGAGCCTCGGCGAGGCCTGCCCGCTCCTTCTTCGCTCCGGCCGACGTCCTGGCGGCGCTCTGCGCCGCGTCGATCGCTGCGAGGACGCCCCCTTCGGAGACGTCGGTCGTGCTGGCGAATCCGAACACCCCGTCGACGAGCGCCCGGACGCCCAGCCCGGAGAGCAGGACGCTCGACGACTCCTCAAGGCCGCCGTTGCGGACGGTGATCCGCTTCGTGCTCCGCGCCTGATAGCGAAGCTCGACCCAGCCGCTCGCGCCGGCCACGATCTTCTCAAGTAGCTTCTGCATTCCGCCTCCTTCGCGGGCCTGGAACGTGTCGGATGATCACTAGGTAAGTATGTCCCCCGGCGGTTGAAGTTCAACGAACGGCGGCGAAACGACCGCCGCGCGGGCGCGAAGCGGCTTGCCGCGCAGACCGTTATCGGGTAGGAAGGGGGGATTCGCCCTCGACAAGACGCGAGCGACGGGAGGATCTGGGTCCCCGGCGTCGGAGTTGCGGTCGTACGGCGGGGCGACGAGGGGAGGAGACGTGGAGAAAAACCGGATCATCGAGGGGATGCTGCGGAGGAGATCGATCCGGGCGTTCCGCGACGAGGAGCCGACGCGCGAGGTCATCGAGACGGTCGTCCGCGCCGGCCAACAGGCGCCGTTCGCCGCGCAGCTAGGCAGTCTTCTCTTGAAGCGGGATCGCGAGGCGAACCCGTTCGGTGCGCCGCTCCTGTTCACCGTCTGCGTCGACGTCCATCGGATGGAGCGGGTGATGGCAGCGCGCCGGTGGCGCCGCGTCATGTGCGACCTGTCGACGCTCCTTCTCGGGATCCAGGACGCGGCGTACATGGCGCAGAACATGGTACAGGCGGCCGAGTCGCTGGGCATGGGGAGCTGCTTCCTCGGTGCGGCGCCGTACGCCGCCGCGCGGATCGTCGAGGAGTACGGGCTGCCGCCCCGCGTCTTTCCCCTCGTGCAGCTGGCGATGGGGTATCCGGCCGAGGACCCGCCGGTCCGTCCCCGCTATCCGATCGAGTTCTCCCTGTTCGAGGACCGATACTCCGAGCTGGACGAGGCCGCGGTCGATCGGGCGATGACCGCCATGGACGAAGGGTACCTCGCCCAGGACTACTACCGGTCGCGGGGCGCGAAGATCCCGCTCGGAGAGGGGCGGGAGGAGACGTTCGGCGACGACGACTACTCGTGGACCGAGCACGTCTCGCGGAAGCTCGGCCAGTGGAGCGAGGATCCGGCCGAGCTCCTCCGCGCGTTCGAGTCGTGCGGATTCCGCCTCTCCGAGGCGGCCCCGGACGCCGGGTGAACACAGGCCGGGTGCGCCGATTCCTTGACAGGGTGGAGATCCCCCTCTATGCTCGGTTGCGCGAGCGGGTCCATAGCTCAGGGGCAGAGCAGCCGGCTCATAACCGGTCGGTCCCAGGTTCGAATCCTGGTGGACCCACACGATGAAGAAGCTGTTTGTGTACGTCGACGGAGCGGCGAAGGGAGAACCGGGAGAGGCCGGGATCGGGATCGCGGTCACCGATCAGAACGGGGCCGTGATCGACGAAGTCTCGCAGCTGATCGGTCGGGCGACGACCGAGGTCGCCGAGTACCGCGCGTTGATCGAGGCCGCCCGGCACGTGGCGTCGTACGACGCGGACTCGGTGATCTTCTTCACCGACAATCAGCGCGTCGCGAACTACGTCAATCGAGTGTTCGAGACCCGCGAGCCGCACATCAAGCGACTGATCGAGATCGCGCTCGGGCTTCTCAACCGGATCCCTCGATGGCGGGTGAACTACGTCGATCGCGACGCCAACGTGCGCGCGCCGCGCCTCGTCGAGCAGGCCTTCCATCAGAGCATCCAGGCCCAGGTAAGCCGCGAGCGGATGGAGCTCGTCCTCCTCGCTCGGGCCGCCACGTTGAGCGACGACGCGATGCAGCGGTTGATCGACTACGCCGAGCGGCTGCAGGAAGAAGGCTGATCGATGCGGCTGGTCGTGCAGCGGGTCCGACGCGCTTCGGTCGACGTCGACGGCGATCGGATCGCCGAGATCGGGCGCGGGCTTCTACTGCTCGTCGGGATCGCTCCGGAGGACGCGGACGTGGATCTCCGGAAGACCGCCGGCAAGATCGTCGACCTGCGCATCTTCGAGGACGACGCGGGGAAGATGAACCGTTCCCTCCGTGACGTCGGAGGGCAGCTCCTCGCGGTGTCGCAGTTCACGCTGTACGGGGACACCCGAAAAGGTCGGCGCCCGAGCTTCGTCGGGGCGGCGGCGCCCGAGGTCGCCGAGCCGCTCTTCGACGCGCTCGTCGACGCGATCCGCGCTCAGGGGGTCCGCGTCGAGACGGGGCGGTTCGGGGCCAAGATGGCGGTGGAGCTGGTCAACGACGGGCCGGTGACCCTCCTGATCGAGGTTGAATCGCCGTCCGCGGTCGGCTAAACTGCCGACCTCGACGAGCCCTTCGAACGGCACGAGGGCTCGCGTGCGGGAGGGAGCATGGCGGTTCCCAAGTACAGAACTTCGAAGGCGAAGGGGCGCGCGCGCCGCAACCACTGGCGGAAGATGGCGCCGGTCGCGGCGAGCGAGTGCCCGCATTGTCACGAGACGAAGCTCCCGCATCGTGCATGCCCGCACTGCGGATACTACAACGGGATGGAGATCGTCTCGCACGCCAAGGACGAAGACTGAACCGCCTGCCTACCCGGCTTTTTCGGACTCATCGGACTTCTTCGACCGTTTGACCTCGGCCTTGGCCCGCTTCTTCTCGATCTTGGCTCGGGCTTCGAGTCGCGCCTTCTCGATTTCGACCCGCGGATCCGCGGGAGTCGGCGAGACGTTCGGATCGGAGCCGGCCGCTTTCCGCCGCCGCCGCCGCCGCTCGATGAGCCTCAACGCGAAGGACTTGCCGAATTGGCCGATGAAGCCGGCGACGAGCACCAGCAGAACCCACTTGAGAACGTCCCACACCGCGTCGAGCGTCACGCCCGGCATGGTAGGACAACCAGAGGGGAGCGGCAAGCACACGGCGCGCGTCCGATCCGCCCCGGATCGCTGTTGACATGTGCGAGATTCCCGTACAGAATGGCACAGGGAGCGATGCGATGTCAGATCTGAATGCGGGACCCACGGCGGAAGGGGCGCTTCGAGAACGCTGGCGCGACGTGCGGAGCGCGATCGACGATCGGATCCTCCGCGCCTGCCTCCCGACGGACGTAGCGGCCGTTTCGCTCGATGAGGATCGGCTGTTCGTCTCCGTCGACAGCGAGTTCAAGAAGGAGTACTGCCTCCGGAAGCTGGGAAAGCTCCAGGAGGCCGTGACGAAGACGATCGGCCCACACGAAGTCGTGATCGGCGAGCCCCCGCTCGTCGAGCAGGCGCGTGAGCAGGTGCCTCAACACGGCGCCAACGCGCGGATCCTGGTCCTCGGCGTCGGCGACGGCGGCGTGAATGCCGTGGTACGGATGCGCGAAGAGCGGCTGCAGGGCGTCCGGTTGGTGGCGGTCGATACCGATCGGCAGGTGCTCGATGCGGCTCCGATCGGGGAGACGTTGCAGCTGGGTATGGACATCACGAGCGGCCGCGGAACCGGCGGGGATCTGGACAAGGGGCGCCGCGCGGCGACCGAGTCGAGATGGGAGATCGCGAACCTCGTCCGCGACATGGACCTGGTGTTCATCACGGCCGGCCTCGGCGGCGGCACCGGGAGCGGTGCCGCGCCGGTCATCGCCGAGCTCGCGAAGGAGGCCGACGCGCTGACGGTCGGCGTCGTGACGAAGCCGTTCTCGTTCGAGGGAACCGTTCGCATGAGCCACGCCGAGGCCGGCTTGGCGGAGCTGCGGCGGGCGGCCGACGTGCTGATCGTCATATCGAACGATCGGCTCCTCGAGACGAACGCCCGGGGGCTGCCGATGACGAAGGCGTTCGAGCTGGCCGACGGGATCCTCCACGAGGGTGTGCGCGGAATCTCCGATCTGATCACGATCCGCGGCCTGATCAATCTCGACTTCGCCGACATCCGAAGCGTTCTGGCCGGAGCCGGCGAGGCGATGATGGGGATGGGGCAGGCGAACGGGGATCAACGGGCGATCAGCGCGGCGAAGTTCGCCAGCAGCAACCCGCTCCTCGAGGGGGACTCGATCCGGGGAGCCCGCAAGATGATCATGAACGTGACCGGCGGCGAGGACCTGACCCTGGGGGAGGTCACCGCGGCGGCCGACCACATCCGAAAGGCCGCGGCGACGGAGTGCGATCTCGTCTTCGGCGCCGTCGTCCAGCCGGACTTCGAGGGCGGGATTCAGATCACGGTGATCGCGGCCGACTTCCAGGAGGCCGACATGATCGGCCGGGAGCTGCGAAGGCCGACACGGCGCGAGAGAATCACGGTGGACAAGAACCTCGATGTCCCCACGTTCCTTCGGCGGGAGCGCGAGACGGAGCAGGACGAGGCGGAGAAGGCGTAAAGCGCTCCCTCCCTTCGTGAAACCCCACGCGCGGCCCGGGGTATGGTCCTAGTGAGGGGTGGGCATGGGATCCGGAAGCATCTTGGTCTGTGAGAACGACCCGAGGACCGTCGCCCTTCTCGATGGGGCCCTTCGGGAAGACGGGTATCGGGTGCGCGTCGTCGCGAGCAGAGCGGACGCCGAGGAGCTTCTGGCGAAGTGGACGCCGGATTTGATCCTTCTCGACGTGATCCTCCTGGAGTCGAAGACGGCCGGTTGGGAGCTGTTGGCCGAGATTCGGAGGCGGAGCTCGGTCCCGATCATCATGGTCACG
>Ga0307439_1002692_pt1 | contig 10339 bp, 6 predicted proteins | sample SalMarWE160490MG_FD_202142 | JGI IMG/M metagenome (GOLD analysis project Ga0307439, IMG submission 202142) | Salt marsh sediment microbial communities from the Plum Island Ecosystem LTER, Massachusetts, United States - WE1604-90 | ecosystem: Environmental > Aquatic > Marine > Intertidal zone >... | reverse complement strand
TGAGGGGACTTGACAAAAATAAAAAAATTTTTTATATTATAATCGCCTAATAGTTACCAGCGAATCACCTGGTGAAATTACCACCCTGGCACTTGACAGTTTAAAATAATAGTATATACTATAACTAGATCTTTGAAAACTTGGTAGAGCAGATAGCCCCTAAAGAAAAAAAACTATTCGGAGAGTTTGATCTTGGCTCAGAATAAACGCTGGTGGCGTGCTTTATACATGCAAGTCGAGCGGAGATCAGCTTGAAGCAGAAGATGATTAATTTACACTTTGTGTGAGTTATGAACTTTCTGTGATAGCTGATCTTAGCGGCGAACGGGTGAGTAACGCGTGGATAATCTGCCCTTGAGACCGGGATAACATCTCGAAAGGGGTGCTAATACCGGATAAAATTACAGAAAGCAATTTCGGTAACCAAAGTTGGATTTTCAAAGTTCTTCGCTCAAGGATGAGTCCGCGTCCTATTAGCTAGTTGGTGAGGTAAAGGCTCACCAAGGCAATGATGGGTAGCCGGCCTGAGAGGGCGTACGGCCACACTGGGACTGAGACACGGCCCAGACTCCTACGGGAGGCAGCAGTAGGGAATCTTCCGCAATGGGCGAAAGCCTGACGGAGCGACGCCACGTGGATGACGAAGGCCTTCGGGTCGTAAAATCCTGTCAGGGGGGACGATGGTCGATCTTCGGATTGACTGACGGTACCCTCAGAGGAAGCTCCGGCCAACTACGTGCCAGCAGCCGCGGTAATACGTAGGGAGCAAGCGTTGTTCGGATTTACTGGGCGTAAAGAGTGCGTAGGCGGTTATATAAGTCAAAGGTGAAATCTCCACTTTCAAGGTGGAAACTGCCTTCGATACTGTATAACTAGAGGGCAAGAGGGGGAAATGGAACTCTGGGAGTAGCGGTGAAATGCGTAGATATCCAGAGGAACGCCGGTAGCGAAGGCGATTTCCTGGCTTGCATCTGACGCTGAGGCACTAAAGCTAGGGTAGCGATCGGGATTAGAGACCCCGGTAGTCCTAGCCCTAAACGATGGGTACTAAGTGTGGGGGGAGCATTACCCTCCGTGCTGAAGTTAACACGTTAAGTACCCCGCCTGGGGAGTACGGTCGCAAGGCTGAAACTCAAAAGAATTGACGGGGGGCTGAACAAGCAGTGGAGCACGTGGTTTAATTCGACGCAAAGCGAGGAACCTTACCAGGGTTTGACATGCTAGTAGTAGTGACCTGAAAGGGAAGCGATCCGAACTTCGGTTCGGAAGCTAGCACAGGTGGTGCATGGCTGTCGTCAGCTCGTGCCGTGAGGTGTTGGGTTAAGTCCTTTAACGAGCGCAACCCTTGTCCTTAGTTACCAGCGGGTTAAGCCGGGTACTCTAAGGAGACCGCCGCCAGAAAGCGGAGGAAGGTGGGGATGACGTCAAGTCCTCACGCCCCTTATGTCCTGGGCTACACACGTGCTACAATGGCCAAGACAAAAGGACGCAAAGGAGCGATCCTGAGCAAATCCCAAAAACTGGCCCCAGTTCGGATTGCAGGCTGCAATTCGCCTGCATGAAGCCGGAATTGCTAGTAATCGTGGATCAGCTACGCCACGGTGAATACGTTCTCAGCCCTTGTACACACCGCCCGTCACACCACCCGAGTTGGATGCACTTGAAGATACTTAACTAACCGATTCTGTCGGAGGGAGAGTATTGAGGGTGTGTTTGGCAAGGGGGATGAAGTCGTAACAAGGCAGCCGTACCGGAAGGTGCGGCTGGATCACCTCCTTTCAAGGGATAGAAAAAAAGTTTACCCAAAGCTGTCTGCTCTGCCACTCTATTTTTTTCTCGGGCTCATAGCTCAGGTGGCTAGAGCGTACCCCTGATAAGGGTAAGGTCCCTGGTTCAAGTCCAGGTGGGCCCACCATGGGGATGTAGCTCAGGTGGGAGAGCGCCGCTCTTGCAAGGCGGAGGTCGGCAGTTCGAATCTGCTCATCTCCACCAATGCGGTAAAGTAGCATTGGTCTAAGTTTTGGAGGTTGATGGCTAGTTTTTTGAAGACTCGGATAACAAGATTTGCCAATAATGAATGAGGTAAATCTCTTTGCTCTTTGATAACTGCATAGTGATGGGTTACTCTTTACCGTCAAACTACTAAGGGAGTAAGATGGATACCTTGGTACTAGGAGGCGAAGAAGGACGTGGTAGGCTGCGATAAGCCTCGGGGAGCCGTCAAACAGGCTTTGAGCCGGGGATTTCCGAATGGAGCAATCCAGTACGGATAATGCCGTACTACTTACATCTGAATCCATAGGATGTAAGAGCGAACCAGGGGAACTGAAACATCTTAGTACCCTGAGGAAAAGAAAGAAAATTCGATTCCCCCAGTAGCGGCGAGCGAAAAGGGAAGAGCCTAAACTGCATAGGTGTCAAGCCTGTAGGTGTTGCCTATGCAGGGTTGTAGGTTTGGTGAGTGCTAATATCTACAGTGAGGCGGATAGGATTTATCTTCTAGAGGAATGGTACTGGAAAGGCTAGCCAGAGAAGGTAATAGCCCTGTACTCGAAAGAAGGTGAATTTCATCTTCATCAGACCTGAGTACCATCGGACACGAGAAATCCGGTGGGAATCTGGGAGGATCACCTCCTAAGGCTAAATACTACCTAGTGACCGATAGTGAACAAGTACCGTGAGGGAAAGGTGAAAAGAACCCCGGGAGGGGAGTGAAATAGAACTTGAAATCTTACTCTTACAAGCAGTGGGAGCACTACGAGTGTGACCACGTACCTTTTGCATAATGGGCCGGTGAGTTACTTTAGAGTAGCAAGGTTAAGGGACATAAGTTCCGGAGCCGTAGCGAAAGCGAGTCCTAATAGGGCGCCAAGTTGCTTTAAGTAGACCCGAAACCAGGTGATCTACCCAAGGCCAGGGTGAAGTACATTTAACCATGTACGGAAGCCCGAACGCACTGACGTTGAAAAGTCAGGCGATGAGCTTTGGGTCGGAGTGAAAGGCTAATCAAACCTGGCGATAGCTGGTTCTCCCCGAAATAGCTTTAGGGCTAGCCTTGCGTTTGGATAGCGGGGGTAGAGCACTGAATGATAAAGGAGCCTTCGGGCTTCTTTAGTCAATCAAACTCCGAATACCGCTATATCCTTAGCGCAGGAGTCAGACTGTGGGGGATAAGCCCCATAGTCGAGAGGGAAAGAGCCCAGACCGTCGGTTAAGGTCTCTAATGCAGGCTAAGTGGGAAAGGATGTGAGATTACTTAGATAGCCAGGAGGTTGGCTCAGAGGCAGCCATCCTTTAAAGAGTGCGTAAAAGCTCACTGGGTTAGTGATCTTGCTCCGAAAATTCAACGAGGCTCAAGTCTGCTACCGAAACCACGGGAGTAAAGTTTTTTGCAGATAGTGAGTGGTTGTTGGTTTTACCAACGGCTACTCATTAATGGCTGCAAAGCAAAGCTTTGCTCGGTAGGGGAGCATTCTACATTAGGTTGAAGGGGAACCGAGAGGTACCTGGACGAAGTAGAAGAGATGATGCCGGCATGAGTAACGAAACAAGGAAGAGTAACCCTTGCGCCGAAAGCCTAAGGTTTCCTGGGGAAGGCTAATCCGCCCAGGGTAAGTCGGTCCTAAGCCGAGGCATTATTGCGTAGGCGATGGGCAGCCGGGTAGAAAATTCCGGCACCACCTGGATAGTGCTAAGTGAAGGGGTGACATGGAGAGGTAGGCCTGCATGGGATTGATTGTCCATGTCCAAGCAGTTGAGGAGATCGCTCAGGTAAATCCGAGCGATCGTTAATCCCAAGCTGTGATGGGGACTTCTTTTTAATGAGGGAAGTGGTTGATCCTTTCCATCAAGAAAAACCTCTAAGCGATATATTCAGGTGTCCGTACCGCAAACTGACACAGGTAGGCTGGCTGAGTATGCTAAGGCGCTCGAGTGAACCCTCGTTAAGGAACTCGGCAAATTAGCCCCGTAACTTCGGGAGAAGGGGTGCCCCATTAGCGTTGTATCAGATTGCTTGCAATCTGAGAAGCGCGAAGGGGTTGCAACAAAGAGGCCCAAGCGACTGTTTACTAAAAACACAGGTCTCTGCTAACTCGAAAGAGGATGTATAGGGACTGAAGTCTGATCAGTGCTGGAAGGTTAAGGGGAGGACTGCAAGGTCCGAACCGAAGCCCCAGTTAACATCGGCTCTAACTATAAGAGTCCTAAGGTAGCGAAATTCCTTGTCGGGTAAGTTCCGACCCGCATGAATGACGTAACGACTTGGGCACTGTCTCAACGAGGGACTCGGTGAAATTGTATTATCGGTGCAGATACCGATTATCTGCGGCAGGACGGAAAGACCCCGGGACCTTTACTGTAGTCTGGTATTGGGTCTTGACGTAATTTATATAGCATAGGTGGGAGGCTGAGAAGGGAAGGCGCTAGCTTTCCTGGAGCCGTCAGTGGAATACCACCTTTGTTACGTTTAGGTTCTAACCCGCATCCGTTATCCGGATGGGGGACAGTGCTTGATGGGCAGTTTGACTGGGGCGGTTGCCTCCTAAAAAGTAACGGAGGCGTCCAAAGGTTCCCTCAGCGCGTATAGAAATCGCGTTAAGAGTATAAAGGCATAAGGGAGCTTAACTGCGAGAGAGACATCTCGAGCAGATGCGAAAGCAGGGCTTAGTGATCCGGCGATTCTGAGTGAGAGGGTCGTCGCTCAACGGCTAAAAGGTACCCCGGGGATAACAGGCTTATCTCCTCCGAGAGTTCCCATCGACGAGGAGGTTTGGCACCTCGATGTCGGCTCGTCGCATCCTGGGGCGGTAGCCCGTCCCAAGGGTTAGTCTGTTCGCCTATTAAAGCGGCACGCGAGCTGGGTTTAAACCGTCGTAAGACAGGTTGGTCCTTATCCGCCGTAGACGTAAGAGATTTGAGGGGAGCTGTCCCTAGTACGAGAGGACCGGGATGGACAGACCTCTGGTGTACCAGTTGTCACGTCAGTGGCATCGCTGGGTAGCTATGTCTGGACGGGATAACCGCTGAAAGCATATAAGCGGGAAGCCCCCCCCAAGACTAGATCTCTCACTCACGCAAGTGAGGTAAGGCTCCTGGGAGACTACCAGGTTGATAGGCCAGTGGTGTAAGCACGGTAACGTGTTCAGCCTACTGGTACTAATAAGCCGAGGGTTTGACTTTTTGAGTAACCTATCCTGTGCAGTTATCTAAGGGCAAATATTCTAGATTGATAGACGCTGAGTAATTTTTCCCGGTGGTTAAGGCGGGGAGGAAACACCCGTTCCCATTCCGAACACGGAAGTTAAGCTCCCCAGCGCCGATGGTACTGCAGGGGCAACTCTGTGGGAGAGTAGGACACTGCCGGGATTTTTTATTAGGTTTTGATCTTGACTTTTTTTCTTAATCTGCCTAAAATAAGTTAGCTTCCCCGGTAGCTCAATGGTAGAGCGGGTGGCTGTAAAAATTTGCAGCTTTCGCGGGTAACCGCGGTTGAAAAATCGGGTGAATTCAAGGAAACCTAAGTTCCGAGAAGCTTTCGGGATACGGTAACCCTGGGCGAAGCCTACCGAAGGGAAAATAAGTAGGTAGGAACGTGCAGAGACTAGAGGATGAGGATTCCCACCTATAAGCCTCTCAGCGCCCGACATCCTGATATCGGGTCAGGATGAAGAGATAGTCCAAGTCCGGTAGAAATATCGGGTAGCTTGTAACCACTAGGTTGTAGGTTCGAGTCCTGCCCGGGGAGCCAATCTTAACAATTCAAACTGAGAATTTCTGTTTTTCGTGACAAAAGTTCTCTTTTTTATTTTATCCCCACCCACTCCAACCCGATTATCTGGATCGAGATTTTCCTGTGCTTCAAAATCTTTTTTACCCTTGTTGACGCCATTTCAAGTCCAACCTAATATAGAGCCCGCTAATCAGGGTCGCTACTGCCGCTAAAATCCCCAGAAGGGTAAATCCAGCCTGAAATCCATAATTGTCGATAAGGTAACCGACCCCGGGTAAGGTAAGAGCTGATAATACCATTCCCCCACCAAGAACAAGTCCTACTGAAGTCCCCACTCTTTCACCGCGGGTTAGTTCAGCAGAGAGGGCAAGTCCCACGGGAAAGGTGATGAAAATACAAAAACCTATTCCAACAAGAAGAGCAATGAGCACTTCATAATTCAATGTGGATTCTTCTACGACTGATGCCACTGTAAACTGGAAAAAGAAAAAAAATATCGTTAGCCCCACAAGACTTAAAAAGATTATCTTTCCTTTGGAAACTCTATCCCCCATGATGCCACCCAGAGGCTGAGCAATCAAACCTATTCCCAGCATTATCCCTATAAGCAGTCCTGCTATGTTAATAGACGAACCTTTCTCTATAAGAAAAGAAGGTAGAAAAGAGATAATTCCCTGGAATACCGCACCTCTTAGGCCAAGAATTAAGATTAAAAGAAAGATGGGTAGGGTTATTGCTCCTGCAAGACCTTTGTCTCCTCTTTGCCTGGGTTCTCTCAAAGCTGACCAACACAAAATAAGAGCTGCAAATGCGGGTAGGATAAGAACCATTGCTGCTAATCTCCACTTCAATCTGGAGATAAGCCAAGCAATAAGAATAGGAGAGATGAATCTACCAAGCTGACCCCCTGCTCCATAAATACCTAGAGCCCGACCTTTCCTGGTAAACTCTTTGGTGATGAGGTTGGTGCTCTGAGGGTGATAAGTTGTTGTGGCAAGTCCTATAAAAAAAGAGGAGAGGAGAAGAAGACTGAATCCGTTACTTAAACCAAGGATAATCGCTCCCAGAGCATAAAAGATAAAACCCGTAGCTATAAAAGTAACCCTTTTCCGGTAACGATCCGCCCAGTATCCAACTGGAGACTGCAGTATGGCACCAATTATAGCCACGGAGGCGACCAAAATACCAGCCTCAAAGTAGTCTATGCCAAGCTGGAGAACCAGGACAGGAATAAAAATGGGTAACAAAAGAGAGTAAAAATCATTGACAAAATGAGTGAATGATAAAACCACCAAGGTGTGTATCTTTATGAACTGTCCCATTTCTGCAGTGCTCCAAAAATAGCTTTTTACAGATTATATAAAAATGGCCGCTTCTGTAAATTATTACCCCTCCAGCCAAGGAACAAAAAAGTCGGACGCTCTGGCTAAATAAGGGCATGTGTGTTGTTAAATTTGACCCTTTGGCTATCAACTCAAAGGGATTTTTTTATGAATTGATTCTTTTCTATACCCCAAAACAATTAGATAAAAGAGCCTTAAGTTTTTGCCGCAGAACAGAATAAGAATAGTATCTTTTCCCCAGCTCATAATTATGTTCAACCATCTCTTTTGCCAGGACGGGGGTTTCAAGAACCTTTTTAGTAAGCTCAACTGCTTTAGAATCGACATAATCGTCTAATTCGATAGCCTTAAACCCCTTGGGTTTAATGTCTATGGCATATATAGAATAATTGTTAACTACGATAGGCCTTCGAAAGTATACAGCCTCCAGAAAGGCATTGCCAAAACCTTCAAAATTGGAAGGATAGGTTACAAGATCTGCGTGATGATAGATATCCTGAGGAGTATATATCTTCCTTCCATCAGAGGTTTTCCCTCGATAAGGCTTGATAATATCAGAGATAAACAATGTATCCACATTCATAATTGAAGAATACTCACGCACTCTCTTCTCATACTCATAGCCTTCATCTCCTGAAGCATGGGAGATGACCAGTTTTGCTTTTAGCCCCAACCGACTCACCAGCTCTATAGAATGTTCAATACCTTTGCGTTTAACCACTCTTGTCGGCTGAAGGATCAAAAGCTCATCTGCTTCAAGACCAAGAGATTCTCGTATATCAGAAGAATACCCGTCAAAAGAGGGGGGATTCTCAAAATCCATAACGTTGGGAATTACGTCTGCCGAGATACCTGTTCTAAGACTTAACTGGTTGTCTTGGGAGGAGTTTATGACGACATGCTGAATAGATGGTAGGTGAGGTGGAAAAGCCATATTAAGATAATCCCAGGCAGCATCTATCAAGAATCGTTTGCGTTCCCAGAAAAAATCGTGGTGATGAGCAATGGTGGGAATCCGTGTCTCAGCGATTACCTCCGTAATAGCAAGTCCGAGAGGAATATTCAAGGGGATGGCAAGGACGTTTTCTGGCACAAGAAGATCGATTTTAAAGCCTCTGATAAATTCATAGATGTGCTTTTTAAGCTTATCTTTTGTCTGGTGGATCTTTTTGGTGATAGATGGCTCTCTGATTTTAACACCGAAACATCCACGAGAGATCTCTTGAACTAGAGGATATTTAAAATGTGCCTCTTTTGCCAGGAGCGATCTTTGATTGGGTTTATCTTTATCAAATTCACCCGCCATATAAAAGCAGAGATGGCCCTCACTTTCAAAGATGCTAGCCCACTTTGCTGCCTCCAGAGAAACTCCATCGGTTCCGGCAAGCCGGGTAGAGATAAATCCAATATTCATTGCCTCTCCTTTTTTAAGAATTTTTGATAATAAATTCAGAAATCAAACCCAACATTTTTTCAAAATCTCCAGGTTTAGAATATCTATGGTCTGCACCTTTGATAACTTCCAACCTGCTATTATCAATTAAACCTACTATCTTTTTACTTTGTTCAATGGGAACAGATTCGTCATTATCTCCGTGAACAATGAAGGTGGGAATTTTTATCTTTTTAGCAGCTTCATATCCATTAACTTTTTCATCATCTTCAAAAAAGGAATAGTTTAACTTAAGTTTTCTCCCATTGCTACTTGTATAATAAATAAAACCTCTTTCTTTCCAGGTTTCTATTTCTTGTCTACTTTCCTGAGCAACTAATTTGCCCAAATCATCTGAAACCGGAGATTCCAACGCTAAAATGAATAAATAATCTGTTTTTGAAGCCACTATAACACTTGCTATTCCACCAAAACTTGAACCCACAAGGCCAATTTTTGAATATCCTGATTCTTTCATAAATTTAATTGCATTTAGAATATCGTCCACAGCTTCAGAAATTGTTATATCTTCAAACTCTCCCTCACTTTCTCCATGAGCGAAAAAATCAAATCTAAAGGTAGAAATTCCCTTTCCATTTAGAATTTCTTCTAACCTAACATAGGTGTAGCTATCTTTACTGGTACTAAACCCATGACATAAAATCATAATTGGTCTGTCTTTGTTGGACGTTGGATTTGCTAATATTCCACAAAGTCTATTTCCTTTGGTGTTTTCAAAAAATAATTTTTCTTGCATATTATTGATTAAAAGTTAAGTTATTTACATATTTTACTAAATCGGTGGACTTATGGCAACTCGGTGGAGGCGATGTCAAAAAAAAATCCTCCGCCTGAGAATGGTCAGGCGGAGGAAGTGGGTTATACTGACAAGAAACTAGTCAGTCATCTTTTACGGATTCTTCTCTGCGATTGGCACCGGACACAGTCCAGCCCCAGAGATATCCCAGATTTTGGTTCTTTCTGTAACAATTGCTTTCTTCGGACATCTAAGCAGGCAGTCTCCGCAGAGGATACATTCTGAGGAATCTATGGTAGGAGACTTGCCGGCTATAGCCCGAGACTTACATACTCTTTCGCAAAGTCCGCAAGCTGCACAATGAGAATCGACTTTAACTCTAAAGAGGGAAAAGCGGGAAAGTAGTGCCAGGAACGCACCTAGTGGGCACACATAGCGGCAAAAAGGACGGTACATTATTATGGATAGGATACCGAACGTTAAACCAAGACCGATGGATAAGGGAGTTCCACCCCAGGTAAACAATGCCTTGAAAGGGGTATAACCCTGGAGAATAACCTGACCAGTGACTAAAACTCTCACTACCAGATATCCCAGTAAAATGTATTTAACTCTGGTAAGGTAGCGGTCCCAAACAGAGGGAATTGTTCGGGAGATCCTTTTGAAGTGCAGCAATTCCTGTAAGGCTCCAAAAGGACAGATATAACCACAGAAAATTCTGCCCCATAAAAGAGCTGAACCGAGAACTGTTAGAAAGAGGAGTAAGTAACCCGTTTGCCATTTTATAAACAGATTCTGTATAGCAGTGAGCGGGCAAAGAAACTATAGCCACCCCCATCAAACTGAGAATGAGAGAAAAGATGAGTCGCTTTACTCTTTTTTTCATCGTCTTCATTTCTTTCATCTCCTTTACCTAAGAATATAGCCGAGATCCTGCCATGAGCCTATTTGCATTTTTCATATTTTTGGTAAAAAATCATAGAAACAGGGCAAGGAGACCGCCTGCTTTAGCTGGCGGAGGAATTGCTTTTCCTCCTTGACTTGTTTAAAAAATATAGTTATAATATATATGAAAT
>Ga0307439_1002686_pt1 | contig 10349 bp, 9 predicted proteins | sample SalMarWE160490MG_FD_202142 | JGI IMG/M metagenome (GOLD analysis project Ga0307439, IMG submission 202142) | Salt marsh sediment microbial communities from the Plum Island Ecosystem LTER, Massachusetts, United States - WE1604-90 | ecosystem: Environmental > Aquatic > Marine > Intertidal zone >... | reverse complement strand
ATTTAACTTTTCCTAACCAATCAATAGCCATTTGTTTTTTCATCCGATTATAGCCAGCCCTTAAATGGAAAGAAAGATAAACGGTCTTAATCAGCCAATAAACATCAAAGGTAATAATAAAGAAAGCTATCCAGATCGGCTTAGCCCAAGACAAAAAAATAACACTCAATATCGTCAGCCAAGCTAAAGCGCCCGGTAAAATCTCAAAAGCCCGATAGAGCCATCTCTCTTTCGGGCTTTTTAAATCAGTTGCCTTGCCCAACTTTAAATAATATTTTTCCTTGGGAAGCATAATCAGTAGGCTACAAGAGAATAAATTGGAACGCTCTTGAAAACCTAATTAAACAGTGGAATTATGTTTTTGAAACTTATAATTTAGCTTCTTTAATATATGATATACCTATTAGTTAATAAGATATTACTTATTGTCTGTTTTAATTTTAATCAAATACCGCCCTACTCCAGTTCTTAGAAGAATTAAAAATCCAAACCAAAGCACATACCAAGCAATAAATATAAAAATTTGACTTAAGATATCTGGTCTTAGAATAAAATTTACATTACCACTAAAAACAAAATTAGAAAGCTCTTGGTGGACAAGAATGCCACGACCCAGATTATTCCGAGCTCCACCAACCCTACTAACTATGCACTTATCTAATACATTACGAACATATTCTCTATCTTCATTATTCAATCCCTCATCATTCAATTTAGATAACTGGAAACTTTTTTTATTAACATATTTTCGATTTGCTTCGATATAACTACCATCACAAGATAAAGTAAACCAAAAGGTAGTTGTAGCTATATTATCCTTGTTATAATCTCCAATTTCAGTATAAGGCACATCAGTTGAAATATCGTGACTTACTGTAAGTTTATGCCTAATTACATCTAATGGAATGTCTGGAAAATTTACAGACCTTGATAATTCATCAAGCCATTTTTCAAAATCTTCAAGAAATATATTTTTGTTAAAATTAACTTCGTTATCTCCTTCTTGAAATTCTACCGGTGGTATATCTTTTGATATCTCTAATTTTTCTATCTTCTGATTAGAAACATTTATTTCTTTAACAAATGTGACTTCGTGAATATGAATACAGGCAAAAATTATAGGAGGAACAATAAATAACAAACAAATAGATAATCTTTTGCTTAATCTATATTGCATAAGAATTATTTATCATCTTTAATAAAAAAACCAATAGTTTTTTCTCCAATAGCTATAACAGCCAAAGATACAACAATATATCTCCAAAGAGTTAAATCCTTAACCATTATCCCTATTATAAATAAAGCCAATATAACTAATGTAGAATTAAAAAACGGAATATTCCATGTATTCTTTTCTTTATTTAGATAAAAAATAATTACCACAAAAAGAACTAATATTGCTAAAAAAATTTTGTCCATAAATTAAAAATAATTTTAATTATATAAAACCCTCTCGGTCGGCCTAAATGGTAGCCCCGATAGGCCGAAATTAAATTATCCTAACCCTTCTGTCTGATTAATCCGTCAATCCAACCTCTAATCTGATAAAAGTTTTGGCGGCTGTTAACGCGTAAATCGAGAGTACCATAAGGAAGTGAATTACAAGGACGTTTTCTTTTACTCGCTCTACTTATCTGACGCTTAATACAAAAACGTTCTTGAGGAAGATTAGTAACTTTTGCCCAATAATTTATAGCTTTTTTCTCGTCAATACTTGGATATATATGAATAGACACCCTAATCCTATTTTCAGGAGCCTGAATAACCTCTCTTATAAAACGCATAAATAATCTAACCATATCATGGTCAGAATTAGAAAAACAAACATATGGGCTTCTTAATTGTTCCGCTTTCTTATATCCCCCTCCCCAAAAAAGAGCGGTGCCAACTAACAATAACCCCTGCCTAGATAAAGAAGAAATCTGCTTAATCGCTTCTTCTCTAATTCTTTTATTCTCGGCCTGGACAAATTTATGCTTTCTTTGATTACAAGCTAATAATTGATCGTGGGCTGCTTGAGTTCTTGACTCAATAATTTTCTGGATAACCCGAGGTAATTTTAAGTTTTTACACCATTGACTAACTGAACTTTTGGCCACACTTAATTCCTTTGCTATTTCGTTATAGCTTTTGCCTTGTAGGCGTAAAACAAGTGCTTTTTGGTATTGAGGATGCATGACAGTAGCCCTGCCGGGAGTCGAACCCGAATTGCTTGATTGAAAATCAAGTGTCCTAACCATTAGACGACGGGGCCGTTTGACTTTATTTTAGCAGAAAAATTGAAAAATATCAAGAAAGTTGATAGACTGATTAAATATGGTCATTCTTGGCATTGAGACATCTTGCGATGATACAGGTATTGCTTTAATTGAAGGCGGCTCCCAAGGCTGCCGGATTTTGTCTAATATCGTTTCTTCGCAAATAAAAATTCACGCCCCTTATGGCGGAGTAGTACCTAATTTGGCCGCGCGGGCTCATTTAGAAAATATTAAACCTTGTTTGGAGAAAGCACTCCGATTAGGATTTAGGAATCGCTCTTCTAAAAAAATTGGTCTAATTGCCGTAACCATTGGACCCGGATTAATTCCCTCTCTTTTAGTCGGCACTAACTTTGCCAAGGCCCTGGCTTATGCTTGGCAAAAACCAATTATGGGAATTAATCATATTGAAGGACATATCTACGCTAATTGGCTTAACCCGGCCAGCCAGATAGATTTTCCGGCTCTCTGCTTGGTGGTTTCTGGCGGACATACTCAGTTAATCTTGATGAAAGGACATGGAAAATATAAATTACTCGGCCAGACACGGGATGATGCGGCTGGCGAGGCCTTTGACAAAGTGGCTAAATTATTAAATCTCGGTTATCCGGGCGGACCGATTATTTCCCAAAAAGCCAAAAAGGGTAATCCCCGTGCTTTTGATTTACCCCGACCGATGCTCAAGACCAATGACTTTGACTTTTCTTTTTCCGGTTTGAAAACAGCGGTTTTGTATTTGGTAAAGAGGCAACATCAGGGACTGTCTCTAAGATACAGTCCTTCCAAAAAGGACTGTATCTTAGAGACAGTCCCTGTTTCTGATATCTCTGCTTCCTTTCAACAAGCAGTTATTGATGTTTTAATTATTAAAACAATTAAAGCGGCTAAAGAATATAAAGTAAAAACAGTGATGTTGTCTGGCGGCGTAGCGGCTAATCAGGAACTGCGCCGGCAAATGGAACAAGCAGTTAAAAAAGAATTGTCCAAAGCTAAATTCCAGATGCCGGAGATTAAATTATGCACTGACAATGCCGCCATGATTGCCTCGGCGGCTTTTTACAAAAAAGGGCCAGCTCTGTTAAAACAAAACTGGCTCAAAATTAAAGCTGATGCAAATTTAACGATACTGGGAAAGGTCTTTCGGAATAGGCATCCGGAAACGAACAATTGAAAGGAAATCTGCCACAGACATAACCTTACAATCATCGTCCACGAAAGAACAATTAAGAGGCCCCTTAAGCAACTTCTTCTTTATTTTCCTACATTCTTCCGCGTTGAAAATAGTGTGTTCGGCAACTAATTCGGCGCCGACTACGTCCTTAATCACACTTTTAATGTAGTCATACACTATCCTACCTTCAGGATTTAACACTTTTTCTGCTACTGTTCCTGTCATAGTTAATTTCCTCCCTTCTTGAAAAAAAAGGTTAAAAATAATAAACTAAAAAGAACTTACTTTCCATTAAAAAGAATAGACTATATCTAGCCTATGTCAACTGAATTATCTAAAACATACAATCCTAAAGAAAATGAAGCTCGGGTTTACCGACAATGGGAAAAGTCGGGCTATTTTAATCCCGACAAACTTAAAACTAAAAAAACAGCCAAGAAATACAGCATTGCCATTCCGCCGCCAAATATTACCGGAGAACTCCACATGGGACACGCTTTAAATAATACTCTCCAAGATGTTTTAATTCGCTGGAAAAGGATGCAGGGATACCGAACCTTATGGCTGCCTGGCACTGACCACGCTGGTATTGCTACTCAAAATGTAGTGGAAAAAGAACTAAAAAAACAAGGACTGACGCGTTATGATTTGGGTCGGGAAAAATTTTTGGAGAAGGCCTGGGCTTGGCAGAAAAAATACGGCCATTTAATTCTAGAACAGCTAAAAAAACTTGGCTGTTCCTGCGACTGGAGCCGGACTGCTTTTACTATGGACAAAGACTACCAAGAAGCAGTCAACACAGCCTTTCTATATTATTATCAAAAGGGCTGGATTTATCAGGGAAAAAGAATGGTTAATTGGTGTCCTCGTTGCCAAACCAGTTTATCTGATTTGGAATTGGAATACGAGGAAGAAAAAAGCCATTTGTGGTATATTAAGTATCCCCTGCTTAAAGGGAAAAAACATATTATTGTGGCCACCACTCGACCCGAAACAATGTTAGGTGATACGGCCGTGGCCGTCCATCCGGACGATAAAAGATACAAAAATTTAATCGGTCAGAAAATAATATTGCCTTTGGTTGACCGAAAAATCCCTATTATTGCTGATAAAGTAGTTGACCCGAAATTCGGCACTGGCGCTGTTAAGGTTACCCCGGCTCACTCACCAGTTGATACAGAAATCGGTCAAAGACATAAATTGTCCTCCATCCAGGTTATTAGCGACAAGGGTCGAATGACCAAACAGGCCGGAAAAGACTTTGCCAGCTTAACTGTTTTAGAAGCCCGCCAGAAAGTTGTTGAAGAATTAAAAAAACAAGGTCTTTTAGAAAAAATTGAAGATTATAGTCATCAAGTTCCCCATTGCTACCGCTGTCATAATGCTATAGAGCCATTGATTAGTCAGCAGTGGTTTCTCAAAATGGATAAATTGGCTGAAAAGGCAATTAAGGCAGTTAAAAGCGGAGAAATTAAATTCCATCCTAAACGCTGGGAAAAAGTGTATTTTGACTGGCTTAATAATGTCAGGGACTGGTGTATTTCCCGTCAAATTTGGTGGGGGCACAAAATTCCTTTAGAAGGAGTTAATGATGTTTTAGATACTTGGTTCTCTTCTGCCTTATGGCCTTTTGCCACACTTGGTTGGCCTAAAAAAACCAAAGATTTAGAAAAATTTTACCCAACCGACACTTTGAGCACTGCCCGTGATATTATCAATCTCTGGGTCGCCCGAATGATTTTTTCTGGTTTAGAATTCATTAAAAAAATTCCTTTTACTGATGTCTATATCCACGCTACGGTCTTAAACAAAGAAGGCAAAAGAATGAGTAAATCCCTAGGCACCGGAGTTGACCCCCTAGAGCTAATAAATCAATATGGAGCTGACGCTACCCGTTTTGGTTTAATTTATCAAACCTTTAAGGGTCAGGATATGAAATTTTCAGAAGACAATATTTTGATGGGCAAGAAATTCGCTAATAAAATCTGGAATGCCTCAAGATTTGTTTTAAGGCAAATTAACAAAACAAAAACAGCTGGCCAATTACCTAAGAAGCTCAGTCCAGCCGACAAACGAATCTTAAAACAATTCAAAACAACTAACCAAAAAGTAACTAAAGATTTAGAAAACTTTCATTTTGGCCAGGCCGCTCATCTGCTCTATGATTTTTTCTGGCATGATTTTTGCGATAAATATATTGAGGCTTCTAAAAAACAAAATACTGCTCAAACCAACCAGGTCTTGGCTTATCTTCTTTTAAATTCCTTAAAACTTCTTCATCCTTTCACGCCTTTTGTTACGGAAACAATCTATCAAAAATTACCCTTTAAAGAAAAGGAGTTTTTAATGATTGAAGATTGGCCAAAGTAAAGTTTACTTCGTAAAGGGTTCAAGTAATATGCACTATCCTTTTTACATTCTTCTTGGTCTCTTACCTAGTCTTGTCTGGCTCTCTTTTTACTTAAGAAAAGACAAACATCCGGAACCTAATTCCGTAGTTTTACAAATTTTTATCTATGGAATGCTTTTAGCCCCTTTGGCCATTGTCTTAGAATTATTATTAATTTGGCTTCTTGAGCCTAGCATTGATTTTTCATCTTTGCTCTCTCGAACAGGCCAAGGCAGTCTCCTTAAAATTATTTTAGCCGCTACCTTGATTCCCGCTTTAGTCGAAGAATATTTAAAATATTCGGTAGTTAAATATAAGGTGCTCAAAAGTTCAGTATTTGACGAACCAGTTGATGCTATGCTATACTGTATTATAGCTGGCTTGGGCTTTGCCGCTGTGGAAAACTTACTGATTATTTTCAAAAATACTTCTTTTCCAGATGCCCTAACTGTAATTAGTCTCCGTTTTCTCGGAGCCACCTTAGTCCATGCTTTAGCTTCAGGAATGGTTGGTTACTGGTTAGCTCTAGGCCTGCTCTATACCAAACAAAGGAAAAAACTAATCTTGACCGGCTTGACTCTTGCTATTATTTTCCATAGTTGCTATAATTACCTTACGATAACTTTCTTTAATCGGGTAATCTTTGAGCAAAAAATAATTTTTCTCTCGCTGATTGTATTTCTTTTAATCTTCGTTGCCTTTCTTGTCTCCTATTATTTTAGAAAACTAAAAAGACAACAAGCAATTTGCAAAATATCAACTCGATGAACGATGAATAATGAACGATATTGCCCGCCTTGCCTTGGCGAGGCAGGTTCTTTGTTCTCTATTCTCTGTTCGCTAAATATCTATGGCAAAAAAATCATCTTTTTTTGAAAGATTAACTGGGGCAAACTGGTCAGAAAAAGAATCTTTTGAAGAAAAGCCAAAAAAGAAACCAGTTATCAAAACTAAAAAAAATAAAACCACTAAAGATATGGCCGCAGAAAAAGACGCTTTTATCAAAGAAGAAACCCCTGTTGAAAAAAAGGGGAAAATTTCTCCTCCAAAAAAAGAATCAGAGGACTGGCTGGCTGAATCAGAGGGCCAATTAACCATTGATGTTTATCAAACACCTAATGAAATAGTGATTAAGTCGACTATTGCCGGAGTGAGCCCGGAAGATATTGATATTAGTATCACCAATGATATGATTACCATCAAAGGCCGGCGGCAAAAAGATGAAGAAGTTAAGGAAGAAGATTATTATTACCAAGAATGCTATTGGGGACCTTTTTCTCGTTCAGTTATTCTACCGGTTGATGTGGAAGTTGACCGAGCCGATGCCTCAATGAAAAATGGCATTTTAATTATTCGGCTGCCTAAGGTGGAAAAAGTAAAGACCAAAAAGATAACTATTAAAGCTGAATAGAATTAATAAACAGCATCAACATAAACAATTGGTTCTAATTAAGGACTGATTGTTTTTTGTTGTTGGCTGTTTATGGTCGTGTTATGATAAAAGGAGTTGCACTCCCAGGACTGTCCTGGTAACTCCTAAAAAACTCCCAAAAAAACTATGAAGAAAATTAGCCGCTATTCAATCACCATTAGTTTAGTTATCTTTATTGGCCTTACCTATTTAATCCTTGGTCTGCAAATAGTCAACAGTCAAAAAATAGCCTGGGGGGTTAAAATAGCTAATTTTAATCTTGGTCGTTCTCATCCTCAAATAGCTCAAAAAGAAATAAAGGAAAAGTGGCATAATTTTGCTGAACAAGAATTAACCTTTCTTTATCAGGAAAGGAATTGGTCAGCTAGCTTAGCTGATTTGGGATTCCAAATTGATGAAACGGCCACCATCAATCAAGCTTATCAAATTGGCCACCAAGCTAATATTTTAATTAATCTCAAAGACCAATTAATCGCTTTAATTGCCGGCTATCATTTAGAACCAGTCTATAAAATAGATGAGAAAAAATTTCAAGAAAAAACAGGACAACTCTTTGAGGATATTGAAAGACCAGTTCAAAATGCTTCTTTAGTGTTCAATGAAGAAATTGATGATTTCTCCCTTTGTCATTCAAGCCAGGGAACAACCATTGACCGAAAAAAATTATTACTTGATTTATCGCAAAGAATTAAATCTTTTTCTGAACAACCGATTAATTTACGACTGATTCTTGCTCAGCCAACAGTGGAAAACGATGAAGTTGATTCAGCCCGTGAAAAAGCCCAACAAATTTTAGCTGACCAACCCTATCAAGTAATTCTGGAGGAAAAGGTCTGGACGATTAATAAAAATAGATTGATTGACTGGATTAAATTCGAACCAATCCCAGAAGATGGAAAAGACGACCAAATTCTCGGTCTCTTCTTAGACAATGAACAAGTCAAAGAATATCTGGAAGAAATAACTTCAATGATTAACCAACAGCCGATTAATGCCCGCTTGGAAACAGAAGATAATCGGGCAATTGTTTTTGTTCCCGCTCAAAATGGCTATGGCCTAGAAACAGACAAAACAATTGACCAGTTAATTCAAAACATTCTTGCTCAACCGCCAATTAAAAAAACAACTATCACTGCCCAGAAATTACTGCCCAAAATTGCTCTGGGGCAAACCAATGATTTGGGTATTAAGTCCTTAATCGGCCAGGGTACTTCTAATTTTTCCGGTTCGCCTAAAAATCGTATTCATAACATTAAAACCGGCCTGGCTAAATTCAACGGCTTGATTTTGAATCCCAATGAAGAATTTTCTTTTAATACTTTTTTAGAAGGCAGTGGCCCAGAACAAGGTTTCTTGCCGGAATTAGTCATCAAAAAAGAAAAGTTGGTTCCCGAATACGGCGGCGGTCTTTGTCAGGTTTCAACCACTCTTTTCCGAGCGGCCATTAATAGCGGTTTAGAAATTACCGAACGAAGTCCTCATGCTTTTCCGGTAACATATTATAATCCCCAGGGGTTTGACGCCACGGTTTATGAACCCCGTCCCGACCTCCGTTTTATCAACAACACGCCAAATCATCTTTTAATTCAAGGATTTGTCCAGGGCAGCCAATTAACTTTTAGTTTTTATGCCACTGATGATGGCCGCCAGGTTAAAATCAAAGGACCTTATGTTTTAGAAAAAAAAGAAGACGGCTCCATGAAAACCGTCTTGACTCAAGAAGTTTACCAAAACGGAGAACTGTTCTCCGAACAAACTTTTTATTCTAATTACGATTCGCCGGATTTGTATCACAGAGAAGAAAGTCAAGAGGAAAATTCAGAAGAATAAAAAAAGCCCGTCCAAAGCGGGCTTTTTTAGATAAGAAATTATGTGCGGACGGTGGGAGTTGAACCCACATGAGATTGCTCTCACTAGGTCCTAAACCTAGCGCGTCTGCCAATTCCGCCACGTCCGCCTTTTTTTATTTTAATCCCCTTTTATTCAAAAATCAACACTATTGACATTTCTAATTTTATTGTATATAATACAGACAATAGAAATTTGGGCAAAAGGGACTTGAATTTCTACGGTTCCTTTAAATAAAAATAATAAAAAACTCTGAAAAGGAGGTAAGGAAATGTTAGATAAATTGAGATATTTTTGGCAAAGAGAAGGATGGTTTACTTTATCTGTGGTAGGGATAACTAGCGGAATTTATTTTCTTATTCGCGAGTACCCCATTCAAATTTCCATAGGGACAAAACTACTTCTTGGGTTTGTCGTACTGCTTTTTCTAATAATAGTAATAGGTGGAGTGTCCATCGCAGCAAGAAAAACGACCGAAGAAGCCAAAAAAACAAAAGAGACCGAGGAAACCAAAGAAGGAGTTCAGCTTTTAGGCGGTTACATCAGAAATGTGCCAGCTAATATGGTTTGGGTTTTAAGAAGATCTCTATTCGGATCAAGTATTGAGACACTTGAAGGCTACAAGGCTAAAAGTGAAGGGTGGAGATTTAAAATTCTCGGTTGGCATGAAGATCTTGGCCTTGTTGATTTATCACCGCAGCCAAGAGACCCAAAGGCAATCACTATCAATACTCAAGATAACCAGACAGCCATTATTGATTGGCGGATTGAAACATTTATTCCTGATGGTAATAGCGCTATTAAATTTGCCGGCAAAGTCAACGGCAATAGGGAAAAGTTTGAGGACCAGAAAGCAACTGTTATATTGAACCAGTTGTGTTCACAAAAATCTCAGGATGATCTTACCAGATTTGGACCCAACGAACTCAAAGATGATATTACCGATCCAGCTAAAGGGCAATTTAACAAGGAGATGGCAGATTTAGGAATTCAGGCCCGGGCATTGGAAATCAAAAAGATTTTAATGCCTGAAGAGGTCAGGGCAGCGGCTGAATATGAAACAGTAACTAAGAAAAGAAAGGAAGTAGCTGTCGTCAAGGGCGAAGAGCTGAAAACAATTATTGCAGCCACAGAAGCTGATCCAACCAAGGTTGTCATGGCTGATATGGCTCGGGATATGTTGACCAATTTGGCTGATGTGTTTGTCAATGCCTTTATAACGCAACAAGAAACAAGACAAGGCAAGGAGGT
>Ga0307439_1002683_pt1 | contig 10357 bp, 8 predicted proteins | sample SalMarWE160490MG_FD_202142 | JGI IMG/M metagenome (GOLD analysis project Ga0307439, IMG submission 202142) | Salt marsh sediment microbial communities from the Plum Island Ecosystem LTER, Massachusetts, United States - WE1604-90 | ecosystem: Environmental > Aquatic > Marine > Intertidal zone >... | reverse complement strand
AAATGTTATGTGGTGCCAGAAAAATTAGCCAAACTCCTCGGGAAAGAGTTAGTTTAATGTTTCAGGAATAATCATGCCAAGAGCTCGATGCTTTTAATCGGTTTGGCAGTGGAATATATATACTTTGGCCTTAATTTGCTTGAAACAGCCGGCTGCTGATTGTAAAATTGAGTATATATCTGGCTAATAAAATATTTTTCAATTTGTAAGTGATGCTGGAATTTCTATTATATCCTAAGTCTATAGCAGTGATTGGTGCTTCCCGGACACCCGGCAAGGTTGGCTATGAGATATTGGCCAACCTGTTAGAAGGTGGTTTTGAGGGACAAATCATACCGGTCAATCCTTCGGCTGACGAGATATTAGGCCTGAGCTGTTTACACGACTTGAATACGTACACAGGTACTGTTGACTTAGCAGTTATCGCGGTGCCGGCAGCGTCTGTTCTCAAGGCCGTGGAAAGTTCGATTAGAGCAGAAGCAAAAGCGATAGCAGTCATCACGTCAGGCTTTAGAGAGACCGGCCCAGAAGGAACTAAAATTCAATCCGAGATCGCGCAGCTTTGTTCGCAGGCCGGCGTTCGTCTGTTAGGGCCTAATTGCCTGGGTCTGATTAATACCGGACATCGGATGAACGCTTCGTTTTCAAAACGTATGCCGAAGGCCGGCGGCATATCAGTCCTCTCCCAATCGGGAGCGGTCTGTACGGCAATGTTAGATTGGGCTTTGGCTCGAGGTCTCGGCTTAGCGAAAGTTGTTAGCATAGGTAACAAAGCCGACCTGAATGAGACTGACTTCTTATCGGTATTTGCCGCCGATGAACAGACAAAAGTCATCGTCGGCTATCTCGAAAGTATTACTTCCGGCGATAAGTTCATTAAGGCCGCCCGGGCAGCGGCCTCGGCTAAACCATTGGTCCTGTTGAGGGCGGGAGTTACCGAGGCGGGAATGAAGGCGGCATCGGCGCATACCGGTGGTCTGGCTGGTGATGATATTGCATACGCCGCGGCGTTTAAGCGGGCCGGTGTAATACGAGCAGAAAGTTTTGACTCGCTTTTCGACTACGCTGTGGCGCTGTCTATGCAGCCTCTGCCCAAAGGCAATCGTGTTGCAATTATCACCAATGCGGGAGGGCCAGCCGTTATGGCCGCTGATGCCCTCGAACAATCCGGGATGAAGGTGGCCACTCTGAACGGACACAGTGCCGGCGCCCTCAAGGAAAAGCTGCCGCCCGCAGCTATCGTCAGCAATCCAATCGACGTGTTGGGCGATGCTGGCCCTCAGCGGTATGCTACTGCTGTCAGTACTGCACAAAAAGATAATTCGGTCGATGCTATCATAGTGATTCTCACGCCGCACGCAATGACAAGACCAGCCGAAACAGTTCGTGCTATTGCCGCCTGCGGTTCTGATGACAAGCCGGTGCTTGCGGTTATCTTGGGTAGTGCTGATGCGATGCCTGAACGCAAGGAATTAGCCGATTGCAATCTGCCCGATTACCCTTCACCGGAAAGGGCTGTGGCAGCTCTGCGGGCCATGTACGAATATGGTGCATGGCGCAGCCGTCCGGCGCGCGTTGTTACTCGTTTTCCAGTCAACCGGCACAGGGTCGAACGCATCATTTCACGACATTTAAAGACAAATCACATCCAGATGGGCGAAGTTGAAGCCAAAGAAATCCTGCGGGCTTACGACTTTAATGTGCCGGATGGTTATGTGGCCAACAGGCCTGAAGAGGCGGTGGAGATAGCCAACAGAATCGGATTTCCAGTGGTTATGAAGATTGTTTCTCCTGATATTGTCCACAAGTCCGATGTGGGAGGCATTAAGCTGAATATATCCTTCTCCGAGCAAGTGCGCGACACATTTGACCTGCTGACGCTGCGTGTCAGCAGGCGCGCCCCTGAAGCCCGACTGGACGGCGTATATGTGGAGAAGATGTGCCTTCAAGGTCTGGAGGTAATCCTTGGTATGACGTCCGACTCGCAGTTTGGACCTATGCTCATATTCGGACTGGGCGGCACTTTTGTAGATGTGCTCAAGGATGTTTCGTGTTACCTGGCCCCTATCACTGCCGATGAGGCAATGGAAATGTTGATGGAGACCAGGTCATACGCCTTGCTCAAAGGCGCCCGTGGCCAGGCCGATGTGGACCTATCCGCTATTACAGGTGGTCTGCAGCGAATAAGCCAATTAGCTACCGACTTCCCGCAGATTAAAGAGTTGAACATCAATCCATTCATCGTCGGAAGCCTCGGCACCGAAGCGATGGTAGTAGATGCACAAATAACCCTTTGCCGGGGTCCCCAAACACAAGAAGAAGCATTCGAGGGGCCTGCTGAATCTGGTAGCAAATAAATGACCGAATCCAATCCCGGCTACAATAAAGAAACCCCCGCGATCTGGCAGGAACACTACCGGAGCATAATTGCATCGGCCGAGGAAGCTATTGCCCGCATACGTTCCGGGCAGCGGGTGTTCATTGGTACCGGTTGTGCTCAGCCCCAGGCATTGGTTAAAGCCTTAGTCAATCGTGCCGCCGAATTAGAGGATATAGAAATTATACATTTGCTGACCCTTGCTGAGCCGTCTTATGGACATAAGGAATTGGCTAAACATTTTCATATCAACAGCTTCTTTATAGGTGGTAACATTAACGAGATGCAGGAATTGGGGGATTACACGCCGATATTTCTTTCCGACATTCCGCAACTGTTCCGCTCAGGGAAGCTGCCTGTCGATGTTGCTTTGATACAGGTTACCCCACCTAATGAGCAGGGAATGTGTTCTCTGGGGATTTCTGTTGATATCACCAAGGGTGCTGCTGAGAACGCCGGATTAGTCATCGCCCAGGTAAATCCGCAGATGCCGTGGACTATGGGAGACAGCCGGTTGTACGTCCACGACATCGACGTTCTCGTACCGAGTGAGAGTCCTATTCTCGAAGCGACGCTGCCGGAGCCCACCAAGACATCCCGCCGCATCGCCGAGTACGTAGCAGCCCTGATTCCGGACGGCTCCACAGTGGAGTTAGGAATCAGACGCATTCCACTGGCAGTGGTCGAGTTTCTAAAAGACAAGCGTGACCTTGGAATCCACACGGAAGTACTCTCCGAAGCCGTCATTGACCTGGTTGAGTCCGGAGTGATAACAGGAGCGCGAAAAAATATCGACCGCGGCAAAATAGTAGCAACTTTGTGCATGGGCACACGCAAACTTTATGATTATATTGACGGCAATCCTGTTTTCTCTTTCCGGCCCGCTGAGTATGTCAGTGACCCGTACCTTATAAGCCGGCAGCATAACATGGTTGCCATCAGTGTTGCACAGGATGTAGATTTAACAGGGCAGGTCTGTGCCCGTTCGCTTGAAGCCGGGTTCTCCGGCCTGGGCAGTCATATGGACTTTACTCACGGGGCTGCCAGGGCGTCCGGAGGCAAATCGATTATTGCTTTGGAGTCCACTCGAAGTCACGGTACTATCTCGCGGATCGTAGCCCATCTTAGTCGCCACGCCGGCGTGGCTGCTACCTGCTGTGAAGTCCATTATGTAGTTACTGAATACGGTGTCGCCTACCTTTATGGCAAAAGTCTGCGGGAGCGTGCTTTGGCACTAATCAGCATCGCCCATCCAAAATTTCGCGCCGAATTGCTAAAAGAGGCCATTGAAGATAATTACGTTAGTTCTGATTTGGCGGCTGTCGAAGGGAAAGTTTTTGTCGGTCCACAGGAATTGAAGACCTCAATGGTGCTGGAAGACGGAATGCTGATAAACTTCCGTACTATGCATCCGACTGATGAGAAGCACATGCGTGACCTCTTCTACTCGCTCTCCCAGCAGACCATACACTATCGTTTTATGTCAAATATAACGCAACTACCCCAGAAGGAGGTCCTGAACTTCCTATATACCGACTACCGAAGCGATATGGCGATTGTCGGAACCTTACGTGAAGCGCACGGCGAAGAGATTATCGCCATCGGTCGTTACTATCTGAATCCCCGAACCAACCGAGCTGAGGTAGCCTTCATTGTTCGCGACCAGTGGCAGAACCGCGGTATCGGAACTTTTTTGCTAAAGTATCTTGTTACCATTGCCAAACGCAACGGCATTGCCGGTTTCACTGCCGAGGTTCTGGTAGATAACAAAGCAATGCTGGCGGTACTTCATAAAAGCGGCTGTAAGATTCACAGCCAACTGGAAGACCGCGTTTACAGCTTTGAATTGGATTTTGAGTAGTGCCCCCCCTGCCCTTGTGATGCATTAAGTCTTAGCTTCTGGATGAGGTAAGGTAAACTATAGATAGCTATTCCGACAAAGTACATATAATATCTAAGATTATCATCAAGATTGAAAATCTTCGTTACAGCAGCAGGCCAAAACAATATAAGTGATGCGATAAGAAACAGAGGAATTTCATACCACTTATTCTTTATTATGAACCATCCCTGGACTGCATTTGTAAAGGCAAACGCTCCGAATATAGCCATTATAAATATGAGCAGTGCTTGAGGCCAACTATTGATTCCGTAAAGGACAAGCTCGGCATTAAACACAAACATAAATGGAATAACGGCGGTCCTTAAATCATATATGAATCCCTGTATTCCCGTTGATATGGGGTCGGATTTTGCAATAGCCGCAGCAGCATAGGCAGCGAGTCCTACCGGTGGGGTATCATCGGCAAGAATTCCAAAATAGAAACAGAATAAATGAGCCGCTATTGGAGGGATAAGGATAATACCGACACCGTTTACGGGACTTAGTTCTCTGATTACAGGGACTGTGATTGTTGCCATAACAATATATGTTGCTGTTGTTGGCAGTCCCATTCCAAGTATCAGACTTGCAATTGCCGTTATAAATAACACAGGGAATATATAACCGAAAGAAAGTCTTGTTACAATCTCAACAACCATGCCACTTGGACCCATGAAAACGATGCCAACAATAATACCTGCAGTAGCAGTTGCTAATGCGACAGTGAGCATATTCCTCGCTCCTGCGATTAATCCTTCAGCTATGGTCCTGACACTTTTAATAGCAGCCTTTATAACGGCAGTGCCATTCTTTAGCGCTCTGATGATTTCCCGTACAAAGACAATCACAATCAGGACAAGTATTGCATTAAAAGCCGCCAGGTTTGGGGTGTGACGCATAATTATCAATTCATATATCAAAACAATCAGGGGGATGAGGTAATGAAATCCACTTTTCAGCACGGTCAGAAATTTGGGGATGTCCGATTTTGGCAGGCCTTTCATTCCAAGTTTTGAGGCTTCGAGGTGAGCGATATAAAACAGGCCAAAATAAGATACAAAGGCAGGAACGGCGGCAGCCTTAACAACATCAAGGTAATCAATGCCCAGATATTCTGCGATAATAAATGCCGCTGCTCCCATTATGGGAGGCATTAGCTGGCCGTTTGTGCTCGCAGCAACCTCGGTTGCCGCTGCAATCTTTCCTGGATAGCCGACCTTCTTCATCAAGGGAATCGTAAAGGTCCCCGTCGTAACAACATTGGCAATGCTTGAGCCTGAGAAAAGACCTGTTAATCCGCTTGAGACAACGGCAGCCTTTGCTGCGCCGCCCTTAAATCGACCAAGTAAAGAGAGCGCAAGGTCATTGAAAAAATGTCCGGCCCCGACTTTATCAAGCATCGAGCCTAATAGCACAAATAGAAAAACCGTATTGGCGGAAACATAGAGGGGGATACCATAAATCCCTTCCGTGGACAGAGCAATCTGACTGAGATACCTTCGCAGTGACACGCCCCGAAAGGCAAATATCGACGGCATATAAGGGCCTAAGAAGGCATAGAGTGTGAACAAAATGGCAATAATGGCAAGGGCAGGTCCAATCGCACGCCTCGTCGCCTCCAGCAGAAGTACGATTAGTATAACACTTATAACGACATCCCGCCGAATGGGCAGGCCCGCCCGCATTGTTATACCCGTCCAGTCAAAGACAAAGTACAGTACAGATAGACACGCCAGGCCCGCCAGAACGTAGTCAATAATCGGGATACGGCTTACAGCTTTTGGAACGTCAGTTTTCCACTTTTGTTTGGCCCTGCCCCGGTAGGTCAGAAATACGAGTGTTATGGCAAAAGCCAGATGAACCGCCCTTACAGTTGTGCTGTCTAATATTATCAAACGCGGTAATGCAAGTTGAAACAAAGCCCATGCTATTGAGATAGCAGCAATGATGAATCTACCTGCCGAGACGTGCTGTCTCTGGCACGGCTGGTCGGCTTTTCTCTCGTTTCTTAAAGGCATCTAATCGATTATAAAAATGCTATGATTCATAAGTCAATAAAATAAATATAGTTATAAGAATGGCCGGAGCGACTTGGCGGAATACTGGGCGGATATTGTCGGAAAAACTTTGAATTTTTTATGGAATAAGTCTGTAATTTTTATAGAAATATTGTTGACTTGTTGTTGATATATTTGTATATTTAAAAAAGCTGTGTGGTGTTAGTGTAAGCGAACTTCAATTTTTCTTCTATAAAGTGTATTTATTGCGCGGACGGAGCCAAAGGTAGAATATTATGAGTAAAACACACCGCGTACTCGTACAAAACGAAAAGTACCAAGGAAAGTATGTAGTGTTCGACCCTTCTGGTGGAAATAAAGTTATCGCATCTAGTTCAAATTTGTGTACTGTAATTAAGAAGGCCCGACAACAGGGAATTGAACTCCCTGCTATTGTTTTTGTGCCCAAAAAAGACGTGGCCTACATCTATTAACACGGATGCCTATAAAAGACTATCCTTTTACGACTGTCGCATCAGGCGTTTCCCGCCCTATGCTATGGATTAAGGTCACTAATCCAACCACACATTTAGGGTTTTTTGCATTAGCGATTGTTGACACGGGTGCTGATAATTGCTTATTCCCAGCTCCAATTGCTACTTATCTTGGACATAATCTTGAGTCCGTTCCCCCCAAAATAATGAAAACAGCAAGTGGTTCAACATTTGCTTATCCGCATACATCAAGGGTCGATATTTTAGAAATGCTGCCCAATGGAATGTATGGGACCAACATATTGTATTCTGTACCTAACACACCTATTGATTTCGCCAAAGGTTGCCAATTCTTTCTTTTGGGAAGAAGAAATTTCTTAAATAAGTTCGTGCTTACGATACATTACCCTCGGCAAATTTTTTCAATTCGCTTCCCCACACAGCCGCGTCCCAAAAAGAAAATACAACGCAGAAGACGCTGATTTCCCTCTTGAATACATCCCTAAATTTTTTTATTATTTTCCTCGTGCCATCCCCGCAAGCACATAAAATGGCCTCTGAGGCGCTACTTTAGGGCTTCTTTGGGATTGCTTTGAGAAATAGGCACAATTTTAGTAAAAAAGTGCAACATTTTCTGGAATTTGACGTATATTTTACTTGCATAAACACCGAAGAATATTTATATTTGAAGAAGAATTATCCCGCCGCTATCGCCTTATACTGGTGATAGTCGGTTAATGAACTCGCCAGCCCTGTACTGCAGGGCTGGTTTTTTTATTTCAAGCAATAAGAAAGCTCTTTTTTGCTCAATTCAATAAACAAATCCGCAGCATTTATGAGAGCATCTGAACGGCTGGAAGAAAAAGTGGCATTCTCGACTTGCTTACCAGTTCGTTTGATTTCCTCGAGAACGCCCACAAAGTCGCCATCTCCACTGACAAGAATCGCTGTGTCATAGCAATTACGAAGTGCTCCAGTTAACATATCTGTTGCAATTAGCACGTCTAAACCTTTTTCGGATGATACTTGAGGTATGAAATCGAAGGAATCAAATCTGTTTAATCAATTAATTATGGCCAGGGTAGTTCTTTAGAATTTAATCAATGATGAGTTTCGGGTCTATGTGTTTATCGAGGCCGGCCTCTCTATAGTATCTTAAGGCCCCTTCGTGAATCGGCGCAGTAAGTCCCTCCAGCATGTTTTCCTTCATCAGCACCTTGTAAGCAGGATGTAGGGACTTAAAATCTTCAAAATTCTCAAACACCTCTTTTGTTATAGCATAAACAATACCCTCGTCCGTCATCTTCGACGTAACAAAGGTCGCCTTTACGCCGATTGTCGCAACATCTTCTTTATTTAATGCGTAGGGATAAAATGAATGAGCTATTGTCGATTCTGCGTAGTAGGAATACTTTGTAAGCATCTTATCTATGCCCGGCCCTGCGATGGGTACAATAAATACCTTAATTCTTCCAGATGTTGCTTCTTTAATGTTACTATTGGGATGTCCCACTGTATAGAAGAAGGCATCAATTCTTTCATCCTGTAATAAGCCGGGCGCCTCTACGGCTTTAACGTATTCGGCAGAGAGGTCACGGTTCTCAGCAAGACCCACCGCTTTTAGCACATCCCTTGAGTTCTGCAAATATCCGGAGCCGGGGTTCCCAAGATTTACCCTTTTGCCTTTTAAGTCTTTAATTTCCCTGATGCCGCTTTTCTCTGACGCTATTAGGGTGATTGATTCCGGGTGGACTGAAAATAGTGACCGCAGATCTGTCTGTTTTCCGTATTTGGACCATTCAGCTAATCCGTTATACGCCTGATATTGCCTGTCCGATTGAACGACACCAAACACCAGGTCTGCGTTTAACACTGCATTAACATTGAATACGGAGCCGCTTGTCGATTCAACGGTCGCTTTAATATTGTACTCATCAAATTTCTTATTAACCATTCGGCTTATAGCGACGCCGGTAGGATAATAGATTCCCGTTACGCCTCCTGTACCTATTGTTACGAAACTGACCTTCCTGTCTTTACATCCTCCCAGAAGAATGCTGATACCGACAAGAACAATTGCATAAGAACGCTCTTTCTTCATTTGCCTAATCTCCATTTTACAGAATCCTTATTATAAAAAAGAATTAACTTATGCAAAACCAGATAACTAAGGAAATCTCATTTTACTTTTACATTTCCACCACCCCAAAAAGCAGCCGGGGCTTATACCAAATCAGTCAGTATAAGCCCCGAATTGACGCGAATCTATATCAACCGCGCCCCCATATCTTGCTTCGTAATCCAAAGGATGCCTTTCGGCAGAAGCAATATGGGCCATCTCAATTCCAGCTTACTGTGCCGGTGGTCGATAAAGACGAATATCATCAAATAACACCATACCCGAACCGCCTGCTTGCAGATTGTTCTTATCGCCGAAACCAATAGAAATCGTATTGACATTGGCAAGGTTCACGCCCTGTGCTGCAAACTCCTGCAGGTCGATAGTCCATTCCGTCCAGGTATCTATCAACGCCGCGTCGGGATTATCGTGATAGACCGTCGCGATACCGTTGAGAGCCACATACATCCGCTCAGCAGCATTAGCTGCATCACCATAGAACCACAGCGACAATACTCCAACACCTTCCTCTGTCCAATCACGCGGCCAGACCAACGTCATAGTTGCCTCAGAGTACATGAAATTGTTGTCGTAATAAAGCGGCATCGACTGGCTGCCGCCGTGAACAATAGTTGTCTCGGCAAAAGGAGGATCGGCATGACCTGCCAAAGAGCCATTCTCCGGGACTTCCCATCCGTCTATCCAGGTACTGAATATCTCGTCGGGCGGATAGTCGTTGTAATCTTCAAAATCGTCCACGATAAGATAGTCGGCTACCGTAAAGCTCCAGACATTGCCTACCCACGGACTGTCGGGGTTGGCGTTATTGACCTCATCAACACGCCAGTAGTAAGTGGCGTCCCACTCAAGTTTTCCGGGGTCATAGCTCTCAGAACCAAGTGCTTTGGTACCTTTGTATTCAGGCGAACCCGTATTAGCGTTACGCACCGCCTCTTCGTTGGTACCAAAATATATCTGGTGTGAAGCCGCTTCCTCTCCGGCATTCCAGCTAAGAACCTGTATCTGTTTTACACCCACAGCTCCGTTATAAGGATTCGAGCGATTGGCCTTTACCGACAGTGAAAGCGCGGCCTGTGGAATGATCTGTCTTTCTCGGACGCTGTTCTCCCAGAATAACTGGGCAAGGGCTGTATCTTCGCCTTCAAAATACTCCATCCGAATCGAATAGGTTTCGCCGCCAACCAGTTCTATTGGTTCGCTCCGGCGGCTGCTTGTCGTACCATTGTCCCAGAAATCGATAATGGTCTGCTCGTCCAACCACAACCTGAAGCCGTTGTTGGCGGTGATTTGGAATATATACGTGTCCGTCATATCCACCTCAAGCTCGCCGCTCCAGCGGGACGAAAAGTTGTTCACGTTGATGCTCTCCGCTGGAGAGTTCTCTCCACGGGTATCGCCGTTACCCCAGTTAAAGTCAATTTCGGGGTCCAAGCGGGTCAGCACCGGCTCACCACTGAGGGTCGTGTT
>Ga0307439_1002676_pt1 | contig 10373 bp, 5 predicted proteins | sample SalMarWE160490MG_FD_202142 | JGI IMG/M metagenome (GOLD analysis project Ga0307439, IMG submission 202142) | Salt marsh sediment microbial communities from the Plum Island Ecosystem LTER, Massachusetts, United States - WE1604-90 | ecosystem: Environmental > Aquatic > Marine > Intertidal zone >... | reverse complement strand
GGCCATTTCTTCGTTAATGTCCCGTACAGATATTCTCGTTGAGGTAGCGCTTGAGGAGGCTGGTCTTAAACCTTCCGGAATTGACAAGGTACTTTTGGTAGGCGGCAGCACCCGGATACCATTGGTCCAGCAGCGGCTGAAGAAAATATTCGGTTCCGCCCCGGAGACGGCGGTGAATGTAGATGAATGTGTCGCACTTGGTGCCGCTTTACATGCCGGATTGACAATGCTCAGAGAAAAATCTGATGTTGTGCCGGCGGGCGTCTCCAATGGACTAAAAGACATTGACCTTACTGATGTCTGCAACCACAGTTATGGTACTATTTGCGCCCCTATTGACGAGGAGACCGGCCGACGTGTAATTGAGAATCGTATCATTTTGAAGAAAAATACACCGCTGCCCTGTGAAAGCTCACAAACGTTCTATACTCTTTCTGAGGGACAAACAGACCTTGAGGTAACAATAACCCAGGGGGAAGATACCGCTGTCGAGTACGTAAATAAGATTGCAACGCATAAATTTAAGCTTCCTCCGAATAGGCCTGCCGAGAGACCTATTAAGGTTACTTACAGCTATGATGTCAACCAGAGGATGCACTGCAAATTCGAAGATGTCGAATCCGGCAAAGTACTTGAAGTCGATTTATGCCTGGACCAGGATGGCGAAATGTCCGAGGGTGACGTAAGAAAAAAGAATAAACAATTGAAGTCCTTCAAAGTCGAGTAGCGATATGCACAGGTGGGCAGATGGGCAAACTTCTGATACCAATTTTGATTGGGGTGGCAGCATCTGCGTCAATGATTCTTTTTAGTTTGATTAGCCGCAACAAACTTGCCGAATTGGTAAGTCGCTTAAGGCCAAGGGATTTAATTAGTCACTTCAGCTTTTCGGATTTGATTAATTACATCAAGGTCTCGGTTTCGCCCAAAGCAAATCCCAACCCAAGTATTAAGTTTTCCGCTCAGCTTGATTTGAGTGTTCTTAATTGTCGTGTTAAACTGACAAAACAGGAACAGAACAATAGCGATTCTGACGCTTTTAGCGTGGAAATTTGCGGCTCAATACATGCTCGGCGGGACGTGCAGACAGCGACCTTGAGCATTTCCATTGTGGACGTCACCGAACCGAGAACTCAAGGCGAACCGGTACAAGCCCGGGTTAAACAGTGGCAAATGCCGGATTCGTCTGTTTTCTGTTACAACGCCAAGCTCGGCAAGCTTCCGCACCAGGTCACGACCATATCAGACTGGACGTCCATTGCCCTGTTGCGTCTTGACTGGTTGTCACTTCCCCACAAAGGAAAAAGAGAACTGATGTTCATTACATCAATATTCCCTGCCGAAGGTGGTGAACAGCTTGCTTGTGCCCATTGCTATTTTGCTTATCACAATCGTGATTTCGGCTATCTTGATTTGCAGGAAAATGACCAGCGTGCAAAAACCCTTGCTGTAACGCTGGCATTCGCAGTAAGTGCCGCAGATAACAAGCTGTATGACTGTGAAGTTGAACTTATCAAAAACTGGGCAAGGGACAATATTGACCTTTCTGAGGCATCCAACAAAGAACGGCGTAAACTTGAAAAGGCCTTGAATGAAACAATTGCGTTTTTCCGCGATGGAAATCAACTTAACAACTATGATATTTGTAGGGAGATTGTTGGAATTGCACCTCTCGCAGTCCGATATGACATATTGAATCTTTGCTTATATGTAGCACAGGCTAACAGCTCAGTTACTAAAGAAGAATTGACTGTCTTGAAAGACCTGGCAAACTGGCTCGAGATTGATACGGATAAGTTTCGAGAAATGGTGGAGAAAGTCCTCCCGGTCGATATGCATGAAGTCTTGGATGTAGAAACCATCCTCGGTGTCACTTCAGATATGAATAAGGAAAAAGCTCGTCGTCATCTGAATAAAGAATATAGCAAATGGAGTGCACGAGTAACAAGTTCCGACCCCGAAATTCAAACCCAGGCCGACCAGATGCTCAAGCTCATTGCGGAGGCAAGAAGTCAATACGTAGGTTAAGGCCCCCAATCGCAATGAAATGTGTTTAGTATTGCTGTAAGACACGCCAAATTAGATATCACACCCCATTAAAGACTCACCATAAATCTATACCGGTGAACCAACAGCACCAGCGGCATATTCTGCTAAGATTTGAGAAAAACTAGTGCCCGTTGTGGAAACAGGATTTGTCATTCCCGCGGAAGCGGGAATCCAGCTTTTTCGCTCTGGCCTCCTGCTCCCCGCTTCCGCGGGGACAAGTTTACACCTGCGAAAGCAGGTGCAGGGGTGACATCGCCGGTTTTTTTTCTGCAACAGATACTAACTAATGGAAAACGTCTAACGCGTCCTTAAAGTTCTGTTGCCATCGGTCGGTTAATACGTTATTATTTGTATCTGTTGTATATATTATGAGGCAATGAACAACGAAGAGAATTGCTATGAAAGTTGTGATTAAGGTAACTTTGGTATTTGTTATTATTGTCGGAGCGTGCGTGATTCTTGCGACGCTGATAATTAGCCGGCCGCAGCTTGGCGACGAGGAGACAATTGCGGAGCTTAAACGGCCGGAAGTAACGGTTGACAACCAGGACAGTTGGCCTATGTTTCGGGGTGGACAGCGGCTCTTAGGCAGGGCGTCTGGGACTTTACCTGATTCGCTGAGGTTTGTTTGGAAATTCAAAACCAATGGCCAAATCAAATCATCGCCGGCAATCGACGACCATCTTGTTTTCATAGGCTCATCTGACGCAAATGTTTATGCAATTGATTTGGAAGGCGGACACCAGGTATGGGCATACCAAACGGATGACGCCGTTGAGGCGACGCCTTGTGTGGTTGAAGGTTCGGTTTTTATAGGGTCATCGGACGGCTTCCTGTATGCGCTTGATGCGAAAAGCGGCTCACTTAAATGGAAATATGAGACGGATGGACAGATTCTCGGGGCTGCTAATTGGGTACGCTCACCGGACGGACAAAGGATATGGATACTCGTGGGCAGCTACGATGGTAAATTGCATTGCGTGGATTCGGAAAGTGGCAAAGTCGTGTGGACTTATGAAACGGACAGCTATATAAATGGCTCACCTGCGGTCGATGGCCAAAAGACCGTTTTCGGCGGCTGCGATGCGATGATTCACGTTGTGTCACTGACTGACGGCAGCAAAATAACGCAGATAGATGCCGAATCATACATTGCAGCTTCCGCAGCATTCCTCGAAGAGCAGGTGTATGTCGGCAATTATGATAATGTACTTATCAAAGCCGACATTGCCGCCGGCAAGATCGTATGGAAATACACGGATGCGGATGCTCCGTTTTTTTCTTCGCCCGCAGTCGGCCGGAACGTAGTGGTATTTGGAGGCAGGGATGAACGTGTGCATTGTGTTGGTCGTGACGATGGGAAAGTGGTCTGGACATTCCAGACATTAGGCGAAGTTGACAGCTCACCGGTTATTTGCGGTAACAAAGTGGTTGTCGGTTCCGAAGATGGACGACTTTATCTATTAAAACTCTCTGATGGAAAACAAGTTTGGTCGTATGAGATAGGCCAGCCTGTTACCTCTTCGCCGGCTATTGCTGACCGGATGGTCGTTGTGGGTAGTGATGATGGATATGTCTATGCATTTGACGCCGGGCGATAGAATCAGAGCAGACTTTTATGAGAATTGTTCAAATTACACCAAGCGCTGGAGATAGCTATTATTGTGAGAACTGTTTGCGGGATGTCGCTTTGGTTAAGGCGATGCGGAAGCTGGGACATGATGTCTTGATGGTTCCCCTTTACTTGCCATTGCCGATTGATGAAAGTGGTTTGGCCAGTAAAACGCCCATTTTTTTCGGCGGCATCAATGTGTACCTTCAGCAAAAATCAGGTTTTTTCCGAAGAACTCCTCGCTGGTTTGACCGACTGTTTGATTCACCAGAGCTTTTGAGATGGGTTGGCCGCAAGGCGGGAATGACGAGTGCAAGAGATTTGGGCCAGATGACAATATCAATGTTACGTGGCGAAAAAGGCCGACAGATAAAAGAGCTGAATAGACTTGTCAAATGGCTGGATACGCAAGATAACAAGCCTGATGTTGTGTGTCTGTCCAATATTCTGCTGGCGGGACTCGCCAGAGGTATTAAGCAAAGACTTGGTGTGCCAGTAGTGTGTCTGCTTCAGGACGAAGATGGGTTTTTGGATGGGTTGTCATCGCCGTATTCAGAACAAGCCTGGCAGATACTTGCAGAACGAGCAAGTGATGTAGATGCATTTATCGCGGTGAGCAAATACTATGCAGATGTTATGCGGCAAAGACTGCAACTTGCCTTGGAACGAGTATATGCTGTATATATGGGTATTTCATTGGATGGATGCGAGTTAAGACAAACCGAACCCGAAATACCCACCATTGGTTATCTCTCGCGGATGTGTCCTGATAAGGGCCTGGATACGCTGGTTGATGCTTTTGTACACTTGAAGAAAAATGAGAAATTAAAAAATGCAAGACTGCGGATAATCGGCGGTAAGAGGATTGATGATGAAATATTCTTAAATCGGATTCGACAACATTTAAGCTCTCATGATCTGATTGATGATGTGGAGTTTCAGCCGGATTTCGACTACAATTCCAAGTTTGGTTTTTTGCGAACCCTTTCGGTGCTATCGGTGCCGGAAAAGCAGCCTGTAGCTTACGGGTTGTATGTGCTTGAAGCTCTTGCAGCCGGTGTGCCGGTGGTACAGCCGTCAAGTGGTGTGTTTCCGGAGTTGTTGGAGATGACCGGCGGCGGTGTTCTGTGTGAGCCTAATAATGCGACGGCTTTGGCCGCGGCGATGGAACCGTTATTGCTTGAGCCGGATTATGCACGGCAATTAGGCAAACGGGGCAGAGATGCGGTCTTTGAAAAATTTAATATCGAGCAAACTGCCAAAGAAATGGTGCGTATATATGGAGAAATAGCGCAGTAATATTCTGTAACATCTAATTTGATGGGTGGCAGCCTCAAGCGAGTCCCAAAAAATCGGGACGAGCTTGGGGATGGCTCGGAGTAACCACCACGCATTTATCGTGTTATAGACCAGTAGTTCGTGTGAGTATATTTATGCTTGAGCTTATTAATGTAATAAAAAGTTATCAGTCACCGGCCAAGGCGGATGGCGTCTGTGTTTTGAAAGATATAACGCTAAAAGTAACAAAAGGCCAGTCTCTCGTGATAGTGGGGCCTTCGGGCAGTGGCAAGAGCACACTACTTAATATTATTGGCGCTTTGGACCGTCCGACTGCGGGAAGGGTATTATTTGACGGCAAAGACCTTGCCGAGCTGAATGAGTTTGAACTTGCGAGGATTCGCAACCATCAAATCGGTTTTGTTTTTCAGCTGCATCATCTTCTACCTCAGTGCACGGTACTCGAAAATGTTTTGGTGCCGACACTTGCCGGCAAAAAACATCCACCTAAAAAAGAGATTCACCAAAGGGCAACAAATCTGCTGCAGCGTGTAGGACTCAAAGACCATTTGTTGTATAGGCCGGGCCAGCTTTCAGGTGGTCAGCGTCAGCGTGTAGCGGTTGTCAGGGCTTTGATTAATAGCCCCAAGCTGTTGTTGGCTGATGAGCCGACCGGCTCACTGGATAAAGACGCCTCGGAGAACATAGCTGAACTGCTGGTTGAGCTAAACCGCAGCGAACAAGTTACATTGATTGCCGTAACGCATTCGCTCAAGCTCGCAGAGCAAATGGGCCACGTGATGGAACTAAGCGATGGCCTGTTGAGAGACAGGAGCCGGGGATGAGTTTGTGGAAGCTTGCTAAAAGAAGTCTCAGCTTTTATTGGCGAACAAATTTGGGCGTTCTGCTGGCCGTTATGGTGAGCGCCGTTGTTTTGACTGGTGCACTGGTTATAGGTGACTCAGTGCGTTACAGTCTTAAAATGATGGTAAAAGCTCGATTAGGCGCAACCCGGTTGGCTCTTGTCCCCCAGAACAGATTCTTTAGGGCTGAATTGGCGGACGAGCTGGCCGCAGAGCTTAATACCGTGGTGGCGCCTGTGTTGAAGTTACGAGGGCTGGTCGCCAGCGACGATGGCGCAAGGCGAGCGAACAGAATTGAGGTGCTCGGTGTTGACCGGCGTTTTTTTAAAGTCGGAGCAGTGCAAAATCCCTTTGTAGATAATTGGGGCGAGACGATTATCTTAAACAAACCGTTGGCGGCAAAGCTTGGTGTTGGAGTTGGGGACGAGGTTGTGCTGCGAATTGAAAAGCCGGGTCTTATGCCGCGTGACGTACCACTGACGCCGGATTCGGGTCTGTCCATCGCATTTCGTTTGGAAGTAAAGGCAGTTGCCGGCCAATCAGACTTTGGCCGCTTCAGTTTACAGGCCAACCAGGTTATACCGTTGAATGTCTTTGTGCCGTTGCAATGGCTGCAGGAAAAGCTCGAGCGCAGCGCTCAGGCCAACACGCTGCTAATCGCCGCGGATGCGGAAGATAGTTTAACGATTGAAAAGGCAAATAGAGCTGTCAGGAAATCTTGGCAGCTTGCTGACGCAGATCTTGAGCTTCGCCGGTTAAAGCGCAAGGATATGTTTGAGATACGCAGCAGGCGGGTATTCATTGACGCCCCTGTCGCCGCCGCTGCAATGAACGCGTCTGATGGAGCCGTCGGAATTTTAACTTATTTCGTAAACAAATTGCGAGTGGGTGACAGGACGACCCCGTATTCAACGGTAACTGCTATGAAGCCCTCGGCAGATGCCGGCGGCCTTATTCCGATGGATATGCTGGACGAAGAAATCCTCGTTAATCAGTGGCTTGCCGATGACCTTGGGGCCAAAGTGGGAGATTTAGTCGAGCTTAGTTACTTTGGTCTCGGACCGATGAGAAAACTTCAGCAGCAAAAAACCAGTTTTCGGATTCGGGCAATTTTGCCTATGGATGATTTAGTAGTGGATCCCGAGTTAATGCCGGATTTTCCCGGGCTGGCGGATGTGAATAATTGCAGGGATTGGGACCCTGGAATCACAATCGACCTTGAAAAGATACGCAAACACGATGAGGATTATTGGCAGCGGTATCGCGGCACTCCCAAGGCCTTTGTTACACTCAAAGCCGGCCAAAAGATGTGGGCTAACAGGTATGGAAATTTAACAATGGTGCGCTATCCGTTAAGCAGCGGGTCATCAGAGGATATAGCCGGCAGGTTATTAAAAAAAGTTAACCCTGCTTCGGTAGGACTGTTTTTTCAATCGGTGCGTGCACGCGGTATAAAAGCAGGGGACCAGGCCACTGATTTCGGTCAGCTTTTCCTCGGTCTTAGTATGTTTCTTATCATAGCGGCTTTGATTTTGATGGGTCTTCTTTTTGTATTTGGTATTGAAAAACGCAGCGAACAGGTTGGAATGTTACTGGCAGTGGGGTTTTCGCCGAAGCTAATAAGACGGCTGCTATTTATTGAAGGCGGAATATTAGCGGTACTGGGTGTCGTTGGGGGTACTGCAGCGGGGCTGTTCTATACTAAAGCTATGATTTACGGACTCGCAACTGTATGGCAGGCGGCGGTAAGCAGTTCAATAATATATTTTTATGTGAATCCATCTACCTTGTTTCAGGGGGCTTTGGGGGCGGTCGCTGTTTCTCTGATTGCGATATGGTTGACTTTGCGCAAACAGGTATCCCGGCCGGCTCGTGAGCTTCTTACAGGTGGACTGGAATGTCAATTCTTAACGGCCAGGCAGATCTCGAAAGGTAAAATCGGATTATGTATAGCGGCAGCAGCAGCAGTTGGGGCGGTGCTGCTGCTTGGTGTGATGGGAACTGCCCACAGTGCCGCTGTCGCCGGGGTATTTTTCGGAGCGGGTTCCTTGCTTTTAATTGCCGGACTTGGATTAACTCAGGCCTTATTAAGAATTGCAGCAGGCGGTTGGAATAAAGTGTTAACGTCTCTGCCTGGTTTAGGTTTACGTAATTCAACCAGACGAAGCGGACGCAGCTTAGCGGTTGTGGGCTTACTTGCATGTGGGATTTTTCTGGTTATTGCGGTTGGTGCGAACAGACATAATCCAAAAGCTGGCGCCCAGAGACGGGATTCAGGAACAGGGGGCTTTACACTATTTGGTGAATCAACTATAAGTATCCTCCACGATTTGAACAACACATCCGGGCGTCAATCATTGGGCCTGGATACTGATGTACTTCAAGGCGTACAGATAGTTCAGTTGCGTGTACATGACGGTGACGATGCAAGCTGTCTAAACCTCAATCGAGCACAGATGCCACAATTATTGGGACTACAGCCTGACCAATTGCAGAGGCGCGGTTCTTTTACTTTCACCAAGACAATCAAGACTCAAGACACAAGACCCAAGACACAAGACCCAAGACCCAAGACCCAAGACCCAAGACCCAAGACTCAAGACTCAAGAGCTGCCTCTGGAGTCTGGAGTCTGGAGTCTGGATGGGACTTACTTGATGAGAATCTCGGCGAAAATGTAGTGCCGGCTGTTGGTGATTATGCGACCATATACTGGGCACTCGGTAAGTCCGTCGGAGATGAGCTTGATTATATTGATGAAAAAGGTAGAAGATTTCGGCTGCTTCTGGTCGGAATGTTGAAGAACTCAATTTTGCAGGGAAGCTTGCTTATTTCTGAAGATGAGTTTATCAAACGCTTCCCGTCGGAGGATGGATACAGGATGTTCCTTATTGATATTCAAGACACAAGACCCAAGACACAAGACCCAAGAGCTGCCTCTGGAGTCTGGAGTCTGGAGTCTGGATCGAGCATCGAAGACAGGACCGAGGTGGTGGCTGGTGAACTTTCTGCACGATTGAGGGACTTTGGCCTGGCACTTACGCCGGCCACTCAGAGATTGGCCGAGTTTAATGCGGTTGAAAACACATACCTGTCGATATTTCAGTTGTTAGGCGGTTTAGGACTGCTCCTGGCTTCTGTGGGGCTTGGACTGGTAGTGCTTCGCAATGTGCTTGAGAGGCGAGGTGAGCTTGCAATGTTGCAGGCGGTGGGATTTGGCAAAGCCGAACTTAAGCGGATGGTGTTTTACGAGCATGGAGGGCTTCTGATAGGTGGTTTGGCCTGTGGAATTATCGCTGCGATGGTAGCAGTAAGCCCTGCCCTGAAATCACCCGGAGCGCAGGTCCCGTATTTTTCATTAGTGTTGACAATTGCTGCAATAGCAATCAGCGGCGTAGTGTGGATATGGATTGCGACGGCCTTTGCGCTCAGTGGTAAAATGATAGATGCGTTAAGAAATGAGTAGTATTCTGTAATATCTAATTTTGATGGGTGGCAGCCTCAAGCGAGTCCCGCGACTATTAGGCGTGAGCCTAAGCTCAATAGGTACGGGATGATCTTGGGGATGGCTTGGAGTTTCGTAGGGTGGGCTTTAGCCCACCGAACAAAACTACCCGCATCATCTTGGTGGGGCAAGCCCCACCCTACCAGTAGCCGCCACGCATTTATCGTGTTACAGACCAATAGGTGTTGTAAGGCCTTAATGAGAAAAGTATGAAGGAATCTACTATTGCAAGGACATTACCGGTTGGATTAGCCATTATTGGAGTAGTGTTGCTGTACGTATGGCTTAGTGCCGATGCAGCGATAGACCTCACAGAGCGTGTGCCTATTGAGAGACAATCTGCAGCAACCTCGGATGCAAATGCTGTAGATCTGCGTAGTGAGTTTGTCCGGTTCGATGGTGTGCCGGCGGATTTGCCCGGCGCCTGGCCGCGGTTCAGGGGGGCGAACCTCGATGCAATAAGCAGTGATGAGAATGTTACTCTCGCAAGGACATGGCCTGCAAATGGGCCCAAGGTCCTCTGGTCTATTGATGTTGGAGAAGGTTACGCTGGGGCAGCGGTCCTGGCGGGGCGTGTGTACGTTTTGGATTATGACCGCGAAAAGCAGGCCGACGCCGTTCGATGTTTGTCACTTGCCGATGGCAAAGAAATCTGGCGGTATTCTTATACTGTTAAGGTCAAACGCAATCACGGCATGAGCCGAACCGTGCCGGCGGTAACAGACAAGTACGTCGTAACATTGGGGCCGAAATGTCACGTAACATGTCTGGATTCAGTCACGGGAGAATTTCACTGGATACTGGATTTGGTGAAAGATTTTGGGGCTAAGGTGCCTGACTGGTACGCAGGGCAGTGCCCGCTCATTGATGATGGCAAAGCAATAATTGCCGTTGGCGGCGAATCATTAATGATGGCGGTAGATTGTGAAACCGGCGAAATTGTCTGGGAGACAGCAAATGCACACGACTGGCTTATGACGCATTCATCCGTAATGCCAGCCGATTTCGCCGGCGAACGTATGTATATCTATTGCGCCAGCGGAGGGGTGGTCGGTGTCTCGGCAGAGG
>Ga0307439_1002668_pt1 | contig 10381 bp, 11 predicted proteins | sample SalMarWE160490MG_FD_202142 | JGI IMG/M metagenome (GOLD analysis project Ga0307439, IMG submission 202142) | Salt marsh sediment microbial communities from the Plum Island Ecosystem LTER, Massachusetts, United States - WE1604-90 | ecosystem: Environmental > Aquatic > Marine > Intertidal zone >... | reverse complement strand
TAAGAACTGCTGCTGGATGTCCTCTGTGAAGTTGATGATGGTTTTGCCGAGGTCGGTGAGGCGGTATTCTTTGTTGTCTACGTCAGGTTCTATGAGGTCTGCGTTTAGGAGATATTTCAGGTGATAAGCGAATCTTCCTGCGTCTCTGCTTGGGTTGAGTTTCAGAATTTTCATGAGGTCGGTGTAGGATTGAGGTCCCTTATCTACAAGAAGCGTTAGAAGCTGCATACGCAGAGAAGAGGATGCAGCCTTGAGAACCTTTAAACCTGATTTCCGTTGCCGCCTTGGCATACATAACTCACCAGTACCAGCTATTACAACAGTCTAGTTTAAAAAATTAAAGCATAACCCAAAAATCTGCAGTGTCAAGCCGTAAGCATATTTGAAGGCTAATAACAGCGTAACATGTTAAAACCAGTTAGTCAAGAAAATTTGACTGAAATGCCAGTGCAAAGCGTTTAGTTAGTCAAGAAACCTTGACAAAAACTCTTTTTAACTCTTTCAGTAGAGGTTTGTTGGTGCCTGTAAGGGGAAAGATGGGCATGAAAAGAACAGCATCGGTGCTAACACTTATTCTGGCACTTTTAATCTTGCTAGCGGCTGGGGTTCAAACTGTTAAGGCACAATATACTCCAGGTGGACAAGGTTTCCCTCTTGCTTCTCCAATCAGCATCACATCTCCGTCTAATAGCACGTATAGTTCCAACCTGCTAACTTTAAGCGTCACTTTCAAATTCTTGCTTAGTCCCAGCTACGCGAATGTAAACTACAGTGTAGATGGAAAAAACAACGTCACAATTCCCTTAACAGGTATACAGGAACCCAGGGAAGTAACAAGAACCTATGCGAATGGCACAACAGTCACAGTCAACTCGACACTCTTCGTTCCGTTCATAATCACTGGAGGGGTGACTCTGCCAGAATTAACTGAAGGCTCACATAACATAACAGTTTATGCAAGATACCAAGCCAACAACGACATTGGATTAGACAACAGCACAGTTTATTTCACCATCAGCACCAATTCAGAACAAAAAATCCCAGAGTTTCCTTCATGGATTATAATGCCGCTCTTTATGGCGGCAACGTTTTCAGCAGTCATGGTTTACAGGAGACTGACAAAAAAGGCTTCCAAGTCATAACTCACAAATGTGTAACGAAACAGTTATGCGGTTGCATTAGGAAAATTTGACATTAAGACGTTTGCATAGATGCGCGCAGTGTAGTCTGTAGCCTCCATCTACCAGCTTAGAGACTGACAAATACTGACTTCTCCTGTGTCAGCCCATAATCCCACTGCAATACGGTCAACTTGTTCAGGGTAAATTCTATCTAGAGGCATAGTAACGTACCAATAAGGTATTAACGCTAAGGGGTCTTCTCTGGAATGTGGCCATAATTCTGCTGATGCATACTCCTCAACTAAAGTGAAATTGCTTATTATTTCGCCGTTTACTGTCCACGTGTAATCCTTTGCGTAATCCATTGCAATACGTATGGCTTCTTCCTTTGATATGTTTACTTCCGTGCCACCCACCCTGAAAAGAGACCAGTCGTCAGTGAGCGATGACAGAAAACCATAATTGTCAAAGATTAAGACTACCCTTTTTGCTTGAAAGTCAATGTTATGGCTTGTGTATATAAACTCGATTTTTATAGTAGTTCTTCCACTTGCGCGGGTAAGCTTGATGTTGCCCGATGTTGTTTCAAAGTCTCCAGTTTCATTAACTGTCTCCAGCATGTTTATCATCGCTCCCAAATGTGAGGCTCCAGAATATTCGTGGTACCTCTCAAGAATGCCCTTAGCTGCATCAAGTATGTTAGTAGGCTGTAATTGAGAGTAATATGGCGTACCTTCAAGCACTTGTAAAGAGTAACTGGAAAGACTGGCGTTTCTAAATCTAAGAATCACATCTACCTTGCTGCTCTCATTTGTGAGGGAGTATCTCATAATCTCCTCAACGAAGCCGCCCAAATCAGAGCGGTACTCTACAGTATTACTTTCCAGTGTTGCAGAATATTTTGTCATGTCAAGGTGAACTATGTCGGTTAGAAAGGTTAACACCTTGTTTGGGGACGTGCCCCATGATAACAGTCGTTCATTCTCCGCTGATACTTCTTCAAAGTCCACTTCAAGCATTTCAAAATCCTCGGATATTTGTTGATAATCCATGGATAACTGGTTAAAAGACATGTATTGCGCACAAGATACAGCTGCTGAAATGACAATCGCAATCATTAGAACCGCAAAAAGGGATTTCCACTTTAGGGGCATTGTTGGGTGTTTTGGATGGGTATCAGGTGACTCTTCTACTCCCCTCATCGTCATCACAGCCGCTTCTCCGAAGGTGGAGAGCTTGTATCTTCCATCATCCATTTTCGTTACGAGTTCTCCGAGGTTTTCAAGGTGATAGGTTAAATGGGAGCTGGAGATTCCAAGCGTCTCTAGGATTGTTGAGAAGTTTCTCGGCTTCTCTGAGAGCATTCTAAGGATTTTACGGCGGGCTGGATGACTTAAAGACGAGAACATAAGTGAATAGGGTTCTTTCTCTGAATTGGGCAAGGGTTAAGCACCAAACCATAATATAATGAAACAAGACAGGAAAGTTTTTTTGGTCAAGAAAATTTGACTAATGCATCATTTGATAAGTCAAGAAACCTTGACAAAAACCCTTTTATGTTATTTCCTCCATAAAATGAATCTGTGGGGCTTACAACATGAACACCACCGCATCAAACCTGCACTCGTTGATGTCCTCGCTTCCCCGTTTCCTTGTGGCTCTGATTCTGATGACAGTTTTATCGGTTTCGTTTGTACAACTGCCTGCGGCATACTCAGCAGAATTGACTGCTCCGGAAAAGACAATGATGTTCTTGGAAGATGTGGTTGAAGTTGATGTTGCAAAATATAATGTAACGCTGGCAAGCAACTGGGTGGATTATCCGCCTCATTGGGGCGGTCTCGCTGAAGAGCTTGTTAGATACAACCTCGACGGGGGCAACGAAAGCAACTTACGCGTAACGTGCAGATTTAGAGAAGATACGATTCATTCTTACAGTCTACAAGTGTCTAAAGGTTCACCGTTTTTTGCTGACCCCCAACCCACTAACCTTCTCGATGCAGCTAAGGAGTTCCTCGAAAGATACCAAACCAATTCTGGAGCCTCATACACCCAAGAAATGCGTAAGATGCTGGACAAAATTGAGGAAACAAAAGACGCGACAATAACCTCGGGAAACATAAAGCTTACAGTATTAAATCAAGAAGTCCAGAATTACCCTGCAGAGGCGGTTGACCGTACATTATTTGAGTGGACATACACCGTCAATGGTGTTGATGCACCACAGAATGTGGTAAGGGTTACTTTTGAAGAGGGAGTTTTCAAGTCTTTAGTGAACGATTGGGACCTCTACAGTATAGGCAGTTCAGAAGTGAATGTTTCTAGGGAAGAAGCTATAAACTTGGCGAGGAATGCTGCCGAAGATTATACGTTGCGGATTTACTTGGAGGATGGTCTTACGGATGTAGAGTTTAATCTAGTAGACGAGCCGGTGAGAGCGGGGGTGTCCATGTATCCCAGAGAAACGTTGACAGTGTATCCTTTCTGGCGCATCGAACTGTACTTTGACAAATATTATTATTCGGCTTACGGCGTTCAAGTTGGAATCTGGGCGGATACAGGGGAGATAGAGTCTTGCAAGAGTTTGAGTGGTCTAGGCGGTCCCATCTCTGAAGAGGATTCAACAGAATCATCCACTGAACAAACATTGACATCCGAAAATGATGGTACAGCATCCTCAATGAATATCTACATAATCACCGCAACAGCGATAATAGCACTAGTTGGAGCAGCCCTACTAACGTACTTTAGAAAAACCAGAAAAACAACAACGAAACCCGAAGCAATCATGCCTGAGGAAAGCACATGAAAACAAGCAAGGTTTTCCTTCTTGTTATCCTAAGCGCATCGTCTTTGTATCTAGTCTATATTCAACCAGTTAATGCAACTGAGGATTCTTGGGCTAGTAAGGAGCCGATGCCCACTGCAAGATACAGATTTGGGGTTGCTGTTGTAGATGGAAAGATTTATGCAATTGGTGGCTTGGATTCCGGTCCCCTTGGCACTAATGAAGAGTATGACCCAGCAACAGACACGTGGACTACGAAAACGTCAATGCCGACTCCACGATACTATTTTGCAGTAGCTGTTTATGAAAACAAAATATACACGTTTGGGGGACTAACCGAAACCCCACTTCAAAACAACACTTATGTTGGAGTAACCGAAGTTTATGACCCAGCAACGGACACATGGGAAACCAAAACTTCGATGCCCACAAACAGGTCTGCGTTATGTGCAAACGTTGTTAACGGCAAAATCTACCTCATAAGCGGGATAGTCTACGGTCCTCCGCTTACGTTTTCTTTTCACTCTAACGTAACCGAAGTTTACGACCCAGAAACAGATACATGGACCAGTAAAGCCTCGATACCAACTCCAGTATGCAGTTACACTTCCGCTGTTGTAGACAACAAAATATACGTAATATGCGGCTCCAAACAGGATACAACATATAGTAATTTGAACCAAGTCTACGACCCGGAAACTGACACATGGACTGAAGCGGAACCTATTCCCACAGGGGTTCGTTTTGCAGCTTCGGGCGCAACCACCGGAGCCCTAGCACCAGAAAGAATCTACGTTATAGGCGGTAGCACCACTCAATTTCCTGATGGAAGCAACCTGACGCAAATCTACGACCCGGAAAAAGACGCTTGGAGTTACGGCACCCCAATGTTGACATCTCGTGGTGGATTACGAATCGCAATTGTAAATGATGTGTTATACGCAATCGGAGGCTTCAACACGGATGGAGACAACATATTACCAGTAAACGAACAATATACGCCAGCTGGATACATACCAGAGTTTCCCTCTTTGGCACCTTTAGTGTTTGCAGTATGTACAGTTGCCGTTGTTCTAGTTGTTTACAAACAAAAGTTATGCAAAACATAATCGTTGGAGAGTGAGAAATGAAAAAATCAAAGGCAACAATTGCCCTGTTGCTGATTCTTTCCTTTATGTTCGTTTTTATTACAGAAATAGGGATAGTTAAAGCAGTTGGGACGGTTTATATTAGAAATGATGGTTCTATTGAAGGAGCTGGACTAACCTTTGAAGATGAGGTATACGTTTTTTCAGGTGACATTTACGGTCAGATTATTATAGAAAAAGATGGGGTAATTGTTGATGGCTCAGGATATGTTCTGCATGGAATGAATGAAGGCGGAATATTTCTAGAGAACAGGAGTAACGTTGTTCTTAGGAACATTGAGGTTGTTGATGCACCTTTTGGCATTACCATGCTTAATGGAAGCAACAATAAAATCACAGAAAGTAATTGCACTATCAATCTAGAGAACTCCGTTAACAACACCATTTCTGGCAATGAACGAATTAGTTTGCTTTTCACTAACTCTTCTAAGAACATAGTAACAGAGAATAATCTAAGTGACAATACATGTTATGGTTTTAAGCTTCAATCAACCTCAAATGAAAACAGCATTTTCGGAAACAACATTACCGATAGTATAGGTGGAATCGAGTTTCATGGATATTCTAACAGCAATAGAATTTACGAAAATAACATAGTTGACAATGGGGATGGCATGATGTTCCACAATTCGTATAATAACTCAATCTATGACAATGTTATTGCATACAATAGGCTCGCTGGTGTTTATTTGTACGCTGCTGAATCTAACAAGTTCTTCAGAAACAACTTCGTTGATAATTGGGAATGGCAAGCCACATCTCGGTTTAGTAGCAACGTTTGGGATAATGGTTCGACGGGTAATTATTGGAGTGACTACAATGGAGCTGATGTTGACGGAGATGGAATTGGAGATGAACCTTATCTTGTTCCAGTTTACACTCTTATGGGTTGGGATTGGGAATACGATGCCGACAACTACCCACTAATGGAACCAACTATAATCCCAGAGTTTCCAACTTGGGCACCAATGGCGCTTACGTTCGCAACGTTAGCCGTTACTTTAACAGTTTACAAACGCAAACTACGTAACCACAATCAGCGGAGGGAGTTGATTTGAAGAAGAAAATCAGATCAACAATCGTGCTTTTTCTGATTCTTTCCTTTTCTCTGTCAACCACTATGGTTCCTTATGTGTTAGGAGCTGAGGATTCTTGGACAACTAGGGAGCCAATGCCTAGAGCAAGAAGTGGAATTGGGGTTGCTGTTGTGAATGGTAAGATATATGCGATAGGAGGGCAAAATGGGGAAGGGGTTCTAAATACTACTGAAAAGTATGACCCAGTTACAAATGAATGGACTACCAAAATATCAATGCCAACAGCGAGAAGCGATTTTGGAATAGCGGTTTACCAAGACAAAATATACGTAATTGGTGGAACAGTCGGTTCTGGAACGGGTTGGGGTGAGAGTTTACTCACAGGAGCAACTGAAGTTTACGATCCAGAAACAGACACTTGGGAAACAAAGACTTCAATGCCTACCCCTAGGCAGGGTTTGGAAGCTAATGTTGTATCTGACAAAATCTACCTTATAGGAGGAGTGAGATATGTGGGTGGATTACTCCATCTGGAGTTTGATGAAAATGAGGTTTATGATCCTGCCACGGATTCATGGACTACCAAAGCACCTCTTCCAACTGCTGTTTGGGGCTACTCATCGGCTGTAGTAGATAACAAGATATACTTGATTGGGGGAGGAAACAAAACTTCAGACGGCACTTTTCCTGTAACTCTCAATCAGATTTACAATCCTGCAACCAACACATGGAATTTCGGACAAAGCGTTCCCACAGGGTTATGGCATGCTGACGCTGGTGCCACTACTGGTGTCTTTGCACCAAAAAGAATCTACGTTTTAGGAGGGGCATACTACAGCGTTACTTACAATCTAACTCAAACGTATGACCCTGAAGCCAATACTTGGACTACTGGCACTCCAATCCCTACCCCCCGCTATGGATTGGGAGTTGCTGTCATAGATGATGAACTATACGCCATTGGAGGTAAAACTGAAAGAGACAATTACTCGGCAATAAACGAAAAGTATACACCAATTGATTACATCCCAGAGTTTCCCTCATGGACCATTCTGCCGTTGCTTCTTGCGGCAACGTTGGCGGCTGCAATCTACAGAAAGAAGCTACACAGAACACAAACCCAGCAATCATATTAGGAGACTATACCTAAGTATTTACTTACTTTTTTACTATTACACCAATTTACCTCAACAGGTTATAAGATTTTAATCTTTAGCTGACTAAAAATTTTAGGAATTTTTTGGGGTTAAATTTTAACTCCAAACCCAAACCGTACTTCTACACGTGTGCAAGCGTCAGTGAATCTTCTTTCAGTGACTGTTGCTCTTCCTGCATTCGTTTACTGCGTGGTCTATCGTGTGGATTGAAACCGCAGTTACGTATCCTACTGAACCCCCCAATGCGTAATTTAGAATGATTTCGTTTTCAAGAACAGCGGAAATAATCAAGAACAAAGCGAAACTAAAGGATACAATTGACCAAAGTATAACCCAAGTTTTCTGAGAAACCTTGTTTCCCCTAGTAATTCCAACTATGGATAAGCTACCGAGGATAATTGCGAATCCAATTAGGAAATTTGTAATTAGCAGCATGCCATTAGTTGTTTCTTGAGTTTCTAAAATATTTTGGGTTTGGGGTTAAAATTTAACCCAACCCAACTTTGCTTAGCAGCTTCAGACTTTCATTAACAGAATCTCCAACAGTGTCGATCAACGGCTTCTCTGGATCAACTTCGACATCGGACATTCTTGCTGCTTCCACGGGGTTCAAATCCCCGCAAACTGCCTTCAGCAGTACACTTTTTCCAGAGCCGCTATCACCAGTCACATATACAATATCCTGAGACCCAATCTTCAACTCCACATCATCATAAAGCACATGCTTCTGAAAGTCGCTGATCCCCAATCCGAAGGCTTCAGCCACAGCAACAGTGCGATCAGTAACGTCCGTTTTCGTCTCATATGCAATATTAAATACAAACTTGCCCGTGCGCCGGTCATAACGCCTAGCAAACTTTCTAATCCGAAAATGTTCTCTGCGTTTCAATATGCCCTCACCAACTCGGATTCCTCACCCATCTCCACAGTAGCATACAACGCCAAGGCAGATGCCCAAAACACATCGTCATGCGTGCCCTGAGGATGATTAAAAGCTAAGTTGCCATCCTTGCTAAGCTCAAACCTTTCCACATTCAACTCAGCAACATACTCGCAGTGATAGGGCTTATCCCAGCTAAAATAAGGATAGAAAAACCGCTTGTCCACCATCCGCTGCTTCAGGAGACTAGCCATCTCCTGCTTACGCGGCAACGTAAAATTCACGCCCTCAACATTCAGGATTCCAGCGTTCTGCATATCCTCTACAATATAGTCGCCAACGCCAGTTTTGTCAGCACGCAAACAACGGAATTCACCAATCCTATCCTGGATAACTTTAATCCAGCCGATAACGCTGGCATAAGGCACCTCATGAGGCCAAATCTTCAGATACCGCAGAAAATACTTTGTCTCCATATCTTCAATCAAAGCAAAAACAGAATAGTCCTGATGCTTAGCAAAGTCAAGCCCAGCAAAGAAGTTTCCATCATGATCGACGTCTATGCGAAAGAGCTGCAAATCCTCGCCGCACGTCTTCACGGTGCCGATACACTTTGTTATCAAAGATTGGTTAAGCAGGAAAGGTTCGAGGAGATCCAGCGTCTCCTGAACGAGAAGTATGTTTAGGTGGTGTAGATGTCCCTTAAGATCGTATGTCATGGCTGCGGAAAAATCCTTTATGAAGGCTTGGACATAGTTTACCTCTACAGATTAAGGGCCAATGCGCACGCGCTCAGGATAATAAAACTTCAAGCGAGTGGGATGAACCAAAATGAAAAAGACAACTGCAGTAGCAGCGTTCTTAGTGGTTCTCATCGTAGCCACCGCTACCACATGGTTTTTCTTCAATCAAATTAATACTCTCAATCAAATCAATAAGATACAGATTACTGCTTTTTCAATAGACCCCGAAGGTTGGGAAAATCCTGGCGGTCTGTTGCTTACCTGCTCGTTCAATATCACTCTTCAGAATATGGGAATAAATGATGTGAAAGAAGTGAAATTGAGTGTTGCAATGTTTGTTAATGGTAGTGAAATTGATGTTGAAGACAATATTTTTGGCTCCGACGAAGGATGGGTTAATGAAACTTTTTCTTCAGGAGAAGTTAGAATCTTTCAAGGAGAATTGCAATATACTTTGCATCAGGGGGGAGCCATTGACACTATTGGTGGTCATCCTGTTGGAGCCTCTTATGTGGCTCAAGTAATGTTAGGCAGTACTGATGTTCTGGATGAAGCAAAATTAACGGGTTTATTTTCCTTTGAATTAACTGCTACCATAATTTTGGAAAGACATGGCGGTTACTATGGCGCAGCTTATGATTCTGGAAAAGGAGAAGTCTACTTAACCAATGGAGATTTCCATTTGATCTATGTCATATCAGACAGCACTAACACTGTAGTGGCAACCATACCTGTAGGAATAATGCCTTCAGGAATAGCCTATGATTCTGCCAAGGGTAGATTATTTGTTACCAACTTTGGTTCCGATTCTGTGTCAGTAATATCAGACAGTAACTATGACGTGGTTGCAAGTATACCTGTAGGAAGACAACCCATGGGAATAGCCTATGATTCTGGAAAAGGAGAAATCTTCGTAGCTAACTATGGCTCCGACACAGTTACAGTAATATCAGGTAGCAACTATGAGGTGTTTTCTACCATACCTGTGGGTCACCAACCCTGTGCTTTAGCTTACGATTCTGCTAGCGGCCACATCTTCGTAGCGAACTATAATTCAAACTCGATCTCAGTGATATCAGACAATAACAATATTGTAATTGCAACCATACCTCTGGAAAGCCAGCCCCAAGCTATATGTTATGATTCTGGCAAAAGAGCAATATTTGTAGCCTATTCTGAAAGCCGCAGAGTCTCAGTGATATCAGTTACGCGCACGCATTCAACGGTGAAAGTGGTTTCTATGCAGTGAATAAAAAGAGATATGAAAAGACTAAGGTTGCCATAGAAGACTTGAATCTGCCCTTCATGGAGGTAGACGACTTCGTGGAAGAACAGATGAAAAGACTCCACGAACAGCACGAACAATGGAAAGAACAAAAAGAAGCTAACAAGAAGTTCTCAGATTCATTAATCGAGGATTCCATGTTTTCCTTTCGTTTCTCAAATACTTAGCCAACAGTAAAGCCTCTTCCTTAATCAGCGTATCAAGTGTTTGTTTTTTGCCATG
>Ga0307439_1002654_pt1 | contig 10421 bp, 11 predicted proteins | sample SalMarWE160490MG_FD_202142 | JGI IMG/M metagenome (GOLD analysis project Ga0307439, IMG submission 202142) | Salt marsh sediment microbial communities from the Plum Island Ecosystem LTER, Massachusetts, United States - WE1604-90 | ecosystem: Environmental > Aquatic > Marine > Intertidal zone >... | reverse complement strand
TTGTAGTTTTCATTTGTCAGCTTTTCTTTCAGTAATTCGTTCACATTATCCATTTATAACTATGACCTCCTTAATAGGATAATTAGGCTCAAAAAAGCCGAGAGATTGTAACTGTCGAGTCGTCTGACGTCAATTTGTTTTTGGGAAATGTGATTTTTGTATAAATTTGCCTTATAGTGATAAATAATCCAGTGGAAGAGCGCATAAAAAAAGCCGACCCCTGCTTGTCACTGGCAGGGGCCAGCCTTTCTTTGCCTTATTACCTTGAATGTCTTGCCAGAACCATGGACGGTGAACAACTCATCTGGCCGTATCCGCTACCGGAACGATATCTTTAGTATTTGCTAAGTCACACCGGAGATTCAATCAAGGATTGCCAATAGCACTAAATTTGCTTCCTGACGAGAATTCAGTATCTCGCGAAGTTCCTGCCGGACTTTAGCTAATTGATTCTTAGCTTTTTCTCTGGCTTGGCGCAGAGCATCCATCTTTTGCCTGATTCTCTCTGGTTTTGGATTTTTGTCTTGCAGAAGCTCAAAAAGCTCTTCACAGGCTTTTTCACCTTCGGTCGGCTCACGGTCGGCAAGCCGCCAAGTCGGCCCACCCCAGAATTGTGCACTGCCCTCACTGCCGCTGCCACCACCACCTCGCATGACATATCCACCGCTGCTGCCTCCTTCACTACCGCCCGTCCTGTATCCACCGCCGCTGCTGCCTCCACCACTACTGCTGCGTGCCCTGTATCCACCGCCGCCGCTGCTACTACTGCCTGCTTTATATCCACCGCCGCTGCTGCTGCCGCTGCCCCCACTGTAGCTGCCACCTGCCCCGCCGAATCCCATGCTGATGCTTGATTGGTTCTTGAGGAAATATATCTTGTTGATTTTAGGCTCGATGACCTTCCATTGCTCCTCGGTTACTTCAAGTATTTGCTTTATGAATTGGTTTCTACGTTCATTCTTTCCATCGTGCCTGTCTTTTGCCCTCTGCTCGAATTCCATCCTTTGTTTGGCCACGCGCTGTTCTTGTAGTCGTCTGCGTTGGGCGGCCCACTCTTCAAATGCTCTTTTCGTTTCTTCGGGAGTCATATACTGCAAACGCTCAGCATCAGGTGGTCTTACTGTTTGGTTAGATTTCGATACTTGGGACTGGGTTTGCCCTACAAGCACAGCTATAGAGAAACATACGACCAATCCTATAATAATTCTTCGCGTGGACATAATACGCTCCTTTCTTCAAAACAATCAGTACGTGAATATCTGTACCTTTTGGTAGAATTTCTCAAAATCGAACTCACCCTTTGCGAATTCATCCACATCTGATTTTTTCGCGCGTATAGTCAAGATCGTGGGCGAGGTAAGGCCCATTACACCGTAACCGCCCATGCCGTAACCGCCCATGCCCCCGCCGTAACCACCCATCATTCCACCCATGCCATAACCGCCGCTGGCCATGCCGCCAGCCATGCTACTCATGCTGCTGTAGCCGCCCATGCCGCCGCTAAAACCGCCACCTGCGCTTGATGAGGGTCGTCTGGGTCGCCTGAATGTGGCGGCTTCGGAACTTGGAGTTGGAGGGGTGTTCCTATAGAAGTATTCGTAAAACTCACCGGGTTGCCGGCCCTGTCCAATGACTGTGAGGATTATCCACTCATCCGGTTTGAGGTTTCGAATGTTCGATGCGTGTTTTAGCGTTTTGATAAGCTCTGATTTTAGCTCCTCAATTTGCTCTATCCCGTATTCTTGTTCCGAGCGGGTCTGTCTGCCCATCGTCGGGCCTTTCGGAGAAAATATTTTCTGTTTCGCCCGTTGCCATGTTGGGTCAACATATTTGTCAGTTTCCTCATCTCTCTGCTCCTGGGATTTGGATGGAGGAGTGAATACAAAATTCACCTCCATCAAAAAGAGTGCTCCGTAGCCTTGTAGGTAGATGGCTTCTGTGGCGCGATTGTCCCGCCCAAAGAAATCACCAAAATCTGTAAACACTCCTTTAATCGTGCTAGGCTCCTTAAATTTTTCGTCAAAGATGTGTGACATAACTTGCAAATCCTGGGTTATTGCATCAAGGTCTTCGATTTTAACGTCTGTGGCGGGGATAACGAGAACTTTCCGGCCGCCGGTGCGCCCGAGCATAGGCGCAGGGCCAACCCTCTTCGGGCTATAGTTCTGGTTAGTCTGGTCGTGGATAACTCTACTGTATATCAGTTCAGGTGGCTCAAAGGCATAACCTTCTTTCGCAGGCTCAACCGTGCCGCTCCAGCCATATTTAACGGTAGCTTGATATGTGCCGTCCCTGCGGGTAATGGGATTACCCGGCAGACCTTTTATTACCACGCCACCAACTCCTACTTCGCCGGAAATAATAAAGGTAATAATTTTAGCAGCGTAATTCTGATTAGGCTGGTCTGCAATAACATTAGTATAAGCCCGTTGTGGCGGTACAAAAATGTAACCCTCTTTAACCGGCATAACCACCCCGCTCCAGCCGTGCTCCACGGTGACGCTGTAATAGCCGCTTGGGTCGGTAACAACATTGCCCGGCAGTCCGTACATTCTTACCCCTCCCAGTCCGGTTCTACCGGAAATGGTAGGGTTCCCCATCCGTGAAGGCGGTGCAGGCGGGATCGGTTCTCCAGGCATAGGCACTGGAGGTGCAGTCTCTGGCTGCTCAGGCTGTCCGAACTCATCGTCTCTTCTTACGTTACTTCTAACATCAGTATATGATTTACTGGGTGGATCGAATGCAAAACCTTCCTTTGATATTATAAGCTCACCGCTCCAGCCATAGGGTACCTTTACGCTGTACCTGCCCTGAGCGTCGGTGATATCGGAGCCACCACCATTGTTTGCCTCGACCCGCACACCCTGGAGCGGTGTTCCGCGAAGAATTATCTTGTCGGATATAGTTAACGTTATTCGTTCAGCGAGATAGTTCTGATTAGCTTGATCGGAGACAACTTTTCTGTAGGTCTTGCTGGCCGATCGGAAAGTGTAACCTTCTTTTACCGGCCTAACCCTGCCGCTGAAGCCATAAGGAACGGTGGCTCTGTAAGTCCCGTCTTTGCCGGTAACTGGATTGCCCGGCAGACCTTGCATTTCCACGTCGCTCAGGCCAACTGAACCGGAGATAGTATAAGTCGATAACTTTTCTTCGGGTGCGTTTTGGCCCAGAGCGAGATTTCCCGTCACCGGATTAAAAACGGCAAGCACAATAATTGTTCGGGTTAGAAATTTCATTTCTTGCTCCTTTCATTTAATGGTCAATTTGTTAATTAGTTACTCACCACTCACTACTCACCACTCACTACTCACTACTGCTTCGTGTCCAGCAGTTCGTTCGTCTGGGCAGCTACGGCCAACAGACCATTTCTAAGCTGGATTTTTTCTTGTTCTATTTGCTCAAAGGCCGCTTCAATCTGTTGACGCTCCCGCCTGCGAGCGGCCTCGATTAACTGGATGAGCTCAATTAGACGTTGATTCGTCAGGGTACCGGATGCAGCCAAAGTCTGTGCGGCGAACTCTGTCAGGTCGCGGCGAACCTGCCGTTGAAGCTCTTCTTTAAGCTGAGCGCAATTAGCTGCAAAGGCCGACTGCCATTGTTCGTTGAGCTGCACGATTAGGTCCTCTCGAATAGCCGGCTCCAGAGAAGCTTTCAGCGAGCTTTCGAGAGCAGCTTGAAGTCTTTCCATATCCAGCGGCGGGGGGGCAAAAACTCAGCCGACGGTGTATCCGACAGCAATCAGCAGTACAGCCGCGGCGGCGAGCTTTGTTATTGGGCTTTTGAAGATGTTTCGCCATATTCTCGTACTTGCACTATGTCGGCTTTTTTCGTTTATCAGAGTGTCCCGAGCCTGTTGTATTGCACGGCCGGTGGCCTCAGAACTCGGCTCAATCTGTGAGAGGATTTTTAGCCGATGGTGGATCTTGTTTTCGTCAATTTTTGACATTTCGCGTCTCCTTTTCGAAAGATAGCCGCTCGTTGTGTCCGAGTACATCCCGAAGACGATTTAAAGCCCTCGAGCACAAGGCTCGGACGTGATGAGCGGTCTTGTCTAATTGTTCGGCAATATAATCGTAAGATTCCTCTTGAATGTATCGCATTACAAGGGCCTCGCGTGATGACCTGTTCAATCGACCAATCGCATTAAGTATTTCATCCAATTCTTCTGTCCGAACAAGTTTACCCAACGGTGAGCTTTCATTAGAGGCTGGTTCGCGTACCTGGTCTAACCGCAAAGGATTTCGCTTCTGGCTGCGCCGCCAATCAAAAGCCAGATTTATTGCTGCTCTGCGGGCGTAAGCCTGCCGGTTCCCGGCTTTATCGAAGTGCCTCGAATTACTGAGTTTTATAAATAATTCCTGCATTAGCTCCTCAGCGACGTCTTCGCGCAGTGTCAGCCTGGTCAAAAGCGCATACAAATTCGCTCCGGACTTGTCCAACAGCTCTAAAAGTTCTTTCTGACGGTCTCGCAAAAAACCTCCTGATGTTGGCTCTTCAAGACTTCACTATTATAGACGGTAAAGGGGCTATGGGCGCAACCTCTTTTGCAAATAAATTTTTATTGAGCTTTGTGTTTTTAATGGAATACAGGGTGGCACCCTCAAACTCTGGCCTGAGTTCGTCGAAGGCTTGTTTGGGGGGTGGTCTTGCAGGTAAAGCCTGCCTCTTCTGTAAATTTTTAGTTTCGTTTGTTTTGCAAAGACCAATAAATCTACTGCCATTGATGCGCATAAAAAAAGGCCGAGCTTGAAAACCCGGCCTTTTTTCACCATTGATATATACTACTCACTTGTTGACCTTGAATTCGTACTGATAGGTTTCGTCCTTCTCCAAATCTTTGCCCCGGCAGCGAAGGATAAAACCATCTTCCGCTTTCTCGTACTTAAAGTCCTTTCCGCTGAATAAATCCTTCGGCAGACCTGCCGGGAGCTCCTCAGGCAATTGGCCGGTCTTGGTTTTTTGTATATATATTTCAACCGCTGCCCTTACGGCGTTGGAAAAGGTTGTCTCCCTTATCTCAATATTATAAATCTTTTGATACGCCGGTGCCACAATTGACGTTATAGTAGCAGCGGTGTTTTCGGCAACATCTTTTTGTGGCTGTTCGTTCAGCTTCTTGAGCTCAGTATAGGCCTTCTCATAGGTCATCGGCGTACTTAGAATCGTTTGAAGTGCGTCAATATGCTTAATGTAGTAATCCCTGTTTTTGTCAATAAGGGCTTGATCCACATTGCGAAGCTGCTCGGCTTCTTTGCTGTCCGGTGCAACAGGTTCACCGGTAACTATTTCTATGAGCTCCTTTAGTTTATCAAGGTGCATATGCTCGAGAGATAGTTCCCTTTCATACTTTGATGTAGCCTTGGACGAAAGCGGTCTGCTTTCTATAATGACCAATTTGTTTTTCAACCACGTCAATGTCTGAAGGTCTTGCGGCATATCGCCCAGGAGATACTGGATGTGGTTGTCAGCCATCTTTTCAAGTGCCTTAGCTACCAACAATGAAATTATAGTCTCGTCACCCATATGCTGGCTTATCTTGCGAAGAGTTAGACAGCGGTCAAGGGCCTGCCGGTAATCGCCTTCGGCCGCGAGAATTCTGGTCTCGGCGCCAATGATGAAGACCAGTTTTCTCGTCTGAGCAAGATGAGACAACAGCATCGAAAATCCATCGGAATATTTCAGACCCCAATTGCAATTAGGTATCTCGGCGGCAGCTACGGCAAGATTAATTGCTCCTCGGCAGTTTTCGATGTATTTTTTGATTCTTTCATTGGGTTCAATTTTGCCCCTTGATAAATCGGCCACCATTTCCCGCATGGTATCGTCCGCCTTTTCATAGGAAATGTAGGACTGATAGTAAAGCAAAGCGGCGTTATCCGGGTCCGGCGGATAGGCAAGGGCCGGAGAAGCTAATATAAGCAGCATCAGAGTAACACACGTAGCTGTTGTTAATTTTTTGGTAGTAACTGTTTTCATAATTTTTTTCCTTTCTGATTTTTAGCCATTAGAACCGTTAAATAAATCTCCTAATGATATACTGGCCGGCTGTGGTCCCAGAATCTTAAGGGCCTTTTCACACTGATTTTCAATTCCTTTTATACCGCCCCGACGATAAGCAATTGTCAGCGACTTCATCGTCATTATCTCAGATGGGGACTCGGCAACTTCTAAAACTCTCGTAGTGCCGCCTTTTTCAGACGGCCCCTGGTGAGCAATAAATAGGCTGATTCCCACGATTATCACAGCCGCTGCGGCGGTAAGTTTCATCATTCTGCTTAGGGTAATTATCCTGGCTGTGCTCGGCTTATGGTCCGCCGGTTTAGCCCGGATAGTTTGCTCCATAGCTGCAAACGAGTCATTTAGAGTCCGCTTATCCATCTGGCGGCTGGTTGTTACATGCGGCTTTCGAACTCTTACGAATTTTTCTATATTCTCTTTGGGTCTCATTTGGTCACCACACTATTCAAAATTGAACGAAGCTTATCCAAACCATATCGGTATCGGCTTTGGACTGTATTGATCGAAATACCAAGGGCCTTGGCTATTTCCCGAAATCGCATCCCGTGATGCAGGTGCAGCACAATAACCTCACGCTGCTCGTATGAAAGCCGGGCAAGTAAATCATTTAACTGTCCGGATTCCTCGCGGCCGATGGCACGTTCCATCGGCCCAGTTGAATTAGAACCAGCCGCTTCCACAACGTCCGGCCCTGCATCCCGTCCCGACCTTAAACGGTTCCTGTCACGGGCACTGTTGGCAACGCAGGTTGAAAGATAGCCTTTCAGGGTCCCGCTGAGATGGAAAGCCCCCGCAGTTCCGGCAAACGACACAAATACGTCGTGCACAACGTCTTCAGCGAGGCTTCTATCTCTTAACAGGGTGATAGCCAATCCCAGCAGGTCATCTTTGTACTTTTCATAGATCCGCCGCAGAGCATCTTTGCTTCCGCGATTAAATTTCCAAACAAGTATCTTGTCTTCGACCATCAAATCCACTTGTCCAATCAAGGAAACGGCCGTTTCTTACTAATACAACGAATAACCCACCCATTTTAGTCTAATTTCTCCCACAATTTTATAAGAAAAGCGCATAAAAAAAGCCGACCCCTGCTTGTCACTGGCAGGGCCCGGCTTGATTTCGCCGAAAATATTCAGAAATCACTTTTTGACCTTGAATTCGTATTCGTAGATTTTATCTTTACTCAAATCCTTGCCCTGGCAGCTCAGGATAAAACCATCGGCATTTTTTTCGTACTTAAAGGCTTTGCCGCTGAATAAATCCCCCGGCAGGCCGGCGGGCAGGGCGTCAGGCAGCTTGCCGGTCCTGGCCTTTATTAAATAGACTTCAATAGCCGTCTTAATGGCGTTGAAGTGGGTTTTACTTTTTACATCAAGACAAAAGACTCTGTCGATAGCTGGGACAATTAAGCTCGTCAGCATTGCATTGGGATTATCTTTGCTGTCACTGCCTAACTTTTCTCCCAGCCTTACCAGTTGCTCATAAGACTCCGGGTAAGGCAGCTCGATTGCCGTAAGCAGTGCCGCTTGGTGACTCAGATAATATTCTTTGCTGGCCTTGAAGAAATTCTCATCCGCCTGTCGAATAATCCTCGCTTTCTCCTTGGATATTTGTTCGCCTAATAATAATTCATCGAGGATATATGCGGCCTTTTCCTTGTCTATGTGCTGACCACAAACACTCATGTCCCTGTTTAGCGAAGCCGTTAATGAAGGAAGTTTTCCCGAAACTTCGAAAACCTGCCCTCTAAGCCGGATAAGAATCTCCGGATTATCGGATATGTGCGGCAGAATATCCATAATACCTTGATTTGCCAGCGCATTAAACGAGAGCCCTACCAGATAGGATATCAGCACACCATCCCCGCCAATGTGAGAACCCGCCTTGTGTAAGCTTAAGCACAAATCCAGCGCTTCATTGTAATCCGCCGACTTCGTTGATATCTTTGTCCGTACCATCACAATTCTTGCTAATGTTCTCAGGGGGGCAAATTGCGGCATTTGCAGTTCCATACCTTCGGAATAATCCAGACCCCAGTCGCAGTGCGACGCTTCGCCGGCGTCAACGAAATACTTTATCGCGTGCCTGTTCTCCTTGACATACTCCCTGATTTCATCGTCAATCTCAGCCTTACCCTTGACAATATCGTTGACCTTGTCCGTCATTGCATCATTTACATGATATGTCAGAGAGGCTCGATAATAGAGAACCGCTGCATTGTCCGGTGGATACGCTAAGGCCGGCCAAGCCGATGCCATTACCATCAATATGACGCATGTAGTCCGTGTGATTTTGTTCTTGCTCATTGTTTTCATTGTTTTTTCCTTCCAAATTTATATACCGTTAGACTCTGCAAATATCTGTTTGGCTGATAAGCTTCCCGGCCGCGGTCCAAGCTGCTTAAAAGCCTTGTTATATTGTTCTTCAACTGCCTCTATTCCCCCTTTACGATAAGCGATTTTTAGCGACATCGCCGTCATCATTTCAGCCGGGGATTGTTTAACTTTCCCAATCCTGGGCCGTTCCTGTTTGTCTTGGTCTTGGTGAATACTAAAAAAGCTTACTGCTATGATTATCACAGCCGCTGCGGCAAGTTCGGTAAGCGGGTTTCTGAAAATCATTCTCCAAATATTGGGCTGGTCGGTTGGAGCCAAATCTTTCGCTGTTGATTTCCGAAAAGCCTGCAAAATATTGCTAAAAACCCTTTTGTTGCTTTCCGAATCGATAACGATTTTAACATTCTTGATACGCTTCTCTATGTCTTCTGTCAGTCTCATTTTTCACCTTGCTATTCAGTATTGACCGCAGTCTGTCTAATCCGCATCGGTACCGACTTTGGGTCGTCTTGATTGACACCTTCTGCAGCACACCTATTTCTCTAAATTTCATTCCGCCGTACAAGTGTAAAGTTATTGCTTCCCGCTGCTCATACGGAAGTTGAGCCATTGCGTTATTCAGTTGTCTTAGCTCTTCACCGTCCATTAACCGTTGGTCTGGTTTTTCTAAGTTTGACCTAACAGGACCGTTCCCGTTCAACCGGTCGGTCCTGCGCCGGTGCGCCGCTCTGTTTCTGTTTCGTGCACGATTGGCAACGCAGGTTGCCAGGTACCCCTTAAGACTTCCGGTAAGCTGAAACCGTCCGGCGGATTGCGCAAAGCCAATGAAAACGTCCTGCACAATGTCCTCTGCGTCACCGATATCATTCAAAAGAGCGGCCGCCAGCCTCAGCAAATCATCGCGGTATTTTTCGTAAATGCGTGACAAAGCATTTATGTTTCCACGATTGAATTTCCATACTAATAACTTGTCATCCAACATCAGCCGGCCGCCTGCTAAAGACAAGACAATCGATCGCCACCTATATAACAACCGAGGTACACATTTTACTCAAAGGAAAAACAGAATTTTGTGAAATTTTAGCGGCTTTGAGGCCCAAAAGGCATAAAAAAGGCCGAGCCAAAGAAGCTCGGCCTTTTTTCGCTGATGGTATAACGAATCATTTTTTGACCTTGAATTCGTACTCATAGATTTCGTTTTTAACTAAATCTTTGCCCCGGCAGCGAAGTACAAAGCCCTCTTTTGTTTTTTCGTATTTAAAATCCTTGCCGCTGAACAAGTCCTTGGGCATACCATCCGGCAGAGCATCGGGCAATCCGCCGGTTTTGGCCTTAATTATGTAAATATCAATGGCAGCCTTGATGGCATTAGAGATGGTCTTTCCCCTTATTCCAACCCTGTAAACTTCGGCAAGTTCAGGCACGAGGATAGCGGTAAGCGTTGCATCGGGATTTTCAACCGCGTCTTTTTCCGGCTTATCGCTTAGTTTCTTGAGTTCGGCATAGGCCTCTGGATGGGGCAGGTCGAGGGTGGCTCTAACATGGGCTATATGGTTCTCCCAGTAGACTCTGTTTGCTTCGAAAAAGGCCTCGTCTGCCGCACGAATACGGTCGCTCGCAATTTTTGCAATCGAAGAAGATGCGCCTTCGGCAAAAACCATGAGTGTTTTACCGGCTTCCTTGGTCATATATGTCGTTAGCAGTTCATCCCCATAATCGATGCAAGTTTTGAATGATAAAGGTATGTTTTCTATTTTAAGTAGTTGCTTTTTGAGCCAACTCAACGTTTCCAAATTTTCCGGAATTTCTGCAAGGATATCTTGAATGCATCTGTTTGACATATCATTGATTGCGTTGCCTACCAAATACATAAGCTGTGGACGGTCGCTTACATGTCGCGCAAATTTTTGAAGACTTAAACAGCGACCAAGCGCCAACCTATAATCGCCTTGGTTGGCAAGGATTTTGGCATCTGCCATAATCAGCCGGGCCAAATTCCTGAACGTGACAAGAGGTGGCATCACCATTGACATTCCTTTGGAGTAGTCCATGCCCCAATCACAATTT